>Ga0307477_10000229_pt1 | contig 76956 bp, 57 predicted proteins | sample atmos_gasesECM2C_FD_203316 | JGI IMG/M metagenome (GOLD analysis project Ga0307477, IMG submission 203316) | Hardwood forest soil microbial communities from Morgan-Monroe State Forest, Indiana, United States - atmos_gasesECM2C_515 | ecosystem: Environmental > Terrestrial > Soil > Temperate...
CGTCCCTTTGGGCGAGGGGCCAAAGTCCTCCGTCCCAGCAGTCTCGGCCCCTCGCCCAAAGGGGCGCCGAGGGAAGCTGACCCACTACCAGTATCACTATCTGTTTGACAGCCGAATCTCGCCCCCGATACCCTAGTGGCATCGAGCACGGCAGTCGACCGTTGGAACCCCGTACGAGGCCTGACGCGGGCCGCAGGGCGAGGGGCGAGCCATGAGACAGACCCAGCAGTTCCCCAGCCCGCTGGTGGAGCAGGAGCTGGTGAAGATGGAGAACGAGTGGGCACGGGCGTGGCAGCTGCCCGATCCGCCCGCCCTGGAGAACATCGTCGCCGACGATTTCACCTTGATCAGCTCCAGCTCGAAGGGCGAGGTCACCAACAAGCGCCAGTACATCGATGCGACGCTCAAGCTGGTGCGCGGCGACGGTTTCAGCTTCGAGAGGATGACCGTGCGCATCTACGGCGACACCGCGGTGATCAACGCCCAGTTCCAGCAGAACGCGACCTTCGCCGGCCATGACTGGAGCGGCGAGTTCCTGCTGACCGACGTCTGGGTGAAGCGCAGCGGCCGCTGGCAGGTCGTGGCGCGTCACTCCAGCCGCCCGGCGGTGTGAACCGGTCGATACCCCACTCCCGTTCAGCGCCTCCGGCCATGGTAAAGTTACGGGCCGCCTCGGGGCCGTGTCCGGCGCTCGCCGTGCCAAGGCCCCCGAGTTCCCCTGACGAGAGCCCCGGATGGGACGAGGAGCGCCTGCGCGAAGCGAGATGCCTGCTACCGCCACGATGACGAGCCGCTGGACCGCCGCCGATTCGATGGACCTGTACAACATCAACGGCTGGGGCAACAACTACTTCTCGGTCAACGGCCGGGGTCACATCTCGGTCCATCCGGCGGGCAACGGCGCCCCGGCGATCGATCTCAAGGACCTGGTCGACGAGGTCCGCCAGCGGGGGATCGGACTGCCGCTGCTCATCCGCTTCTCGGAGATCATCAAGGCCAGGGTGGTGGAGCTCAACGAGGCTTTCGGGCGGGCGATGTCGGAGTACGGCTACCGCAACGTCTACCGCGGCGTCTACCCGATCAAGGTGAACCAGGACCGTTACCTGGTAGAGCGCCTGGTCACCTACGGGCGGCCCTACCACTTCGGCCTCGAAGCAGGCTCCAAGCCCGAGCTGCTGGCGGTCATGGCGATGCTCGAGGACGAGGAAGCGCTGATCGTCTGCAACGGCTACAAGGACGAGGAGTACGTCGAGACCGCGCTGCTCGCCAGCAAGCTCGGCCGCAACGTGATCCTGGTGGTCGAGAAGCCCTCGGAGCTCGCCCTCATCCGCCAGATCGCCGGCAAGACCGGGGTGCGGCCGCGCCTCGGCATCCGCTCCCGGCTCTCCGCCCGCGGCGCCGGCCACTGGGAGGCGTCCGGCGGCGACCGCTCGAAGTTCGGCCTCTCCGGCCGCGACCTGCTGAACGCCGTCGACTACCTGCGCGAGCACCAGCTGCTCGACTGCTTCGAGCTGCTGCACTTCCATCTCGGCAGCCAGATCTCGTCCATCCGCTCGGTCAAGGACGCCCTGCGCGAGGCGGCGCAGATCTACGTCAACCTGGTCAAGATGGGCGCCTCGCTGCGCTACCTCGACGTCGGCGGCGGTCTCGGCATCGACTACGACGGCTCGAACACCAACTTCGCCTCGTCGCTCAACTACACCCTGCAGGAGTACGCCAACGACATCGTGTTCGGCGTCATGGAGGTCTGCGATCACGAGGAGGTGCCGCATCCCATCCTGGTCTCGGAATCGGGGCGCGCCACCGTCGCGCATCACGCGGTGCTCATCGTCGAGGCCCTGGGCGTCGCCGAGTTCTCGGTCGGCAAGCTGCCGCGGCAGCTGCCGATGGACGCCGAGCTGCCGCTCAAGCACCTCTTCGAGACCCACCGCGAGGTGTCGCGGAAGAACCTGCTCGAGTCCTACCACGACGCCATCTCCTACCGCGACGAGTGCCTGAGCCTGTTCAACCTCGGCCACCTGTCGCTCGACAACCGGGGCCTCGCCGAGGACCTGTTCTGGGCGACCTGTCAGAAGATCCTCAAGATCACCCGCACCCTGCCGCAGGTCCCCGAAGACCTGGAGGGGCTCGAGCGCACGCTGGCCGATACCTACTTCTGTAACTTCTCGGTGTTTCAATCGCTGCCCGACTCGTGGGCGATCGATCACCTCTTCCCGATCCTGCCCATCCACCGGCTCCAGGAGGAGCCCGCGAGCCGGGCGGTGATCGCCGACATCACCTGCGATTCGGACGGCAAGATCGATCATTTCATCGACCGCCGCGACGTCAAGAACGTGATCGAGCTGCACTCCCTGCAACCCGGCTCTCCCTACTACCTGGGCGCCTTCCTGGTCGGGGCTTACCAGGAGATCCTGGGCGACCTGCACAACCTCTTCGGCGACACCAACACGGTGCACGTCTCGCTCGACGCCGAGGAAGGGTATACGATCGACGGCGTGGTCACCGGCGACAGCGTCGCCGACGTACTGCGCTACGTGCGTTACGACCGCGGCGACCTGGTGGCGCGGGTGCGCCAGGCGGCCGAGGCGGCCCTGCGCGCCAAGCGCATGACGCTCGAGGAGTCGCGCCTGCTGGTGGGCCGCTACGAGGAAGGCTTGTCGGGCTACACCTATCTCGAACAGGACTGACGCCGCCCGCGCCGAACCCGATCCAAGGGGGCGTGCGCGCGGACCGTCGAGCGAAAGGACACGCCATGAGCAGCATCGCCCTCGAGGTCGAGCCCTTGATCGAGAACCTGCGCGCCGCGGTCCGGCTGCGCGACACGGCGGCGATCGCCGCGCGGATCAAGGAAGAGCTCGAGGACCTCATCCCGGCGGAAGGGCTGCGGCTGCCCGAGCGCTTCCGCAGCGCCCACGCCGACAGCTATTGCCGCCGGCTGCTCTACCGCGACCCGGAGCTCGGCTTCACCGCGCTGGTCATGACCTGGGGCCCCGGGCAGCGCACCGCGCTGCACGATCATGCCGGGATCTGGTGCGTCGAAGGGGTGGTCGAAGGCGAGCTCGAGGTGACGCGCTACGAGCTGCTCGAGGAAGCCGCCGGCGGGCTCTGCCGGTTCGAGCAGCGAGGCAGCGTGCGGGCGCGGGCCGGGTCGGCGGGAGCGCTCATCCCGCCGTTCGAGCACCACGTCCTGGCCAACGTCGATCCCGGCCGCATCGCCCTGACGCTGCACGTCTATGGCGGCGAGATGGACCACTGCTCGGTGTTCGAGCCCCAGCCCGACGGCAGGTACCGCCGGCAGGCGAAGATGCTGACTTACGACGAGTGAGGAGCGGGGGCCGGCCGGCCCGCCTACCGGGCGCCGGCCACGCCGGCCAGCGCGGCGGCGGCGGCGGCGACCGGGGCCGTCGCCGGCGCGTCCAGCAGCACCGAGAATCCCAGCAAGCCGAAGATCCGCTGCACGTAGTCGCGCGTCTCGGAGAACGGCGGCACGCCGCCGAAGCGGTCGACGGCGCCTTCGCCCGCGTTGTAGGCGGCGAGCACGCGGACCGGATCGTCGCCGAAGCGGTCGACCAGCCAGCGGAGGTAGCGGCTGGCGGTCTCGAGGTTCTTGCGCGGGTTGAAGAGATCGCGTTTGCGCGGCAGGCCGAAGCGGCGGGCGGTCGAAGGCAGCACCTGCATCAGGCCGTAGGCGCCCTTGCGCGACCGGGCGCGCGGATTGAAGTCCGATTCGACCTTGGCGATCGCGGCCACCAGCAGCGGGTTCAGCGCGTAGGTCCTGGCGATCTGGTAGATCAGCTTGCCGAAGGGCCGCTGAGGCACTCCGAGCGCGGCGTCGAAGCCGAGGGCCGGGTGCGGTATGGCCGCCGGGGGCGCCGGTGGCGGCGTCGCGGCGGCCGGGCGGGCCGGGGCGGTGACCGCGGCCGGCGTGACCGCCGGGGCGGCAGCGGCGGCGGCGGCCGGACCGGGATTCGAAGAGGCGGCTGCCGCGGCCGGAGCGGCGGAATCCGACCGCAGGGCTGCTCCGGTCATTGCGGCGAGCTCGCCTTCGGCGGTGGCCGCCTCGGCCAGCCGCTGGCAGACGCCGGCCTGGTCCAAGTCCCCGGCGATCAGCGCGATCGGGTTGATCAGCGCGATCGGGTTGAGCGGATCGATCGGGTTGAGCGGGGCCGCTGCGGTCGCCACGGCCAGGTGGGCGGCCTGCGACGCGGCGCTTGCCGTCGCGGCCGGGAGGGCGGCGCGGAGATCCGCATCCGACGGCCGTGCCAGCTCGGCGGCGTGGGCGCCGAGCGCGCCGGCGCAGGCGAGCAGCAGCGAGGCGCCACAGGCGGACAGGCGGCAAGAGCTGGTGTGGCGCCGTACGGCCATGAGGCCAGCCAAGCCGGCAACCCGTGGCGAGCGGCGGCGGGCAGGCGATGGCGATCGCATGGGTCCCCCCTCCAAACTCTGTCAACGCGTACTGCAGCGACGGACTGAGGGGGCATAGATACTAGAGTCGTCACCGCGCTGTCAATCGCGAACCTGGCGTAAGTGGCGTAAGTGCAACCTCTTCGGAAGGCGTGCCGAGCTGCCCTTGTACTCCCCGCGGGTACCGCGGGTTGCCGGCGTGCCGTAGCGCCCACCCGCGGCGGCGTGCTAGCTTGAGTGTCGGGTGCAGGCCCGCCTTGGGTCCTTTCGGGGAGAGGTCGAACCAGGTCCTCCGGAGATCGATCATGAGCTCTCGACGCCGTCGATCGCGCCGCTTGGCGAGCCGGCGCCGCCACGTGGCGCGCCCGATCTGGCCGTTGATCGGCCTCGCGCTGGCCGCGACAGCGGTGGCGGCCCTGCTGGCGAGCCGGCGCCGCAGGGGCGACGACTGGCAGCAGGCGCCGGCGGGGTCCGCGGAGGGAGCCGGCGGCGCGGACCCGGCCACCCCGGGGGCCGAGCCGGCCAGGCCGGGCGCGCGCGCCGCCGGAGAAGGCGAGCCGGCCTCATCCGAGCAGCTGTGGATCGCCGGCCCAGCGGGCAACCTGTTCGTTCGCGACTGCGGCGAGGCGGCCGGCGGGGGCCTGCCGGTCCTCTTCGTCCACAGCCTGGCGGGCAATGGCGGCCAGTGGTCGCTGCAGCTCGATCACCTGCGGCGGCGCCGGCATGCCGTGGCGCTCGACCTGCGCGGGCACGGCGATTCCGACCCGGCCGAGGACGGCGCCTACGACGTGCCGTCGCTGGCTGCCGACGTCGGCGCGGTCGCGAACCACTTCGCGCTGCGGCGCTTCGTGCTCGTGGGGCACAGCCTGGGCGCCGCGGTGGCGATCCACTATGCGGCCGAGCACCCGGAGCGGGTCGCGGGCCTTCTCCTGGTCGATCCCAACGGCGACCAGACGCGCATCCCGCGAGGGCAGCTCGAGCCCTTCCTCGAGGCGCTGCGCGCCGAGCCGCTGGGCGAGCTCGAGGCCTACTTCCGCCAGCTGACGGTGGGTGGCGACCGCGACGCGGCGCGGTGGGTGATCGAGGACCTGCGGCTCACCCACGAAGATGCCATCGCGGCCGCCGTCGAGGGGGCGGCCGACTACGCGCCGCTGCCGGCCCTGGCCCGCTACGGCGGTCCCCGGCTGTCGGTGATCAGCGACGCGAACAGCCTCCCCTACAGCCTCCACCACCTGCTCCTGGACCTGCCGGTCCAGCTGGTCCGCGGCACCGGCCACTGGTTGATGATGGATCGCCCGGAGGTCTTCAACCGCATCCTCGACGACTTCGTGGAGCAGGTCGAGAGCGCAGGGTAGACGCCTACGGGGAACCCCTCCGATCCGGGCCTGGGGAGTAGAACCTTCCTCTGAGGGTCGAGGAGGGACGAGGCCCCCCCTCCCTCTCCCCCTTCCCTCCCTCTGGGCTCGTATGGGCGAGGGGTCGCAGTCCTATGCCGCCGCCCTTTGGACTTGGACCCCTCGCCCAAACGAGCCAGAGGGAGGGAAGGGGGAGGGGGGGCCTCGTCCCTCCTCGACCCTCAGAGGAAAGGTTCTACTCCTCGGGCCGTCTCTTCCTCCCACTCCGGCTGTGTTGCTCTCCGGCGACCGGCTGTTCTTTGCTGCGTGACACCTGGGCGTAACAATTCCCAAGGGGGAACGTTCCCATGAGTGAGGACGGCGACACCGAAGGGAGGGTCGACGACGTGCAAGCAGCAGCAGCCTACGAGAGTCCCGCCGCACGGGTGCCCGCGGGAGAACCGCCGGCGGACCTGGGGGCGATCTTCGAGCAGCACCATGGTGCGGTCTACCGGGCCGCGTACCGGGTCACCGGCAATGCGATGGACGCCGAGGACGTGCTGCAGACGGTCTTCACGCGGCTGCTGCGCCGGACCGGCGAGCCTGGCGCCGGTGGCCGAGAGGCGGGGCAGCCGCGGCTGGATCCCTCGCAGGCCGTCGGCAGCTACCTGCACCGGGCGGCGGTGAACGCCGCCCTCGACCTGCTGCGCTCGCGCCGCCGCTCACGGCTGGTGGCGATCGGCGATCTCGAGCAGGAGCTGGTCGACGAGACCGGGCCCGGCCCCGAGCGCCTGAGCAGCAGTCGCGACCTGGGCCGCCGCCTGCGCGCGGCGCTGGCGCGGCTGTCGCCGCGCCAGGCCGAGATCTTCGCCCTGCGCTACCTCGAAGGACTGGGAAACTTGGAGATCGCGCGGCTGCTCGGCAGCTCGCAGACCGCGATCGCCGTCATCTTGCATCGCGCGCGGTATCGCCTCAAGCTGGAGCTCCGGCCGCCGCAAGGAGACAGGTCATGAGCCGTTTCGACAACGACAACCGGGACCATCGCGACGACCTGGAGCGGGCGGTCGCGGAGGTGCTCTCCGAACCGCTCGACGATCGGCAGGTCGAGGAAGCCGCGGCGCGGGTCTGGAGGAAGCTGGTTGCTGCCACGCCGGAGGGCATCGCGACCATCCCGGCGACGCCGGCGGCACCGGCGGCGCCGGCGACCTCGGCGCCCGCGGGCCAGCCAATCCCTGGTTGCGGGGACTTCGGCCACCTGATCCCGGCCTACCTCGACGGCTCGCTGGCGCCGGCGCGCGCGCTGCTCTTCGAGGACCACAGCCGCGACTGCCTGCCCTGCCGGCGGGCGTTGCATGCCGCGCGGCAGGACCGCGCCGGCCGCACCGCCTTGCCGCTCCACGAGGTCGTCGAGGACGGCGGGCGGCGCGCCGCCGCCGGCGATCGCACCGGCCGTGCTCCGCTGCCCCCCCGGTCTGAGCGGAAGCTCCCATGGGCGCGGCGGTTCCCGGGCGGGTCGCCCTGGCTGGCCGCGGCGGCGTTGCTGCTGGTGGGCCTGGGTCTGGGCCTGGCGCTGTTCCGGGCTCTCGGCATGGGCGCGTCGGGCGGCAGCCGGATGGCCCGCGTCGAGACGGTCGACGGCAGGCTCTTCCGTATTGCCGGAGCGAGCAGCGTCGCGGTCGCGGCCGGCGACGCCGTCCGCGAGGGCGAGCAGGTCCGCACCGCCAAGGACTCTCGCGCCGTGCTGCGCATGAGCGACGGCTCGCAGATCGAGATGGCCGAGCGTGCCGGCCTGTCGCTGGCCGCCGGCCGCGGCGGCAACACCATCGAGCTCGAGCGCGGCCGGATCATCGTCCAGGCCGCCCGCCAGCGCCCCCGGCATCTCTACGTGGCCACGGACGACTGCCTGGTGTCGGTGACCGGCACCATCTTCGCCGTCAACCACGGCACCAAGGGCTCGCGCGTCTCGGTGGTCGAGGGCGAGGTGCACGTGCAGACCCGAGCTGCCGCGAACGCGCCGGCGGACCTCGTCCTGCATCCCGGCGACCAGGCCACGACCCGGCCCAACGTCGCCGCGGTGCCGGTGCGCCAGGAAGTGGCGTGGAGCCGCGACGCCTCCCGCTACGACGCCCTGCTCGCCGAGCTGGGCGCGGCGGGGCGCGCGATCGACGCCCAGGTCGCCCGGCCGGCGCTGCGCACCAGCAGCCGGCTGCTCGACCTCGTGCCGGCCGGCTCGCTGGTCTACCTCGCGCTGCCCAACCTCGCCGCCAACCTGGTGCAGACGCAGCAGCTGCTCGAGCAGCGTCTCGCCGAGAGCCCGGTGCTGCAGCAGTGGTGGAGCGCGACGCTCGGCTCGCCGGCCAACGAGCAGCTGTTCCACGACCTCGTCCAGCAGGTCGGCGACGTCGGTCAGGATCTCGGCGACGAGGTGGTGATCGCCGCCGGGTCTGCCGCCGGCGCTGCCGGCAGCGGTGCCTGCTCCGGTCCGCCCGTCGTGCTGGCGGAGGCGCTCCGGGAGGAGCCGCTGCGCGCCACGCTGCGGCAGGAGGCGGCCGCGGTCAACAGGCGCGCCGGCAAGACCGCGCTGGTGCTGCTCGACCAGCTCCCCGCCGCCGGCCCGGCCGGCGGCTCGCCCGCGCCGCCCGCGCCGCGGGCCTCCGGTCCGCTGCTGGTCTGGGTGGGCCAGGGGCTGCTGGTGGCGTCGCCGAGCGCGTCGCAGATCGCCGCCGTCGCCGCCAACCTGCGGCCCGGGGCGGCCAACCCCTTCACCGGCTCGAGCTTCCATGCCCGGCTGGCGCAGGCCTACGCCGACGGCGCCGGCTGGCTCTTCGGCGCCGACTTGCAGCAGCTCATGGCCGGCCACCACGCCGCGGCGCCGTCCCGGCTGACCGAAGCGATGGGGCTGTTCGACCTCGAGCACTTCATCGTCGAGCACCATGACGGCGCGGCGCCGACACCCACGGCCGCCACCCCCGGGACATCCGCTGCCGAGACGCGTGCCGCCCTGACCTTCAGCCAGCAGCGCCGCGGCATCGCGGCGTGGCTGGCGGCGCCGGCGCCGATGGGGAGCCTCGGCTTCTTCTCGGCCGACGCGAACCTGGTCGCGGCGTTCGTCGTCAAGAGCCCGGTGGACCTGCTCGACGAGCTGCTGAGCCTGTCGCCGGACCTCGCGGCCGAGCTGGCCAAGACCGAGGCCGCGCATGGCTTCAACCTGCGCGACGATTTCGCGGCGCCGCTGGGGGGCGAGATCGCCCTCGGGCTCGACGGTCCGCTGCTGCCGAGCCCCTCCTGGCAGCTGGTGGCGGAGGTCTACGACCCCGTGCGCCTGCAGCAGACCTTCGCGCGCACCGTGCAGCAGGTCAATGCCGAGCAGCTGGCCGCGGGCAAGCCGGGGGTGGCGCTGCAGCAGGAGAAGGACGGCGACCGCACCTATTACACCATCGTCTCGAGCGGGCCGCCGCAGCTCGAGGTGCACTACCTGTTCGCCGACGGCTACCTGGTGGCGGCCCCCACCCGGGCGCAGCTCGACCGCGCCCTGGCGCAGCGCGCCGCCGGCACCACCCTGGCCGCCTCCCCCCGGCTGCGCGGCCTGCTCGGCCGCGACGGCCAGGTGAACGTCTCGGCGCTCTTCTACCAGAACCTCGCTTCGATCGCGCCGATCACCGGAGCGCTCGGCGCCGCCGCCGATGCCTCCGGCGCGGCGGCCTCCTTGGGCATCGCGGCCAATCCAGGCAACGCTGGCGGCGCCGCCGGCAGTCATGGCGGACCCGGCCTGCGCAGCTTGCTGTTCGGCGCCGCCCGCGGTCCGTCGCTGCTCTACGCCTACGCCGAGGCGGACCGCATCGTGTTCGCGGGCCACAGCGAGGCCGGACCGATGGGGCTCAACCTCGAGACGCTCGCCGGGTTCGGCGGCATCCTGGGCGGCATCGAGCGCGCGCACGGCGCGGCAATGCTGCGGACGGTGCGGACGGTGCGGACGGTGCGGAGGGGCGGCCAGTAGCCGTGCCGGCCTCGCCGATCATCGAGCTCGACGGGCTCGCCGTCAGCCTCGGCGGACGCCTCGTGCTGCGCGACCTGCGGGCCTCGCTCGCGGGCCGCTGCATCGGTCTGCTCGGGCCGAACGGCGCCGGCAAGACGACGCTGCTCCACACCCTGCTCGGCTTCTTCCGCCCGGCCGCCGGCACCGCCCGGGTCTTCGGCAAGGACATCCGTTCCGAGGCCGCGGCGATCCGCGCCCAGATGGGGTACATGCCCGAGACCGACTCCTTCATCGCCGGCATGAGCGGCGTGCGCTTCGTGCGCTTGATGGCCGAGCTGTCCGGTCTGCCACCGGCGGCGGCCCTGGAGCGCGCCCACGAGGCGCTGTTCTACGTCGGCCTGGGCGAGGCGCGATACCGTCCGGTGGACAGCTACTCGCTGGGCATGAAGCAGCTGGTCAAGCTCGCCCAGGCGCTCGCTCACGGCCCGCGCCTGCTGTTCCTCGACGAGCCCACCAACGGTCTCGATCCGCCCGCCCGCCGCCGCATGCTCGACCTGATCCGCGGCATCCGCGACGGCGGCGAGGCGCGCGTGATCCTCTCCTCGCACCTGCTGCGCGATGTCGAGGAGTGCTGCGAGGAGGTGCTGGTGCTGAAGGAAGGCCGGGTGGCGGTCTACGCGAACCTCGAAGCGGAGCGCCGCGCCAACCGCCGGCTGCTCGAGCTCGACGTGCGCGCCGCGGACGGCGCCCCGGCGGCGCCGGCGTTCGCCGAGCTGGCGGCGTCGCTCGGCTGCGAGAGCGCGCCCGGCGCCCGCCAGCGCCTGAAGCTGGTGCTCCCCGACGGCGTCGAGGCGCGCGACATGTTCCGGCTGGCCGCCGGTGCCGGCATGCAGATCCGCCGCCTCGACTACAAGCGCGATTCGCTCGAGGACATCTTCCTCAAGGCCATGGAAGGGGATGCCAATGGCCGTGTATGAGCGGACCTATCACCGCTACGACGGTCCCCTGACCACGCCGCGGCGGCGGTTCCTGGTGGTGCCCCGCTACGCCCTGGCGGCGGTGATGCGCAGCCGCGCCTTCGTCATGTTCTACGTGCTCTGCTTCCTGCCGCCCTTCGCCGGTTTGATCGCGATCTACCTGCGCCACAACCTGTCGGCGTTGAAGCTGCTGAACGTGCCGCTCGACCGCCTGCGCGATGCGCTGCCGATCGACGCCCGCTTCTTCGCGGGGGGACTGGCCTTGCAGGGCTTCCTGGCCTTCGTGCTGGCCGTCGTCGTGGCCCCGGCGCTGATCTCTCCCGACCTGCGCAACAACGGGCTGGCGCTCTACCTGTCGCGGCCGTTCTCGCGCGCCGAGTACGTGGCCGGCAAGCTCTCGGTGCTGGCGCTGCTGATCTCGACGATCACCTGGATCCCCGGCATCCTGCTGTTCCTGCTGCAGGGCTATCTCGAGGGCGCCGGCTGGTTCGTCGCGCAGGGCCGCGTGCTCGGCGCCCTGTTCGCCGGCAGCTGGGTGCTGATCGTCTCCTTGTCGCTGCTGGCGCTGGCGGTGTCGGCCTGGGTGAAGTGGAAGCCGGTGGCGAGGATCGTCCTGCTCATCCTGTTCTTCGTCATGAACGGCTTCGGCCGCGTCATGGAGATGGCGCTCGGCACCTGGTGGAGCGAGCTGCTGAGCATGCGGGTCGTCATCCAGACGGTGTGGGCGGGCCTCTTCGGTCTCTCGCCGCCGACCGGCATGCCGGCCGCCGCCGCCTGGACCGCCCTGGTGGGCGGGTCGCTGCTCTGCCTGGGGCTGCTGCTGAGGCGGGTCCGGGCCTACGAGGTGGTGCGGTGAGCCCCGGCGCGTTGACCACCGGGGGCGCCGAGGTCGTCGGGGTCGCCGGCGTTGCCCCCGTGGCAGGTGCCGCGAGCACGACCATTGCTGCCAGCGCTGACGAGCGCATCGTCTTCGACGACGTCTCCAAGTTCTACGGCGAGGTGCTCGGGGTCAACCGGGTCCGGCTGTCCCTGCCCGCCGGCATCACCGGCCTGGTGGGGCCGAACGGCTCCGGCAAGACCACCCTGATGAACCTGATGGTCGGCCTGCTGCGCCCGAGCCGCGGCACGGTGCGGGTGCTCGGCATGGCCACCGACCGGCCGGAGCTCCTCTTCCGCCGCGTCGGCTACGCCACCCAGTACGACGCCTTCCCACCAGGCCTGACCGGATATCAGCTGATCGAGTCGCTGCTGCGGGTGCACGGGTACGATCCGGCGCCGGCCGCCGCGATGACCTGGCAGGCGCTCGAGCGCGTCGGCATGGTCGAAGCCGCCGGCCGCAAGGTGGCCGCCTACAGCAAGGGGATGCGCCAGCGGGTCAAGCTGGCGCAGGCCCTCGCCCACCAGCCCTCGGTGCTGGTGCTCGACGAGCCGCTCAACGGCCTCGATCCGATGGCGCGCGCCGAGCTCATCGCCTTGCTGCGCGAGCTCGCCGCGGCCGGGCTCTACGTCGTCGTCTCCAGCCATATCCTGCACGAGGTGGACCTCATCTCCGACCAGGTGGTGATGCTCAACGGCGGCTACGTGGTGGCCGAGGGCGACATCGTCGAGGTGCGCGACGAGATGGACGAGCAGCACCCCGCCCAGGTGCTGATCCGCTGCGACCGCCCGGAGCTGCTGGCGGCCAGGGCCTTCGAGCAGGATCACGTCGTGGAAGCTCGCATGCTGGCAGACCGCAGCGGCCTGCTGCTGCGCACCCGCGACGCTGGCCGCTTCTACCGGATGCTCAACCAGGTGGTGATCGACCAGGGCCTGACCGTCGAGTCCGTCGCCCCCGCCGACGCCGACGTCGAGGCCGTCTACCAGTACCTGATCGACGAGCCGCGCGGCAACGGAGGAAGGTCATGAGCGAGCCGGCGAGAGCGTTGCAGGCGTCGTCGACGGCGCCAGCAACGTCGGTGACATCGCCGTCATCGCCGTCATCGGCGCAATCGGCGCTATCTGCGCCAAGGGCGCTCTGGCGCCGCCAGCTCTGCGCTGTGGTGCGGCTCGAGCTGCGCAAGAGCTTCCTCGGCCGCCGCGCCCTCGGTCTCTACCTCCTGGCCCTGGCGCCGCCCGCGGTGTTCATGCTGCGCGCCATGCTGCCGCGGGCGGTGGCCGATCCGGGCAACCTGGCCGACGCCACCCAGCTCATGGCGCAGCTGTACCAGGGCTTCATCCTGCGCGTGGTGGTCTTCCTCGGCTGCGTGGCAATCTTCGGCAACCTGATCCGCCGCGAGGTCCTCGACCGCAGCCTGCACTTCTACTTCCTGACGCCGATGCGCCGGGAGCTGCTGGTCCTCGCCAAGTACCTGACCGGCCTGCTGGTGTCCCTGGCCCTCTTCGGCGCCTCGACTCTCGCCAGCTTCCTGCTCGCCTACCTGCCCTACGACGGCCGCCTGCGTTGGGCGTTCCTGCTGCACGGCCCGGGTCTTGCCCACCTCGGCGCCTACCTGCTGGTCACCGCCCTCGCCTGCGCCGGCTACGGCGCCGCCTTCCTGACCCTCGGCTTCTTCTTCCGCAGCCCCGCCATCCCGGCCTTGGCCCTCTTCGGCTGGGAGGCCATCCACTTCCTGCTGCCCCCGGTCCTCAAGCAACTCTCGGTGATCCACTACCTGCAGGCCCTCTGCCCGGTGCCGCTCGCCGAAGGACCCTTCGCCCTCCTCTCCGACGCCCCCTCGAGATGGGTCTCCATCTGCGGCCTCCTCGCCCTGACCGCGGTCCTGGTCGCCATCTCCACCCTCCGCATCCGCAGGATGGAGGTCGTCTACCTGGACGACTGATTCGTAATCGGCAGGTCATCGGTTCAATCCCGATCGTCGGCTCCAATGGAATCAATGAGTTATGAGAACAAGCCGCGAGGCTAGGAGCAAGCCGGGAAGCATAGGGGAAGCAAACGGGAGGAAAGAGCAGCGCGCCACGTCGAAGGGCAGCGCGTGGGCTTCTCGTAACCTCAACCGCGGCTGGTTCGTTGGTCTCGGTGCATCTCGCGGCTCCCGCAGAACCAAAGTGCTCGATGGGAGCTGATCGAGCAAACGGCCCCTCTCTCTTCCCAAGCCGTGCCAACCAAGGGGTCTCGCTTCGCCGTAGCGCAAACCCCGGGCAGGTCGGGTCGTGCCCCTCTCCCGACCGTGCCCAGGTTCGAGGTCAGATCCTAGCTCCCGGGCAAGCGCCTCCATCGCCATCCCCCCACCTTTGCAACACTCGGTGCCGTCGGCGTCACCAAAATATAGAGATATCGCTCTGTTTCGATCACCGTCGAATAACTGGCTCTGTATTCTCCGTTTGCGCTATCATCAGAACGAATAGGATAGCGACGACAGCCGGTTGAGCCGCGGAAAGAGTCTCGAAGGCGCGCCTGCGGTGGGGAACGCCTTCGAGCGTGACGCGACCTCACGCCAGGCCCTCTGCGCCGGCGGCTAGCTCACCGACGCCGAACGGCATCGGGTGTTTCAGAGGTGGGAGGATGGCGAAGGAGGCGCTTGCACGGGAGTTGGGATCATTTGTGTGACAAGCTCATCTGAGCGCCATAAATGCAAGGAAGAGCATTAAAGCTGACGCTATTCATTTCCTCTCCGGGCGATGTGGCGGAGGAACGCAACATTGCTGGGCGAGTGCTGCTCAGGTTGCACTCCGAGTTCGCCGCGAGACTCGACCTCGAGGCCGTCTTTTGGGAGCATGAGCCACTGCTGGCAACGAGGGGTTTTCAGGACCAGCTCATCCGCCCCTCCGAGGCCGACATCGTCGTCTGTATCCTATGGTCCAGGCTTGGAACGCGCCTTCCTGCAAGCTTTCGACGCCGCGACGGCACTAGTTACGAGTCAGGAACCGAGTTCGAGCTCGAAGACGCCCTGGAGTCTTATCGCCGCCGTGGGGCGCCCGACCTGCTCGTCTATCGCAAGACAAGCGAACCCATGGTGAGTCTGCGCGACGAAGAGACGCTGCTCGCGCATCTCCGGCAGAAGAAGGCCCTCGATCGCTTCGTTGAGCGCTGGTTCCACGAGCCTGAAAGCGGGGCCATCCTCTTCGCGTTTCATCCATTCGCGACCTCGGCGCAGTTCGAGGAGCTGCTCGAAGTGCATCTGCGCACCTTGGTCGAGCGGCGTGCACCAGGTTTACCGATCGGCGATGAGCCGGCACCACCAACGGCCATCTGGACAGCGGGATCCCCTTTTCGCGGCCTCCAGCTTTTCGAAGTCGAGCACGCGCCGATCTTCTTCGGGCGGTCCGCAGCCGTCGGAGACGTGCTCAACGCGTTACGGCGGCAGGCGGCACAGGGATGCCGCTTCGTGTTGGTGACCGGCATGAGCGGCTGCGGCAAGAGCTCGTTGGTACGAGCCGGCGTCCTGCCTCTGTTGACGCAGCCAGGAGTGATGGAGGGCGCCGCGGTGTGGCGGCGGGCAGTTGTTCGCCCGCGGGACTGCACAGAAGATCTCTTCGCAGGGCTGGCAACGGCGCTGATGCGTGATGACGCTCTGCCAGAGCTGGGCAAGGCGGTCGGTGATTTCGAGAGGCTGGCGGATGCGCTGCGCGCGGGTCCAGGTTCCATCCAATCGCTGATCGAGATCGGTCTCTCCCTGGCTGCTGCGGACGACCCGCAGGCCACGGGACCCCGACCGGTCCATCTGGTGCTGGTCATCGATCCGATGGAGGAGGTTTTCACCTCCGAGCGGGTCTCGAGTACCGAACGAGGAGGTTTCGTTACGGCCTTGGCATGCCTGGCCAGGACCGGACGGGTGTGGGTGATCGCTACATTGCGCAGCGATTTCTTCGCCCGCTGCGAGGAGGTACCGGAGCTGCTGGCGCTCAAGGCTGGGGATGGCACCTATCACCTCTTGCCCCCGAATGCCTCAGAACTGGGCCAGATCATCCGGCTGCCGGCACGCGCTGCAGGGGTGCGGTTCGAGGAAGACCTTGAGACCCAGGCGCGCCTCGACGAAGTGCTCCGGGACGGGGCGCTGGCCCGGCCAGGCGTGCTGCCGCTACTCGAGTTCACCCTCGACGAGCTCTTCAAGCAGAAAACCGCCTCGGGAGTCCTTACCTTTGCGACCTACCAGAGTCTCGGTGGAGTCGAGGGCGCTCTCGCCAGGCGTGCCGAGGAGGTCTTCACTGGTCTCCCGCCGGCGGTTCAAGCCCAGCTGCCCAAGATGCTGCGTGCACTGGTGGGACTCCATGCCGATCAGCCTCAGGCGATTCGCCGCTCGGCGCCGCTCGAATCGCTGACTGCTGATGCTGAATCTCGGTTGCTGATCGAAAGGTTCGTCGAGGCACGCCTCTTTGCCACGGACAGAGCCGACGACGGCCGGGGGGTCATCACGCTGACACATGAGGCGCTCATCGAACACTGGCCGCGGCTCAATGGCTGGTTGCAGCAGAACCAGGAGTTCCTCCGTATTCGTGCGCGCGTCGAATCGGCAGCCGGCCGCTGGGAGCAAGAGGAGCGCCGTGAAGAGTTCCTGCTCGTCCCGGGCAAGCCGCTGGCCGAGGCTCGGGAGCTGCGCCAGCACAAGATAGGAGAGATCACGCCCCAGGTCGCCGAGTTCATTGCCGCATCCACCCTGCGCGCGGAGCGAGCTCGGCGCCGCCGAACGGCGACCTTCGCCACGGCGAGCCTTCTCCTGGCGCTTTTCAGCGCCTTCAGCTATGTCCAATGGCGGCGGTCGGAGGAGAGGGCGCTGACCATCCAGCTGGCACAAAGAGCCGCGGCAGCTCTCGATGCATTTCCGCGCCAACCCGGACTCGCGATGGAAAGCTTGCTCGCGATGTCGAAGGAGAGTCTGGCGCAGTTCGGTGGGCTGTTGCCGCCGTTGCGGCGAAGCCTCAAGTCAGCACTGGACAGCCGCGAGATGGCAGTCTTCTCCGGCCATGGCGGTGTCGTCAGCGCTGCGGTCTGGAGCCCCGATAGCAAATGGATCGTGAGCGCCAGCGTGGACGGCAGCGTAGGCATCTGGGATCGTGGCGGTCATCTGATCAGGCAGTTCGTGCCGGCGCCAGCGAAACCGACCGACACCTTGCCGGCCATCCGGGCCCTGGCCCTCAGCCCCGACGGGCGCGCCATCATCACCGGGAGCGACGACGGCGCGCTTCGGCTGTGGGGGCTCGCAGGTGATCTCCGGATCGTTCTTGCAGGTGGCGAGGCAGCGATCAACGCGGTGGCCTTCGATCCGAGCGGCAAGCTGTTGGCAAGCGCCGCTTCCGATGGCAGAGTGCGACTCTGGGACGTTGCCGGCAAGCCGGTAGGAAAGCCATTCCAACGCTCGCCAGGGGCACTGAACGCCGTCGCCTTCAGCCCTGACGGCCGCACCGTGGCAGCCGCCGGAGTGGACCGCAAAGTCTTTCTCTGGGACCTCTCCGGTCATGCTCTCGGCGAACCGCTGGCGGAGCACCAGGCGGCGATTTCGGCTCTGGCCTTCAGCCCCGACGGCAGCCGGCTCGCGACGGCCGGCCTCGACCACACTGCCCAGCTCTGGGACCTCGGCCGCCGGGATCGCGTGGCGATCTGCCAGGGACACGAGGCGGAGGTCACCTCGGTGGCGTTCCGCCCCGACGGCCGGCTTTTGGCGACCGGGAGCCTTGACAAGACAGCACGACTTTGGGACGTTCAGGGGAGAAGCCTGGTGATCCTGGGAGGCCACGAGGACGGCATCAACAGCGTCGCCTTCAGCCCCGATGGCAAACGACTGGTCACGGCCGCCGGCGATCATCGGTTCGCCCCGGAAGCGCGGCGCGATTACTCCCTGCGGGTGTGGGATGCGACAACGGCTCTGATCGACCTGGTACCGCGGGATGAGGAGATCCTGGCCTTGGCCTTCAGCCCCGATGGCTCACTGATCGCTGGGGGAGGGCGTCACCTCGCTCTGTACAGCCGCGGGGGTAGGCGGGTTGGTCCCTATTTTGTTCCTCTCGATGCCGGCGGTGATCGCCCTGCGAGAGTTAGGGCGGTTGCCTTTCGTCCAGGTGGGCGCTCCATCGCGACCGCCAGCGACGACGGCCGCATCCGGCTCTGGGATTTGCGGGGCCACATTCTGCAGGTGCCCGTCCTCGCACAGGTTCGGGGCGATCCGATGAGCACCGTCGCGTTCAGCCCCGATGGCGCTCTCATCGCGGGCGGGGACGATCGCGGAACGGTTTGGATCTTCAACGATTCGCCTGGCGTCGGCGCTACGTCATTCCGCGCCCACGCCGCCGCGGTGAATGGTATTGCGTGGAGCCGGGATGGGCGAAGGCTGGCGAGCGCCGGAGACGAGGCCACCGCGAGACTCTGGGACCGTCGAGGCCGGTCCATGGGCGAGTTGCGTGGGCATTCCGATGACGTGACCTGCATCGCTTGGAGCCCGGACGGTAAGCTGATTGCCACAGGCAGCCGAGACCGTACTGTCCGGGTCTGGGATGCGTCGGGCCGGCCGGTCGCTGGGCCGATGCGCGGACACGCCCGGGCCATCAATTCTGTCGCGTTCAGTCCTGACGGCACGTTCCTGGTGAGCGCCGCTGAGGACCGCACCCTGCGCTTCTGGGACCTTGACGGTACCGCCCTGGGGCTGCCCAACTCGGAGCACCAAGAATCGGTTGAAGCCTTGGCCTTTAGCCCTGACGGCCAGCTGCTGGCGAGCGCCAGCCAGGACTCGACCGTGCGGTTATGGACCGTTGGTGGCGACGGCTGGTTGCGCCGCGCCTGCGAGGAGCGAAGAGAGCGAGCGGCAAGCTCGTCGAGCAACACCGCGGTGGCTGACCTCTGCCGGCGGGTGGCCACCGCAGGCCTGGGCGATCTCAACGTGGCCGCGGTACGCGGCGACGCTGCACGGCTCCGGCAGCTGCTCCGTTCCGGCGCTGCGGTCGACGGGACGAACAGCGCCGGGACAAGGCCCTTGGAGATCGCTGCCCAAGTCGGCGACGAGGCAAGCGCACGGGAGCTGATCGCGGCTCATGCGTCAGTCAACGCTCGGGATGCCGAGGGCAACACTCCACTCCTTCTCGCTGCCTTCGCCGGCAGCTCCGGAGTGCTGCGCCTCCTGATGGATTCCGGGGCTGACAGCTCTGTGCACAATCGCGCCGGAGACTCGGCTCTGATGCTGGCGATCCGCAGCGGCGAGAGCAAGGCTGTCGAGATTCTCCTGGCGCATGGCGCCGCGGCTGGACTCAGCAGGGACGCGGGAAAGCTCGCCTTGTCGCTGGCCTCGGACGCCGGCCGCGGCGATCTGGTCAACCTCTTGGTTGACGCCGGGATCGCACCTCAGAAGCCCTTTGGCGCGGCAAGGAATCCGAGTCAGTATACCGCCCTTCCCAGGACGTTTCGTCCTTCGAATCTCGATGCCGAGACGCGGCTGGGGCTGGCTTACGAGGAGGGCGACGGTGTCCCCCAGTCCTTCGCGCAAGCCGCTGAGCACTATCGCAAGGCAGCTCTTCGCGGCAGTGCCCATGCGCAGTTCAGGCTTGGCAGGGCTTACCGCTTTGGCATCGGAGTGCCCCCAAACTTGGCGGAGATGGCCGGATGGTACCGGAAGGCCGTGGCAGGCGGCGACCTGTGGGCCCTCCGTAATCTCGGCGGGGCATATCTCGATGGAGAGGGCGTAGCTAGGGACCTCGGGAGAGGCTTCACGATGCTCCAAGAGGCCGCGCGTCGCGGGCATCCCTGGGCCGCAACCGACGTTGGCTATTGTTATAGAGACGGCACTGGCGTGGGACGCGACTTCTCGGCTGCGGCCCGCTGGTTTCGGATCGGCGCGAAAGGCACCGACAGCGTTGCGCGAGATGCGCAAGAGCAACTCGGGGACCTTTACGCGGGCGGCCTTGGCGTCGAGCGCTCGATGCACGACGCGGCGGACTGGTACCGCACGGCGGCAGCAGTGCCGGACAAGCGCCATGCGACTGTCCTCTTCAAGCTGGGCTGGATGTATGAAGGCGGGCTGGGAGTCCCCGCCGCGGAGACAGAGGCTCTGCGCCTTTATTCTCAGGCGGCGGAGTTGGGGGTGGTGGAAGCTCAGCGCCGACTGGGATGGCTCTACGACAAGGGTGTTCTGGTGAGCGCCTCAGCGGCCACGGCGGCGGAGTGGTACTCGAGGGCCGCGACTGCCGGCGACTCCTGCTCGCAGTTGATGCTTGGGGCATTCTTCGAGGCTGGGCGGGGCGTTCCTCGATCGGCGGCCGACGCCAGAGCCTGGTATCGGAAGGCGGCAGCCGGCGGCGGTCCCGGCAGCGAGGAAGCTAGATCCAGGCTGCAGGCGCTCGAAGCGCCAGGCGGCCTGCTGCAACCTGTAGTTCCGAGCGCAGGGTTGATAGCGGGGTCGCCGTGTCGATGACGAAGAAGCTCTGGCTGTTGATCTTGGCGGGGATGCTGGCGTTGTGCGGCCGCGATGCCTCCCGGGCGGAGGTCGATCAGAAGAACGCCAATTACAGCGATGCATGGGTCGATCTCATCGCCTCGAAGCCTTTGAGGATGCAACGGGCTTACAACAGCCGGACCTTGTTCATCGGCATCTTCGGCTTCGGGTGGTGCTCGAACTTCGAACATACCCTCGCCTCTGCTAGCGCTGATGTAATGCTGTTCACATTCTGCGGCGCAGGGGATGAATTGTCGTTCAGGAGAGTAACCACCGATCTCTTTGCCTCTCCCAAGTATGGTACAGTGCGCCGCGCGGGAGACAGGCTGGTCGTAAGCCTGACACCGGAGGCTGCGCTCGATAGCGGAATGGCAGGGTGCGATGAGTGCCGCCAGTATCAGCTTGAAGGCCAGGTGTCGACGTTCGATTTGCGGGGGCGCCTCTTGGAGACGCGCTATTCTAGCGGCGGCCGGTTGACCTTCGAGTATGCAGCGGACCTCCTTCGCGCCGTACATGACGGCGATGGTCACCGCTTTACTCTAGAGTACTACTCGAACGGCTGCGTCAGGAGGGTCTTCGCGACCAATGGACTCGAGGCTCGATATTACTATGACCTCGAGCGAAACCTGATCATGGCCGTAAATTCCTTGCACAAGAAGTATTCATACATTTATGATTATGTCCATAATCTCGTGCGCGAGGAATTTCCTGATGGCAGGACGAAGGTCCTGACCTACTACGTCCCTTATGATTGGGTTGTTTCACGTAAAGGCCTTGATGGCACTCTCGAACAGTACAACTACTTACCGCGCTCACAACACCACTTCCGGGTAGACGTGATCAGGACGCGCGGCGCACAGGTCGAGAGAGATCGCTCGGAATTCTTCTACCGCGGCAGCTTGAGACGCAGCGTGGAGACTTTCGGGGACAATCTGAGAGATGTCATCTGGGACAGCAATGGGTCTCCCGAGTCGGTAACCCTCAACGGCCTCAGGCGGCGCTACAAATTTGACGCGCGAGGGCGACTGATCGATAGTGCAACGCGCCTGGAGAATCTGCAAATTCCAGGTTTGCGTGTGCAGGAGGTCAAGCGTCCTTCGCGCTGAGCGTGTCATCCGAATCGAAGAGCATGCCGCGTATGGGATGGCTCGGACTTGAGGTCAACGACTCGCACGACCACCCAGCCGCACTCGCGCAACGCGTGTGCGAGAGGCCGGGGGACGTGTTCGTCCAAGAGCAGCGGAAAGCGGCCGGCCATACGGCGGCTTAGCGGCTGGCCTGTGCCTGGTCCTGCTCGGCTCGTCGTCCGAGCTCCGCGTCCTCGGCGAGCGCTGCATCGATCTCGCCTTGGTGGTGATAGTAGTAGGCGAGAGCCGCATGAAGCTCGCTTCGCGTCAACGTGCGCGACGAGAAGTACTCCAGCAGCTCGTCGTCAGGCACGCCGGCCTGCCGCGCCGCGACGATGTCCATCACGCGAACACGGGTACCGGCGATGCACGGACGGCCGCTCATCACCTGCGGGTGCGTGGAGATGTGGGGGTAGGAGAGGGCGGGAAGCGTGACCATTGGGTCTTCTATTCTAGCACTCGCGGTCGCTCCCGCCGGGTCGGCAGCAGGAAGATGGCGCCGCCGATGCAATGTCATCGGCGACGGCTGGAGGGCTCTCACGCCGACAGGCCCAGGCTGGTTCGATTTGACCAGCGCGCCCAGCCGCGTCGGCCCAGCCACCGGCCTGAAGCCCAGGAACGCAAGACAGCAGTGCGCCACCGCTTTGCCGCACTCCTACGCCAGCCGGACAGCCGCCTTGTGCATGGTCGCGCCCATCGCCTCCAAGATACGGCGGAGGGATTCTGTCCGGGGTAGGGACTGGCCTTGCTCGTACCGGTTCAGCGCAGCCACCACGGCCGACTGCGCGACGACGTTGAGCAGATAGCCGCCGGTGTAGCGGAGATCGGCGGCCACGGCGCGCAGCTTGGCGCGGGCCGAGTAGGCTTAGCTTGAAATGCCCGGCCAATGGCCGTACACTGTTGGTAGGAGAACGGCCATGGCCAAAGCAGCATCCAGATCCACGACCAAGCGCACACGGGCGGAGCGCCTGGAGGCGCGCGTCACCGCAGAGCAGAAGAGCCTGATCGAGCGGGCAGCCACCCTGCAGGGGCGGAGCGTGACTGACTTCGTGCTGACGAGCGTGCAAGACGCCGCGCGGCGTGCGATCGAGGAACACAGCCAGCTTGCCCTCTCGGTCCGCGACAGCGAGGCCTTCATCGACGCGCTGCTGAACCCGCAGCCGGTCAGTGACCGTCTGCGCGACACGGTGCGCCGATATCGCGAGCGAGCCGGCGTTTGATGCGCGTGTCCGACGAGAAAGAAGAGAAAGTTCGCGTCGAACCGCTGAAGTCCAGCCATGACCGGTCGGAATTCGAGAGCGGCGTAGAACCGCTCGATCGATATTTCCGGACGCAGGCTGGCCAGGCCGCGCGGAAGAACATGGCCGCCCCCTTCGTCCTGCTGCTGCCGGACGGGACGATCGGGGGATACTACACCCTCTCCTCGACGTCGGTACGGCTCGTCGAGCTGCCGGCACAGACTGTGTGCAAGCTCCCCCGATATCCATTGGTTCCGGCGACGCTGCTGGGCCGGCTTGCCGTCGATCGCCACCAACAGGGTAAGGGATACGGGCGGTTTCTGCTTGCCGACGCGCTCTACCGCGTCGCGCGGAGCGAGATCGCATCGTTCGCGCTGATCGTCGATGCGAAAGATGAGAGCGCTCGCCGTTTCTACGAGCGGGAAAGCTTCCTACCGTTTCCGGACCAGCCCATGAAGCTGTTCCGGCCGATGTCCGATCTCCGGCGGCTATTCGATTGAAGAATGGGAGGCCGTTAGTGGGTCTCTACCGGCGGCGCGAACTGGCTGGCGAGGGAGATGCCCTGCTCCTGGTAGGAGGAGCCGATCTTGGGGCCGTAGACCTTGCCGGGGAGGTCGGCGAGGCGTTCGAAGACCACCCGGCCCATGACCTGGCCGTCCTCGAGCAGGCAGGGGACGCCGTAGGAGCGGACCTCGAGGACGGCCCGGGCTCCCGGGATGTCGCCGCCGCCGTAGCCGAAGCCGGGGTCGAAGAAGCCGGCGTAATGGATGCGGAACTCGCCGAAGTTGGGGTCGTAGGGGACCATCTCGGCGGCGTGGGTCAGCGGGATACGGATCTTCTCCCTGGAGGCCAGGATGTAGAAGAAGTCGGGGACCAGGAGCAGCTGGCGCCTCTGGGTGCGGACCGGGTCCCAGTGGTCGAGCGCCGGGTAGTGGTTGCGCTTGTCGAGATCGAGCACGCAGGGGTCCATCTTGGCCCGGAAGCCGACGATGCGCTCGCCGCTGCCGTCGAGGTCGACGGAGACCAGCAGGCCCTTGGCGATGGCGGGCGGCGCCGGATGGCCATCGCGCGAGAAGACCAGCGTCTCCCTGGCGTCCAGGGCGCTGAGCCCCTGGTCGGACTCCTCGGGGGCGCCGCGGGAGAGGCGCAGCTGGTTCAGCTTCTGGCCGGCGCGCACGATGATGCCGAAGGTGCGCGGGATGATCTCCACGTAGAGCGGACCGCGGTAGCCGGCCGGAACCAGCTCGAAAGCGTCCGCGTAGTCGGTGATCAGGCGGGTGAAGACGTCGAGCCTGCCGGTCGTGCTCTTCGGGCTTGCCTTGCCGGAGACCTCGGGCGGCAGGTCGAGGGCTTCCATGACCTGGATGAGGTAGACGTGCTCGCGCTCGAGGATCGTGGGCCGGTTGAGGTCGAGGAGGAACGCCTCCTGGTTGGCCTCCATCTCCGCCAGCTTGGCGGCGACCGTCGAGCGGTTGTTGGGCAGGAAGCTCGCCCGCACCCGGTAGCCGGCCGTTCCGAGGCGCAGATCGAGGCTGGCGGGCTGGATCTGCTCGTCGCCGATCGGCGACGAGGCTGTGATCTGGCCGAGCCCGATGAGCTCTTCGATCCCCTGGGACGGCAGCAGCCCATCTCCGGCCACTAGGAGCCGCCGGAACAAAGATTGAAATGATCGAGGAACGCCGTCGTGGCTCGGGGATCGGCGGGCGTGCCCGTCTTGTCGAGCGTGGCGGTGGGCTCCCCCGGCGCGGGGTCCGGGCCGAACCAGAGGCCGATCCGGATGCGCCGGTCCGGGCACTCGATCATCAGGATGCCGGTGATCCCGCGGTGCGTCCGGCCGTTCATGTTGACGTCGCCGCGCATCGCCCGGTAGACGACGTGGGCGCCGCCGGCCGTGATCTCGCCCTCGCCCAGCGGCTCGCGCGACTCGACGTGGAGACCGGAGCTCTGCTCCCACGCCGGCTTGCCGTTGACGCCGTAGAGCGTGCGCCGTCGCGCCTCGGGGTCAGCCGGGATCTTACCCACGCGCATCTTCATGAACATGAAGCCGTGGTCCTCGATGTCGGCGTGGGTGTCGCCGGGCCTCGGCGGGCGATCCCCGAGCATGGCGATGTCGATCAGGAAGGGAACGGAGATCGCCCCCGCCGGATAGTAGCCGGCGGGGAGCTCCTGGTAGGAGAGCAGCTCGCGGGTGCGCTGCTCGCGCACCTTCGGGTCCGCGAGGCCCTGCTCCATCTTGTGGCCCTGGTCGACGAGCTTCTTGCCGATGAAAAGCACGGCAATCGCGCAGAGCAGGATGAGGAGGGCGCAGCCGCAACCGACGTAGACCCACGGCGAGGTCTTGCGTTGCCCTTGACCCGGGGTGGAGGCGGCGGTGTTGGGATCCATGTCACATCCTTTCAGGCATGGGGATGCCCAGCAGCTCGGCGAGGTTCTCGAGCCCGCGGCGGAAGATCTGTACCGTGGCGAGGCGGGCGGCGCGCACCGCGAGATCGCTCTCCTGCAGGATGGGGTGGCGGTGGTAGAAGGTGTTGAAGCGCTGCGCGATCTCCAGCGCCTGGCGCGCCACCAGCGACAGCTCGAGCGCGGCGACCGCCTTCTCCACCAGGTCGCCGATCTGGGCGACCTCGAGGATCAGGCCCCAGAGGTCTTCGCCGAAATGGCCGGCGGCGAGCTCTTGCACCGCGGCGGCGGAGACCTCGTCCGGCTGGCCCGCCGCGCGCAGGCGGCGGCGGATGTTGCGCGCGCGCACCAGCGAGTACTGCAGGTAGGGGCCCGAGTCGCCCTCGAAGTTGAGCGCCTCGTCGAAGTCGAAGGCGATCACCCGGTTGGTGGTGGTCTTCACCATGAAGAAGCGCAGCGCGGCGACCGCGATCTCGCGCGCCAGGAGGTCGAGCTCGGCGCCGGCCAGCTCGCGGTTGCGCTTGCCGATCTCCTCGCGGCTCTTGGCTTCGAGCTGGTCCAGCAGGTCGTCGGCCTTGACCCCGATCCCCTTGCGCCCCGACATCTCGAGGGCCTTCTCCGGCGCGTCTCCCGCCCCTGCCGCCGCATGCGCCGCGCCCGCCGCGGCCGTCTCCGGCTCGCGGTCCTCGCCGTGCCCGCGGTGCTCGCCGGCGTCCGCCGGCGCTTCCTGGCGATAGCCGAGCAGGCGCGCGGTCGCCGGCGACAGCGCCACCATCTCGTAGGCGAAGTGCACCGAGCGCTCGGCCTCGGCGGCATGGCCGAGCGCCTGGAGGCCGGCGCGCACGATCCGCTGCAGGTAGCTCTGGCGGGTGTCGATGACGTTGATGACCTGGTACGCGCCGCCGAAGGCCGGGTGAGCGGCCTCGCCGTCGGGAAGGGTGGAACAGGTCTCCCAGACCTCCGCCTCCTGCCACCGGCGATAGCCGAAGTCCTGGCCCAGCAGCCCGAACTTCCAGAGCTGGTAGGCGATGTCCTTGCCGACGTAGGTCACCGTGCCGTCCGAGCGCACGATCACCTTGTCGGGGTCCTCGAGGCCGGCGAACTCCTCGCTGTGCGCCAGCGGCATCACCCAGCAGCCGGCGTTCTTGCCCGTCGTCTCGTGGCGCACGGCGCCGCTGTCCTTGAGGCGCTGGAAGGCGCGGTCGAAGAATTGCAGGGCCAGGATGTCGCTCTCGCGCGTCAACAGGTCGTAGGAGATGCCCAGCCGCCCCATGGTCGCGAGATGGCGGCGGACGACGCGCCCCGCCACCAGGCGGCCCATCTCGGCGCGCTCGCCGCGGCCGGTCTCGAGCTGGTGGAGCGTGTCGCGGAGCAGCTGGCGGCGCTCGCGCGCGGCGTCGGCGCCGCCCTCGGCGTCGTACCAGCGCCGGACCTCGGCGTAGAGGTCCCAGCAGGCGTAGTCGAACGGCTCGGGGATCGCGGCCACCTCCGCCAGCCCCATGTGCCGCAGGTCGAGGAAGCCGACCACCACGTCGGCGAGCTGGACGCCGGTGTCGTCGATGTAGTTCTGGACCTCGACGGCGTAGCCCAGGCTCCTCTGGCAGCGACTGAGCACGTCGCCGAGCACGGCGTTGCGCAGGTGGCCGACGTGCGCCGCCTTGTTGGGGTTGATGTTGGTGTGCTCGACGATGATCTTGCCGGGACGTGCGGCGGGGCGCGCGGCCCCGGTCTCGAGCGCCAGCAGGGCGGCAGCGAACGCGGGGCGGTCGAGAAAGAGGTTGAGGTAGCCGGCGCCCAGCACCTTGACCTCGCGCACCAGCCGCGGCGGCCGCAGGGCGCCCGCGAGGTCCTCGGCGATGGCGCGCGGGGGGCGCTTGAGGGTGCGCGCCAGCTGCATGGGGGCCGGGGTGGCGAAGTCACCTAGCTCGCGGCGCGGCGGTACCTCGACCACCGGCTCGTGGGTCACCCCGAAACGCTCCTGGATCGCCCGCGCCACCTCGCGCGCCAGCTCGTCCCTGAGCTCGGTCCACATCGCGGCGAGCAGTCTACACTATGGGACTATGGGGCTCGGGTTCCTGCGCAGGGGGCCTGAGGGTAGTAGGTCAGATCGGCCCCCTCCCTCGCTTTGGGCGAGGGGTCCAGGTCTATAGGGCGGCGGCGGAGCACTGCGGACCCTCGCCCAAAGCGAGGGAGGGGGCCGATCTGACCTGCTACCCTCCAGGCCCTGAAGGCCTGTTTTAGCTGAATGGGGTGAGGCTTGATAAAATTGCCTCTTGGGGGGGATCCCGGACTTGATGACCGACGACAACAAGCTGATGGTTAGCCTCGACCGCACGCAGCTCGAGCTGGTCGAGGGGGACATCACCGGGATCGAGGTGGACGCCATCGTCAACCCCGCCAACGAGCACCTGCAGCTCGGGTCAGGGGTGGCCGGCGCGATCCTCCGGAAGGGCGGCCCCTCCATCCAGGAGGAGTGCGACCGCATCGGCGGCACGCCGGTCGGGACCGCGGTGATGACCGGCGCCGGCAACCTGCAGGCCCGCCAGGTGATCCACGCCGTCGGTCCGCGCATGGGCGAGGGCGACGAGGACAAGAAGCTCGCCTCCGCGGTGCGCGCCGCGCTGGCCCTGGCAGACCGCCGCGGCATGCGCTCGATCGCGCTGCCCGCCATCTCCACCGGGGTGTTCGGGTTCCCCATGGAGCGCGCCGCCCGCATCACGCTCACCGAGATCCACCGCTACCTGCAGGGGGGCACCAAGCTCGAGCGGGTGGTGGTCTGCCTGCGCGGCGAGGAGGCCTTCAACGTCTTCCGCCGCGAGCTCCGCCGCGGGTTCCGCTGATCGCGAGGAAGCCTACGCGCCGTACTTGGCGAGCCGGCCGGCGTTGGCGAGCAGCAGCCCCATCAGCTGATGGGACAAGATGGTGCCGAGCTCGCCGTGCGCCGCGGCCCGCTCGCTGAATTCCTGGCTGCCGTCGATCGAGCAGCATCCGGAGGACAGCAGCAGCGGCACCGGGTGCCAGCTGTGGCTCTTGAGCGGCGCCGGCGTGGAGTGGTCGCCGGTGATCGCGAGCACCGCCGGCCTCAGCTCGAGCAGGGCCGGCAGGCTGGCGTCGACCTCTTCGATGGCCCGCGCCTTGGCGGCGAAGTCGCCGTCCTCGCCGGCGGCGTCGGTCTGCTTGACATGCACGAAGAAGTAGTCGAAGCGCTGCCAGTTGGCGCCCGCCGCCGCGATCGCCTCCGCCGGACGCTTGCCGGCCGGCACCACTTCCATGCCGCACGCGGCCGCGGCGCCACGGTAGAGCGGGTAGCCGGCGAAGGCGCCGCAGCGGAGATGGTAGAGATCGCTCATGCGCGGCAGATGCGGCAGCTGGGAGAAGCCGCGCAGCAGCACGCGGTTGGCCCGCGGCTCGGCGGCGAGCGCGCGCTCGATCGTCGCCACCACCCGCCGCACCACGGCCGCCGTCCGCTCGGCCCGTTCGCCCCCCTCGCGGGCCGTGCCCCCCTCGCGAGCATTGTGACGCGCGGTGACCGGCAGCGGCGGCACGCCCAGGCGCTGGGGATCGGTGTCCTCGAGATCGGGCGAGAGGCCGTCGCCGCGCAGCAGCAGCACGAAGCGGTGCCCTTCGCCCGCCTCGACGGTGACGTGCACGCCGTCCAGCGGCTGCTCCGGCCGCAGGGCCTCGCGGATCGCCGCGCAGAGGCGCCGGCACTCCTCGGTCGGAATCCGCCCCGCCCGCCGGTCGGTCAGGTTGCCGGCGGCGTCGGCGGTGGCGAAGTTGCCGCGCGCCGCGACGTCCCCGGGCCCGACCGGCAGGCCTTCGCCCAGCGCTTCCAGCACGCCGCGGCCGATGTCGGCCGCCGGCTGGGTGGGGTCGTGCCCGAACAGCGCCAGGTGGCCGGGGCCGCTGCCGGGAGTCACGCCCGGTGCCACCGGCACCAGGCGTCCCAGCGCCGAGCGGCGGGCCAGGGCGTCGAGGTGAGGCAGCGCGGCGTGCTCGAGCGGCGTCAGCGGCTGCGCCTCGGTACGGATGTCGCCCAGCCCGTCGAGCACCAGCAGCACGATCTTGCCCTCGCCGTCGGCAAGCGGCTGGGCGAGCCGGGAGATCAGCTCGAGGTGGCTCATGGCATCCCGTCCGTGGCCGAGGAGACTCGCAGCGACAGTCTCATGGTTCGGGATCGCCTCCGGCGGCGTCAACTACGACGTGCGGGTCAGGCAACAAAATACGCGCTGGCGCGGATCTGCAGGCGAGCGCGCGGCTCGAAGCCGCTGCCGACCAGGGCGTAGGCGGTCGACGAGCCGAGGATCGGCAGGACGATCCAGCCGTCGAAGCTCTCGCCGCCGGCGTAGGGCGGCACCACCGGCTCGATCTCGGCGATCTTCGTCCAGTGGTCCTCCTCGCTGTCGAAGGAGGCGCGCAGCTCGACGTAGGCGCGGTCGAGGTCGATGGTGCGCTGCCCGGACGGGTGCCAGATCGAGAAGACGAAGCGCACCTCGTCGTAGGTTCCGGTCGCGAGGAACGCCTTGCCGGCCACCAGCAGCGGGTAGCTGAAGGACCCGGCGGTGTCGGTGGCGAAGATCTCCGGCGTCGGGTCGAAGACGACCTGCCGGGCGGGCGTGGCGGCCGTGTTCATGGGTGCTCCTCGCCGGGCAGGCCGACGCCGCCGGCAACCGGTTCTGAGGCCAGGGCAAGCCGGAACGCGCGTGCGACGTGCTCGCGGATCACCGTCGGCGGCGCGTCCAGGCGGCCCGCGAGCAGCGGGAAGCCGATGCCGAACGCCACCGCCCCGGCCCGCAGGTAGGCCGGGATGTCGCCGATCCCGAAGCCGCCTGCCGCCAGCATCGGGATGTCGCCGAGCGGCTGGCGCACGGTGGCCAGGTAGGCGGGGCCGCCCACGGGCGGCAGCGGATAGACCTTCACCAGGTCGGCTCCCAGCTCGTGGGCCGCCACGATCTCGGTCGGGGTGAGAGCGCCGAGCACCAGGAAGCGGCCGGCGGCCCGCGCCGCCTCGGCCACCGCGGCGGCGACGTTCGGGCTGACCAGGAAGTCCGCGCCGGCGGCGAGCGCCTCGCGCGCCCGGGCGGCATTGGTGACGGTCCCCATGCCGATCCAGGGCGGCCCGGCGGCGCCCCGCTCGGCGATCAGCTGCCGCGCCAGGCCGGCGGCGCCGGGCACGGTGAAGGTGATCTCGATCAGCTCGATGCCCGCCTTGGCCAGCGCCTGCGCCTGGCGGGCCGCTTCGGCCGCCGAGGCGGTGCGGACCACTCCGATGATCGGCTTGAGGCGCAGGCTCTGGGCGACCAGCGCGCGCGTGTCCACGGTCGAGGCCATGCGGGGCGGGAGTCTATCAGGAACCTGCGGGGGGCACCCCCTCCGGCCGGGCCTCGGGCGGTGGAGAGTCTCCACACACTCCCCCTCTGAGCCCGTATGGGCGAGGGGTCATAGGCCTCTGGCGCCCTTTCATGCACTTGGACCCCTCGCCCATACGGGCTCAGAGGGGGAGTGTGTGGAGACTCTCCACCGCCCGAGGCCCTCCTACCTCCCCCTCTTCGGTGACAGGCTTATTTCAGAGGGTATCGTGGGCAGGTCTTATCTAGCGGCTGGTTGTCCAGGTCAGGCGACCTGTCCCATCGATCGTATCCAAAATGGCCCGGGGGGTTTATGATGGGCGCTCAACTGTCCGTCCAGTTGAGAGTGTGGAGACCATGGCAGTCCCAGACCAGCCCGTTCTGCCTTCCGGGAAGGAGCCGATCGAGCAGCTCCTGCGAAGGCTGCGGCCGCGGCTGAAGCAGGTCTTGAGCCGCTACCGGGTGCCCGCGCACGATGCCGAGGACCTGGTGCAAGAGGCCCTCGTCGCGACCGTCCAGAAGTGGAACGAGATCCAGGACCCCGAGGCCTGGATCGTGGTGACCCTCCGGAACCGCTGCGTCGTCTACTGGCGCAAGCGCCGCAACAGCCTCTACAACGCGGTCGACACGGTGATCCTGGAGCTGCTGACCGAGCCGGTCGCGGCGCCCCAGGAGCGCGCCGAGCTGCTGTGGGACTTGAACGACCTGATGGAAGAGCTCCCTGCCCGCTGCCGCAAGCTGCTGCGCCTCCGCTACGGCCTCGGCTACGACTCGTCCGAGGTGGCGGAGCAGATGGGGTACCACCCCTCGAGCGTGCGCAAGGTCGCCCGCCGGTGCATGGCGGCGCTGACCTACCAGATGGTCGCGCGCGGCTTCTCGAAGGAGACGATGCGGGTCCTGATCGAGGACGACATCAAGAAGTAGCGCCCGGCGCGGATGGGGCGCCCGGCGCGGATGCCGCGCCTGGAGCGGACGCCGCGGATGCCGATTGCGCCAGAGCGTGGCCGGCCCGCCGGCAGATGCCGCGCAGGATGGCGGCCTCGCGCTCCGACAGGCGGGCCCTCGCCGCCGCCGCCCGCAGGTCGCGGAGGACTCCCGGGAAGGTACTGTCGCGGTCGAAGCCGATCCGGCGCAGGACGGCCGCCGCCTGATCGAACAGGCCGTCCAGGTCGGCGGTGGTGGCGGGGACCTCGGCAGCGGCCGCGGCGGCGCCAGCGAGCTCGGCGCCCCCGACCCCGTGCCGCGGATCTCCCAGCCGCGCCAGGTACAGCTCGTAGGCAAGGATCAGCACCGCCTGGGCGAGGTTGAGCGTCGGCTGCAGCGGCGCGCAGGGGATGCTCACCACGAGATTGGCGCACGCCAGCTCCTCGTTGGTGAGCCCTCCCACCTCCGGGCCGAAGACCAGCGCCACCGGCGTTCCCGGAGGGTCCGCCGCCAGGAGCTCGGGCAGCTCCCGCGGTCCGATCAGCGGCACCGCCTGCCGGCGGTCGCGGGTCGAGGTCGTCCCGATCACCCGCGGGAAGGGCGCCAGCGCCTCCCGCAGGCTTGCCACCCGCGAGCACCCGTCGAGCACGTGCCGGGCGCCGACGGCGAACGCCCTGGCGGTGGGCCCCAGCACTGCCGCCGGCTCCACCAGGATCAGCCGCGCGAGACCCATGTTGGCCATCGCCCTGGCCGCCGCCCCGACGTTGCCCTCCTCCCGCGGCCGCACCAGCACCACGGCGACGCCGGCCTCGACACCCTCCGCAATCTCCCGGGGAGCCTCGGCCTCCTCGATTCGCATGAGTAGTCCTTTCTTTCCGGCGCCCGGGACTTCCACCACCAGCCGCCTCGTGATTTACTCCTCTCAGCACCCTTGTATCAGAGAGGGAGGAGAGTCATGGTGATCGAGACTCCGGCCAGGACTGCCATCCGCGCGTACCTGATCTTCACCGGCACCGGCCCCATCCTGGTGCTCTCGACCTATCCCACGCTCACCGACGAGCGGCTGGTCGGGAAGCTGCGCTACAAGGGCATCGACAAGTTCCTTGCCTACGAGGTCGATCTCGAGGCGGTGAGGGCGCGCTACGCCCATTCCTTCGCCAACATCGTCAAAGACCTCGAGGCCGAGGAAGACCTGCGAGTGCTCGACTTCAACGGGCACCAGATCATGGCCAACTTCTCGCTCGACGAGCTCGGCGAACCGATCAAATTCGGCGGTTAGTGCCGTTAGTCAGTCGAGTGGCGCCGCCTCGTCCGGCGGGCTGGCGCTCGCTCCGGCCGCGAACCACCGCCAGTCGTACCCGAGAGCGCCGAACAGCCGGCAGGTGGCCGGCAGCGGCAGGCCGACCACGTTGGTGTAGTTGCCGTAGATCGCCTCGACGAACAGCGCCCCCACTCCCTGCACGGCGTAGGAACCGGCCTTGTCCAGGGGCTCTCCGGTCGCCACGTACCAGTCGATCTCGCGCGGGCTCATCCGCGCCAGGCGCACCCGCGAAGCCTCCACCGTCGTCTCCTGGCGTCCCTGGGACTCCCCGTGCAGCGTCACGCCGGTGAGCACGGTGTGCTCGCGCCCGGCGATCGCAGCCAGCATGCGGCAGGCGTCGGCGGGGTCGCGCGGCTTGCCCAGCAGCTGTCCGTCCAGGACCACCACCGTGTCCGCTCCCAGCACCAGCTCGCCGGCCTCGCTCCGCGCGGTGGCCTTGGCCAGCGCCAGGCGCCGCACGCAGGCTGCCGGCATCTCGCCGGGATGAGGAGTCTCGTCGACGTCGGCGGCGCGGACGGTGAACTCCAGTCCCAGGCCGGCCAGCAGCTCGCGCCGCCGCGGCGAGCCCGAGGCCAGCACCAGGCGGGGGAGCGAGCGGCTCACAGGCGGGGGAGCGCGCGGCTCAGGGGTAGTATCCCGGGACCGTGCGGGCCTCGAGCCCGGAGCGGCCGAGCTTGATCTCGACGGCGCGGAACTTGCCGTCGTTGCCCTGCTTGGACGACTGGTAGGCCAGGAGGTACTGCGAGCGCAGCTCGGTCTCGATGCTGCGATAGGTGCCGGCCAGATCGATCGCCTGGCTGATGAAGTAAGAGCGGCCGCCGGTCTCGGCGGCGAGCTTCTCGAGCTTCAGGCGGATGTCGGGCTGGTTGGCGATCGGTCCCAGGCCGATGGTGTAGAAGGCGATGCCGCTGTGCTTCGCGTACTCGAGCGCGTCCACGTAGCGGAAGCGGCTCCCCTCGTCCTTGCCGTCGGTGAGCAGCACGATGGCGCGCTTGCCGCGCACGCCGCCGAAGTAATAGAGGGCGTAGATGATGCTGTCATAGAGGGCGGTGTTGCCGTCCGCCCGCAGGCCGGCGAGTCCGCCCGCCAGCACCTCGCGATCGTTGGTGAAGCGCACCGCCAGGTTCGGCTGCCCGTTGAAGGTGATCACCGCGGCCCGGTCCTTCGGCTGGATGACGGTCTGGAAGAAGCGCAGCGCCGCCTTCACCGCGGTGTCCAGCTGGTCGATCATGGAGCCCGAGGTGTCGAGCAGCACGCCGGCGTAGATCGGCAGGTCCTGGACGCGCTCGAAGCGCCGCACCGTCTGCTCGGCGCCGTCCTCGTAGACCTTGAACACGTCGCGGGTCAGCCCTTCGACGGGTCGGCCGCGATGGTCGGTCACGGTGGTGTACAGCTCGACCATCTGGACGTCGATGCGCTCGCCGGAGTTCGGCGAGTTGACCAGCACCAGGTCCTCGCTCGAGTTGCCGTCGGGCAAGTAGGCCACCGCCCGCACGTAGGAGAGCTTGCCGGTCTCCGGGATGAGAATGACCTGCGTCCATGGGGGTTGGTACAGCGAGGCCACCAGCGTGTCGTCGCGGTAGAACTCGACCCGATCCAGCTTCTCGCCTTCGGGGACCTCCACCTTCGCCTCGGCGCGCAGGCTGGCGGTGTAGTGCCTGCCGGCCTGGGGCTCGATCAGCCTGACGCCGAAGCGGTGGGGCCCGGCGTTGAGCAGCAGCTGGTCCTCGGCCAGCGGCTTGCCGTTCGCCGCCTCGGCCACCGCCCTGATGACGTGGGCGCGCGGCTGCGGCCCGAGATTGAGGTCGACGCTGAACGGCGGCCGCTTCTTGATCAGCTCCGGATGGCCGTCGAGCAGGAAGCGGACGTGGTCGATGCCGCTGCCGGCAACCACCGCGTCGACGCGCACCGCGCCGGTCAGCAGCCCCTCGGCAGGCGCCAGCAGCCGCACGCTCTGGTCGCCGGAAGGGATCGAGCGGTTGGCCTCCGCCAGCGCCGCCGCCATCGCTGGACCTGCCCCCGCGCCTGCCGCCCCGCCTGCCGCCGGCGCGGCCGGCGCCTTCTCCCCCCCGGCGGCGGCCTGGCTCGCCGTCCCCGCGGTGCCGGTGCCGTTCGCGGCGGCGGCGCCCTCCGTGGCCGCGGCCGCAGCCGCGGCGGCGGCGGCCTCGGCCTCGGCGGTGATCGCGGGCACCTCGAGCTCGCGCTCGGCGCGGAAGTAGCGCTTGCCGCCGATGTCTTCGAGCTTCAGCACCAGGGTGTAGGCGCCCGGCCTGAGATAGCGCTGGAAGACCAGCGGGATCTCGGCGGCCGCCGCGCCGACGCCGGGCCGCGTGGCCTGGGCTTCGGGCAGGCTGAACCGGTAGCGGAAGTGCTCGAACAGCTCGTCCTTGCGCACCACCTCGCCGTCGACCATGAAGCTGTAGAAGGTATGGTCCTGCAGGCGCTGCGGCGACGCCGCGTCGCGCGGCACCCGCAGCAGCCCTTGCACCACGGTGCGGCTGCCCGCGCGCCCGGGGAAGGAGAGCTCGAGCTCGGCCGGCAGCGGCTGGGCGCCCGGCGGCAGGTCGGTGGATGCGGCCGCGAAGCTCGACAGCCACTCTTCGCCCGGCTTCGGCACCACCTGCCCGCGCGCCTCGAGCTGCGCCTCGTCGACCGCTTGCGACAGGTAGCCGGCGATCTCGTCGCCGTCGGGGCAGTCGGCGAGCGCCGAGAGGTCCGTTTTCGTCGGGTTCCGCGCCCGCCCCTGCAGCGTCAGCAGCGCGTCGGCCCCCTCGCTCGGCGCCCACAGCCGCGAGCGGCCGCGCGTGGCCCTGCCGTCCTGAACGAAGACCAGCGTGAAGCCGCGGCGGACGTGTGGCGTGCGGTCGTAGGCCCAGATCTCCAGCGGCTGCACCACCTCCATGCAGCGCGAATGGAAGACGTGCGCGGGCTCGCCGTGGATCAGCAGCACCCGCGCCCGGTCCTCCACGACGTTGCCGAAGCGTTCCTGGGCGAGCTTCAGGCGTTCCTCCCAGGCGTCCCGCAGCTCGTTGCGCGGCGTCTCCGGGTAGGGGTCCCGCACGTCCCAGAATCGCTGGATGAAGTCGTCGCGCTGGTAGTCGCGGGTCAGCGACAGGAAGACCTGGCGCTCGCGCTCGCTGATCAGCGGCGCCACCTCGTCGAGCCAGGCCCGGTACTTCGGCGCGAGTTCAGTTGCCGCCGGCGATGCCGCCGGCGCCGCGGGCGAGGCGCCTCCCGCCAGCAGGGGACGCGCCGGGACCATCCAAGTCAGCAACGTAGCCAAGCCGGCAACCAGGGCAGGGCCGGCAAGGACCAGCAGCAGGCGGCCGTGCCGCCACCGCAGAGCACCCCACATCGCTCTGTCATCCTAACCGCCGCCGCCGACGGCGGCAAGCGGGGGCAAGTAGAGGCAGCAGCGGTAGTGGGGGTCTTAGTGTGTTGCCGGTTCGCCGGCAAGGTGGGCCCGCCGGATGCAGCGGCGCTCAGCTCGCCCACCCTGGCCGGCCAAGCTGACGCGAGGGCCGGAGCCCGAGGAGATCTCCACTACCTCATAGCGAGAATATGTGCGGCTGGCGAGGGCGCTCGATCCCTTCGCCGGCTCTGGCGCGACCTGCCTTGTGGCACCTCATTCGACGCCGTGGAGACCCCGCGACGACGAGTGGTCTAAGAGCCTCGCGCCACGGTGCACGACGAGCCGGCGCCGAAGGCGAGCCCCGCGGCAAAGCGCTCTATGCAGCCGCTGCCGAACCTGAATGCCGTCGGCGTCGACATGTATTTCTTCAACGACGGCCCGATGGCGCGCGGGCAGAAGGGCATGCTCACCACGCCGACCGAGGATTGGGTCGCCGAGACCTTTTCGCCGCCCTACCTCTTCATCGATCCCGGGCGCCGCGCCGCGGTCGTCAAGATCAGCGCGCCGAGCCGCGAGATCGGCGGCAAGACCTTCTACCTGCTGCACAGCAACGAGAAGTACGACATGCTGCTTGGCGGCCTGCCGGCAAGCTGCGCGGCCGGCGGCGAGGCCTCGCTGGCGCTGATCAAGCTCCCGTCGGCCACCCACGGCTGGGAGAACGGCCAGCGCTTCGTCGCCCTGCAGTTCGAGGCAGCGCCCAGCCACCCTGAAGAAATCCGCCTGCACACCCCCGACGCACCCCACGCCAACATTCCGCCCGGCTACTACATGCTCTTCTACGTCGACTGCATGGGCAAGCCATCGGTGGCGCGCATGGTGCGCTTCGACGACCAGGCGCGCGAGCCCTAAGGGCGGCCTCCGGCGCAGCGACTTCGGTAAGGCCGTCGCCTATCTCATCTTCTCACTGGCAGGCGCGGTCTCACGAGCGGGTGGTTGCCGGGCCGGGGCGCAGTGGGAGGAGGCGATCGACGCCTCCGAGCGGGTACGCACCGATGGGGTGGGGGGCCTGAGACCCCTGGTCAGGGCACCGCGGGTCACGGTTCTCAACCGGTGGCCGGAGTCGATGCGGGCAGCGTCATGGCCGAGGACGAGGGCGAGCTTCTGGAGGGTCCGCCCTCCTCGCGCCGGTCGCCGTAGAGCTGGTAGGTGGCCGCCGCCTTGCGGAGCAGCCGCGCCGCGGCCCGCGGGCGGCCGGAGGCGAGCTCGAGGCTCGCACCAACGTGCAGGAGCCCGGCCCGCTCGAGGTCGTCGCTCGTGCCGCGCTTGAGGGCGAGGCCGGCTCGGCGCAGCGCGGCCCGGGCGGCGTCGAGCTGGTGCGCGAGCCGCAGCGCCTCGGTAGAGCCTGGATTGATCGCCTCGATCCCCCCGCGCCGGACGACTGGCGCGGCGCCTGGCTCCTCACGCCCGCGGCCGCCGGCTGCGTTCCGGCGCAACCCGCAGTTGGGCCGGAAGCTGGCCGCGGTAGCCAGCGGCGATGGCGATGTAGAGGGCTAGATGTGCCGGGCCAAACTCGGCCTGGCGGCGACGAGGACTCCCTGTCCGCCAGGAGGCTGATTTCCCGTGGTCCAAGTTTGGTCCATTGAGGCGTTCGCGCTTCGTGCGGCGCTTTCTCGCCGGAGCGCACATTGCTTTCCCCTCCAGAACCATGATCTACTGAGCGCCATAAAACACGCCTACGGATGGGCTTTGCTTGGCCGCTCTATTCGCAACCTTTCATTTTGCTACCAATGCCAGATTACGACTTCTCTGGTCTTTCCCCTCGCTCCTTTGAGAGGCTCGTCCAAGCATTGGCGGCCAAGGTTCTGGGCCTCGGGACCGTCGTCTTCGGTGATGGCCCGGATGGTGGACGTGAGGCGATCTATCAGGGCCCAGTCGCCTATCCATCGGCAGCCAACCCATGGGACGGTTACATCGTCGTACAGGCCAAGTTCCTGCAAACATCGAAAGGACCAGCACACGATGGAAAGTGGGCCGCCGCTCAACTGAAGGACGAGTTGGAGGATTTTACCAACCCCAAGAAGCGCCGCAAGCGACCCGAGTACTACATCCTTGCAACCAATGTAGTGCTCAGTCCGGTAGCAGAGGTAGGCGGCAAGGACAGGGCGGAGAAAGTCTTCAAGGCCTATCAGCGAAAACTGCGCATCAAAGGTTGGCGGATTTGGGACTTTAACCAACTCTGCACTTATTTGGACGATAATGCGGACATCCGACGTACCTACTCGGCGTGGACTACACCAGGAGATGTTCTCTCTGCGGTAATTGATGGCCTAAACCCTCCGCGGCCAGCGTTCCTGGACGTTATGACGAACTATCTGGCGAAGGAGATGCTGACCGATCAGTATGCCAACCTTGGTCAGGCAGGCCACTCAACCGCTTACAGGATCCCGCTCGCAAGTGTATTTGTGGATCTGCCTGTAAGCCCGGAACGAGTGGCAGGGCCAGGTGGCACCGACCGAGATGGAATTGAGAACAATAGCATCGGGCTGGTCTCGACAATCGTTGATGCGGCCCGCGAGCGGCTCGACGGATCCGAACCGCAGACTCGGACCGCCCAGTCACTCTTTGCCGAGCCGCAAACTGAAAAGGGCCGAATTGTGCTCGTCGGTGGTCCCGGTCAGGGCAAGACTACCGTTGGCCAGTTTGCATGCCAACTGTTCCGGGTAGCGCTCTTGCGCGACCGAGGCTCACACCTCTCGCCAGAGGTTGCCCAAGCGCTGACAACCCTCTGCCGCCAATGCGAAGCGGACGCCTTGCCGCTGCCCCAGGCGCGCCGATTCCCCCTAAGAATCGCGCTCAGCACCTTCGCGGACACCCTAGCTAGAGAATCTGAAGAACTTACGGTGCTCGCTTACATTGCTCGACACCTCCGAAGTGTTACGAGCTTCGACGTCTCAACTGATGACCTTCGGGTTTGGCTGTCCTGCTATCCTTGGTTCATCGTTTTCGATGGTCTCGACGAAGTGCCGGCGTCGACAAACCGAGATGCCGTGCTCAGGGCAATCACTAACTTTTGGGTGGACGCTGCCCAAGCAACTGCCGATCTCCTCGTGCTAGCCACAACGCGGCCGCAAGGCTACAACGACGATTTCTCTCCAGGCCTGTATCGCCATCTTTGGCTAGCGCCGCTTCGTTCGAAAGAAGCAATGCGTTATGCAGCGCGGCTAGCCACCAACCGCTGGGGAGCCGACACGGAGCAGTCGCGCCGGGTGCTGGAATACCTGGACGCCGCCTCCAAGCAGGAAGCGACTGCGCGCTTGATGCGAAGCCCTCTACAAATCACCATCATGGCGACTCTGGTTGAGCAGATTGGCCCGCCACCGCAGGAGCGGTGGCGTCTTTTCTCACGGTACTACGATGTGATCTACGGCCGCGAGCAAGAACGAGCGATCGCAACCTCACAGCTCCTGCGCGACCATAGGCCCGACATCGACGCCATCCACAGCGAGGTGGCGCTGATCCTGCAGTTAGAGAGCGAGTCGGCAGGTGGTGCCGAGGCGCGTCTCTCGCGGGCTCGGTTCGAGCGCATTGTTATTTCCCGTCTCAAGAACGAAGGGCACGATGAGAAGGTGCTGCGCCAACTGACGGAGAGAATCATCGAGGCTGCCACAAACCGCCTCGTCTTTCTCGTATCTCCGCAGCATGAGCAGATCGGCTTTGAGATCCGCTCGCTTCAGGAGTTTATGGCGGCCGAGGCGCTGATGAGAGGAAGCGATCAGAGTGTACAGGACCGCCTGCGTCGGATAGCACCTTTGTCGAGCTGGCGAAACGTCTTCTTATTCGCCGCCGGTCGGTGTTTTGTGCACGAACAACATCGGCGAGATACCATATGCGCCATTTGTCAGGAGCTTAACACAGCAACCGACCTTCTCGTGAAGACGTCGCTGGCAGGCTCTTCGCTGGCGCTTGATCTGCTTGAGGACGGTGTGGCCGATCAGCAGCCCAGGTATGCGCGGATCCTGGCTGACCAAGCACTGGACATCCTCGTCCTGCCGCCGTCGGATCTTCATATCCGGCTCGCCGGCGTGTGCGAGAGCGATGTTGAAGAGCTTTTCAAGACTGCCATCGCGCGGGCGATCGAGCGCCCCGGCCTAGCTTCCGCGGGCGCTTGGGCCTGCCTGTTGTCGCTTGTTGGAAGAGATCTCATTTGGGCGTGGCAGGCAGCTGATCTGTACTGGTCGAGCGCGACAAGGGACCGCTGGCGCATCTTGGATCTGGCGCTACCTTGGAGGGCGACAAAGTGGACCTTGAAAAAGATTAGCGAAGATGGTTACAAGTGCTCGCTTCATGAGCTCGAGCGTATTTTACTGAGAAGGGAAGCCGGCTACAAGCCCGAAACAATAGGGCACCCCAACATTCTCCCGGCCATCATTCAATTCTTGCGGCTTCCTCTCGACAAAAGGACCCCTGAAGTTCTTGTAGTCAACTTTATGACGCAAACAGTGCTGTGCCGGCCAGTGTCGGCCCGAAGAAGCGTGCCCCACCTAGCTGTCCATGAGGGTTCGGATTGTCATAGCGACTGGCGCGTTGTGGTCGAGGCCTTGGCCTTTTATGCATCCCCCAACAGGGAGAGCCTGTGCCGAGCGCTAGAGACGGCCGCAAAGTACGGAGCGCCGGACCTTCTTCTGCGAAGTCATGCGATTCAATGGCCATATTCGGCGTGTCTCAAATCTGGCGACATAGCTAGAACCGCCGGGATGTGTAGGCAAGGCATGCTAGGCGATACCGTTGACTGGCGTGAGGCGGAGAAGAGGTGGCGAGAGCTGGGCATCACGGTCGCCGATCTGAACTATATGAATCAGTCGCACTGGCCATTTACTCGAAAGATTGGGCATGTAGGCTTTCCTTTCGCGGCGGCAGTATGCCTGCCATCGATGGCGTTGGAAGGGAAACACAACAACATCTTGCGGTGGTTAACGGATGTTCCACGCCTGAGGCAGCAGATTTCGCGATGGACGATCAGTTCGCTAAATGCGCTAGATGTGAAGGCTGACATAGTTAGTTCTTCGCAGCTGAGCAGCTTGCTGGAAGGTGTCGCCGACGAGACGTTCGACGACTCTCTGATTGAAAGCGTTGCGAGACGGGCGCTGACACGAGACGACTGGGCGATTATATTGGATAAGATTGGCCGTCGATCCGCATGGCGAGAATCTGGATCGGCCGCTGACGATTCCTTGTTGGCAAGCCTTGGGAAAATCTACGACGGGCATGAAGAGCGAGTTGGCGTGCTGATTTTGATTGCGCAACTGTTTGCCAAGGCCAGTCGACTTCCTGATATTAAGGCCACTTGCGCAAGTGTAGCGAGCGATCGCGTCGAGCAAAAAGCCTCGATCGTGATCGAACTCGCGCAGAGTCACCAACTCGACGCAGCTCGAGTCGAGGAGCTTGCGCGGATGATTGCGGATATAGCGCGTAGCGATTGCAACTTTTTCTTTTCGCGCTGAAGGCGATCGAACAGAGCTCGTTAGCGAATGAGAGCGGCGATCATATGTTAATCAAAATTCTTGCGCTGTTAGACCATGATCTTATCGAAGCGCGCGAGGCGGCGTTGCTTGGAGGCGTGAAGGCTTTAAGACGCCGGCGTAGCGGCTTGAAGGATCGCGAAACCTGGAAGAAGCTGGAACTGCCGGAACAACTTTTGGAAATATTGTTTGATGAACTGAGCTGACGTGGCGTGTGGTCACCTCGAATCTGCGCAGCGTTGCCACAAGCCCGGGCGATGGGCGCGGGCGCCTCGGGGCGGGGGCCTGCCCTCCGGTCGGAGCCGCTTCGGGACACGGCCCGCTGCCGGTTTCCGGAGTCGACGCGGGTCGCAAGGCCGCCCGGCAAGCTCGAAAGCCGTCGCGGCAGCGTGCCGGGTGGGGCCAACGCCCAGAGCTCGACGCCGAGGATGCCGTGGTCGGCGGTGAAGAAGAGCAGGGAGCCCTGGGCCGTCAGCTGTTGCGGATCGGAGGAGAGCGCTTCCGGTGCGATGTCCGGCGCCAGGCGGGTCGATGCCGCGTGCCCGCATTGCAACAACTGAGTGCCCTGACCCTGGTTCAGCTGGAGGGCCGCCTAAACTCATCGCGAGGACCCCCGCTACCACACCTGGCCCCTCGCGGCGCGCTTCCTCGCCGCCGCCGGCGAGACCCAGTGCCAGGACGGCCCCGGCCGAGTGGCCGCCTGCAGGCTCATGGAGCCTCAAGCTTCGGTGTTTGCCGGAGCGGTGGAGACTGCGCCCAAGCCTCGTGCTCCATCGGGTCCCTGACGGCCCACCTCCTCAACGTCGGCTCTCCGGTTCCGGGCGAGGTCGACCTCGCCGGCGACGAGCGCCGCGGTGGCGTATTCGAGGGCCTGGCGGGCGTCGGCGGGCTCGGGGAGGTCGCCGTCGTCGACCTCGAGCCACCCCGGCCACGACGATCGTGGTGGTCCCCTTGACCCACCGGCTGCAGGTGTGGATCGCCGACCGGCAGCAGCGCGGCGAGACCAACTCCCGGTATCTCCGTGTCGGTGGAGTCACTGCCCGCAGCCCAATGTCGTCTCTCCGGTACAGATGGCCGTCGTATCGAGGACCGGCTATATTATTGACTCGATGCTCACAGAGTCGTAGATTCTGATGAGTTCCGTGGGCTTTTCAGCTTGGCGAATTTAGCCAGGGCGGAGGTCCGAGGTGCGGGAAGAGACGCTCATCATACGCTTCGAGGGTGTACCCTTAGCTGAGGCGAACCGGTATGCCCGCTCCCTGCGGGAGGAGCTGCTCAACGGCGATCCGAACCTGTCCATCAATCAGGAACGCGAGTCAACCGATACTCAGGACTTCGGCTCAACGCTAGTGTTGGTTCTTGGCGCCCCTGCGGTCGTCACCGCCGCAAGGGCTCTCACCAACTGGCTTGGGCGTCATAACTCGACGTTCCTCAGCATCGAGACGAAGGACCTCAAGTTCGTGGCTCGAAACGTGGAGAGTGCGAATGCCGCCGCTGTCCTAGAGGCAGCCCTCTCCGACGCAACGCGCGACTGACTTCATTGACCCGTGTCTCCATCGCCGCAAACCACGCTGGCAGTGATTCTGGGTGCCAGCCGATGGCCCAAGCGCCGAATCTCACCGTTATTAGCCGAAGCCGAGGTGGCTCCGGTACCGCGGCGGCGGCACTGGCGGTGCGATGCCTGCGCGAGGCCGCCGGCTTCGTCCCCTTTCATGCCCACCCGCGTGCCGGTCTGCGCATTCGCCTGCGCCCGTTCATCTGTTACGATACAAGTGGTGGCGCGAAGACGCAGCTTCAGCCCACAAGCCCGCTGCACGGATTGACGGGCCCAGAGACGTCGACTCTAGCTGCCGATCCGCCCTCGCGCCAACCTGACTGGTGGCAGAGAGCCAAGAACAGGGCCACGGAGAGTAGATGACAGCCGGATAACGCAGGACTTAGGACGAACTATGAAACCCTCGGATGCACTGGGCGCTAACCGCGATGCACTGCGCACGCTGGCTGCTCAGCATCGTTTGTGCAATTTGCGTGTATTTGGCTCAGCGGCGACAGGCGCCGATACGGAAAACAGTGACCTCGATCTGCTGGTCGATGCTCCAGCTGGAATTACATTGTTCGATCTTGGCGGCTTTCAGGTTCGAGCAGCGAAGCTGCTTGGCGTATCGGTAGATGTGGTGATGTCCGGCGAGCTCCCCGAGAAGGCTCGCGAGCGGATCTTGCGTGGAGCGGTGAGCGTATGAAGTTTCGCCAACCGGAGCGAGTTGTCGACCATTTGCAGAACGCCTTGGCGGCCATCGCGCGCATCGAGGCCTATCTCGAAGGCCAGTATGAAGCGAGCTTCCTGGGCAGCGAATTGGTCCAGGATGCGATCATCCGTAACCTTGAAGTGATCGGCGAGGCGCTACACCAGGTCGAAGAGAGTGAACCGGCGTTTCGTACTGAGTACAGCGATGTGCCTTGGGACGAGGCGTATGGCATGCGTAACTTGCTGTCTCACGGGTATTTCAAGGTGCGGCCTGAGCTGGTGTGGTCGACGGTCAAGGAGAACTTGCCCGTTCTGCGCGGACAGCTTGTTCGGATACTCACCACGGGCACGGGCCGATAGCCGCGCGATCGCGTCGCAGGCTTTTGAGAACTTGACGCAAAGCTCGGGTGGTACCTACCGAAACAGCCGGTCGAGCTGAAGGGCGAACCCCGGGAAGAGGGGGCTGGTGAGCGGGCCGTCGCCGCGCTCCCTGAGCAGGCGGGCGGTCTGATGGAGCCCGTGCCCGCCGGCGCTGCTGGGCCGGTAGACCTCGACCCATTCGGCCTCCGGGTCGATCATCCAGTATTCGGCGACGCCGAACTTCTCGTAGAGCCGGAGCTTCTTCGTGGCGTCGATCTTCCTGGTGCCGGGCGACAGCACCTCGACGGCGAGATCGGGAGCGGCATGGATGTAGGCGCGGCCGATCCGCGCGAGCCGTTCGGTCGACACGAAGAGCAGGTCCGGCTCGACGACGTCGTAGTCGGAGAGGATGACGTCCAGCGGGGCGAAGAAGACCTGGCCGAGGCCGTTCGCCTCCACGTGGCCGCCCAGGTCGAGATGGAGGTGGGCCAGCACGAGCTGGTGGCGGCGCGTGGGGGACGGCGTCACGTAGTGCTCGCCGTCGATCAGCTCGTGCCGTTTGCCGTCCTCGGGCATCGCCACGAGGTCGGCATAGGTGAGCCTGGTGGAAGTCGTCGCCATGGCACACCAGTATAGACGGGAAAGCGGCCCGCGGTTGCGCATTGCGAGCCACGACGGCATCATGCCCAGGTCTTCGGCGCGGGGCCGCGCTGCTCGCTCGTTGAGCTGGTACCTTGGTACTACGGATAGTAGCCGTGCAGCGTCTTGACCTCGACTCCTGAGCGGTCCACCTTGACGTCGACGGTGCGGAAGTTGGTCTCGGGGCTGGTGTTGGTCGACTGGTAGGCGACCAGGTACTGCGAGCGCAGGTCTTCCTGGATCTTGGCGTAGATCGCCGTGAGCTCGGCGGCGCTCTTGATGAAGAAGGCGCGGCCGCCGGTCTCCTCGGAGAGCTTGGTGAGCTTGCGCTTGTCGATGTCGTCGCCGAGCCCGATGGTGTAGATGGTCACGCCGGAACGGCGGGCGTCGTCGAGCGCGTCGTCGAAGGTGAAGCGACTGTTCTCGTCGCGGCCGTCGGTCAGCAGCAGGATGGCGCGCTGGCCCTTGACGCCGTTGAAATAGAAGAGAGTGAAGATGATCGTGTCCCACAGCGAGGTGCCGCGCTCCGCCTTGAGCCCGGCAAGACCGCCGGCCAGCGTGTCGAGATCGTTGGAGAACTTGACACCGATGTTCGGGTGATCGTTGAAGGTGATCACCGCCGCGCGGTCCTTCGGCTTGATGGTGTCCCTGAAGAAGCCCAGCGCCGCGTCGCGCGCCTGCGGCAGGGCCTTCTCCATCGATCCCGAGCTGTCGAGCACCACCGCCGCGTGGATGGGCAGGTCGTCGACCCGCTCGAAACGTGTGACGGTCTGGCGCACGCCGTCCTCGGTGACCGAGAAGTCCTTCTGGTTCAGGCCCAGGACGGGCCGCCCGCCGCGGTCGAGCACCGAGGTGTAGAGCTCGACGAACTGGACGTTGAGCTGCTCGACGTTGTTGTCGGGCGCGTTGACGAACACCAGGTCCTCGGTGGCGTTGCCGTCGGGAGTGTAGGCGACCGCCCGCACGTAGGCCAGCTGCTCCCGGTGCAGCACGATCGGCTGGGTCCAGGGCGGCTGGTACAGCGTCGCCACCAGCTGCTCGTTGAGGTAGAACTCGACGTGGTCGATGCTCTCGCCCTCGGGCACGTCGGTCTCGGCGCGGGCGAGGAGGCTGCTCTGGTAGCGGTGGCCCCGCTGCGGCTCGGTCAGGCGGACCCGGAAACGGTGGACCGGCGCATTGATCACGATCTCGTCGCTCGCCACCTGGTTGCCGCCGGTGTCGAAAGCAGTCGCGAGCAGCGTGCGCGACCGCGGCAGGTGGCCGAGGTCGAGCTCGACGCTGTAGGGCGGCTTGACCTTGGTCAGGATCGGCTTGCCGTCCAGGGAGAAGACCACGCGGACGACGTCGTGGCCGGTCAGCAACGTATCGAAGCGCATCAACCCGGTCTGCAGCTCGCCGCGCGGCGCGATGAGCTTGAGCGTGTTCTCGCCGGTGCCGATGGCGGCGTTGGCCTCGGCCAGCAGGCGGGCGCTCTCGGGATCGGCGGGCGGCGGCGGCGGCAGCTCCTTCTCCACTCGCGGCACCGCCAGCTCTTCCTTGATGCGGCTGAGCTTCTGCGAGTTAAGGTCCTCGACTTTCACGATCAACGTGTACTCGCCGGGCCGCAGGGGGCGTTGGACGACCAGCGGCAGCACGGCGGGGGCCTGACCGTTGCCAGGGAACTCGAACTTGTAGCGGAAGTTCTCGAACAGCTTGCCGGCCTCGAGCACCTCGCCGGTGACCAGCAGGTTGTAGGAGCGGCGGTCCGCCAGCTGCAGCACGCTCGCCTCGCCGGCCGGCACGCTGACCACCGCCTCCAGCATGGTGCGCTCGCCGAAATGCCCCGGGTAGGACACCTCCATCTTGGCCGGCAGGTTCGGGGCGCCGACCGGGATGTCGGTCGAGTAGGAGTGGAACGAGCTGATCCACTCGCCGCTGGGGCCCCTGGGAGTGGACTCGAACTGGGCCACGAAGGAGCTGTAGCCCAGGTTGCCCTGGTTCATCACCCAGCCGATGGCGGAGGCGATGGAGTCGCCGTTGCGGCAGCCGCTGGCGATCTCGCCGAGGCCGTGGCCGTTGTGCCCGTCCTGGAACAGCTCCGCCAGGCCGACCGCCGGCTCCCACATGCGGAACTGCCCGGCCCCCCAGACCTGGTAGAAGACGATGACGAAGTCGCCGCCCATGCGTTCGCTGCCGTGGTAGAACCAGGCTTCGATCGGCCAGAGCAGGACGTTGCAGCGCTCGGCCACCAACGCGATCGGCGGACCGTTGAGCAGGAAGATCCGTGCCCGCTCGTCGCTGAGCCTGCCGAAGCGCGCGCGCGCCTCCGCGATCCGTGCCTCCCAGTTGCGGCGGAACTCGCCGCTGGCGCCGCCGCGGTCGCGGACCTCCCAGAAGCGCTCGATGAAGGCGTCGCGCTGGTAGTCCTCCTTGAGGTCGAGGAAGGCGCGCTTCTCGTCCTTGGTGATCAGGACCTCGACCTCCTCGAGCCAGGCGCGATACTGCGGCGGCAGCTGCTCGAGCGCCTTCTTCTGCTCCCTGGTCAGGGCCGGCTTGAAGAGCCCGCCGGCGTGCGCGGGGGGCGCCAGCGTTGCCCCGGCCAGGGCGGCCAGGGCGGCCAGCAGGACCGCCGCCAGCGCGCGCGTCCGTCCCGCCACCAGCGCGCGCGTACGTCCCGCCACCGGTCTCGGCCGGGCGCCGCGTGCAGGTGCCGGTGCAGGTCCCGTTGCAGGTCCCGCTGCCGGTGCCGGCTCGGGTCGGATTGTCGGGAGGGGTGTCGCTCCAGGTGTCCTGGTCCAGATCGCCATCGTCTCAGCTCGCCAGCTCCGGGTTGCTCTCGCGAGTGCCCACGCTTGCACTATACGCGCCACCCGCCGGCGCCGCCATGCCGGGGGTGCCTTCTGTGTAGGTGGCCTCCGGGCGGCCCCGGGTTCAGGTAGACCCGAGGTTCAGGCGCCAAGCCGGTCCACCGGCCAGTGCAATAGAATGACGCGGCCATGTCAGACCTCGTCTACCTCGACCACAATGCCACGACGCCGCTCGATCCGCGCGTGCGCGAGGCGATGCTGCCGTGGCTCGGCGAGCGCTTCGGCAACCCGTCGTCGATCCACCGCGTCGGCCAGGCCGCGCGCAACGCCGTCGAGGAGGCGCGCGAGCACGTCGCGGCGTTGATCGGCGCGCGTCCCCCGGAGGTGGTGTTCACCGCCTCCGGCACCGAGGCCAACGACACGGTGGTGGCGAGCGCCGTCGAGAGCGCCCGCCGGTCCGCCGCCGCAGGCGGCCACCTGGCGATCTCCGCCGTCGAGCACCCATCGGTGCGCCAGGCGGCGGCGCGCGCCGCCCGGGCGGGCCTGGAGGTGACACGGGTGCCGCCTGGCGAGGACGGCGTGGTGCCGGCGGCGGCGATGATCGGCGCCCTGCGACCCGACACTCTGCTGGCCTGCCTGATGCTGGCCAACAACGAGGTGGGCACCCTGCAGCCGGTCGCCGCGGTGGCCGCGGAGTGCCGGGCGCGCGGCATCCCGCTGCTCTGCGACGCGGTGCAGGCGGTGGGCAAGGTGCCGGTCGACGTGGGCAGCCTGGGAGTCGATCTGCTGGCGCTCGGGGCGCACAAGTTCGGCGGGCCGCTGGGCGCCGCGGCGCTCTGGATCCGCGACGGCGTCGAGGTCGAGAGCCTGCTGGTGGGCGGCAGCCAGGAGCGCCGCCGCCGCGCCGGCACCGAGAACGTGGCCGCCATCGTCGGGCTCGGCGCCGCGGCGGCGCTGGCGAGAGACGAGGTGGACGGGCAGCTCCAGCCCCCGCGGCCACTGCAACTGGCAGCGTTGCGCGACCGCTTCGAGGCGGGTCTGCGAGCGGTGCCGGGCGCCATCGTCCACTGCCGCACGGCGCCGCGGCTGCCGAACACCTCGCACGTGGCGTTCACCGGCGTCGAGGGCGAGGCCCTGCTCATCCGCCTCGACCTCGCCGGGTTCGCCGTCTCCACCGGCTCCGCCTGCTCGTCGGGCACCGTCGAGCCGAGCCAGACCCTGCTCGCGATGGGACTGTCGCCCGCCGAGGCGCTGTCCTCGATCCGGGTCAGCTTCGGCACCTCCAACCACGCGGCGGAAGTCGATCGGTTCCTCGCGGCGCTGGCCGGGGAGGTGGCGGCGCTGCGCCGGCTCACCGGCAGCGCGATGGCTGCCGGCGCGACGGCTGCCGCACCCCTGGCGGCGGCCGCCGGCGCGCTCGCGGATTCCGGCGCGGGACGCCGGTGAGCGAGCCGGCGGCCGCACCGGCCGGGCTCGTCGCGGTGGCGATGAGCGGCGGCCTCGACTCCTCGGTCGCCGCCTGGCTGCTGGCGCGCGCCGGCCGGCCGGTCGTCGGGCTGTCGATGCTCCTCTGGGACCAGTCGCAGTCGGCAGCACCGCGAAACGGCCGCTGCTGCGGCGCGCTCGACCTCGGCGATGCGCGGCGGGTGGCGCAGCAGGCCGGCATCCCCCACTACACCCTGCGGCTCGACGGCGAGTTCCGGCGCCAGGTGGTGGAGCCATTCGTGGCCGACTATCTCGCCGGCCGCACGCCGAGCCCGTGCGTGCGCTGCAACACCTGGATCAAGTTCGACCTGCTGCTCGACCGCGCCCGCCGCCTGGGCGCCGAGCGCCTGGCGACGGGCCACTATGCCCGCATCCTGCACGGCGCCGCCGGCCCCACCGGCGCCGTCCCCGCCGCCGCCGCGGCCGCCGGTCCGGCCCGCTCCGCCGGCGACGGGGGTCCCGAGCTGCACGCCGCCCTGGATGCGAGCAAGGACCAGAGTTACTACCTGTTCGAGCTCACCGCCGAGCAGCTTGCCGCCTCGCTGTTCCCGCTGGGCGCGCTGACCAAGACCGAGGTGCGCGCCCTGGCCCGGCAGGCCGGCCTGGTGGTCGCCGGCAAGGGCGAGAGCATGGAGGTGTGCTTCGTCGAAGGCGGCGTGCGCGAGTTCGTCGAGGCCGAAGTGGGCGCCGCCGGACCGCCGGCGGCCGTGGTCGACTCGGGGGGCAGGGCGCTCGGCTCCGGACAGCCCTACTACCGCTACACCGTCGGGCAGCGCCGCGGACTGGGCGTGGCTTCACCCCGGCCGCTCTACGTCCTGGCCATCCTGCCGGAGGAGAACCAGGTGGTGGTGGGGGAGGAGAGAGAGCTGCTCGCCCCCGGCCTGCTCGGCGAGCGCCTGCACTGGATCGGCCCCGAGCCGCCGGCGGCGCCCGGAGGCGCGATCGAGGCCACGGTCCGCATCCGTTCGCGCCATCCCGGGGTCGCCGCGCGGATCTACCCGCGGCCGGCGGCCGGGCCGGCGCACCCGGAGGCGGGGCGCGAGGTCGAGGTGGAGTTCGCGGCGCCGCAGCGCGGGGTCACTCCCGGCCAGGCCGCGGTGTTCTACCGAGGCACCCGCGTCCTCGGCGGCTGCTGGATTCGCGGCCGGCTCGACGCCCCTCGCCCCTAGCTCCTCGCCCCTCGCCCCTCGCCCCTCGCCCCTCGCCCCGAGCCCCACCACCCCTCGCCCAGAGGGACGCGAGAGGCGGAGGGAGCCGCCGGGCCCTCGGGGGGGCCCCCCGAGGGCGCTGTGCCGGTGACTAGAACTTGACCCGCGTGCTGATGCCGAACGTCCGGGGCTGGTTGACCAGGAAGCCGACGCGGGCGAGGGTGCCGCGTTCCTGGTCCAGCGCCAGCAAGGCCCGCTCGTTGTTCAGGTTGTTGGCGAAGAGCGCGATGTCCCAGGTGTCGTTGAGGATGCCCACCCGCAGGTTGACGATCTGGTACGACGGCAGCTTCGGGTTGAAGGTGAAGGTGTCCTGGGTCAGCGGGCCGCCGATCGTCTGCCCGCCCGACTGCTGGAACGACAGCAGGTTCACGACGCCGAAGCCCTCCGCCTGGTCGCCGATCTGCGTGTAGCGCGAGCCGACGTACTGGTAGGTGACGGTCGCGTATCCCAGCCAGCTGGACAGCACCTGTTGCTGCGCCGTGGCGGCCGCCACCACCTGGGCCTGCGGCACTGTCGGCAGGCGGTTGCCCTTCTTGATGCCCGACACGACGGTGACGTTGCCGTTCGCGTCCGTCGAGGTCAGCGTGGATTCCAGCTTCGAGTCGTTCAAGCTGGTCGAGATCGCGAAGTCGAAGTTCTTGTTCGGCGCCGCGGTGAACTCCAGCTCGACGCCGGGGCTCTGGGCCTTCGGGACGTTGAAGACGACGCGGGACGAGCACGAGCCCGCGGTGACGGTCGCCTGCAGGTCCTTGATGTCCATGTAGTACGCGGCGACGTTGAACGAGCCGTGACCGCCCAGGATCATCGACTTCGAGCCCACCTCGTAGTTCCAGAGCGTCTCGTCCTTCCAGGTGGGGTGGCCGCCGAAGGTGCGGAGGTCCGAGGGCGTGCACAGCGGGACGTTCAGCGGGTCGTTGATGCCGCCCAGGCGGAAGCCCTTGGAGATCTGGGAGTTCAGCTTGGTGTCCTTGTCCACGGCGAAGCTGGCCATGACGCGCGGCGCCACGCCGTCGGCCTTGACGGTGCCGGGCTGCGACACCAGGGAATGGCCGGTGTCGCCGTTGCCGAAGATGCCGTCGAAGACCTGGGTGCGGTCCTCCTTGAAGTGGTAGTAGCGCAGGCCGCCGGTGAGCTCGAGGCGCTCGGTGGCGTTCCAGGTCACCTCGCTGAAGACGGCGAACTGCTCGAGCTTGTAGCGCAGGTCGGAGAAGAACAGCACGTTCTCGGGGGCGTCGATGCCCTGCGTGGGAATGCCGGTGAGCTGCTGGAAGCCGTTGACCAGCAGGTTCTGGCCGTAGTGGCGGGTCAGGTGAGTGTAGAAGACGCCGCCCAGCCAGTTGAAGGACTTCGTCTTGCCCGACAGCCGCAGCTCCTCGGTGAACTCGTTGGCCTTGGTGGCGTCGTCGAGCGGCGCGTTCAGTGTGTAGACGTTCTCGGGCAGGCCGATGGAGCCGCCGGTGATGCTGGACGTCAGCGCTCCCGCGTCGCGCACCACCAGGATGTCGCGGTGAGTGTACGAGGTGATCGAGGTGAGGGTGGTGGGGCCGAAGTTGTACTTGAGATTGAGATCGCCCAGCCAGAACTTGTCGGTGTACGGCTCGCCGATCTGGGTGAACTGCTCGTAAGGGCCGAGCGTCACCGCCGGCCGCGTCGTGGTGAAGGGGTTGGCCAGGATGTTGTAGGCGTCGGCGCGGTTCCAGCCGTCCATCTTCACTTCCTGGTACAGGACGCGTGGGGTGAAGGAGAAGTCCTCGTTGGGCTGCACCTTGACGGACCACCTGGCGCCGGCCCGGTCGCCGCCGTTGACGTTCTGCTTGACCGACAGGTCGGGCTGCACGGCGTCGATGAAGCCCCCGTAGCGCGTGTAGTAGGCCGCGAAACGCGATGCCGCGGTGGTGCCGATGGGCGTGTTGACGGCCACCTTGGCGGTGCCGCCCGGGTCGCCGCCGCTGGTGCCGGTGGCGCTGAAGTCGCCGATCCACCGGGTCACGCCGAGCTCGGGCTGATTGGTGATGTAACGCACCGTGCCGGCCTCCGAGCCGGCGCCGAACAGCGTACCCTGCGGACCGCGCAGCACCTCGACGCGGCTGACGTCGAAGAGGTCGATGTCCGGAGTGAACAGGGAGAGCGAGATCGGCGTCTCGTCGAGGTAGATGCCCACCTGCTCCTTGACGCCGGGCTGGTCGCGCACGATCTGGCCGGACGAGACGCCGCGCATGGCGACCTGGCTCTGGCCGGGGCCCAGGTTCTGGACCGTGAACCCGGCGACGTTGGCCGCGACGCCCTCGATGGTGTCGACGCCGCGGCTGCGCAGCACTTCTTCGGTCGGCGCCGCCACCGAGAACGGCACGTCCTGGATGGTCTCCTCGCGCTTCCGGGCGGTGACCGTGATCTCCTCGTTCACGACCGGGAGCTTCTCCTCCGCCGCCTTGGCCGTCTTGGCCGCCTTCTCGTCTGCCGTCTGGGCGGCAGCGGCGGGCTGCTGATCGGGCGCCGTGGCGGGCGCGGACGGCTGGCCTCCGGCGGGGGGCGGGGTCTGCTGGGCGGCGGCCGGCCACGCCGTCGCCGTCAGCAGCAGGGCGACCGCCAGCGGCCTCGAACAGATGGCAAGCCGTCGCGCCCTGCGAAACGAATCGCTACCCGTAGAGCTCATACGCATCTCCTCTCAAGAAGCGAAGCATCGGGCGGAAGCGCCCGGCATAAAGAGCCCGAAAGACCCGCGCCCAGCACCCCGGCACAGGCTCGTCACGGATGGAAACCCTCGGAAGCTGAGCGATCTTAGGTCAACTCTGAAGCGTGTGACAAGAGCGCGGCAGGGCTGGCAGGTCTGGCAGGTCTGGTAGTAGGTCAGTCTCCCGCGACCGCCCTTTGGGCGAGGGGCCCAGGCTCCTGGGGCTCATGGACTTTGGCCCCTCGCCCAAAGGGAGGTCGCGGGAGACTGACCTACTACCGCGGGCTGCCGGCGGGGCGGCCGATCCACGCTATCCTTGCTGGCCGATGCGCCCCTCCCGCCTGCCTTCCTCCCGCTCGGCGCGTCTCTCGGTCTCACTGGCGCCGCTGCTGGCTCCGCTGGCGCTGCTGGCGCCGCTGGCGCTTGCCGGCTGCGGCGGGGGCGCCGGGTCCCGGCCCGACAAGCTGGTGCACCTGGGCGATCTGCTGCGCGGCGGCGGCGAGGCGGCGGCGGCCGGCACGCTGCCGGCGCTGCCTCCCGGCGAGGCCACCCCGGAGACGCCCTACGAGGTAGCCGCCGACCTCTCGGCGTCTCGGGTCGGGCGCCTGCGGCTGACCGCCGCGGGGACGGCGCGGCTGGCGACGCTCTCCTGGCGGCTGCCGCAGGACCATGGCTTCAGCCGCTTCCGCGCCCTCAGCTTCCCGGTGGCCGGCGACGGCCAGCCTCACGTCTACGAGGTGGACCTCGAGCGCGAGGCGCACTGGCATGGCGAGGTGGAGGGGCTGCGGCTGGCGGTGGACGGCGGCCGCCTGCGGCTGGCGAGCGTCACGGCCGAGGCGCCCGTCGAGCCCTACCGTTCGATGTCGCTGGGCGGCGAGACGGTGCCGTCGCTGGCCGGCCGCAGCATCGAGCTGCCGCTGCCGGCCGGCCTGCCAGCCGGCACCCGCTTCGAGGCCCGCGTCGGGCTGCTGCCCGAGTACGACCGGCCCGGGGTGACCGCGGTCTTCAGCGCCTGGCTGGTGGAAGGCGAGCGGCGCCGTCCGTGGCTGCGCGAGACCGTGGCGGGGGGACGCGCCGGCGGACCGGCCTGGCGCCTGGTGCGGCGCGAGCTGCCGCGGGACGCTCGCAGACTGTTGCTCGAGGTGACGGCCGCCGCGCCCGGCGGCGGGCCGCTCCCCGAGGGCGCGGCGATGTGGGGCAACCCGCTGCTCGTGCGGCCGGGCCGGCCCGACGGGCGCAACCTGGTGGTGATCCTGATCGACACCTTGCGTGCCGACGCCCTGGGGTCCTACGGCGATCGCCTCGGGCTCACCCCTCGCCTCGACGCCTTCGCCAAGCAGGGGGTGCGCTTCGCCGAGATGCTGGCGCCGTCGCCCTGGACGCTGCCCAGCGTCTCCTCGCTGCTGACCGGCCTGCAGCCGCAGACCCACGGCGCCGGCCAGCGCTTCGGCGACTTCGACCCGTCGAGCCCGCGCCAGAACGACTTCGCTCCCACCGGCCTGCCCGGGGGCGTGCGCACGATGGCCGGGGTGCTGCGCCGGCAGGGCTTCTACACCATGGGGGTCTATCAGAACTTCTACATCCTGCCCGGCTTCGGCGTGCACCAGGGCTTCGACGACTACGCCTCGTACGAGGACCGGGCGGAGGTCCTGGTGGACCAGGCCCTCGGGCGGCTGCGCGAGGCCGCCGGCGACCGCCGCTGCTTCCTGTACCTCCACCTGTTCGACCTGCATTCGCCCTACAACCCACCCGAGCCGGAGTGCACGCGGGTGGCGCGGCGCCTCGACCCCGGCTATCGCGGCCGGCTGGGCTGCGAGGCCGACCGCAACCCGGAGCGCACCACCATCCCGCCGCCGGCCGACCGGCCCTGGTTCCGGGCCCTCTACCATGCCGAGGTCGCTTACACCGACCGCCAGGTGGGTCGCTTCCTCGACGGTCTGCGCGACCTCGGGCTCGAGGACCGCACGGTGGTGGCGGTGGTGAGCGACCACGGCGAGGAGTTCTGGGACCGCCTCGAACAGGAGGGCCGGCTCGGCTACGAGACCAACTCCGACCACGGCCACACGCTGTACCAGGAGCTGGTCCACGTGCCGGCGCTGCTGCGCATTCCCGGTCGGGCGGCGGCGGTGGTGCGCGACCCGGTGCAGCTGGTCGACCTCTTCCCGACCTTGCTCCGCGCCGTCGGCGTCGAACCTCCCGCGAGCCAGGGCCGCGACCTGACGCCGCTCCTCGGCGGACGGGCGGCGAACCCGGCGAACCCGGCGGACGCCGCGGGGAAGGCGCCGTCGCCCGGAGGGTTGGCGGCGCCGGGAGGGGCGGAGCCGCCGGGGGGCGAGCGCGCGACCCTGATGGCCGACGTCATCCTCCACGGCCGGCCGCGCTGGTCGGTGCGCCGCGGTCCCTGGAAGCTGGTGGCGGCGCGCGACCCGGCGCTGCCGGTCGAGCTCTACGACCTGCGGCAGGACCCCGGAGAGCGCACCAACCTGGCGGCGCGCGAGCCGCGCCTGGCCGCCGCGATGCGCGCCTGGGGAGAGCGCGAGCTGGCCGCCCGCCTGAAGGCGCGGGCGCTCTTCGTCGCGCGCGGCGACACGCTGGGAGCGACCTATCTCGAGTGGCGCTACATCACCAAGCTGCGGGCTCTCGGTTACTTGAAGTAAGGAGCGTCACCCCATGGGCTTTCTCCACCGCGTCGCCGATCTCTTCCTGCACCTCGACCGCACCCTGGGCGGGGTGCTGCGCCAGTACGGCTCCTGGACCTACCTGCTGCTGTTCCTCATCGTCTTCTGCGAGACCGGGCTCGTGGTGCTGCCGTTCCTGCCCGGCGATTCGCTGCTGTTCGCGGCCGGCGCCTTCGCCGGCCTCGGGGCGCTGTCGGCGTGGTGGCTGATCGCGCTGCTGCTGCCGGCGGCGGTGCTGGGGAACACCGTCAACTACTGGGTGGGGAAGCTGGCGGGGCCGCGGCTGCTGGCGGCGCGCCGCCGCCTGGTGCGACCCGAGCACCTGCAGCGCACCCACGAGTTCTACGAGAAGTACGGCGCCAAGACCATCGTGCTCACCCGTTTCGTGCCGATCCTCCGCACCGTGGCGCCCTTCGTCGCCGGCCTCGGCAACATGTCCTTCGGGCGCTTCTCGGCCTACAACGTGGTGGGCGGCTTCTTGTGGGTGGTGATCGGCGTCCTCGCCGGCTACTTCTTCGGCAACGTGCCGGCGGTGAGGAACAACTTCTCGCTGGTCATCCTGGCGATCGTCGTGGTGTCGCTGCTGCCCGCCCTCTACGAGCTGTTGCGCGCCCGCCGCGCCGGCCGCCCGGCGCCGGGCACCGACTGAGGAAGCTGGCCGATGGGCTCTGGACGGCGCAAAGGCCGGTAGTACCGGTACGACTTGGCTTTTCGGCCGAGATGTGACATCCTAGACGGCGCAGTCGCTCCCGGACGGCCACCGCGGCCATGCAGGCATGGGATCAGCGGCGGCACCCGATGTCTCCCGGAGCGACCTCCGGGAACCGAGCGGCGGCATCCCGGCAAGCCCTCCGTTCTTCTTCGTCTTCCAGCCGGTAACATCGTTGCGGCGCGCTCCCTCGCGGACGGAGCGGCCCGCCGAACGAGAGAGTGTGCACATGAATGACTTTGCTTCCTTTGGCCTCTCCGCCGAGCTCTTGCGCGGCATCCAGGACCTCGGCTTCGTCGAGCCCACGCCGATTCAGATCCAGGCGATCCCGCCGGCCATGGCCGGACGCGACATTCTCGCCTGCGCGATGACCGGCAGCGGCAAGACGGCGGCCTTCCTGCTGCCCATCCTGCAACGCTTCGGCGGGCGGCCGTCCGGCGTCACTCGCGCGCTGGTGTTGACTCCCACCCGCGAGCTCGCGGCGCAGATCGCCGAGCACCTGGTCGGGTTCGCCGCGCACACCAGGCTGACCGGCGCCGCCGTGTTCGGCGGCGTGGCCAGCGGCCCGCAGGAGAGCGCGTTCCGCCGCGGCGTGGACGTCCTGGTGGCGACGCCGGGCCGGCTGCTCGATCATTTCCAGAATGACTATGCGCGCCTCGACGACCTCGAGGTGCTGGTGCTCGACGAGGCCGACCGCATGCTCGACATGGGCTTCCTGCCCGACGTGCGGCGAGTGCTCGCGGCGCTGCCGCGGGAGCGCCAGACCATGCTGTTCTCGGCCACCCTGCCACCGCCGATCGTCGAGCTGGCGCAGGAGATGCTGCGCGACCCGGTCGCCATCAACGTCGAGCGCCGGGCGCAGCCGGCCGACGGCGTCGTGCAGGCGGTCTACCCGGTCCGCGAGGACCTCAAGCCGTGGCTGCTGCTCGAGCTGCTGCGGCGCGACGAGATCAAGAACGTGCTGGTGTTCACCCGCACCAAGCACCGCGCCAACCGCCTGGCCGAGTTCCTGGACCGCGAGAAGATGCCCTGCGACCGCATCCACGGCAACCGCAGCCAGGCCCAGCGCACCGACGCCCTGGCCCGCTTCAAGAGCGGCCGCCTGCGGGTGCTGATCGCCACCGACATCGCGGCGCGCGGCATCGACGTCGAAGCGCTCTCCCATGTCATCAACTTCGACGTGCCGAACGTGCCCGACGACTACATCCACCGCGTCGGGCGCACCGCCCGCGCCGGCGCGGTCGGCGACGCCTTCACCTTCGTGGCGCCGCAGGAGCAGGCGGACTGGCACGCCATCGAGCGCGCGGTGGGCAAGCGCCTGCCGCAGCGCACCCTGGCAGGCTTCGACTACGTCGCCGCCTCCGGCGAGCGGCTCGAGATCCCGCTCGCCGAGCGCATCGCCGCGATCCGCGCCCGCAAGGCCGAGGAGCGGGCGCGCGCTCGCGAGAAGGCCGCGCGCAAGGTGCAGCGCGAGCAGCAACCGGCGGCGGCGCCGGTTCCGGGCTCGCCGCAGCCGGCCATCAGCGGTGGCCGCGGCGGTCGCCGCGCGGCTGGCTCCGGTGGTCCCGGCGGGCACCCCGGGAACGCCGGAAACGCCGGAAACGCCGGGAATCACCGCGTGCGCGACGGCCAGCCGCGTGCGCCGCGCCATGGCGGCGGCTCCGGGGCCGGAGCCTATAGCGGCGGCCCCGGCGCCGGAGCCTACGGCGCGCGCGGCAGCCGCGGCGGCCACGGCGGTCCGGCCGGCAATGCCGGCGGTGCCGGCCATGGCCGCTCCTCGGGGCGACCCGCGCGACCGGGGAACGGCTCGCCGGCGGGACGCCACGGAGGCCGCCACCAGCCCGCGGCCGCCCAGGGCGGCAGTCACGGCCGCCCGGGTGGCCGCCGGGACTTCCGCCCGGCCGCCCCGATCGGCCCGATGGCCCCTTCGACCCGCATGCCGTCGATCCTGTCCGGCGGTACCCGCGACTCGGGCCGCGACGCGCGGCCCGACCTGGAGCTGGAGGGGCGGCAGCCCATCGATCCCCGTCAGCCGCCGGTGGAGGTCGATCGCCTGGGCGACACCGAGACCCGCGCCGCCAAGGCAGCCTCCCTCTTCCGGCCGCGCTTCAGCACCCGCTGGTCGAAGTAGGCGAGGGCCGAGAGCCGGCTGTCAGACTACCGCGGACACTGGGCCGAGGAGCCAGTCCCTCCTGCCTCCCTTTGGGCGAGGGGTGTCGAAGGGAACCGACCGCGGACCAAGGACGCCTCGCCCAAAGGGAGGCAGGCGGGACTGGCTCCTCGGCTTAGTCCGCCGGCGCGTCCGCCTGGCGCCGGCGCCGGCGGAGCAGGCGCTTCGCTTCGCGGATCGAGCGGCCCTGGATGAAGTAGGCGGTGGCCGCCTCGCCGACGCCCCAGGTGCCGGCGAACGCCACGCCGCCGGAGATCGCGGAGCCGGCGCCGGGGAAGACCACCTTGGCGAGCGCCCGCGCCGCTTCGCGCAGGGCGAACGCGGCGCCGACGTTGGCTCCGAGCGCCACCAGGAACTCCCGCGCCGTCTCCCGCGAGGCCTCCCGTCCCGAGAGGTAGGCGATGGCGGTGATCAGGCCGACCTGCAGGCCGGTGATGGGGAAGATGTCGGCGAGCGGGATCGGCACCGCGCCGATCCCGGCGGAGAGCGTGGCGGCGGCGCCGGTCAGCCGCCGGGCCAGGCGCTCCTGCACCGCCCGCTGGCGGCTGAGCCGCGCCAGCTGCAGCTGCGCGCTCTGCGGCAGGCCGTCGATCAGGTACTCGACCAAGCGGTCGATGTTCCAGTAGTTGTCATAGACGCGGACGCCGTCGCGCTCCTCTGCATAGGCCGAGACCGGGACGACGTGGGCGAGAGCGATGCCGCGCTGCGCCAGTGCGGCCTCGACGGCGGCGACGGCTACCGCGATGTTGCGCTGCTTGACCGGGTCGTCGTAGGGGGGCTCGACGCGCTTGGGATCGAGCTCGTCGACCTGGGTGACCACGGCGACCACCGGCAGCTCGTAGCGGTGCCGCCGGCGGACGAGGCTGCGGATCTCGACGAGATTGTCGATGTCCTCGCCGATCCGGGCGTCGACCTCCTTGGCCTTGCACAGGAAGAGCACGGAGTCGGGCGGCTCGCTGTCGAGCGCCGCGGCGATCTCCGCCAGCGCGCCATGGGCCGCGGCTCCGCCTGTCGCCAGTCGCGGCATCCCGGCTGGGAAGTTGGCGGCTTCCGGACGGCTGCTGTCCCCCAGCCCGCGGGTGTCGAGGAGGCGCAGCTCGCCCCTTGCAGTCGAGTGGGAGTACCACCGCAGCTCGCCAGTCTGCGCCAGCACCGAGCCCACCGCGGCCAGCTGCTCGCCGACCACGGCGTTGACCAGGGAGGACTTGCCCGCCCCGCGCCGGCCCACGACCATCAGCTTCGGCGGCCGCGCCTCCATCAGCAGCTCCTCGAGCGTCCGTAGCTCGCCGGCGAGCTGGCCGCGGAGGCCGCCGGCAAGCGCCGGCGCCGCCTGGGTCAGTCGGTCCAGGACCTCCCTGAGCACAGCTGCCGCGAGATCCGCCAGGCCCGCGCTCTTCGCGGGCGGGTACGGTTCGACGCCAGCCTCGCCAGCCACCGCGTGTAGGATAGCGGATCGGCCGGCCAGCGGCCGGGTGTAGCCTCGGTAGTGCGGAGACGGCATCGTGGCGGAGGCGAGCGAGACAGGTGGGGCGGCCGGCGGCGTCCAGCAAGAAGTGCCGCGACTGGCGACAGGCGGAGCCGCGGCCTCGCGCCGGGAGCGGGACCTCGCCGGCAGCCGGCTGAAACCCTCGGTCATGCTTTCCGTTCTTTATCAAGATGACGACCTGCTGGTGGTCGACAAGCCTTCGGGGCTGGTGGTCCATCGCGGCTGGGCTCGCGACGGCGAGGTGGTCATGACCCTGGCGCGCGCGCTTGCCTCCCGCCACGTCTACCCGGTGCACCGGCTCGACCGCGGCACCAGCGGGGTGCTGGTGCTCGCGCTCACCGCCGCCGCCGCCGGCGCGCTCGGCGAGGCCTTCGAGTCCGGCAGGGTGCAGAAGCGCTACCTCGCGCTGGTGCGCGGCATTGCCCCGGAAGCCGGCATCGTGGACCACCCCATCCCGCGTGCTCCCGGCGGTCCGCGCGTGCCGGCGATCACGCGCTACCGGCGGCTGGCCACTTTCGAGCGCTACTCCTGGCTGGAGGCTTTCCCGGAGACCGGGCGCCTGCACCAGGTCCGCCGCCACCTGAAGCACATCTCGCACCCGGTGATCGGCGACGTCCGCTACGGCAAGGGCGAGCACAACCGCCTCTTCCGGACGCGCTTCGGCCTCTACCGGCTGGCGTTGCACGCCGCCGAGGTCAGGTTCGAGCATCCGGTGAGCGGCGCGCCGTCGAGCTTCGAGGCGCCGCTGCCCGCCGATCTGTCCGGGCCGCTCGCCGCCATGGGGCTGGCCCCGCCGGCGGCGGCCGGCGGCGCCGGCGCCGGTCCGAGCCGGTGGACTTCGAGCGGAGGCGCCGCGTAGACGAGCTCGGACGGTCGAGCGCAGGGTTTCTTCGAGGATGCGGATCTCAGTGGCCATCCGACACCCCATGCCGATCGTGCTGGCGCTGCTCGCCGCCGCCGCCACTGCCACGGCAGGGGCCGCCCAGCCACAGGCTGCTCCGGCGGCGGCCTCCCCGGCGCCGGCCTCTCCGGCGCCGGCTGCTCCGGGGCCTGCCTCCTCGGCGGCGGCGGTGGCGGCGGCGGTGGCCGGGCCTCTCGCGGCCGCAGATCCGGCGGCCCCGGCGGCCCCTGCGCCCCCTGCGGTCCCGGCTGCCCCGGTTCCCCCCGCGGCGGCAGTGGCCGGTCCGGCGCTGCCCGCGTCGATCGCCGCCGGGTCCCTCTACCTGCTGAATGGCGCAGCGGCGGCTTACGACGCGGCCGGCACCGCCGATCCCTGGGCCGTGCTGCCGAGGACGTCGGGAGTGTTGGTCACCGGCGCCTACGTGGCCGGCTATGGCGGCCGTCCCGGCCAGGCCTTCGTCGGTCCCGGCTCGAACGGCAGCCAGGGCGTGTTCCGCCTCGAAGGCTTCGAGGTCGGCGACGCGGCGTCCTCCGGCATGGCGGTCGGAGTGAGCGCCCTGACGGCGGAGCAGGTCGAGGTCACGACCGGTGGCGCCGATCCCGCGGTGCTCTCGCCCGGATTGCAGATCAACCTGGTGCAGCGGCGCGGCACCAACGAGTGGCGGGCTGCGGCTCGCGGGTTGGGCAGCGGCGGCCCGCTGGCCGCCGGCGCTTCCGGCGTGCACGGACTGGCCGCCGGCCAGGCGGCGAGCGAGCAGGTCAGCGGCGACCGGGTGCGCGACACCGCCACCGCGGGCGCCGAGGTGGGCGGTCCGCTGCGGCAAGATGCGCTCTGGCTGTGGGGCGGCCTGGACCGGGGCTGGACCGCGCTCAGCGCTTTCGGCGGCCAGAGGTACAGCCTCTCCGACCTGGCGGGCGCCGCCAAGATCGACGCCCGCCTGACCGCCGCCAACAGTGCCACCCTCGCGTGGACCCGCGCCAGCCGCACCGCGGACGGCGAGGGGGCGGGGCCGGACCGGGCTCCTGCCACCACGCTCGACCGGCATGGCCACGGCGACGTCTGGCGGCTGGTCGACACCGCGATCCTGTCGCCGCGCCTCTATGCCACCGCCACGGCCGGCCTCGTCGATGCCGCCTCGCAGGCGCTGCCGCGCGGCGGGCTGGACACGCCGCTCGAGCTCGACGCGGCGGGAGTGGCCCACGGCAGCTGGTACGCCGACGAGGAGAGCGGCAACACCCGCGCCGCATCCTTGCAGGTGAGCGATTCCGGCCAGATCGCCGGCGCCGCCAGCGAGCTGAGGATGGCGGGTGAGTGGCGGCGGGCGCTCGAAGCGGCGCGATTCCAGGCCCCGGCCTGGTCGCAGGTCACCGCCGGCAGTGTGCTCGACCTGCAGAGCACGCTGGATGTGCTCGACATCTGGCGCGACGGCAGCACCCGGGACACCTTGACGCGCGAGGGACTGTGGGGCGCCGACACCTTGCGGTGGAGCCGGGTCACGGCCGAGCTCGGCCTGCGCTTCGACCGCCAGACGCCGCGCAACCTGCCGAGCTCGGTGGCCGGCGTGCCTGGAGTCGCGCTGCTGCCGGCGGTCGACTTCGGCGGCAACGACGCCGGCGGTATCCACTGGGACAGCCTGGCGCCGCGCCTGGCCGTCGCCTGGGCGCCGGCCGCCGCGCCGCGCCTGCTGCTGCGCGCCTCCCTGGCCCGCTTCGCGTCGCAGCTCGGCGGCGCCATCCCGGCGCGGGTCGATCCCGCGGCCCCGGCCAGCGCCGCCTTCTATGCGCCCGCCTCCCCGGGTGCCGGGCAGGGGCTGACCTTCTGGTACCCGAACGGCTTCGATCCGCAGCTGCCGCCGGGCGTGCCGGCCAACGCCCTGGACCCGCGCCTGCGGCCCGAGCTCACCGACGAGGCGATCGTCGGAGCCGAGCAGGCGCTGGGCACCGATGGTGTGGTCGGCCTGCAGCTGGCCTGGCGCCGGACCACCGGCCTGCTCGAGGACCGGCTGCTGGTGCGCGACGCGGCGAGCGGCCAGGTGCGGGTGGCGACGGCGCGCGACTGGGTGACGGAGCCGCCGGAGACCGGTACGCTGCCGGATGGGGCGGCCTTCAGCGTCCCTTACTACGACCTGCGGTCCGGCCTCGCTCCGACCGGCGGCACGCTGCTGGTCAACGGCGACCGCCACCAGCGCCTGCTGGGCGCGACGCTCGAATGGCGCCAGCGCCTGGCACGCCGCTGGACGGCGCTCGGGCACCTGGTGTGGCAGGACTGGACCTGGCAGATCGGCCCCAACTACCGCCGCTACGCCGACCCGACCCCCGCCCTGGTGGACGGCAACTACAACGGCCAGCCGGTGGCCGGGCAGTCGCCGCTGCCCGGCGGCCGGCCGCTCTACCTGAGCAGCCAGTGGTCGTTCGACCTGAGCGCCGCCGTCCAGCTCCCGGGCGAGCTGTCCGCGGCGGTGGCGATCAACGGCCGGCAGGGCTTCCCCCTTGCCTACTACCGCACCGTGGCGCGCAACAACGCCGGACCCGTCGACCTGCGCCTCACCGGCCGGGTCGACGCCTTCCGCAGCGACGACCTGGTGAGCTGCGACGCCCGCCTCGACAAGGACATCGCCGCCGGCTCCGACGTCGCCGTCGCCCTCAGCCTCGAGGGCTTGAACCTGCTGACCTCCGGCCAGGTGCTGCGGCGCGAGACCAACCTCGGCGTCGGCCGCGCCAACTACGTCGACCAGGTGATCACGCCCAGGCTGCTGCGGCTGGGGCTGAAGCTGCAGTTCCGCTGATCGGGCGCCGTTCGCCGGCTGGAACCCGGCGGGGGTATGGGGTAAGTGGCGGCGGATCGGCGCGCCGGTCAGGGCGCCGTGGCCACGCCCGCCGGGCCGCCCGCCAAGGGCAGGCTGCGGGCGCGGACCTCCTCGGAGGTGAGCCCGTAGAGCGGCGGCGTGGCGACGCCGAGCAGGCCGAGCATCAGGTAGATTTGGCCGCGATGATGGACCTCGTGCTCGACCATCGCCCGCAGCCATTTCCAGGTGGTCATCGCCACCGCCCCGGGGGTCTCGACGCGGCGCTCGAGGTCGGCGGCGCCGAGAGCGCGGAAGATCGCCATGGCCTCGGAGTGCATGCGCGCCAGGAACGCCATCACCGCGTCGTACCCGTCGGCCAGCTCGCGCCCATGGCCCGGGTAGCGGCTGGGCAGGCCCTGGGCGTTCTCGGCGAACATGTAGCGCTCGATCGCGCCGAGGTGTCGCAGCAGGTCGCCGAAGCTGAAAGCCCCGGCCCGCGGCGCCCATTCGAGGCGATCGGCCGGAATGCAGGCCGCCACGCGGAGGGTGCGGCCGCGGATGCCGTCGAAGTAGGAGGCGAAGCTGTCGGCGCGCTGGATCTCCATGGTGGGACCACCTCCGGAGCGGGGAGTGGGGAGTGGGTCGCTCTGGCGGGAATGGTACGCTAAACGGCCGATGACCTCCGCCGCTCCGCCCGCCCCTCCGCCCGCCCCTCCGCCGGCCGCTCCCCCCGTCACGAGCTCGCCCTCCTTGCAGGCGTTCCGTCCACTGCCGCGCACCGGTGTGGTCTTCGTCACCGCCGAGGCGGTGGCGCGGGGCTACCGCGCGGGACATCCGGACTGGTGCAACCTGGGCCAGGGGCAGCCTGAGACCGGCCCGCTGCCCGGGGCGCCGCCGCGCATCGGCGAGCTGACGATCGACCCTTCCGACCACGAGTACGCGCCGGTCGGCGGCTTGTGGGAGCTGCGCGAGGCGGTCGCGTCGCTCTACAACCATCTCTACCGCCGCGGCCTGCCCTCGCAGTACGCCGCCGAGAACGTGGCGATCTCGGGCGGCGGCCGCGCGGCGCTGACGCGGGCGGTGGCGGCCCTCGACCAGGTGAACCTGGGCCATTTCCTGCCCGATTACACGGCCTACGAGGAGCTGCTCGAGATCTTCCGCCGGGTGTCGCCGATCCCGATCCTGCTCTCCCGCGAGCAGGCCTACCGCTTCACCGTCGAGGACCTGCGGCGCGAGGTGCTGGGGCGCGGCCTCTCGGCGCTGCTGATGTCGAACCCCTGCAACCCCATGGGCAAGCTGGTCTCCGGCCAGGATCTCGCCCGCTGGGTGGAGCTGGGGCGGGAGCTCGACTGCAGCCTGCTGATCGACGAGTTCTACTCGCAGTACGTCTGGAACCTCGGTCCCGGCGAGCCGGGGCCGCAGGTGAGCGCGGCGCGCTACGTCGAGGACGTCGACGCCGATCCGGTGGTGATCGTCGACGGCCTGACCAAGAACTGGCGCTACCCCGGCTGGCGCATCACCTGGACGCTCGGGCCGCGGCGGGTGATCGAGGCGGTGGAGAGCGCCGGCTCCTTCCTCGACGGCGGCGGGTCGAAGCCGCTGCAGCGCGCCGCCATCCAGCTGATGGAGCCGCGGCACGTGTTCGCCGAGGGTGAAGCCATCCGGCAGGCGTTCTCGCTCAAGCGGCAGCTGATGCTGCGGCGGGTGCGCGAGCTCGGCATGGTGCTCGACCGCGAGCCGGACGGCACCTTCTATGCCTTCGTGTCGATGCGCGACCTGCCCGAGCGGATCGCCGACGGCATGGCGTTCTTCCGCGCCGCGCTCGACCACCGCGTGATCACCGTGCCGGGCGTGTTCTTCGACGTCAACCCCGGCCACCGCCGCGCCCAGCGCCTGTCACGGTTCCACCAGCACGCCCGCCTCTCCTTCGGCCCCAGCCTGGACGAGGTCAGCCGCGGCCTCGACCGCCTCGGCGAGATGATCCGCGCCTTCGCGGCAGCCTAGTCGCGGCGCCGAATTACGCCCATTAGCGGGCAATCCAGCCAGGGCACTACCGGCCGCGCCGGCCGCGCCGGCCGCGCCGGTCCCTTGCCTGGGCTGGAGCCTTTGACTAGACTTCGCGCGGCCTGCTCGTGCCGTCATCGCCGCGTGCCAAGGAGCGCCCGCATGCGCCAGCTGATCCGCAGACGCCCAGCTTCCCTGCGCCGTCAAGGCCCGCGCGATGCGCTAGCTCTCGCGGCGATGCTGTTCGCGGTGACGTCGCTCGCGGCGCTGGCGGCAGTGCCGGCTGCCGCGGCGGCGACTCCGGCGGCCGGGGCGCCGCCGGCCGCGCCGGGAGCGCCGCCGCCGGCCGTGGCGGGGGCGGCTCGGCCACCCGCGGAGGGCAAGCAGCAGCCGCCCGCGGCGGCGCCCGCGGCCGCGTCGCAGCCTGAAGCGCCGAAGCAGCCCGGCGGCTTCAACGGTCTGAAGGACCTCCCCGGCCTCGCGGCGCTCAAGTACCGGCTGATCGGTCCGGCCTGGGGCGGACGCGTCGCGCGGGTGGCCGGCGTGCCGGGCGACGCCAACGTCTTCTACCTGGCGTCGGCCTCCGGCGGAGTGTTCAAGTCGACCGACGGCGGCACCACCTGGACCCCCATCTTCGACGAGGAGCCGGCAGCCTCGATCGGCTCGCTGGCAGTGGCGCCCTCGGATCACAACGTCGTCTACGTGGGCACCGGCGAGGCCAACCTGCGCGGCAACGCGGTACCCGGCGACGGCATCTACAAGTCAGTGGACGCGGGCAAGACCTGGACGCACGTGCTTACCATGGTCGGGCACATCGGCACCATGGCGGTCGATCCCCGCAACGCCGATGTCGCCTTCGCCGCCGTCCTCGGCCACGGCTTCGGTCCGAATCGCGAGCGCGGCGTCTACCGCACGCGGGACGGCGGCAAGACCTGGCAGCAGGTGCTCGCCAAGGACGCCGACACCGGCGCCTCCGACGTGGCGCTCGATCCGAGCAACCCGCACATCGTCTTCGCCGGCCTGTGGCAGGTGCGCCGGCGGCCGTGGACGCTGACCAGCGGCGGTCCCGGCAGCGGCCTCTACATGTCGCGCGACGGCGGCGACACCTGGAAGCGGCTCACCGGCAAGGGGCTGCCGGACGGGATCTGGGGCAAGGTGGGTGTCGCCGTGGCGCCCTCCGACGGCCACCGCGTGTACGCCCTCATCGAAGCCGAGGAGGGCGGCCTCTACCGCTCCGACGACGGCGGCGACACCTGGACCCGCGCCAGCGGCAGCCACGAGCTGCGGCAGCGGGCCTTCTACTACTCGATGGTGACGGTGGCGCCGAACAACCCCGACGACCTCTGGTGCCCGCAGGTGACGATGCTGCACAGCATCGACGGCGGCAAGACCTTCCAGCACGTCAACATGCACCACGGCGACCACCACGATGTCTGGATCGACCCCAGGGACCCGAAGCGCATCATCGCGGGCAACGACGGCGGCGTCGACATCAGCACCAACGGTGGCGCCACCTGGACCGCGCCGGCGCTGCCCCTCGGCCAGCCCTATCACGTCTGGGCCGACACCCGGGTGCCGTTCCGCGTCGCCGGCGCGTTGCAGGACATCGGCACCGCGCAGGGCCCCAGCGACAGCCTGACCGGCGGCGGCATCCCCAACGCCGACTGGTACGGCGTGGGCGGCGGCGAGGCCGGGTTCGTGGTCTCCGATCCGTCCGACCCCGACATCGTCTACGCCGGCGAGTACGGCGGCTACCTGTCGCGCTACGACCACCGCACCGGCCAGGCCCAGGTGGTCGGGATCTACCCCGAGAACCCGTCCGGGCACGGCGGGGAGGACCTCAGGTACCGCTTCCAGTGGACCGCCCCGATCGCCGTCTCGCCCCACGACCCGAAGGTGATCTATCACGCCGCCAACGTGCTCTTCCGCAGCGCCGACGGCGGCCAGACCTGGACCGCGATCAGTCCGGACCTGACGCGCGACGACAAGTCCAAGGAGAGCTGGGCCGGCGGCCCGATCACCGGCGACAACACCGGCGTGGAGATCTACTGCACCATCTTCGCGGTGGCCGAGTCGCCGGTCGAGAAGGGACTGATCTGGGCAGGCTCCGACGACGGCCTGGTACACCTCACCCGCGACGGCGGCCGCACCTGGACCGACGTCACCGCCGGCATGCACGGCCTGCCGGAGTGGGGCACGGTCGTCGGCATCGAGCCGTCCCATTTCGACGCCGGCACCGCCTACGTCGCGGTCGACGCCCACCGACTCGACGACCTTCACCCCTACCTGTGGAAGACCGGCGACTACGGCCACACCTGGAAGCGCCTCGACGGCAGGCTGCCGCCGGACCTCTTCCTGCACGCCGTGCGCGAGGACCCGGCGCAGCGCGGCAGGCTCTTCCTGGGCACCGAGCACGGCGTCGCCTTCTCGACCGACGACGGCGCCACTTGGCACTCCCTGCGCCTCAACCTGCCGGCCGTCGCCATCCACGACCTGGTGATCAAGGACGACAAGCTGGTCCTCGCCGCCCACGGCCGCTCGTTCTGGATCTTCGATCATCTGCGGGAGCTCGACGCCCTTGCCGCAAGCACCGCCCAGGCCGCCGCTCATGGCTCGGGTGCCCAGGCCGGGCCGCGCCTGCTGGCGGTGCCCGACGCCGTCCGCTGGGACCTCCGCCAGGGACCGGACGGCTGGACCGGCGAGAACCCGCCGCGTGGAGCCGCGATCTACTACCAGCTCGACAGCGCGCCGAAGGGAGACGTGACCATTGACGTCCTCGACGCCAAGGGCACCCTGGTCACGACCCTCTCGAGCAAGGCCCTCGAGCCGATCGGCACCACCGAGAGCGCCGACGAGGAGACGAACATCCTCAAGCGGCGCCTGCTCGCCAAGGAGCCGGGCGTCCAGCTGGGGGTCTGGGACCTCAGCTGGGCCGGCGCCGAGCTCATTCCTGGAGCCAAGCTCGACTCCGGCTACCCCGCGCACGGTCCGGAGGCCGTGCCGGGGACCTACACGGTCCGCATGACCGTCGACGGCAAGACCTCCTCGCTGCCCTTCACCCTGCGCCCGGACCCGCGCGTCACCGCCACCGCGGCGGACCTCGAAGCCCAGCTGCAGCTAGCCCTCGAGGTGCGCGACGCGATCACCCGCCTCACCCGTACCGTCGTCCGCCTCCGCGAGGTCCGCCAGCAGCTCCGCGCGCGCAACCAGCTGATCAAGTCCGACCCGCGAGCCCAGGACCTGGTCAAGAGCTCGGCCGACCTGGCGCAGAAGCTCGACGCCCTGGAAGCCAGGCTGCAGAACCCGAAGGCCGAGATCGTCTACGACATCCTCGCCCAGAAGGGAGGAGCCCAGCTCTACTCCCGCCTCTCGCCCCTCCTGGACTGGATCGAGAGCGGCGACGGCCCGCCCACTCAGGGCCTGAAGGAAGTCTTCGCCGACCAGCAGAGGGAGCTAGCCGCCCGCCAGGCCGATCTCGAGCGCCTGCTGACCGTGGACCTGGCGCCGCTGAACGAGGCTGCGGCGAAGCTGGAGCTGCCGCGGATCTACGTGCCGCCGGCGGCGGGGATCGTCGGGAGGCCCTCGCCGCGCAGCTGAGCGCCGCCGGCGGGCAGGTCCTTCCCGCGCGGTTTTCGCCGCCGTGCCGCCGTCGATGAGGGGGTCCGCAGCCGGAGGCCGGCCGCGCAACGAGAGCTGGCGGGAGAGATCGTTTACCATACCTCCCATGGCGGGCCGGTCCCATCGGCGGCGGCAACCTCGCGGAGCACCCGGAGCACCGGGAGCACGGCGGCCCTCGTCGCCGGCCCCCCGAGCCCGCCCGGCTCCGGGTTCCGGCCGCTGGGTATGGATGCTCGCCGCACTCGCGACGCTGGCGGTCTATTGGACCACCACGAGCTACCGGTTCCTGCTCGACGACGTGTTCCTTTTCAAGAGCAGCCCGTCGCTGCAGACCCTCAGCAGCATCCCGCTAGGATTCGTCACCGACCTCGGAGCGGTGCGCAATGGGTCTACGACGGTGCAGGGAAGCTTCTACCGCCCGCTGTTCCTCGCACTCTCGACGCTCTACTTCCAGCTGGTTGGACCGAGCACTTTCGGCTGGCATCTGGCGTCGGTGATCCTGGCGGCGGGCGTCGCCGCGCTCGCCGCCGTGTTTTTCCGGCGCCTCCGCTTTCCGCCCCTGGCTGCGCTGCTTGCCGCCATGGTGTTCGCGCTCCATCCGGCCCACGTCAGCTCGGTCGCCTGGGCATCGGGGATCCAGGAGCAGCTAGCGGCGCTTTTCGTGCTCGTCGCGATGCTCGCTTTGCTTTCGCCCGGTGCGGAGGATCGCCCGAAGAGCGTTCTCGCGGTGAGCGCCGCCGCCTTCGTGCTCGCCTTGCTTTGCAAGGAGGTGTCGATCGCGCTCTTCCCCATGGCCGCCGTTTGGGCTTTGGCGAAGCGGCGCGCCGAACCCGCAGAGTCGCGACGCTTTGCGCGGGCAGCCGCTCTATTTGCGGGAGTGGCCATCGTCTACCTGGCGGTTCGCCTGGCGGTGCTGGGGGCCCTCGCCAGGCCGTGGGCGGAGGCTCCGGGCTTCGTCCGCGCGGCTCCCTCCTTGCCGCTGGCCTTCGTCACCTACGTCCATCTCTTGGTCTGGCCGACCGCGTTCTCGTTCGTACGGCCCGAGAGGCCGATCTGGGGCCCATTCGACCTTCCGGTCGTCATCTCGGTGGCGGTGCTGGCGGTGCTGGCGGCGCTCGCTTACCTGGGGATCAAGAGACAGCGCGAGCTGCTCCTGCCGGTGGCCTGGTTCGTCGTCTGGCTCATCCCGGTGATGAACTTCTGGGCGATGTTCCCCGAGTGGATGGTCACCGATCGCTATCTCTACCTGCCGTCTCTGGCCCTGCCTTGGGCCATGCTCGTCCTCCTGCCGCGAAGAGCCTCGGTGCCGACTCTCGGGGTGCTGGCGGTCGTGTTCGCCGTCCTTGCGTGGCGCTATGCCGCGATCTTCGTAGATCCGAAGACCTTCGCCACGGCGATGGAGAAGGCTGAGCCCACCAGCTCCTACATCATCGAGGAGAAAGCCCGCGTCTTCCTCGTGGAGGGGAAGCGCGCCGCCGCGGAAGCGGCCTTCCGGCGGGCACTCGAGCTGGACCCCTGGGATGCGTACTCGCTTTGGTTTCTCGGCAACTTCGAACGGGAGCGCGGGGATTTCGACGCCGCCAGATTGCACTATCGTCGCGCCCTGGTCGAGGAGCCGAACAACAGCGCGCCGTTCACTGTACTGGCCCACTCGCTTGCCAGAGCGGGTCAAGAAAAGAAGGCGTTGGCATTGCTGAACGAAACCGTCTGGCGCTGGCCTGAGGACTTCGAGCCCCGGCTGCTGCAAGCCGTGCTACTCGCCAAGGCCGGCGATCGCCCCCGCGCCGAGGAAGCCTTCGCCGCAGCGCGACGTGTAAGCCCGCAGGAGCCGAGAGTGGCCGGCGGCCTCGACCAGGCCGTCTCCGCGCTCGCGCCCAGCCTCGCCCCCCGGTGAGGATGGCGCGCGGCGCTGACAGGTTGTTTCCGCAGCCGCAAGCAGAGACGGTATGCAAGCCAGGACGAGCCGCGGTTCGGAGGACCAGGCTGCGAACAAGGCGACTCGGATTCAGCTCGAGGTGCGGGCGAAGTCCGGAGTGTGAAGCAGTCCTGCCTCGAGGGCCTTCAGCACCGCGCGCGTGCGGTCGCGGACGCCGAGCTTGGCGAGGATGCTGGAGACGTGGTTCTTGATGGTTCCTTCGGCAGTGCCGAGGGCGTCGGCGATCTCCTTGTTGCTGTAGCCGCCGGCCATCAGGCGGACGACCTGGACCTCGCGCTCGGTCAGGCGTTCGATGGGCGTGTCGGTGGCGATATGCACGCGATCGGCGACCCGCAGGAGCCGCTCGGTCACCGCCGGCTGGAAGACCGTCGCGCCGCCGGCCACGGCGCGGATCGCCGCGATCAGCTGGTCGTAGGAGACGTCCTTCAGCATGAATCCGCGCGCGCCGGCGCGGATGCCGTCGAGCACCGCGTCGCTGTCGTCGAAGGTCGTGAGGATGATGGTCGGCGGCAGCGTGCCGGCGTCCGCCAGCTCGCGGAGGACGTCGATGCCGCTCTTCTGCGGCATGCGGACGTCGAGCAGCAGCACGTCGACCGGCGTCGCCGGCACGCCGGCGACGGCCTCGCCGCCGTCTGCCGCCTCGCCGACGACCGCGATGCCGCCGTCCAGCTCCAGCAGGGTGCGGATGCCTTGGCGAACGAGCAGTTGGTCGTCGGCGATGAAGACGCGGATCACGCCGCGCCTCGACGCAGCGGCAGATCGGCGGTGACGTCGAAGCCGCGGCCCGGCTGCGTGGCGATGCGCAGCTTGCCGCGGGCCCGTTCCACGCGCTCCCGCATCCCGCGCAGTCCGAAGCCGTCGCTCGCCCCGTCGCTGCCGCGGCCGTCGTCGTGCGCCCTGATGCGGAACGCCTCGCCGTCGCGTTCGATCACGATCCACAGGTTCTGGGCGTCGGAGTGCCGGGCCGCGTTGGTGACGATCTCCTGCGCGCAGCGCAGCAGGATGTGCGCCCGCTCCGGATCGGCGATGCGCAGGCTGTCGGCGACCTCGAGGTGCACCCGCGGCCGCGGCACCGCGCCGACCACCGCCTGCAACGCATGCGCGACGTGCACGCCGTCGCGGGCCTGAGAGGAGGCGACGATGTCGCGCACGTCGCCGAGCAGCTCCCTGGCCAGGGACTGGGCGACCTCGACGTTCGCCTTCGCCGGACCCTGCGTGCGCTGCAGGGCCGCCTCGAGATTGAGCGTGAGCGCCGTCAGGCGATGGCCCAGCGCGTCGTGCAGCTCGTGGGTGATGCGCAGTCGCTCGGCCATGCGGCTGGTGTCGGCGAGGATCTCCTGCACGGCGCGGAGCTCCGCGTTGGCGCCGGCCAGCGCGGCGCGCCCGGCGACCTCGCGCGCCATGGTGGAAAAGGTGAAGAAGGCCACCAGCTGGAAACCCAGGTACGGCGGTCCCAGGAGCCACGCGGCGCGGGGGCCGAGCTGGATGGCGACGCCGGCGCCGAGCAGCAGTGTCTGGAGGCCGATCCAGAGGATCCCGGCCCGCGGCCGGAGACGGGTCCCGAGCTGCATCGCGACCAGGGCCAGCAGGATCCCTTCGTAGCCGTTGCAGCCCAGCAGGACGAGCGCGAGCACCGTGGCCGATTCCGCGGCCACGAGCAGCAGCCGCGGCCGGCGGAGGTCGGCCGCGGCCGCCTAGTCGCGGCGCCGAATTACGCCCATTAGCGGGCAATCCAGCCAGGACACTACCGGCCGCGCCGACCGCGCCGGTCCCTTGCCTGGGCTGGAGCCTTTGACCTGGCGCCGCTGAACGAGGCGGCGGGGAAGCTGGATCTGCCGCGGATCTATGTGCCGCCGGGGCGGTGATTGAAGATAATGGGTATGGCGGTTCAAGTCGGTCCATGGACGGTCGCTTCTCGTCGTGCAAGAAGGGTGATTCGACTAAAGTGGCGGAGCCAGAGGAGGACGCTCCGGCGTGGACCCTCCCATACCGATGGGGACCAATGTGGGAGAAGCTAAATCCAGCCCATTCCGGTCCGATGAAAAGAAGAAGCCGACTGTGCTACACAGGAAGGCTTGTAGGCTGTTCAAGGAATGTCTGCGGGTGGAAGGCGCGGCCCTAGCCAGCAGGGGTGCAGTCCTTGGCCATGAGGCGCGCGAAGAGCCGTCACCGTCGCGGCCGGATTGGTCGACCTAGGCGGCGAAGAGCGCTCCCATGACCTATCGCGCTGGTGGTAGCGCAACAGCAGCAGCAGGAACCGAGCGACGGTGCTGGCCGGTCGAAGGGTCGTCGATTCGGGATGCGCTGCAGGGCCAAAGTGGCTGGCGATCTTGCGGGACGGGAGCAGCGCCGAAGCCTGGGCGTTGCTGAGGCCGCGGTGTCTGAGCATCGCTGCGGCGCCTCCTGGCAAGCCGAAGAGGCCACCCATTCCGGCAAGTAGCGGCGAGGCGGAAAGACTTCTCCTGGATGCAGCCGCCGGCGAGCACCCCGGCGAGCACCATGGCGAGCAGCTCGGAGGTGGCCGAGTTGTTTCGGGAGCATGCTTGACCGTGGCAGCTTCATTCGATATACAGACCTAATGTACAAGGAGGAGCGAGTTCGGGGTCCATTGCGGCCTTGTTTCCAGGAGACGACGCACTATGCAAGTTGACGGCAAGATCAAGGTTCTGTTCATCGCAGGTTTTGGTCCGATCGTCCGCGAGACGGCCGAGAGTCGCAAGCTCTACAGCGAGGCCCTCGGCATTCATTTCAAGGAGGAGAGTGGCGAGTATCTCCATACGGAAGCTCTCCAGGGCGCAAAGACCTTCGCCTTGTGGCCTCTTTCCCAGGCGGCGCACTCTTGCTTTGGTAGCGAGTCGTGGCCTGAAGACATCCCTGTCCCGCAAGCATGGCTCGAATTCGATGTTGACAGCGTAGAGAATGCAACGGCGGATCTCGAATCGCGGGGATATCGAATTCTCGTCAAGAACAAGAAGGAACCTTGGGGTCAGACGGTCACTCGTCTCCTCTCACCCGAAGGATTACTGGTCGGCGTCACCTTCACTCCTGTGATGCGAAAAGAAGAATAGCATGGCGCAGCTGCGCCTCGCCGACTGGTTTCATCCCGTCAACAGCCCGACGCGCCCATCGCCGAATATCATGAGGATCTTCTTGAAGCCGGTCGCCGAGCGCAGCTGCGAATAAATGTAGCGATATGCCTCCAAGCATGCAAATCCTCCGGCGCTTATCACGACGAGCCAGCGATCCACGACAAGCCGCGACGCTCGCCAGCCGGCCTCGCTGCTGAACAGCTCGAGCAATTCATGTGTCATGTCAAGAAGTAGAAGTGGGTCTGTATCGGAATTGTGCACAAATCCGATCATTCTTGGCGCTCGATCAGATCCGTCTCTCAACAGCCGAATCTGGACACGATTGCCGTGAATCGTGCCTTCCTCGCCTCGACTTGGCGATCCGCACCCGATAAGAGTTTGTATTCTGTCTTCTAGCGCGGCGGCGGTTTTCGATGGCAAACGGATGGGAGCGGTGATGGTCAGCAACACTGTCATGCCGGCCGGCGCGGTCTCGCCGAGGGTGGCTTGCAGATGTTCAATAACCCTGGTCGCAACCTTATCGAACCTCAAATGAGGCTTGGTCGGGTTGTCTTGGCCGATGCCGCGCCGTTTGAGGGTTGTGATGTCAACAGCGACCCGCTTCCCGTCGACCATGATGTAGGCGTCGGAGGGATCTTCACCCACTTCCCACGTTGCCGAGAACCGTCTGGCGACGGCCTCGATGGCGATTCGCTTCTGCTTCTTCAAATCCCTCATGCGCCCCTACCTCTGAACCCACCCCACTGCTGGGCACCTTGCGCCGTTTCTGACAACCCTCCAGAGCACCTTTATGCCAACTCGATCTTGAGTTTCTTGCCGAGTGCAGCCGCCGCCCGCTCCAGGGTGGACAGAGTTACGGACAGGTTGGCGGGATCCAGGAGCCGCTCGAGGGCTGGCCGGCTGGTCTTCATCCGGCTCGCCATCTCCGATTTGGTGAGCCTATGCCTTCTCATCTCTTGGGCTACCTGGAAAGCGATTACCCGCTTGACAGCAGTTGCCTCTGAGGCCTCGAGGAGGTGCTCTTCTCGCAGATGGTCGTCGAAGTCGCTTCCAAGACGCTCCTTCGTCATGGCGTCAGGTCCTCGCGGAGAGGCGGCGGCGTCTGGTCTTCTTCCATCACAATTCAGAGTGTACCATAATTGATGCGCTGGCCTGCCTTCGGCGATAAGCCGCGATCCCCGCCTCAAGAGCGCGAAGATGACCTTCCGCGGCGAGCTTGGGACTTGCGCCGGCAGTATAAGCAGCACCTCCGGGTGACCCAGGGACATGCTAGGCTGAATCCATGGCCTTGCCCGCCGAGCCGGCCCCCCCCCGATGGGAACCTACCCCCCTGCCCGACGAATCCGCAGAGGGGGTCGATCGAACGCTGATCCGCTGGATGCTCTCTCTGACGCCGGACCAACGGCTCGCGGCTCTGCAAGCGTTCACCGACAGCGTGTCGGCCTTCCGCAATGCACGGCCTTCCTAGGTTTCGCGAGACCCTGGAAGTCCTTGACCGTCGTCACGTCGAATGCATTCTGGTCGGCGGCGTTGCGGCGGTCCTGCAGGGCGTTCCCATCTCGACGCTGGACACCGATATCGTCTACCGCCGCACGGCCGACAACGTCGAGCGGCTGGTCGCCGCATTGCGCGAGCTCGAGGCCATCTATCGCGACCCGGCGGGCCGGCGGATCGAACCTGACGCCACCCGTCTTGCAGCGGGCGGCCATCATCGCCTGGAGACCAGGCTCGGGCCGCTCGACGTGCTCGCCACAATCGGGGCCAACCGCACCTATGAGGATCTCGAACCGTACGCGGCGAGGTACACGCTCGAGGGGATGAGCGTTCTGCTCCTCGATCTCCGGGTGATCATCGAGACGAAGGAGCAGGCGGGCCGCAGCAAGGACCTGCTCGCTCTGCCGGTTCTCCGCGAGACCCTCCGCTTGCGCGACGCCGAACACACCGCTCGCTGAGACGCTGTGGCATTCAGCGGTTCCGCGGCGGCCTTCCCCGCGAGGGCCGCGGGACCTTGGCAGCCGGGCCGCAGTGTCTTGTCTCCAGGTCTGCCCACCGCCCGGCCCTGGCGTCCCGCTTCCCTGTAGGATCGCCCCCGGGAGGGACCCAATGATGAATCGACCGCTGCCCAGGCTCGACCCGGCGGCTACCGCGCTGGTGGTCATCGACCTGCAGCGCATGGTGGTGTCGCGCGACACGGCGCCACGGCCGGCCATGGAAGTGGTGCGGAACTGCACACGCCTGGTGACGGCGGCGCGACCGCTGGGGATCCTGGTGGTGAAGGTGCGCGTGGGGTTCGAGCCGGATCGGGGCGATGTGCTGCGCCGGGACGTCGACGAGAGCTACTCGCCGCCGACGGCGCCCGGGTGGGACGAGCTGGTCGAGGAGATGCAGCCCGCCGAGGGCGACCTCGTGATCACCAAGCGGCAGTGGGGCGCCTTCTACGGCACCAACTTGGACCTCGAGCTGCGCCGCCGCGCCCGGACCACGCTGGTGCTGGGCGGCATCTCCACCAACTTCGGCGTCGAGTCCACGGCGCGCGATGCCTGGGAGCGCAACTACCAGCTGGTCCTGGTCGAGGACGCCATGGCGGCGCTGAGCTCTGGGGCGCACGAGTTCGCGGTCCAGCGCATCTTCCCGCGCCTCGGGCGCGTCTGCACCGTCGCCGACGTGCTTGCCGCCTGGGCCGGCAGCGCCACGTCCGCGCCAGCCGGCTGACGCCGGAGCGCCCCGGCTTCCGCCTGCCGAAGGCCTCGATTCAGCCCGAGCCGCGCGCGAAGTCCGGCCGGTGGAGCAGTCCTGCCTCGAGGGCCTTCAGCACCGCGCGCGTGCGGTCGCGGACGCCGAGCTTGGCGAGGATGCTGGAGACGTGGTTCTTGATGGTTCCTTCGGCAGTGCCGAGGGCGTCGGCGATCTCCT
>Ga0307477_10000230_pt1 | contig 76780 bp, 72 predicted proteins | sample atmos_gasesECM2C_FD_203316 | JGI IMG/M metagenome (GOLD analysis project Ga0307477, IMG submission 203316) | Hardwood forest soil microbial communities from Morgan-Monroe State Forest, Indiana, United States - atmos_gasesECM2C_515 | ecosystem: Environmental > Terrestrial > Soil > Temperate...
GGTCATATTCGTAATCGGGCTCTAATCGCGCCAGAATGAGTCGGCCTTCGTCCACTTGGCGGTTGCTCCAACATACCTCCATCTCGTCCTTATTTTCATGGTTCGTTGTGGTTCGCAGAACCATGATCTATTCGTAACGAAGGGCTTCGACGGGATCGAGTTTGGCGGCTTGCATGGCGGGGAGCCAGCCGCTGATGACGCCGACGAGGATCAGGATGGCAGTGGAGAGCATCATGGTGATGAACGAGAGCTGAAGGTGGATGTCCACTTTGCCGGAGTCGTCTTCGTAGGCGGGGCCAAGGAAAGGGAGCGTGCCGACGGCGGAGGTGATGGCCGCGGAAAGCAACATGCCGATAACTCCGGCGGCGAGGGTCATGACCAGGGCTTCGAGCAGGAACTGCCAGCGAATGTGGGATTTTTTTGCGCCGAGGGCGCGGCGCAGGCCGATTTCGCGGACGCGCTCTTCGACGGAGACCAGCATGATGTTCATCACGCCCACACCGCCAATGCCAAGCGTTAAGGCACCGACGAAAAAGAGCAATGCTTCAATGCCCAGAGTGATTCCTTCGTAGATGGGCTTGAATTCTTCGCGGCCGAACATGGTAATGGCGCGCTTGTCATTGGGAGAGAAGCGCTGGCGGTTGGCGATGGCGGCGCGGAACTGTTGCATGGCCGCGGGTTCGAAATTCGGCGCGACCGGCTCGAACAGCATGACACTCGCGTAACGCGCATCCCACAGATCGCCTGCCGTTGTGTATGGGATAAAGACAGACTCATCGTCGCTGGTGAAATAGTTGCTGTCGGAAAATTTCGTGTCCATGGAGCCGACGACGGTGAATTTTACGCCGTCGATGCGCACGGTTTCGCCGATCGCAGGGGTGCCACTGAAGAGCTTCCGGCGGCAAATGGCGCCGAGAAAAGCCACGTGGCGGCGCTCGGCGATGTCTTCGGGAGAAATCCAGCGGCCTTCCAAGGGAATTTCGTTGCGCATTTCGCCGTATTCGGGGAAGACGCCGCGGATGGCGGTGTCGGAGAGCCGCTCGTCGTGGGTGATTCCCTTCCAGCGGACAGTTTCGCGGGTGACGCGCTTGATGAGCGGGGATTGCGCTTTTACCCAGTCGGCGTCTTCCTGTTCGAAACGCACGGCTTTGCCTGCGCGTTCGCCGCCGGCTTGCTCGCTGGTCTTTCCAGGCCAGCAAACGACTGCGCCTTTGCCGAAGACTTCGAATGTGTACATCAGAACGTTGCGGAAGCCGGAACCGTAGCTGAGCAACAGAGTGACTGCAACGATGCCCCAGGAGATTCCGGTCATGGTGAGAAGGCTGCGGACGGGGTTGCGTCCTAATGCTGCCCATGCTTCGCGAAAGATTTCGAAGAGCATCGCTAGCCTCCAGCCTCGAAGCGGAGGGCTTCGATGGGGTCGATGGAGGCGGCGCGGTTGGCTGGATAGAGGGCGGACAAAACGGCGATCAAGCCGAGCAGTGAAATAGAGAGAGCGCCGAGCTTCCAGCTGGCTAGGAGGCCGGCAAAAAACGGGGGCATGGGGAGGAGGTTGACCACGGCGCAGAAACCGTAGGAGAGGATTAGGCCTGTGCCGCCGCTCAGTGCGACTACGATAACGGTTTCGAGGAAGAATTGGCGGAGGATGGATTCGCGCGTTGCGCCTAGGGCTTTGCGGACGCCGATTTCGCGGGTGCGCTCGCGGACGGAGACGAGCATAACATTCATCACGCCGAGTCCCCCGAGGAAGAGGGTGGCCACGCCGACGGCGCCCATGAAAACTTCCATGCCTACGATGATCATGCGGTTGGCTTCGGCGTTTTTCACCGTGTCCCAGATGCCCGCGGCTTCTTTGTCGCGGGGATCGAAATTGTGCAGGCGGCCGAGGGTGCGACGAAGCTGCTTGACGCAATCGGTATGCGTTTCGAGGGACCAGGGGGCCACGAGCAAGCGGTCCACGCTGTGTTCGACGGCAGGGGGCTTGTTGGGAAAATCGCGGCGCATGGCGTTGAAGGGGATGAAGATTTTGCGAACGTCCGCGCCGTCATAGCTGGAGTTTTGCTCCTTGGGCTTCATGACGCCGATGATGGTGAAGGGGATGCCGTTCATCCAGATGGTTTGGCCGAGGGCCTCGCGATCGGCGAACAGCTGCTTCTTGGCGTCGCTTCCGAGAAAGGCGACGTTGCGGGCTTCGGCGTTGTCTTCGTTATTGTAGAAGCGGCCTTCGGCTACGGTTATGCTGCGAATTTCGGTGAAAGGAGGAAGCGCGCCAACAGTTTGAATGTCGCCGCTATTGAAAAGGCTGTGAACTTGAACGCTGTTGCCGAGCTCGGGCATGACATATTTGCAGGCGGGTGATTCCTCGGCGACCTGAAGGTAGTCTTCTTCTTTCCAACGGATGATGCGGCCGGAGCGCGTTCCACCGGCCTGCATGCTGGTGCGGCCGGCGAAGACGATCATGACGTCCTTGCCGAAGGTTTCCTGATTTTTCTGGATGCCGACGCCAAGGCCTTCGCCCGCGGCGACCATTACGGTGATGGAGATGATGCCCCAGGCGATGCCGAACATGGTCAGCATGGTGCGGCGCTTGTGGGCCCACAGGGTGGCCAGCGTATCCCTCAGTAAATCCTGAAAACTCATGGCGCCACCCCAGCAGGCAACGGAGCCACGGCTCCGATTCTGAAGAGAAAATCTTCGGACCACAGCGGAAGTTTTTCTGCGGACAACTGGTTTCTTCGAACCGCGGCTTCGTTGTACTTCACGAGGAAGTGCTTCCTGTCACAGATGCAGTCGATGAGCGCAGGCCGCCCGAACTCGCGCTCGATGGTCACGGCCATTTGCCAGCCGACAGTGTACCAAGGCCCCTGAACTCCGAAGAAGGAAAAGGCCTTCTGTTGAATCTCTTCCTCGGGTTTGAGTCTTTGATTCAGGACATCGAGGAAGAAGGATTGCACGTCCTGGAGGTCTTGACTCATCCTGGCAACGTCGCGGTCCCAACGCGCGCGGTCTTCTGGCTTGCTGTATTGATGCGGATGAACATCCGGCCCGCCGGCAGCAGCAAGCATCGCCCATCCTTCGCCGAAGGCGCCGATCCATTGGAGAACCGTAGCAACTGGTTTGTCTGTTTGGTTGCCGCTGACGTTGGACGACATCGCGGAGCAAGCATTTGCATAACCGATGTGGTGCAATTCGTGGGCGACGGTGTTTTCAAAACGATCCTTGCTTTCCTCCGGATCAAGATAAAGAAATATGGCAGGATCAGAGTCCGCTTCGAAAACAAAACTATTGGTGCGGGGTTTGATCACCGGATAAATCTTGGCGCGAATTTGGGCATTCGAGGGAAGGTAAGCAAGGGCGCGTTGTCCGGCGCCGCGGATGTCTGCCTGCTTCCAGCGCTCGAGCGTGGCACGCAACTGGGGTGCCTTTGCCGCGAGGTCCGCGGATAGAACGAAACGCTCGAAATCCGCATCGCTGAAAGACCTTTTCATGGAATCCTCGCGTTTTTTCAACCGGACATAGCCTTCGCTGGCAAAAAGATGCTTCCAGTCTTCATCCGAAATCGCACTGCCGCTCTCTTTTTTGGCAAGAATACATAAAACGGCGTCAGCTTCGTCCGCGACCATTTGCACATTCATGTTCGAAACGGGTGCTGCTGTTGCCTCCACCGTTCCGAAGCAAACGGCGGCCGCCACGGTAAAGAGGAAAATCCGGCTGAGGTACGATTGCACTGGCGCCATGGTTCGCCTGTGAGCCTCGCTCAGGCTATTGCAGAACGACTTGCTGCTTTTCGTTGAGGCCGTCTAGGATTTCGGTTTTCACGCCGTTCGAGATGCCGAGCTTCACGGTGAGCTTTTTCTTGCCGTTGTCGGCGCCGGCGTCGGGGATTTCGACGGTAGCTTTGCGCTCTTTGTCGTAGATCAGCGCGGCTTCGGGAATCATCAGGACGTTTTTCTTTTCTTCGAGGAGGATTTCGGCGTTGGCGCTCATGTTGGCTTTGAGTTCGCCGCCGGGATTGGAGATGGAGACGCGGACTTCGAAGGTGGTGACGTTGTCTTTTTCCTTGCCGAGCGGAGAAATCTTGGTGACCTTGCCGGTGAATTTCTTGTCCTTGAAGGATTCGACGACGATGCGCGCGGGCTGGTTGAGATAGACCTTGCCGATGTCTGCTTCGTCCACTTTGCCCTGAACATAGACTTCGCTGACATCGCCGAGGGTCATGATCAGAGTGGCTTGGGAACCGAGGACGAGGATGGAGCTGACGGCGTCGCCGACGTTTACGTCGCGGGAAAGGACCAGGCCATCAATGGGGCTGATGATCGTGGAGTTCCGCAAATCTTCCTGCGCGTTTTCGAGAGAAGCCCTAGCTTGCGCGACCTGCGCTTCGCACTTGGCGATTTCCGCTTTGGAGACGGCTAGGGTGCGCTGGGCGCTGACTTGCTTGTTGAGACCGAGTTGATAGTTCTTTTCCGCGTCTTCGACGAGGCTCTTGGACATCACGCCGTCTTTGTACATGTGCTCGGCGCGCTCCATATTCAGCTTCAGGAACGGCACATCGGGGCCTTCGGCGTCCACCTTGTTGCGTTCCAGAGTGGCTTTCGAGGAGTCGAGAGCGGCTTCCGCGGCTTGCAAATTCGCGCGGGATGCGCGCTCGGCGGCTTCGAGCTGGACCTTGTCGAGTTCCGCAAGAAGCTGGCCCTGCTTCACGTGGTCGCCGTAGTCCACATAGAGTTTTTTCACAATGCCGCTGGCTTTGGACTTGATTTCGACTTTGGAGAGGGGCTGAATTTTTCCGGTGGCTACGACGACGCGCGCCAGATCGCCGCGCTCTACGGAAGCCAGCTTGGAGGGATCAATGGTGCGGTTCGGGCTGAGCGCCGCTTTGACTCCGTAGCCGCCTCCTCCCAGAACCAGGCCCGCAATGGCGGCCCAGATGATGCGCCGGCGGCGCTTTTTGTCATTTTTCCCGTTTGCTAACCCATTCCCATTCGTGGACATACAAGACCCCCGCGGATATCACCCGTTGCTACCTACAAGTACGCAAGCCCGACCGAAAAGTTCCCTCACCGTCACGCTTTAGACGATGGACGGAGCGATTAGTCAGGTCCTCTTCCTGTATTTAAGGATGTGTTTAAGTGGTTTGACGGGGTTCCGGGGAGCAGCCTATGATGCCGCTCACAGGCTCACTCCATGATTGGGAAGACATTCGCACACTACGTGGTGCTTGAAAAGGCGGGGGCCGGGGGCATGGGTGTGGTCTTTCGCGCGCGGGATGAAACGCTGCATCGTGACGTGGCCCTGAAGCTGCCATCCAAGAATTCCTACTCGGATGAAGATGCCCGCGAGCGCATCCAGCGCGAGGCGCGTGCGGCTTCGGCGCTGAACCATCCACACATCTGCACGATCTATGAGGTGGGCGAATTCGAGGGACAGCCGTATATCGCGATGGAATACGTCGGCGGCGAGACGCTGAGCCGGCGAATTCCTCCGAATGGATTGCCGGCGGAGTCGGTGCTGGATCTTGGGGCTCAGATCGCCGACGCGCTGGAACATGCGCACACACAAGGAATTCTCCATCGGGATTTGAAGTCGGCCAACGTGCGGATGACGGCGTCAGGCCAGCTCAAGGTGCTGGACTTTGGACTGGCGCTAAACCTCAATGACGCCGGGGTTGAGGGCCTCACGCGCTCGACCAATCTTGATACGAGCAGTGTTGTCGGAACGCTGGCCTACATGGCACCGGAACTGCTCGTGGGCAAACCTCCGGACAGCAGAACCGATATCTGGTCGTTGGGAGTACTTCTGTATGAACTTGCCGCAGGTGTGCTTCCTTTTCAAGGGCGCACGGGATTTGAACTGACGACGGCCATTCTTCGGGAAACACCGGCGGCGCTGCCAACGCATGTTACGCCGGGGCTCCGCGCGGTCATCACGCGTTGTCTGTCAAAGGAACCGGAGAAACGGTATCAGCGAGCGAGTGAAGTTCGCGCCGCGTTAGAAGCACTTCAGTCGGCCACGGGTGTGACACAACGGGTTGCTCAGACCGAGAAATCGCGGACTTCGTTCCTGCTAGGGGCGATAGGTCTCTTGGCTGTGGCAGTAGTTGCACTGCTCGTCTTCGGTCGTCTCGGCAAACGCGGAGGTGGTCCGCAAGTGGGCGGGAAGTTGAGGCTGTTCCTCTCTTCAGAAGACAACCTGGGCGGGCCTGCGCTTTCTCCCGACGGCAAGATGGTTGCCTACGTCAGGGAAAGCAACGGGCGACAGGATTTGTATGTCAGCCGAGTGGCGGGCGGAGAGCACGTGCGGCTGACCAATGATGATTCTCGAAAAGATGCGCCACAGTTTTCTCCCGACGGTGAAAGGCTGACCTTCGTTCGATACGCCGCAAACGCTGCGCAACCCGAGATCTGCGTGGTTCCAGCTCTGGGCGGAGGAATCGTGCCTTTAGTTCCCGACGCCCAATATCCGGCGTGGTCCCCTGATGGGAATAGTCTGGCATTCATTCTTCGAAAACCTGGTGATCACGAAGCGTTGGCCGTATCCGGGACCGACGGCTCCAACGTCCGCACGATTCTGAAAGGCGACGATGTTTATCCCTTTTTGTCGACCCCGTCGTGGTCGCCGGATGGGATGACTTTGACGGTATCGCGAAGCCGCGGCGGCATGAACAGAGATATCTGGATCGTTCCGGCGCACGGGGGCGAGGCAACCCGGCTGACGAAAGACGCTGCGGGAGTGGTAAGCGATTGGCCGGTGTTTGCACCGGATGGCCGCGGGGTCGTGCACCGGTCCAATCGCGGTGGCGCCTCCAATCTGTGGTTGCAGCCGCTGGAGTCCGAATCGCCAGTGCAATTGACGACCGGCCCGGGCCCGGACACTTCGCCGAGCATCTCGCGGGATGGCACGATCGCCTTCCTGAACTCGCGCACTCGAAACTCGCTCCTCGTGTATTCGTTTGCGGATGGGACGAGCAAGACGCTTCTGACCGAGGCGTCACGCGTTTGGGCGCCGGCGTTTTCGCCGGACGGAAAAGAAATTGCTTATTCGCGCGACGAGCCGGACGGTTCGTGGCACTTGTGGATCGTGCCGGCAACCGGCGGCCTGCCGCGCCAGATCACTTCGGGAAAAGTGCCGGAGATTTATTCGCGCTTTGCGCCCGACGGCTCCGCCATCTATTTCAATACCTGGGGAATGGAACCTCTGAGTATATGGCGAGTGCCCACGAAGGGAGGTCCGCCGAAGCCTGCGATTTCGCCTGGCTCTGCAAGCGACGCGTATGCCGATGTCGCGCCGGACGGCCGTTCGGTGGTTTTTACGCGCACGGAAAACAAGATTTCGCATCTTTACATTGCATCGACAGATGGAAGAGGCGAACCTCGGCGCGTTCTTGATACCCCAGGGACCGTTCCGCGATGGTCGCCTGACGGGAAATGGATCAGCTTCAGTCCTAATCGCGGGTTCTCCAGCGGCGTTTACATCGTGCACCCTGACGGGAGTGGCCTAAAACGTCTGACGGAGAGCGGCGGGTGGGCAGTGTGGTGGCCGGATGGAGAGCAGATTGGTTTTCAAGCGGTTGGCGCGGACGGGAACTCGCGGATTCAAGTCTTGACTCTAAAGACCGGAGAGACGCGGACGCTTTCGAATCTTCACTTCGACGGCACCAATTTTCCGTTCGACGTTTCGCAGGACGGAAAGCGGCTGTCCACAAGCAGTTTCCAGCACGTTTCGGATGAGATTTGGTTACTGGAACCAGCGAAGAAAAAATGAGGGCAGTGGCTTTGGATGCCCGCTAGAGAGCGGCCTTGCGTAGGCGAAGCGCGTTGGCGATGACGGAGACGGAACTGAAACTCATAGCCGCGCTGGCGAGCATGGGGCTGAGCTGCCAGCCAAAGAGTTTGTAGAACACGCCTGCGGCGATGGGAATGCCAATGGCGTTATAAAGAAAAGCAAAGGCAAGATTCTGTTTGATATTGCGAATGGTGGCGCGGCTGAGTTTACGCGCGCGGACGATTCCGCGAAGATCACCTTTGACGAGGGTGATGCCAGCGTTTTCGATGGCGACGTCCGTGCCGGTGCCCATGGCGATGCCGACATCGGCGGCTGCAAGTGCAGGTGCATCGTTGATTCCATCTCCCGCCATGGCCACAATGCGGCCTTCGCTTTTCAAGCGTTCAACAATTTCAACCTTTTGTTGAGGCAGGACTTCCGCTTCGACTTCTTTGATACCCAATTCGTCGGCGATGACCTTCGCCGCATCCATCCGGTCGCCCGTGAGGATCACGATGCGGAAGCCTTCCTTTTGGAGGGCGTCGATGGCTTCTGGGGTGGACTCTTTCATGTAGTCGGCCAATCCAATTACGCCTGCGAGTTTTTCGTTCACGGCAACGAGAACAAGGGAGACCGCGGCGGTCCCATCTACTCCGAGTCCCCCGCTGAGACGGTCCGCGCCTGGCGCCGCATGTACGCCTCGGTCTTGCAAAAATTTCGACGTTCCTACGGCGACCATGTCGTCAAGGACGCGTCCTTCCGCTCCGCCGCCGGGACTCGCGCGGAACTCAGACACCTCTACCAACGGGAGCCCCTTTTCTCTTGCTGCGGTTACGATGGCGCGCGCCAAGGGATGCTCGCTGGCGCTTTCCACACTCCCCGCCAACCGTAGCAATCCGTCCTCAGTGAATCCACCGCCTTCGAAGACATTCACGGAGAGCACTCGCGGCTTGCCTTCGGTAAGCGTGCCGGTTTTGTCCACTACGAGAGTGTCTACCTTTGCGAGCGTCTCCAAGGCTTCGGCGTGGCGGATGAGGATGCCGACGTGCGCGCCGCGGCCGACGGCTACCATGATGGACATGGGCGTGGCCAGGCCGAGGGCGCAGGGGCAGGCGATGATCAGGACGGCTACGGCGGCGACGAGTCCGTGCGCCAGGTGCGGCTCCGGGCCGAAGAAGGCCCATCCGAAAAACGCGAGAATGGCAGCGAGGATCACGGCCGGAACAAAGTAACTCGAGACTTTGTCGGCCAGGCGTTGCATGGGCGCGCGGCTGCGCTGGGCCTCGCTGACGAGCTTGACGATTTGGGCGAGCATGGTTTCGCCGCCCACGCGTTCCGCTTCCATGATGAAGCTGCCGCTGGTATTCAGCGTGCCGCCGGTGATTTTATCGCCCACGGATTTTTCGACCGGCATCGGCTCGCCGGTGACCATGGATTCATCCACGGCGCTGGCGCCCTCGCGAATCGCTCCGTCAACAGGGACACGTTCGCCCGGGCGGACGCGCAAGCGATCGCCGCGCTTTACTTGATCGAGCGGGACATCTTTTTCTGTGCCATCCGCCGCGAGCAGGTGGGCTTGCTGTGGCGCGAGATTCAATAGCGCGCGAATTGCGCCGCTGGTGCGCTGTCTTGCGCGCAATTCCAGAACTTGTCCCAGAAGGACGAGCGTGGTGATGACCGCGGCTGCTTCGAAATAGACGGGGACGGCGCCGTCCATTCCACGAAACGAGACCGGAAAGATTTGCGGGAAGAACGTTGCGGCGAGGCTGTCGAGATATGCCGCGCCCGTGCCCAAGCCGATTAGCGTGAACATGTTGGGGCTGCGAACAACGAGCGAAGACCAGAAGCGTTGAAAAAACGGCCAGCCTCCCCAAAGGACCACCGGAGCGGCCAGGAGAAATTCGATTGCGTTGCGACTATTCCCGGCGAGATGGAAACCAAGCGATTCGCCGAACATGGAAAGCAGCAGCAAGGGCAACGATAGTCCGGCGCTGACCCAGAAGCGCAGGCGCATGGAGTCGTACTCCGGGTCGGCCTCGACTTCCGTGAATACATCCATCGGTTCGAGGGCCATACCGCAGATCGGACAGCTGCCCGGACCAAGCTGAATGATTTGCGGATGCATCGGGCAGGTGTAGCGCGCGTTCTCTTTTGAAGGCGCGGCCGTATGCGCGGAATCGAGTGCGAAGGAATGCCCATGCTCGGCCGCAGGCTGGTGCGAGACTTGGCTCTGCTCCATCTCTGCGGTTCCAGGCGTGGCAATAAACTTCGCTGGCTCTTTCGAAAAACGCTCGGCGCACCGTGTGGAGCAAAAGTAATATGTTTTTCCGGCGTGTTCGACCTTGCCCGCGGCCGTGCCGGGATCAACCGCCATTCCGCACACGGGATCCTTGTGTCTTGGCGCTCCCTGCAAGACCGGCAGCGACATTCCGCCTGCATTCTGTGAATTCACTTGTGGAACTCCTTTTCGTTGGCTGGCACTAGCGCAGATGCCTGTAGATCAGTTCGAGCAGCTCTTCGTACATGGCTTCGGTTTCTTCCTTCTTGCCACTTCGCAGGGCTTTGGCGGCGCAATGGTGCAGATGATTCTTCATCAGGTTGCGCGCGACGCCGCGGAGCGCTTCCTGGACGGAAGCAATCTGCGTGATGACGTCAGCACAGTAGCGATCTTCTTCGACCATTTTCTGCAGGCCGCGGACTTGGCCTTCGATGCGGCGGAGACGCTTGCGATTGGCTTCCTTGAGGGCGGGATCTACCCCGGCGGCTTTGCGCCCCTGGGCACCGGCATCACAAGCGCAATTCGCGGTGGAGCTGTGCCCTTCGCCGGCTCTCGCGCCAGAAACGGTCTTGTTTGTCCGAACCATCCTAATACCCCCTACACCTATATACCCCTATCCCCTATTCAAGTCAAGTCCGGCTGGAAGACTGCCGCGTTTCAACGCAAATTTGACACCCAAATTTGGCCCGCTTGTCTGCCTTTCGAATTGTAGCTATTCTCAGCGTACCTTCATGAACGCGCACCAGCAGACCAAAACGTTTTTCTTCGAGGATCGACCGCTGGGCTATTTTGAAGGTGACCAGCTTCCAGACAAGCCGGGAGAATATCGCTACATGCCGTTTCGAAGCCGGGGCCACTACGAGTTTATTGGCGCCTTAAAGTCAGCGGGCCCGCAACGCTGCCATTATTTGATCGCAGGCAGGAAGCACCACTTCACGGTGCTCAAGTCGGTCTCTTACGGCCTGTTGGCATTGGCGGAATTCGACTCCGGGAATTCCCAGGCACACGAACATTAGGACAGTAGCGTTTGGACCGGCGAGAGCGCTGGTATACTGTCGACATGACACTCGTCGAAGTGACCTTCGAATTGCAATCCCCACTGACGCATGACCAGCTGCGCCATCTCGGCGAATTTGCGAACACCTACGGCTTGCGGAGCTTCCAGGTGGACGAAGCGAAGAACCGGCTGTCATTTGAATACGACGCGTCACGATTGCGTGAGACGCAGGTGGAACATGTGCTGGCGCGGGCGCGAATCGCGGTAGCCCGAAAGATCAACTAGGCGTGTTGGGATTAGCGGTCAGGCCGACAGAAGCAGAGAGAGGAAGAAAATGGGGCTCCCGCTTGGGACCGGGAGCCCCGGAAGGCGCGTTCCATTGCTGGCGTCGTTTTCACACCAGCGCGTGGGGTCATCCATCCTAGCTTCCCTCTCAGAGGCAGGTGGGAACGATTTGCAAAAAGTGACAAGCAAGCCCCTTCCCCCTCGCTTGTCGCTCTCCACATCTCGTCATTTGAAACGCGCCTACGAGGTCCCTTTATGCACGGCGCGCGCCAATGCCGCTATTCCGTTGGCGGCGCATAAGTGGCCTCTTATCTTTACGTTGAGATTCGTAGGCCAACAGCTTGCTGCTCCAAATCCGTCCTCCCGGTTCAATTCGGGACGCTTTCAAATCTGAATTGGGCAGCGGCCTCTTTTTCGTCGCATGAGTAGTCCGTGGGGGCAAGTTCCAGGACCCTAGTAACAGTCCTCCCGGGCTTGCGGAGCTATCGGTTTTTCCTGGCATTCTCTTCAGAATGCATTCATGCGATGGGCTTTTTCCAGCGCCGTTCTATACCGGCTCTCTTCTCGCAAATTGCTTTGCGCGGGCATGGTTCTCATGGCGAGCTCGATGCCACTGTTCGCGGATAGTTCCGCGCTTCTGCGCCGAGTTGCGGCAGGTGGATGCTACTGCCATTGCGCGGAAGCGCACGGCAAGGCCGGATGCGTGAAGCTGTGCGATTCGAAGAAATATGCGCAGCGCTGGGGGGCAACGAAGTGCGCCAAGCCCCACATGCAAACTCCCGCCAAGAATTCGAACGCAGGGCCGCGATTCCCGCACCCAGACCGCTCTGAACATGTTCAACTGCAAAAGCGGTTTTAAGTTCTTAGTTGTAAGTTGTAAATACTTCGGTGGTGCGGACTAGTCTGCGTCGGCCGCGACAGGTGCAGGCGTTGCAGGCATTGTTGGACGTGATTGCTCCGGGACCTCGCCCAAGAGTCTTGCCAGAATCTCGGGGATTTCAAAAATCGCGCGATTGTCCTGGGCCGCGACGTTTTTTCGGAATTCGGCCAACGTAGAAGGATCGAGCATCTGCCGGACTCCGCCTACCACATCCCTAAAACTTTTCAGTACGATGCCAACCCGCTTTCCTTGGACCCATCGGGCGTTGTAGCGCTCTTGCGGGAGCGTCCATACGTTGCACTCGATCAGGACGGGGAGTTTCCGTACCATAGCTTCCGCGATGCTTCCTGGGCCCGGCTTGCCGATCAGGAAGTCGGCAGCACGCATCAGTTTGTGGACTTCCTTTGTGAACCCAACGATGTGCACGGGCATTTTCCACTGGCGCGCGCGCAGCTTGGCGGCCAGCTCTTCGTTGCGGCCACAAATCAAAATGAGTTGTAGCGGCAACCCCGCCTTGTCCAGCTGCTCCGTAATGGAATACATGACCTTCGACCCATGCCCGCCGAAGAGCACGATGGCCGTCGGCAAGTCCGCCTGCAAACCCATTTCTTTGCGCAGTTGCACGGGATCGGAAGTGTCAGCGACATAGAAATCCGGGCGTAAAATCATCCCTGACGTCAGGAAGACATGCGCATTATCGTGGCCCATGGCGCGGGCCTGTTCGGAGGCCTTCTCCGTACCGGCAATGACGTATTGTTCCTTGATCGGCTCAATCCAGAAGCGGGGCGGGAAATCGGCCAAATCGGTAATCAAGGTTACAAACGGGCGACCGGGGTAGATCTCTGCCCAACTTTCGCCTATCTGGCGGTTGAAATGAGGAATAACCGAGACCAGCAGGTCCGCGGGCTTCTCCCGCCAGAATCCCTCGAGCAGCCTGACCAACGGCCGGTGGAATAGCCGGATGGTGAACTGAAGGACGCGCAGGAGATACGTGCTACCGAGCGTCCAGCCATTCTGAAGCATGATGTTGTACTGCTGCTGGATGCGGATGCCGGTAAGCTTGCGCAGGACGTCCAGCCGGTCGGTTAGGTCCTGGAACTGTATCAATTCGACCTGCCAGTCGCGGTGCTGTTGGGTGATGACCGTCTGCAAGGCGACCGCGGCGTTACGGTGTCCCCCTCCTCCATCATGGAAGACGACATGGACTTTTTTCATTTGGCCGATTGTGCCACAAGTGCTTGGGGTGGGGAAAGAGCACACACCATGCCATGTGGATAAGTTTGTAACCCAAGTGTGTTCAATGAGTTCCATGGGCACATTTACGTAGAATTCGCAACCTCTTCACAGGCTGTTCATATCCAAGGCCCAGAATTGCATCATGCGCTGTGACCTTCATGTGCACTCCATCGCTTCCGGAATGTTTACCGCTCCCGGGCTGGATCGCATTTGCCGGGAGTCCTACAACGATCCCGCGGAAGTCTATAAACGACTGAAGCTGCTGGGGATGTCCATCGTTACCCTTACCGACCATGACTCCATTGATGCCGCGGAGGTCCTCCGGCGGCACCCGGATTTCTTCCTGAGCGAAGAAGTGACCGCCCAAACCCCCAGCGGGACGGAGGTGCACATGGGCGTGTACGGCATGGCCGAGCGCGATCATGTGGAGATACAGCGCCGGCGGAAGGACTTCATCTCCCTGGTGATGTACCTGACCGAGCGGAAGCTATTTTTCAGCGTAAATCACATATTGTCAGGGCTTACAGGACGGCGTGAAGAGGAGGATTTCCGCTGGTTCACCTCCTACGTGCCATCGTTCGAAACGCGCAACGGGCAGATGTGGCCAGCCGCAAATGAGGGCGCCGCAAAGCTGGCTACACGTATGGGGAAAATCGCCATCGCCGGAAGCGATTCCCACACCATCGCCGGGGTGGGATTGACGTATACAGAAGTCCCGGGTGTACGGACGGTTGACGAATTCTTTGCCGGGTTGCGCGCGGGGCGCGGGCAGGTCCATGGAGCGCATGGCAGCTACGCGAAGCTCACAGCGGACGTTTATTCCATCATTATGGCGCTTCTCTTCGACAAACCCTGGGTGCTAGCGATTTCACCGCTGGCCGTTCTCGTCCCGGCATTTACCCTGGCTCACTGGATGAACGAAATCCGTTTTTGCGAGAAGTGGACCAAACTCATGGTGGAAGGCAAGAAGCAGCCGCGGATGCTCTGGGAGATGGATTCGAGCTTGGGGACCAACCTGGCAGGTTGAGGCCGATCAATGGGCAAGGCCTACAAACCGTCTTTTCACAGGATACGCAAAGCAGTCTATTTGCGGGCAATTTACACGCGAGAAATCTTTCTCGCCTATATATGCATCTTTCTGATTGAAAGCGCTTGCTTGTTTCCGGCCGTCTGGATGAGGTGAGGCGATGGCAGTCGCACGCAACGTCTGGGGGTACATCGAACGCCGCGACCACCGGTTGATGCACCGGTTGAACCGGTGGCGCGCGCCGCGCTGGATTCGCATTTGGATGATTACCGCGACGCGCATGGGCGACGGTTGGATTTGGTATGGCCTTGGGCTGATGTTGCTGGCGTTCGGCGGCCCTCAGCGTTTTGCAGCCATTGGCGCTGCTGGCTCCGCGGCAACCTTCGGCATCTTTGTGTTCAAGGCGCTGAAGAAGCTCAGCCAGCGTCCCCGTCCATGCCAGATTGAGCCGCATTGCTGGTCGAAGGTGTTGCCGCCGGATCAATTCTCATTCCCATCAGGTCACGCGATGACGGCGTTTTCCATCGCGCTGGTGGTGAGCTACTTCTATCCTTCGCTGGAGGGTTTGCTTTTTTTCCTGGCCCTCAGCATCGCGCTCTCACGCATCGTGCTTGGGATGCATTACCTGAGTGACGTGCTTGCCGGGATGCTCCTGGGAGTCGCTCTGGGGTGCGTTTCAATTACTGCGTTCGCCTCAATGGGGTTGGCCTAGCAGCCCTGTCCATCAGCAATTCCTCGCTGCCAGAAAATTTCCGGCTCGGCCATGTCTCACATTGGTTTCGGATGCGCGGCCAAAGCTTCACGGAACGCCGCAATATTGTTTTTGTCCACAATCGCGGTGCCGGTATCCACCCACGCAGGCATTGGCGGCGCCGGAGCGGTGCGCCAGTCCTTGAATTCATGGACGGCGTTGTGGTGCAGGTCGTCCAGGAATTTTAGTCCGTAATAGCCCATCACGTACGGTTTCTGGACGATTGTCGCGGTGATGGCGCCGCGCTGGATCCAATCCAGCGTTTCCGGATCTTTGTCAAACGTCACCACCGGAATCTTCCCCTCCAGGCTGACGATGTGCAGGGCTTCCGCCGCGCCGGACCCTCCGGAAGCTTCCAGACTGATGATCCCATCGGGCTTGTCCTTCCCGCGGAACAACGCGGCAATGGCATCATCCGCCACGCGCGGATCGCCTTTGTCGTCGATGGTCTTGGTGACTTTGACCGCGGGATACTTCTTGAGTGCTTCGGTTACCCCTCGCATGCGCTCGGAAATGTTGAACTGGCTGGGAATGCTGATCACCGCGACGTTGCCCTTTCCTCCAAGAACCTCCGCCATGCGCTTGCCGCTTTCCTGCCCGGCGCGGAAATTGTCCGTGCCGATAAACATCACGCGCTTGGAGTCCGGCGAGTCCGCATCCACGCAAATTACTGGAATGCCTTGCAAGACCGCGCTGTTGATGGGCTCTTTGAATATGTCTGGATTCGCCGCGGAGAGCATGATTCCCGAAGGCTTTTGCGTCACCGCCTGTTGAAAAGCAGTCAATTCATCGTTGGGTGAAAAAGCCGCTGGGCCCACCAGCTCGGCCTTCACGCCCATCTGCTTGGCCGCATCGTTCAGACCGGCCTCCGCTTCCTGCCAGTACGGCAAACCGGTGTTGAAAGCCACGAAAACGTAGCGCTCTTCGGGCTGGTGGTAGGGCTGCTGGCACGCGGTCAGCAAACCGGAGAGGAGAATGGCCGGGAGAAGAACGTGAACGTTACGGATTTTCATGGGAGGCCTCCTTCCAGAAATCTTCCTAGCGCGGGAAACGAAGTGAATGAAACTCAATTGGATTCGCCTACTTCGAGGGGTAAGCCTACCACATCAACGGCGGGAAGGAGTCACTAACACATTCCCGACGGGCTCCTTCGAAGTGTTCAAACTTTGCGAAACAATTCGTCACACGGCAATGAATTGAAAATCGAGGAAGGCCCACAAGCCCTGTATATTGGTGCAAATGTCCAATGCGGCCGTAACGCTTCCAAAAGAGAGTAAAGGGCTAGAGACTTCCAACTTTGCGTTTTTAATCCAGGTTTCACGGCCCGGTTTGTGGTCGACCACGGCGATGTTTTACCTTATGCCGCTCGGCCACGAGGATCTTTTGCATTCCGGCAAACTCTGGCTGGGATTATTTTTTGTGCTTTTCCCTCTTGGATTCTTGTTGTACGGCGTCAATGACATCGTGGATGCGGAGGCCGATCGGCTGAATCCGCGGAAAGGCACGTTCCTGTTTGGCTCGCGCGGCGCACGCGAGCAGCTTGCGGCGTTGAAGTGGCAGGTAGCCGTAGTGCAAATTCCATTCCTGCTGGCGTTTTATTTTTTGGTGGGGCCGCGCATCTTGTGGTGGTACGCAACGCTGCTTTCGGCCGTCGGTCTCTACAACGCTCCGCGGCTTGGATGGAAAGGACGGCCTCCGTTTGACGTGCTGATTCAAGCGAGTTATCTGCTGGTTTTCGTCTTGAGCAGTTGGCTGAACAAGGCACCTCAGCTCCCTTGGCAAACCTTTCTGTTTGGCGCGCTCTTTGCCATGCACTCGCATGTGTTCGGCGAAGTGATGGACATCGAGCCGGACCGCTTCAGCGGCCGGACGACCACGGCCACATTCATCGGCAGAGTCCGCGCCAAGTTGTTGATCGCCGGTTTTTTGTCGACCGAAACAGCGCTCGTTTTCTTGTACTTTCATGACTTGATCATCGCGGGTTTCCTTGCGCTGGGCATGCTTTGGTTTGTGCTGGACGCGGCCGCGCTCTGGAGGAATCGTCCCTATACTCCGATGGAAATGCGCTTGTTCCTCTGGGGGTGGAACATCGCCGCCCTCCTGGGAATCCTCTGGAATTGGAAGCAGGGCACGCTCACGCATGTGAACCACATTCATCGGCTTTGAGGATGCAAACGAAACATGTACTCGAAATCAGCGTTGAAACGCTTGAGGCGGCGCTGGCGGCGGAGCGCGGTCGCGCGGATCGCATCGAGCTTTGCGCCGACTTGTCTGTCGGGGGCGTTACGCCAAGCGTGAAACTGATGGGGGCTGTGCGTGAACAGCTACAAATCCCCGTCTTCGTGATGATTCGCCCCCGTGGAGGCGATTTCGTCTATTCCGACGCGGAGTTTACTGCCATGAAAAGCGCCATCGCCACCGCGAAAAAGCTCGGGCTGGACGGAGTCGTGCTGGGCATCTTGCGGCAAGACCGACGCGTCGATGTTCACAGGACTGGCGAATTGATTAGATTCGCGCGGCCCTTGCCTACTACATTTCATCGGGCCTTCGACAAATCCGCTGACGTGCGTCAAGGGCTCGAAAACGTGATTCAGACTGGGGCGGAAAGGGTCCTTACGTCGGGTGGCGCGGATACCGCTCCTGAAGGAGCGGGAATGCTTGCCGAACTCGTTGCCGCGGCCGGGGATCGCGTCACTATTGTTCCTGGCGCTGGAATCAATGCCTCCAACATCGACAAACTGGCTAAGCAGACTGGCGCGCGGGAATTTCACTCCGGATTAAGTAGTGCTCTCCCCTATGCGAGCCGTAATTACGCGAAATTCGAGGTCGAGGTTCGGAAATTGGCCGAAGGGCTAGCGAAGTTAGCCTAAGTCGGACTTCACGGCACCCAAAAGGAAATGGGCGCCCGATGAGAGAGCGCCCCTCGAAAAAATCGGAAGAAATCTGCCGCAGTTACGCTTTTTGCGCCTGGCGACGGAGGAACGTCGGCACGTCGAGGTCGTCCGAAGGGACTTCCTGACTGACTTCGCGGACATTTTGCTGCACCTGGTGAACCACGTTCGGCAGCGTTTGCTGCATTGGCGCATCTGGCATTTCACGCCCCGCTTTCCAGGTTTTTGGCAGGAACGACGGCTTCTGATGCATATTTTTCTTGTTGGCGTCCTTGAAGCCTGCGGCGATCACGGTGATCTTGACGCTGTCCTTCATGTTGTCGTCCTGCACGGCGCCGAAGATGATGTTCGCGTTTTCGTGCGCGGCCTTCTGAATCACGCTCGAAGCTTCATGAACTTCATGCAGCGTGAGGCTCGAGCTTCCGGAAATATTGATAAGGATGCCTTGCGCGCCCTGAATGGAATTGTCTTCGAGGAGCGGGCTGGCGATGGCGCGATTGGCGGCGTCCACGGCGCGGTTCGTGCCGGTGGCCACGGCGGTGCCCATCACCGCGTACCCCTGTCCATGCATGATGGCTTTCACGTCCGCAAAGTCGCGATTGATGATGCCAGGTACGGTAATGATGTCCGAAATGCCCTGCACCGCCTGGCGCAGGATATCGTCGGCGATGCGGAATGCGTCGAAGAAGCTGGTGCCGCGCTCGACGGTTTCCATCAAGCGTTCGTTGGGAATCACGATTACGGTGTCCACGGCACCGATAAGTTCCTGAAGCGCTTGTTCGGCTTGCATCATGCGGCGCTTGCCCTCGAACGCGAAAGGCTTGGTCACTACAGCAACGCTCAATGCTCCCAACTCGCTGGCGAGCGAAGCGACTACGGGCGCAGCGCCGCTACCCGTGCCTCCGCCGAGCCCGGAGGTGATGAAAATCATATCCGAGCCTTCCAGCGCTTCGATGATTTTCTCCGTGTCCTCGAGCGCCGCCTTGCGGCCGACCTCCGGATTTGCGCCGGCGCCGAGGCCCTTGGTGAGCTTCGCGCCGAGCTGCAACTTCACGGGCGCCTGCGAAAGCTTCAACGCTTGCAAGTCGGTGTTCGCGGTGATGAATTCGACGCCTTCGAGCTTGGCGCGAATCATGCGATTTACCGCGTTGCATCCGCCCCCGCCCACGCCGATCACTTTGATCTTCGCCGGCTGCAGTTCCTCGCTGAAGCTCATGCGGATTCCTGCTTCTCTTGCTGTCATATCTCTCCCCCAGACTTCTCCACGTTCGCTCGCGGCTCTCGGGCAGGGTTACGAGGCGCCTGCGAACATGGCCTTCAATTTGGACACAAGATTTCCCGCGCGTTGCGGCGAGTTGCGCCGCGCCCGCGCGCCATACAACACAAGCCCAACTGCGGTTGCATATTCCGGCCGTGCCACCTGTTCCGGCAGATCAGCCAAGCCCTTTGGCTCCGCAATGCGCACCGGAAGATGGAATGACTGCTCGGTTAGTTCCTCCAGGCCGTGCAGACGCGCGCCGCCGCCCGCTAAAACAAATCCCGCGGGAATCTGGCCGTCGAGTCCGGCGCGTTGCAAATCGTCGCGGACCAGTGAAAGGAGTTCCATAGCGCGCGGTTCGATAATGTCGGTGAGCATGTGCGCGAAGATAGTGCGCGGGGGACGGTCGCCCACGCTGGCAATCTCGATCGAACCTTCTTCCTTCTTCATGAACGCGGAAGCGGCGCAGCCGTGGCGGCGCTTGATACGCTCCGCTTCGGGAATCGGCGTGCGCAAGCCGACGGCCAGATCGTTTGTAAAATGATCGCCGCCAATCGCCACGGCGCTGGTGTGACGTACCACTCCGCCGCCATAGACGATTACTTCGGTGGTTCCGCCACCGATGTCCAGTAGCGCGCAGCCAAGATCGCGCTCATCTTGGGTGAGGCACGATTCCGCGGAAGCCAGCGGCTCGAGGACGGTGTCGCTGATGAGGATGCCGGCTTTGTTCGCGGCGGTGACGAGATTTTGCGTAGCGGCAACGGACGAGGTGACGAGATGAACGTTGGCTTCAAGGCGGTGGCCGACCATGCCGATGGCGTCGCGAATGCCGGTCTGCGCGTCCACCATGAATTCATGCGGAAGGACGTGCAGTACGTCGCGGTCTTCGGGGAGCGAGATGTTGCGGGCGGCATCCACCGCACGGCGCACGTCATCGCGTTCGATATCGCGCGGGCGATGGCCCAAACTAACTCCGCCGCGACTGTTGACGCCGCGCACGTGGCCTCCGGCTACACCGATCAGAGCCTCTTCCACTGGAACGTTGGCTACGCTTTCGGCTTCTTCGACGGCGCGGCGAATCGAGCTGACGGTAGAATCGAGATTGACGATCAGGCCTTTGCGCAGTCCCTTGGACTCCGCCGCGCCAAGCGCCAGGAACTTCACAAGTTCGCCTTCGACCTCGGCGATGAGCACGCAGGTTTTCGTGCTGCCGATGTCCAGCCCAACCAGGTATTTGTCTTTCTTCGCCAAGCCGCCGCTCCTGCGATGAAACTATTTTGTTTTCTTACTGGCCGTGCCCGCACTGGTGTCCGGATTCACGACCACTTGCCGCATATACTGCAAATCGATGGACTGCACGCGTCCGGTGTTCGCCTGCCACTGTGAAAAGTTATCCACCAGCATTTTGTATTTCCCGGTGAATTCGCCCGAACCAAAGTGAACGGTGACGGCCTGGGAATCAGTCGGGCCGGCAAGACCGGTCATGACCACGCGCAAATCCTTGGGATTCGAAAGATCGAGCTCGCTGACACGATCGGAGGAGCCGGCGCGAACCAGATCCACGCCCTTCATGAACTCCTGGTAGATCTGCATGCGCTTCTCGCGCTGGTCGCGAGAGATTTCTTCCGAAACGCCGCTGACGATCGGAAACTGCAAGTCTTCGCCTTGCGGACGGTCGAGGATGACGCCGTGGGCGTCAATCAGCGCCAGCTCGTTGCCGTTTCGCGCGAAGGCGATCGGCGTGCGCTCGATTATTTCAACGCGAATGTGGTTCGGAAGGATTCTTTGCACGCTGGCGGATTCCACCCAGGGGATTTGTTCGAGCTCGCTGCGCCGTACATCCAGCGGAACGCGCAGCACGCTGCGGTTGCGGTCATGCACAAATTGCTGCAGCACCGCTTCGCGCGCGACGATGTGGTTTCCACTCACATCAATTTGATCTGGCTTGAGCAACAGCATCGCGCGTGAATAGAGCAGAAATCGCGTTCCATAGACAACGGCAGTCAATCCCGCAATTCCGGCGACGCTCAAGACCAACACGCGCCGATAGAACGGCCAGCCCCGCCCGGTAAATTTCTTGCGGCGTATCTCGACCGGCTTCTGGCGGCGCAGATAACGCGGCTCTTCGTCGGCAATCAGCTCGGGCCGGTAGGCCTCGGCGTCCGCCGCTGTCGCGTTCCTCTGCATGGCCTTTACGCGTTCCAAACGACCACCTCGTTCTCCAGCTCGACGCCGAAAGCTTTTTGCACGTGTTCGCGGACATCGGCGATCAGCGCCAACATGTCTTTGGCGGAAGCTCTCCCTGCATTTACAAAAAAGTTGGCATGGCGGTCGCTGACGCGCGCGTCGCCGACGGAGTGTCCTTTGAGTCCGAGTTCATCAATCATGCGGCCGGCGGACGCACCGGGAGGGTTCTTGAAGATGCAACCGGCGCTTTTCTGGCCGAGCGGCTGGCTCGATCGCCGTTTTTCGTTGCAGATACGAATACCTTTGAGGATTTCTTTAAACGGATTGGAGGGTAGTTCCAGCGTCACCGAAAGCATCATATCATCGGGCGCAAACGAAGTGTGCCGGTATTCGAAAGAAATTTGATGGCCGCGGAGGGTTTCGAGTCTGCGGTCGGCCGCCCGATAAACCTTCACTTCTCGGACGTACGTGCCGATTTGCATGCCATAGGCGCCGGCATTCATGCGCAGGGCGCCGCCGACAGTGCCGGGTACACCGATCAGGCCTTCCATCCCTCCCAAATCGTTCTTCGCGCAAAAGGTGACGGTGTGGCCGAGATCCGCGGCGGCATCCACATGCGCAAGATTGCCTTCGAGAACGATGTCGGGCTCCGGGGCGACGAGCTGTAGAATCACCCACGGCAACTCGCCATCGCCGACCAGGAGATTCGAACCGCCGCCGAGGAACTTGTGCGGGGTGCCGCCGTCATCGAGAAGCCTCAAGAGACAGGGAATGCTTTCATGTTTCTTGATGCGCAGGAGATCGGTCGTCCCGCCAATGCCGAGCGAGGTGAGCTCTGCCAGCGAAGTTCTCGGCCTCAGCTCGACATCGAGCTTCGCGAGGCCGCCGAGAATTTTGGGGTCGCTAACGCGCATGATGCGTGGGATGCTCCGTTCCAAGTAGAACCATCAACTCTCCGCTTGCTCGGCTGACGCTGCCTGCCCCGATGGTCAAGATGGCGTCGCCGGGGCGCGCCTGCTTGAGCAGAAACACGATGCCTTCCTGCATCGAGCGGAAATAGTGGACGTTTTTGTGGCCGGCTTCGCGGATGGCGTTGGCCAGCGCTTCGCTCGTGATGCCCGGGATAGACGCCTCGCTGGCAGCGTAGATATCGATGAGCACGAGGATATCGGCTTGGTTGAACGCACGACAGAAATCGTCCCAAAGATGCTGTGTGCGCGTGTAGCGGTGGGGCTGAAATAAAACCAGCAGGCGATTGAATTTGCACCCGCGTGCTGCTTCGAGCGTGGCGCGGATTTCCGCCGGGTGATGCCCGTAATCATCCACGACGGTGATGTCGTTGACGACGCCCTTGATGTCGAACCGGCGGCCGACGCCGGCAAATTTGGCCAGGCCTTCCCGGATGAGATCGGCTGGAACATTCAAGTACAGCGCGACTGCCGCGGCTGCCGCGGCGTTGCGGACATTGTGCATGCCCGGTGGATGCAGAAGGCGGAACAAGCCGAGGTCTTCACCTCGATAGGTGAGCCGAAACTCGCTGCCCAGGCCTTCCAGTTTTACATCGCTGATGACGAGGTCCGCTTGCGTCGAAGTGCCATAGGTAATGATGGGCCGCTTCACATTGGGGACGATGGCCTGCACGTTCGGCTCGTCAATGCAGAGAATCGCCGCGCCGTAAAATGGCACTCGATTCACGAACTGGACAAACGCGCCTTGAATGTCTTCAAGCGAAGTGTACTGATCCAGGTGCTCGCGATCGATGGTCGTCACCACAGCGACGACGGGCGCTAGCATCAAAAAGCTGCGATCGCTTTCATCGGCTTCGACGACAAAGTATTCGCCTTTGCCGAGCCGCGCGGTCGTGCCCGCCTGATTGACTCTCCCGCCGACCACAAACGTGGGATCGAGATGCGCCGCCGCCAGCACCGAAGCAACCATCGAAGTCGTGGTGGTCTTGCCGTGCGCGCCTGCTACGGCAATGCCGTACTTCAACCGCATCAGTTCCGCCAGCATTTCCGCACGCGGAATCACCGGTATCTTGCACTTGTGCGCTTCGATGACTTCGGGGTTGTCGGACTTAACCGCCGACGAAGTGACTACAACGTGGGCGCCATCCGTATTTGCGGCCCGGTGACCCTCGAATATGGTCGCGCCCAGATTCTGCAGCCGTTCGGTAATGTTCGACAGTCTAACGTCCGATCCCGAGACGGAATAACCGAGCGTCAGCAGCACCTCGGCGATGCCGCTCATGCCGATACCGCCGATGCCGACCAAATGAATGCGCTGAAAATTCCGGAAGGAGACCATCATGAGCGTGCCCTCTGCGGAATTCCCTGCACGTTCGCGGCCTCTTCAATCAAGTCGACGATGTCGCGCGCGGCATTCGGGCGTGCGAGTCCTCGTGCAGCGGTTGCGAGTTTTTCGATTTCCTGGGGATGATCCAGAAGTGCGAAAATTTCGCCCGTCAGTTTCTCGGTCGTAAGTTCGGTTTCGGAAATCAACCGGCCGGCGCCCGCGCGGGACATTTCCTGGGCGTTGCGCAACTGATGACTGTCAGTGGCTCTTCCGAAGGGGATGAAGATGGCGGCTCGGCCCGCCGCGGCCACTTCCGCTGCGGTGATAGCTCCTGCTCGGCAGACAATCACGTCGGCCCAGGCAAAGCGCTCCGCCATGTTCGTCAGGAAGGGCACGACCTCCGCAAGGATTTCGCGCCGCGCGTACGCGGTACGTACCGCATTATAATCGCCATCGCCGGTCTGATGCACGATGGCCAATTCGTTTTTTCGCGCCGCCAGGCGGTCCATGGCATCAACGAACGCGCGGTTGATCGGCAACGCACCCTGGCTGCCGCCGGTAATCAGCAGCCGGAAGGGCTTCTCCAGCTTGCGCGGAGCGATCGAGAAGAACTCCGGCCGCACGGGACAGCCGGTAACGATGGCTTTTTTTCCCCACGACTGTGCAGAAATTTCATAGCCGGTGGCAATGCGCTCGGAAATTCGCGCCAGGACTTTGTTGGTGAGCCCGGCCTCCGCGTTAGGCTCAAAAATGACATTCGGTACACGTCCCAGCCAGGTCGCGAGAAGCATCGGCCCCGCCGCGTAACCGCCGACTCCGAACGCGGCAATGGGTTTGTGTTTCCGCAAAACGCGCCGCGCGTCCAGCATCGCTGGAACCAGCATCGCCAAATTCCTCAGCAGCGTCGCGCCGCCCTTGCCTTTCAGTCCCGCCACGCGCAGCGTCTCCAGCGGCAGCCCCGCTTGCGGCACCAGCTTCATTTCGATTCCGCGTTGTGTTCCGACCAGCACCACTTCTCTCTCGCTTCCTCTCGAAAGCCATTCCCGCGCAATCGCCAGCGCTGGAAAAACGTGTCCGCCCGTTCCGCCGCCTGCAATCAGCAGTTTCACTTGGCGCGTCCGCTCCTCACGCTTCCGCGGCCTGCTGCGAAATGTTCAGGAGCACGCCGGTGGCGAGCAGCATCACCAGCAAACTCGACCCGCCGTAGCTGATGAACGGCAGCGGGATCCCTTTCGTCGGCACCATGCCGAGCACCACCGCGAAATTGATAAGCGCCTGGCTCAGCACCATCGCGGTGATTCCAAGCGCCAGCAGCCGGCCGAAACCATCGGGAGCCGAGAACGCCGCGCGCATTCCTCGCCATCCATAGACAACGAAGAGCGCAATCACGATCAGGGCGCCGAGGAAGCCCAGCTCTTCGCAAATCACGGCATAAATAAAATCGGTGTGCGCCTCCGGGAGATAGAAAAGTTTTTGCTTGCTCTCCATCAAACCCACACCCGTGAATCCTCCTGATCCCACCGCGATCAGCGACTGCAAAAGTTGAAATCCGGCGCCCTGCGGATCAGAAGTCGGATCGAGAAATGCCATCAATCGCGCCTGGCGGTAGGAAACATGGGTAATGAGCAGATAAATCGCCGGCATGGCGGCCGCCGCGCCGACCGCGATCCACTTCCAGGAAAGGCCTGCGACGTAAAGAATCGCCGTTGCCACCAGGACAATGTCGATTGCGGTGCCCAAGTCCGGCTGCAACAGCACCAGGACCACGCAAACCAAAATCGGCCCCGCTGCGGGAAGAATGGTCTGCCAAAAGTCCTCTCTGCAAAATTCCATTCCAGCTCTGCCGCCGCGCTTGAGGTCCAGGAACCAGGCCAAATAGAGAATCACGGCGAGTTTTGCGAGTTCCGAAGGCTGTATGTTGACGGGGCCAAACTTGATCCAGCGATGCGTGGCATGCGATTTGTCCAGAACAAAAGTGCCCACGAGCATCAGCAATACCAAGCAAACAACTGGATAGATGACCGCGGGTTCGCGCAGCTTGCGATAATCGGTGCGCATCAGCACAAACATTCCCGTGAGGCCGATGACCAGCCAGGCCGCCTGCCGCGCCAGGAAAATGTACGAGTGGCCGTACTTCTGTTCCGCGGTGACCGCTGACGCGCTGAGAATCATCACCGCGCCGAACAGGCAGAGCACGAGCGTCACGACAAACAGCCAGCGGTCCGTTTCCAGTCGTCTCGGCACGTCTCGTCACCCTCTCCCGGAGCTTGTACTCGCGGCTGGCCGTTCCAAGTGATGTACCAATTCCTTGAAGACGCGGCCGCGGTGCTCGTAATTCTCGAACTGGTCGAAGCTGGCGCAGGCCGGCGCGAGAAGCACGACATCGCCGGGCCGCGCCGCGTGCGATGCGATCTCCACCGCGCGATCAATGGTTCCCGCACGCTCGATGGCCACGCTCCCGGCAATCTGCTTTTCAATTTTGTCCGCCGCCGCGCCGATCAGCAGCGCAAGGTTGGCCTTTTCGCGCAGCGGCGCTTGCAGCAAGGTGTAATCACTGCCTTTGTCTTTCCCGCCAAGGATGACCAGGATCCTTCCGGGAAACGCATCTAGCGCTTTTAGCGTGGCGTCCACGTTCGTGGCCTTCGAATCGTTGTAATAGCGAACGCCGCCGATCTCTGCGACAAACTCCAGACGATGCTCCACACCGGAAAACGAGCGCACACCTTCTGCGATGGCGGCTGCATCGGCCCCCGCAAGTCGCGTGGCGACAACGGCGGCCAGTACGTTTTCGACATTGTGAGCGCCTGCCAAGGGAATATCCTGAATCCTGAGCACGGATTCTTCTTTACCGCCCCTGCGAAAAATAATCTCAGTTTCCCGGACGAATGCGCCCTGCGCCACGCGCTGCATTCGACTGAACCAGAACACGTGAGGGTTCGACGGCGCGTATTTCGTGGTCGCCGGATCATCTGCATTCAACACGGCGAAGTCCGCTTCCGTCTGGCTCTCAAAAATGCGCGCTTTGGCCGCGCCATATCCTTCGAACGTGTGATGGCGGTCCAAATGATCGGGCGTTAGGTTCAGAAACACGCTGATATTGGGGCGAAACGTTTCGATCAGTTCGAGTTGAAAACTGCTCAGCTCCGCAACGGTGATGGTCCGATCATTCGTTTGCTCGACGATCGAGATCAATGGCGTACCGATATTCCCCGCAAGAATCGTGGTAACTCCCGCGCTCCGTAAGATGTGCTCGATCAGCGAAGTCGTCGTGGTCTTGCCATTCGAACCCGTGATTCCGATCAAGCGTCCCTTCAAAAAACGATCGGCCAATTCAATTTCGCTCCAAATCGCGGTCCCCTTCGCGCGCGCGGCGTGCAGCGGCGGGGCATCGGCGGGGACACCTGGACTCGGAATGATCAAATCCTGTTTCAGAAATAGTTCCTTCGTGTGGCCGCCCAATTCAAGATGGACGCCTGCCGCCCGCAAAGGAGCCAGCGCGTCGCCAATCGCATTTTCCGTGCGCGTGTCCGTGGCCGTTACGATCGCGCCACGCGCAACACAAAAGAGTGACGTGGCCACACCCGTCCGGGCCAGCCCCACGACCAGCACGCGCTTGCCCCGCAACTCGAACGAACCCGCCATCGGTCTCGTAAATTCCTCTCAATAAAATTTGTCGCTACCTCAATTTCAACGTCGTCAGCGCAAAGAGCGCAAAAACCAGCGCTGCAATCCAGAATCGCACAATCACTTTCGACTCGCTCCAGCCAAGCAGCTCGAAGTGATGATGAATTGGCGCCATACGGAAAATGCGCTTGCCGCGCAGCTTAAACGAAGCCACCTGCAAGATCACGGAAAGAGCTTCGATCACAAAAATCCCGCCAACAAAAAAGAGCAGAATCTCCTGCTTGATGATGACCGCGATCGTCCCCAGCGTCCCGCCCAGAGACAACGAACCGACGTCGCCCATGAAAATTTCGGCAGGGTGCGCGTTGTACCACAGGAATCCGAGCGAAGCTCCCACCAGAGCGCCGCAGAACACCGTCAATTCGCCGACCCGCGGGATGTACTGAATTTCCAGATACGTGGCCCAGCGAGAGTTGCTGCTTACGTAGGTGAGCATGGTCAGAGCTCCGGCCGCGATGACCGTGCAGCCGATGGCCAGGCCATCGAGCCCATCCGTCAGGTTCACGGCGTTGGAGGAACCCACGATGACGATGGCCACCGCGATAAGAAATGGCACAAACGCAAGCGGCCAGAGATGCCCGGAAAAATGAGAATGATCCAGCAGCGAGTGAATCACTAAGTCCGGATGGAATCTCTTCAAGAATGGAAAAACGAATTGCGTCGAGTACTTGCTGTTGGTAGCCAAAACGAGAAGCGAGATGCCTACGATCAAGCTGAGGAACACCTGAAAATAAATCTTCTTCTTCGCCGTAAGACCCAGATTGCGCTGCTTGGAAACTTTCGCGTAATCATCAATGAACCCGATGGCGGCGAACCCAATCAGCGCGAAGAGCGAAAGCAGGATAAATGGATTGGTCAGGTCGGCCCAAAGGAGAACTGGCACGGCCGTGGAGAACACGATCAGCACACCACCCATCGTGGGAGTGCCAGCCTTTTTTTTGTGCTCTTCCGGCCCTTCCTCGCGAATGTACTGGCCGATCTGCAGCTCGCCCAGGCGGCGGATCAGCCATGGTCCAAAGACCAGCGCCAGAAACATCGCCGTAAGGCTTGCATACACCGTGCGCACGGTGATGTAGCGAAAAACATTCAGCGGGCTGAAATAGCGCTGCAGCGTGTGGTAGAGCAGGTAGTAGAGCATGTCAGTGCCGTTGCTCCTGCCCAGAGAATTCGTCCTGCGTCGAGTGGCGCGCGATCAACGATTCCACAATGCGCTCCATCTTCACTCCACGCGAGCCTTTGACCAGCAAGAGATCGCCTGCAACCACTAAGGCTCCGAGAAACTCTGCCGCCCCCTCGGGCGTCGGAAAAAATTTCGTTTGTGCTCGCGGCAATCCGGCCTCCAGCGCGCCTTCGACGATCTGCGCGGCATCTCCCGCCACCCCAATGACCCAATCAATCTTTCCGGTCTTGGCAGCGAACCGGCCGGCTTCGCGATGCAGTTCCCGTGAAGCGGTGCCCAACTCGCGCATTTCCCCCGCGGCAAGAATGCGCCGGTGATAATTCGGCGTCGCCGCCAGCAGTTCGGTCATGGCCTGCAGCGCCGCAGGGCTCGAGTTGTAACTGTCGTTGATCAGCGCTGCTCCATTTGAGAATCGCAAGAGCTCTCCGCGCATCGCCGGCGCGCGCAGCGACCGGAACACGCTTTGCGCCTCCGCTGCGCCAATGTTCCACACGCTGGCCGCCGCCAGCGCCGCTAATGCATTCGAAATCGCGTGACGCCCCGGCACCATCAATTCCAGCCGCACGCGGCCCTCGGGACTCACATAATCAAACGCCGAGCCCAGTGCGCCGCGGTCTTCAATCTCCTCAGCGGTAAAAAACGCAGGCTTTTCGATCCCGTACGTCAACACGCGGCCAGGCGCGTGCGCGCCAAACGCGGCCACGCGCGGATCATCCGCGTTCAGCACCGCGGTCGATTCATGCCCATTCAACCCTTCGATCAATTCCCGCTTCGCCAGCGCAATCTCATCCACCGACGCAAAAAATTCCAAATGGGCCGGCGCCACTCGCGTCACGACACCCACATCCGGCCTCGCAACCGCCGCCAGCCGCTTCAACTCGCCACGGCGCGACATTCCCATTTCCAGCACCGCGGCCTGATGCGTTTCGTCCAGCTTCAACAGCGTCAGCGGCAGCCCGTACTCGTTATTGAAATTCCCTTCCGACTTCAGGATCCGCAGCTTCGCGCCCAGCAGTGCCGCCAGGATCTCCTTCGTAGTGGTCTTGCCAACAGAACCCGTGACGCCGGCAATTTTCCCGCCCCAGGTTTCGCGCACTGCGCGCGCGAGTTGCTTGAGCGCCTCAAAGGTATCGGGCACGGCGATGCACCGAGCGCGGATGCCCTCTGCATAGCGCGAAAGCTGCGCCTCCGCCACCACTGCCGCGAGCGCTCCCAGCTCCAGCGCACCGGCCACATGATCGTGTCCATCATGACGCGGTCCGTGGATGGCGATGAACAGCTCTCCAGTACGTACCGTGCGAGAATCAATCGAGACGCCGGCCACCCGGGCCAGGGGGTCGAGTCCCGTCCCCGGCCGAGTACCCAAAGCGACAGCCACTTGTGCAATCGTCCACCGCATAAGTTCCTCAAAGAGTTTGCCTTACCCAGACACCCCACACTTCGGTTGGTTGTCACCGTTTTGAGGGCTCCTCCTTTCTAGAGGTCCGCCATTGGCTTGTCCCGCGCGGGCCGGGATTCCAGCACCCTCGTCACAGCTACGGAACAAGCGCGCTAGGTGCCAAACCCCGAGCCATTCTGCGGCCCACGCTCCGATGGACCGCCGCGCGGCCCTTCAAATCCACGTTCGCGCAGGGCCCGCCGAGCCACTTCGCGGTCGTCAAATTCCAGCGTGCGGTCCGCGAGAATCTGATAATTTTCGTGACCTTTTCCGGCGAGGAGCACGATGTCTCCGGCGCGCGCTTCGTCCATCGCCACGCCGATGGCTTTTTCGCGGTCCGGTTCGATCAGATATTTGCCGGCCGTTTTTTGCAGGCCGACGATGATGTCGCTGATAATTTTCAGCGGATCTTCGCTGCGCGGATTATCGCTTGAGAGAATCGTCAAATCGCTCAGCCGTCCCGTGACTTCTCCCATGACCGGGCGTTTGGTGCGATCTTTTTCGCCGCCGCATCCGAAGAGCGTGATGATCCGGCCCCTGGAATTCAATTCGCGCGCCGTGCGAATCAGCTTTTCTAGCGCGTCGTCAGTGTGCGCGTAATCCACGATCACCAGGAATGGCTGCCCAAGATCGATGCGTTGGAAACGTCCTGAAACGCTATCAAGATTTCGAATCCCCGTCTCGATCACTGCATTCGAAAGACCGAGCGCTTGCGCGGCGCCAATCGCCGCGAGAAGGTTATAAACGTTAATGCGGCCCACAAGCGAGGAAACCACCTCGACTTTTCCATTCGGCGTATGCGCGGTAAACGTCAAGCCATCAAACGTCAGTTGAAATTTCTTCGTAGTGATTTCGGCATGCGATTCAAGCCCGTACGTCACGGTTTTCTTCGCCAGTCCCGCCAGTTTTTTCCCGAACTCATCGTCGCTATTCACCACCGCCACTTCGGGAGCACCCGCGCCCGTGCCTTCAAGCAGTTTCTTCTTCGCCGCAAAATAATCTTCAAACGTCTTGTGATAATCCATGTGCTCGCGCGTAAGGTTGGTGAAAACCGCTGCCTGAAAGTGGCAGCCCCATAGGCGGTCCATCGCCAGGGAATGCGAGCTCGCCTCGAGCACCGCGTACGTGCCGCCCGCATCGCGAATATCCGCAAAGAATCCCTGCAGGTCCACCGATTCTGGCGTTGTGTTGGGTGCGGGATAATCCCCCAAGGGTGTGTGATAGGCAATTGTTCCGAACAAGCCGGTCTTGGCCCCGGAAGCCTTCACGATCGCGTCAATCACCGAGGTCGTCGTTGTTTTCCCGTTCGTCCCCGTCACCGCCACGAGTTGCAGCGCATCCGCGGGATGCCCGAAAAAATTCGCCGCAGTAAGCGCCAGCGCCTTGCGCGCATCTTGAACTTGAATCCAAGCCACGCCACTCCGCACAGCGCCAGCCGAATGCTCCGCGCTGGCAATCGCAACAGCACCGCGCTTCACGGCATCCTGAATAAATGCGTTTCCGTCCGCCTTGGCCCCGTACAAAGCAAAAAAAAGCGCACCCTGCTGTACCTTCCGAGAGTCGCAAGCCACCTGGCGAATTTCAAGGCCACTCGCCCCTGCAGGCAGCTTCGCCTCCAGGCCCTGGAATAATTCGCTCAACTTTTTCCCGATGGTAACGCTGTCTCGGTAGGAGGATTGCTTCCGTTGGCGTTCGATCTCGTTCGTGGCGGCGTCCTGTGTTTGTTCTTCCTGGCTCAATCCCATTCTCATCCTAATGCCTTACCTTCCGCCGCGTCTGCGCTATCTTCGGCGCTGGTGCTCCGAATTGCACGGTGAGCTTCGCCCCGCGCCTGACTTTCACTCCCGCCGCTGGAGTCTGATTCGTAGCAAGACCGCTGCCAATCAAAACCGGGTCCAGCTCTAAGCGAATGCAAATCTCTGTCGCGTCGCGCATGGTCTTCCCCGCAAGGTCCGGCACTTCAATATCGCCCCCTTCTTCCACAGCCACGGTCACGGAGGGCGGTTGGCTCTTGCTTTCGTTCGGCTTTGCCGCCGCAGCCTCCGCCGGAGGTTGGTCGGGCTGCCCGGAAAAATCCGTTGGCGCAAAATCTTCCAGCGACGCGCTGTCCGACACCTCTCGATTCTTGTAATTGGCCTGCAGCAGACGCGGCCCCACCGGCACATCGCGCGGCACGTCCAAGTACGCCAGCACTTGTTCCGCGACGCGCTTGAAAACCGGCGCGGCTACTTCGCCGCCTTCATGCCGCCCGAGCGGCGAATCGAGCGAAACCAGAATGGTCACCGCCGGATTGCTGATCGGAGCAAAACCCGTGAAAGATGCAATTAATTGCGTCCGCGAATAGCGCCCCGTCGCCGGATCAATTTTTTGCGCGGAGCCCGTTTTCCCCGCGGCCGTCCAGCCGTCAAGATGCGCCAGCTTACCGGTGCCATCCAGCACCACGCCTTCCATCAGCCGCCGCAGCGTGGCGGCCGTCTCTGGCCGAATCACCCGACGCGGTTCCACCGGAGCAAGCGGCCCTTCCGGGGGCAATGCCTTTTCTCCGCGTCGCAACTCCGCAATCACATGCGGTCTATAAAGCATCCCGCCATTGGCGATCGCAGAAACCGCGCTGATCAGCTGAATCGGCGTGACGCCGACTTCCTGCCCCATGGAGATCGATCCGATCGAAACCGGCGTCCAATTCTCCAGCCGCCGCACCAGCCCCTTGCTCTCGCCGGGCAGGTCCACCCCGGTGAGTTGCCCAAACCCAAACACGCGAATGTAATCGTAGAATTTCGGTGCCCCCAGTCGCAGGGCAATCTTAATCGCGCCAACGTCGCTCGATTGCGCCAAAATATCTGAAACGCTCAGCAACCCAAATGGTTTGTGGTCGCGGATGCGATGACCTGCCACGTAGACCGCGCCGTTCTCGCAATCAAACACTTCCTCCGGCCGCGTAATCCCCTGATCGAACGCCGCAGCCAGCGTAATCAACTTAAACGTCGAGCCCGGCTCGTACAGGGCAGTGACCGCGCGGTTCATGCGCGACTCCGCAGGCGCTTCGTTCGCGGTATTGGGATTGAACTTCGGCCAGTTCGCCAAGCCCAGAATTTCGCCGCTATTCGGGTTCATCACCATCACCGTGCCGGCAATGGCGTGCGTCTTGGCGATTGCCGCGCCGAGTTCCCGCTCGGCGATGTACTGAATCTTTTCGTCGAGCGTCAGGACAACGTTTGCGCCGCGTTCGCGCTGTGCCTCCCCCCCGTCGAACCAGCGCTGCCGCGCGTCGGCCATGACAATGATCTTTTCGCTCTTCCCGCGAATCTGGCTGTCCAACTCGTGCTCAATCCCGCCCAGTCCCTTTTCATCCACGTCCACGAATCCCAGCACGTGCGAGGCGAGGTCGCGTTTCGGATAAATCCGCTGATTTTCCTTCTGGAAATAAATGCCTTTGAGGTTAAGCGCCGCCACGGCTTCGGCTTTGTCCGGAGGAAGCTTCCGGGTAATCCATACAAACGAACGCGAAGACTCCAAACGCGTTTCCAGAACATCGCGCGGAATCCCCAGCACGCCGGAAAGCAAATGCGCTGCGAGTTGTTCATCGGCAAGTTCGGAGGGCACGGCGAATGCGGAATCCACCGGGATGCTCATCGCCAGCGGATGCATATTGCGGTCGAAGATCGAGCCGCGCTTGGGCGTGATTTCAATCACGCGTTGCTGCTGCCTTTGCGCGCGAGCCATGTATTCGCTGTGACGGAAGAGCTGCAGGTAGGACAGTCGCCCGAAGACCGCGGTCATCCACAGCAGCGCCAGGCCGGCAACGATGAGCAAGTGCTTGACCGCCGTGCGGTCACCGTTCGAGCCCACCGCTACGCGGCCACCGGAGGCCACGTGAGATCGGTTCTGTTGCATAGCGAATTCAGCTCGGCGATCGCCCCCGAGGATGCTCAATCAACGGAAAGCCAATGCTTCGACGAATGCCCGCACGAACAGGAATTACTGCGCGCGATTCGGGCGAATGTACCGCGCCGCAGCAACTTCCGCGCCGGACGGCGCGTCGTATTCCTGCACCTGCGTCGGCAGAGGTTCCGTCAAGCCCAGCTGGCGCCGCGCAATTACGTCAATGCGCATGGGGTTCCGCAGACTGGCAATTTCCAGCTTCAACGAGGAATTCAGCGAAGCCGCCTCGGTCTGCTTGCCCTTTACGTCCTCCAGCTGGAAGCTCAAATCAATGCAGCGAAAGTGCTGGTAGATGTACAGCATGAAAAACATGGCCACGATCCCGCCCAGCGCCGCCGTGCGATACAAATTGCGCATCTTCACCGGCTCGACGTGGCGCACCAGGCGAGAATTATCAATCCGCTTGACGGTCTGAAATTCCAACGTTGCTGAAGCTTTCTTCCTTTTTGCCATGACTACGCTCTTTCCGCACACCGCAGCTTCGCGCTTCGCGAACGCGGATTGCCCATCATCTCCTGCTCACTGGGCTGGATTACGTGTTTGGTCAGCACGCGGAGCATTCCCTGCCGCTCTCCCTCTTGAAACGCGTGCTTCACCAGGCGGTCTTCCCGCGAGTGGTAACTCAGCACCACCCAGCGGCCTCCTGAATTCATTGTGGCGGGGGTCCGAGAAAGAAACTGCCCGAGTTCCTCCATCTCTCGATTCACCGCTATCCGCAGCGCCAGAAACGTTTTTGTTGCGGGATGCAGTCTCTGCCTTCCCCATTGCTTTCGGGCCCCAGCCACAGTCGTTGCCAAGTGCGCGGTATCCCTCACGGGTCGCGCTCTTACGATCGCCTTGGCGATTCTTCTGGAATCGTGCTCGTCGGCTTCGCGATAGAGCAGGTCGGCGATTTCCTTTTCCGACCAGCGATTCACAATCTCATCTGCCGTCAATTCGTCGTTGGCAGTGTCCATCCGCATATCCAGAGCAGCCGCCTCGCGAAACGAAAATCCCCGCTCGGCTTGATCAAGCTGCATGCTCGAAACTCCCAAGTCGGCCAAGACCCCGTCCACCGGCGGAATCCCCAACTCGCGCGCGACCTCCGCAATCTTCGAGAATGGTGACTGCACCAGCGTTACCTTCTCCCCGAAGCCCTTCAGCCGCTCCCGCGCCAGTTGCAACGCCTGTGCGTCCCGGTCCAGGCTGATCAACCTGCCGGAAGTTAGCCGTTTTGCGATTGATTCCGAGTGTCCGCCCGCTCCCAGTGTGGCGTCGATGTAGGTTCCGTCTGGTTTTATACGCAGCCATTCGAGCACCTCTTCCAACAGCACCGGCGTGTGCGCCGCACTCACGCTCCCAACGCCTTAAATCCCCAGGTCTTCCAAAGCCTTATAGTCTTCCTCGGTGAACGGCGAATTCTTCAGGTCGGCCAGCACGCGCGTGTGGTTCATTACCTCGAGGTAATCGAGGTTTCCGAACACGTCCACTTCGCCCTTCATCTGCGCCGATTCCCGCAGCACTGCGGGCACCAGCACTCTTCCCTGCCCGTCCAACTCCACCGTTTGCCCGTAGTAGCTCGTTCTCATCAAAAATTTTCTCTTCGCCCGGTTCTGGCTCGAAACGCCTGCCAGCTTGTCTTCAATCGCAGACCACACCTTCATGGGGTAAATCCGTGCCGATTCACCGGTGGTGCTGGTGATATAAAACTGGCTTCCGTACTCCTTCAAAGCCTCTAGAAACACGGCGGGTATCTTCAACCGGCCCTTCTCGTCTACCTTCGCTGGACAGTTGCCCCGCAGGTTCATACACTCCGCTCAAAGCGACCCCGGTTCCTGCTGGATCGCGCACAAATACGTGGTCTAGAATGGCCAAAATGCCCACTTTCACCACAACGCTGGGAAGTTGTCTACTTTGCCCTAGTGCCCGCTACTTGACTCTACTGCTACCCACTCTCTACCACTTTTGACCACATGATAGGCTGCTTTCCAAGCTTGTCAAGAGGAAACATATGTTTTCTTGAAAAAAGTTGTGAAAATCAGGATAGGAATTCTTGTTTCTTGAGGACCGCGACCCGTGGTGTTTTCTTTTTCCTTCTACAGCAATACTTGGTGGTGCCGTTTTTGTCCCTCTTTGGAACGGCCTTGCGGAGCCTCGCGCCTCACTTCGGCCGCGCCGGCGCGCTGGCCGATGCCGATTCGATGGTGTTCACGGTGATCAGATCGGTTTTGGGGTCGAGCGTGCCAATCACTCTCACCTTTAGGCCCGCCCACTGCTCCGCCAGAACCTGCGCATCCAGTTTGTAAACATAGTCCTTTGTCTGCAGGACAAATTTTCCGCCACGCTCCCGAACGCAATAGCGCGCGCAATCTGCATTCGTCTTTACTTCCGGTTTCATCGCGATCATTTCCTTGTGCGATCGGCTGAGGGAATGGACGTTCAACGCACATTGCGTGTCAGCAATTTCGCCAAGAAATGTCTTTTCATTCCCCCCGCGAATTTGCGTAACCGCGGCAAGGCCGAACGCGATCGCCGTAACCACCAGAATGGTTCTCGCTCTCGTCATCATAAGCCTTCTCGCTTCCCAGCAACCGTTTGCAGCAAACACGTGTCTCTCGATCATGGCAAAACCACAACCCTCATGCTCATTCCTTCATGGTCCTCGCTGCAAATCACCGTGCACACCACGATGTACTCCCCCGCCTCGCTCGGCGCGGCAACAGTAAATTCCTGAACTCCCGGCTTGAGCAGGAAATCCCATCCCGGAACGGCTTGCCTGTCCTTGGCGCGAAGCAACGCGAATCCGTGAATTGACCCATCCCTATTTCTGTTCCCGGCTTTCTTCGCAGTGATACGCAGAGTAATTAGCTCCCCAACTCTCACGGTGATCGTCGGCTGCTTTTGGCCCTGAATCTTGTACCTGCTGTCGTGGTCCGCCAGAATCTCGACGACACGAGCCTGCGGTTGCGCGTTTTGCGCCCAGGAAACGCACCAAGGAACCGCGGTCAGGGCCGCCATCATTCCCCGTCTGATCGCTCTCCCCGTGCCTCGCCGCATCCTGCTCACTGGGTCATGTACTTGAGGATCAGCCGCATGTCCTCATCCGTGATCATGGCGCGAACCCGCATATGCCGTATGGCCGCGGCCATCACTCGTGGCGGAAACTTATGCGGAGGTTGATGGCACCGCCCGCAGTTTGTGCGAAATCTCTTTTCGCCCTCCAAGCGCATCACTCTTTCTTCAACTGCATCTGGAGCCGCCGTAGTCATGGCGGATCTGTGTGTCGCCTCCCGGGTCGTCGGAGCTCCAGGCGCGGGCGCCGCTACACTTGAGGATCCTGCAGAATTGGCGTGTTCCTGCGCCATGGCAGAAAGAGTCAAGGCTGCCATGATCCCAAGCGTCCAAACCAGAGTGTAACGCCGCGCCATCACTCGCTCCCCGTCTGTCCCAGCGGGATCACGAATCGATATGTAAGAGCCATAGTCCAAACGTTCGCATTGCCTGCGTCGCTGAATTGCCGCCCATAGTTCGTGCTGGCCTTCAGCCCATCCATGAAGTAGTAGTTCAACCCGAATTCGAACACTTTTGTATTAGTAGGCCGCAGTGCATCCGCGGCGTTTTCCCCTACAAAATACTGCTGCATCCGCGCTACGACTTGTGTCCGGCGAAGTTCGTTCTGGTGGAGCGGAATCTGGCTCAAGCGATAAGCCGCCTCCGCCCAGTAACCGCTTCCCTGGATAGAGCGGGCATATTCGGATCGAACGTCGAGCGGTAGCGCCGGCGGTTGCCAAAGAAAATGGAAGCCAAACGCATTCGAACGCGCATCCTGCAGCCCGTGCTGAAAAGATCCGCCGACTTCCAAACGTGCCGACGGAATAAAAATTCCCGCGCGCCCTCCCGCAAATCGATCGGAGTCCAGGTGACTCACAGTCGAAAGCGCCGAAAAATACACCGCGTAATTGACATTGAACTTTGGGTGCGCTTTGAAGCCCCCACGAATCATGGCTCCGGTGCTCGCATTGCTGGGGCCGATTCCGATGGGCAGAATCAAGGGATCCGATTGCAAGTTTCGAATCCAGACCGGATACAGCCTTTCATTGAAGATGCCAAACGGGGTCAGAAATCGCCCCACTGTTACTGTCATATATGGATTTGCGATGTAGTCCAGCTCTGCGTATTCGACTTCCTTTTGTACCGTGCCGCCGTGGAACCCGCTTCTCCCTGGCACTTGGACCATGTCGGTTTCGAATGTCGCGCGCGTTTCGAAAAGCCATCGGCCGCCAAGGGGAACGAGAACCAGTGGTGTGATGATGGGGTGTAGATCAGGCTGCCCGCCGGTAAAGTTGCTAATGAATCCTGTGCTCCCGGTAAGGAGCGGCACAGGCTTCACGTCATCATAGTTCGAATCGGATTGGGCTCCTGCTCGGCAGACGGATAGGGTCGTCAACACGGCTGCCAGGACGAGCACCCGCACGCACAGCACTCGCCGGCTTCCCTCCGGGGAGCACTGTGGATGCTCCCGCCGCCACGGACGGGTCCTTTCGAGCGGATTCGCTGAAATGATTCGCACAAACAGCCTTGAGGGGGTTCATCTCTACTGCAAATCGAGGCTGAACGACTGGCACTTGGCAGTCAACTAAACCGGGCGGCGCTGTGTTGAGATGGGTATTTACAGAATGGATGCACCGTAGTTTCCCACGGGAATTAGCTATAGGCTGTGGGGGTCGCTCCTGAGTTTGGACCCATTTCACGGCAGACTCCCCCGGTCACACGGACGAATCGGCTCCCTATTCCTTTGTCCGGAAGCCTATGATACTCTTAGGAGGTAGGTTCGAGCCTGAATCCACAGAGGAGTCTCACAATGGAATGGGTCACCCCTCGGCACGAAGAAGTTGATCTGAACTGCGAAGTTAGCTCCTACGCGAACGCCGAGCTCTAGTCTGAGAGCGAATGCGCGTTAAAGTCCTCGGATCCGCGGCCGGGGGCGGTTTCCCTCAATGGAATTGCATTTGTGCGAACTGCAGCGCTCTGCGCCTGGGTACCCTGAAGGCTCGTCCCAGAACACAGGCGCAAGTTGCTGTAGCACCAGACCCTTCCAAGTGGTTCCTTCTCAACGCCTCCCCAGATCTTCGTCAGCAAATCAATGCCACGCCCGAATTGATTCCGCCTTCTGGCTCCCGAGGTTCGCCCATTTATTCCGTTCTCCTCAGCAGTGCCGATGTGGATTGCGTGATGGGATTGCTTCACCTGCGCGAATTTCAGCCTCTCCACATTTTTTCGACGGTATCCGTGCGCCGCATCCTCATGGAGGAAAACAGCCTGTTCCGTGTGCTCATGCGTTCGAACCCGCCCGTGCGGTGGGAGACCATGCCGCTGGACCGTCTTATGCCGCTCGTGCCGCCTTCCTCACCCGGGATGAAAGACGGCTTTTTCTATAAAGCCGTGCCGCTCATGGGAGCCTTCCCGGACTACGTTAGCGATGCTCTGCTCCAGAGCCTTCCTCCCGAGGAAGCGGTCCTCGGTCTACAGCTCATTCATAAAGACAAGCGGTTCTTCTACGGCCCAAGTTTGCCCGGAATCGGGGAAGAGTGGCGCCGCAGTGTAGATGAGAGCGACCTTGCATTCCTCGACGGCACCTTCTGGAAGGACGACGAGCTGGCCATGGCTAAGCGAAGCCGCAGGTCCGCACGCGAGATGGGACACATGCCGGTGTGGGGTGATCGAGGGCTTCTTAGGCAGCCTTTCCGGCTCGGGAAAACCCGCCACGTCCTGATTCATCTGAACAATACCAACCCGGTCTTGAATGAAGACAGCCCGGAACATCGCGCCGTGCGTGATGCCGGTTGGGAAATCGCCTATGATGGGATGGAGTTCCAACTGTGAGCCCATCCGCGAGTCAAGACGTCGAAATGCCGCGGCTCTCCAAAGCCGAGTTCATCGCAGGCTTCCACGCCATCGGCGAAGAGCGTTACCACCACAAACATCCATTCCATCTGCTGATGCACGAAGGCAAGCTTACGGGCGGCCAGCTGCAAGCCTGGGCTCTCAATCGCTACTACTATCAGAGCCGTATCCCCATCAAAGACGCCGCCATCCTCGCGCGCAGCGAAGACCCCGCGTTCCGTCTTGCGTGGCGCAAGCGCATCCTCGATCATGACGGCGACGGCAGCCATCCCGGCGGCATTGAAAAGTGGCTGCGCCTGCTGGAAGCCACCGGCCTCTCGCGTGATCTCGCACTTCGTAACGACGGCATCTTGCCGGCGACGCGTTATGCCGTGCAGGCCTACGTGGATCTCGTAAGCACGCGTTCGCACCTCGAAGCCGTTGCCTCGTCTCTCACCGAACTTTTCTCGAAAAAACTAATCGTCCTGCGCATGGATCGCCTGCGCGAACACTATTCCTGGCTCTCCGGCGGCCTCGCCTATTTCACCGGCCGTCTCACGCAGGCCCCCGAAGATTCCGAATTCGCACTCGCTTGGGTCGTCGATCACGCGCGCACGCGCTCCGAACAGGATCTCGCTCACGCTGCGTTACGCGCGAAATGCGACATTCTCTGGGCCCAGCTCGACGCGCTCTACTTTGCCTACGTCAATCCTGGCTGGCCGCCCCCCGGCGCCTTTCAACCCGCAAAGGAATCCTGAACGTGGCTCTTGACCTGAACAGCTTCCCGCGCCTCGCTCCAGGCTGCCGCCTCGGAGAAAACGATCAACAGCGCGTCCTGCTCATGCCTGAACGTGCACTCCGCCTGCTCGGCCCCAGCCTCGAAATTATTGAGCGCTGCGACGGCCAGCACACCGTCCAGCAAATTATCGCGGATCTTCAAAAAATTTATTCCAAGGCTGAGCCTCAAAAAGTCGAAGAGGACATCCTCGGCTACCTCGCACTTTTGCAAAAGGAACGTGCTCTCGACTTTCAATCGTAGCGGCCGACTTCCGAGGCGGGCGCGGTTTTTCTGACCATGGCATCCACAATCTCCAATCCGCTAGCCCTCATCGCCGAACTCACCCACCGCTGCCCCCTTCACTGCGTCTACTGTTCCAACCCGCTCGAGCTCCAATCCCGTGCCGAAGAACTCCCCACCGAAACCTGGTCCCGCGTCTTTAAGGAAGCCGCCGAAGCCGGTGTCCTCCAAACCGATTTCACTGGCGGCGAACCTCTAGCCCGCACCGACATCATCGATCTCGTCCGCGCCGCTCGCGGTGCCGGTCTTTACGTTAATCTCATTACCTCCGGCCTGCCCCTGGACGAAGCAAAACTCGCCGCGTTGGTCGAAGCCGGTCTCGACCATTTTCAACTCAGCTTCCAGGGCGCCCGCGAAGAAATCGCCAACGAAATTTCCGGCACCCGCTCCCACGAACAAAAACTCCGCGTCCTGCAATGGCTCCAGCGCCATCGTATTGGCGTCACCCTGAATTTCGTCGTTCACCGCCGCAACATCGATCAGCTCGAGGAAATGCTCGCCATCGCCGAAACTTCCTGCGCCACTCGCGTTGAATTTGCCAACGTCCAGTATTACGGCTGGGCCTTCGCCAATCGCGAGAATCTTCTTCCCACCCGCGAACAGCTGGATCGTTCTCTCGAATTTCTAAAGCGCGCCCAAGAACGATTGCAAGGCAAACTCCGCATCGAATTTGTCGTCCCGGACTATTACGCCAAATACCCCAAGCCTTGCATGGGCGGCTGGGGCCGCAAATTGATGCTTGTCACGCCCAGCGGCGAAGCGCTCCCCTGCCATGCCGCAAAAGTGATTCCCGGCCTCGTCTTCGAAAAGGTGAAAGACCGCAGCGTTCGCGAGATTTGGGAACACTCCGCCGCATTCCAGAAATTCCGTGGTGAAAGTTGGATGCAGGAACCCTGCAGGACTTGCGACCGCCGCGAGCAGGACTTCGGCGGCTGCCGCTGCCAGGCGTTGCTCCTCGCCGGAGACGGTGCCGCCACCGATCCCGTCTGCTCCCTCGCCCCCCTGCGCCCTAAAGTCGACGCCATCCTTGCAGGAATGAACGCCGCGCCCCCCGCTCAGCTTTTCGTCAAGCCCGCCTGGCTCTACCGCCCGAACCCCACCTAATCCGCGGTTGCAGCTTGCGTTTTTTCCAGCCTCATCACCACTCGAGCAAGGAACACCAGACTGCCCACCAACACCAGCGATCCAAACACTGTCAGGGTATCCTGCGGACCGATGCGCTTCGCCATTCCCCCTGCGATCAGCGCCCCGATTGGCTGCACGCCCATGAACATCGTCGCGTACACCGCCATCACCCGGCTCCGCAATTCATCCGGCACGCGGCTTTGAATCAGCGTGTTCGTCGCCGCCATCTGCGACGTCGCCGCGAATCCCACCACAAACAGCACCATCACGCACAGCCAAAACGTCTTCGCCTGCGAAAAAATAATCAGGCACACCGCGCAAGTCGTTGACGTTGTCGCAATCCACCGCGCCAGCCCCTTGTACTGCGTTCGCGCGGCAAACTGGAGCGCCCCGAGCACCGCTCCAACTCCCGCCGAACTCATCAGCAACCCCAGCGTCCGCGCATTTCCCTTCAAGATATCCTGCGCGTAGATCGGCATGAACACCGAGTATTGCAATCCAAACAAACTCAGCACGCTGAGCAGCAGCAATGTCGAACGTATCGGCAGATCGCTCATCGCGAAACCGAAACCCTGCACAAGACTCTTCAGCGGCGAATCCGTGCGCGGCTTGATTTCTCTGCGCTCGATCCTCATCAGCAGCAGCGCTACGATCACCGCCACAAAGCTCAAGCCGTTCAGAAAGAAACACCAGCCCTCTCCCACCCACGCGATCGCAAACCCCGCAATCGCCGGACCCACCATACGCGCGCCGTTGAAAATCGATGAATTCAGGGCGATTGCGTTCGGCAGGTCTTCTTTCCCGACCATCTGAATAAGAAACGCCTGCCGGATCGGGACGTCAAACGCGTTCACGATCCCCACTAGAAACGCAATCACGATCAATTCCCACTCATTGATCAAATTTGTCAGCGTTAATCCCGCCAGCACAAACGCCAGGATCATCGAAACCGTCTGCGTCACAATCACCCCGCGGTGCCGGTCGTAGTGGTCACCTACATAGCCTCCCAACGACGAGAGAAACAGCATCGGCACTTGGCTCGCGAACCCGAATACGCCAAGCAGCGCCGCGGAGCCGGTCAACTTATAGACCAGCCAAAGCTGCGCCGTCGTCTGCATCCACGTTCCAATCAGCGATATGAGTTGTCCCGCGATGAATAACTGGAAGTTGCGGTGCTGCATCGCGCGAAAGCGCGTAGACACCGCCGCGAAACGCGTAGGCACGGCCGGGCTGACCGCTGTGCGGTCACTCTTCAAAAGTTCTTCCTCCACTCGTTTGATGCAAATCGCACGGACTAGTCACCATGCCGCGAGTCGGTCCGCCTTGTCAACGCATCGACATGGCGTTGTTGCGCCTTGGCGCAGCCAAAATGACATGCAGGGCGGACTTTCGTCCGCCCTGCATTATTTTCGATTTTCCTGCAATTGTAGGGGCGCAGCACCGCTGCGCCCTGTTCACCGAAATCACTCGCATGTGGAATTCTGGGAAGGAGCAGAACTCGAACAAGAAAGAATCAAACCGACACTCTCCATCCGGTTTGTCTTCCTTCTTGAACTAAGAGCTAAGAACTAAAAGCTAAGAACTAACAACTGACCACCGCCGCCTTATTCATTCGGCGTTTCCGGCGCCCCGCCAACATGCATGTGGCTCAAATCTCGCAAGGTCGCCCTGTCCTCTTCGCTCATTCCCCGCGTAAAATTCGGATCATTCAGATGCTGGTTGCGCGCCGACTCCGGCATATTCTGGAGCACGCCAAGCCGTTGCGAAATCGCCCTCTGCCGGTCCGCCGGCATTTGCTTCCACTTGGGGATCACATCGTTCCGGATGTGATTCTTCTGGTCGGGAGTTAGTTTGTTCCAGTTGGCAGCCGCCTCTTTTTGTTGTTGCCTTTGCGCCGGTGTCAGTTTTTGAAAATTCTTGTAGCTCTGCACGACTCTTTGCTTGTCCTGCGGACTCAAGTCGTTGAAATTCCGCCTCGGCGGTGGCGTATACCCCGACGGAGGCCGGTTCGGATTATTATTCGGAGTCGTTGCACCTCCGCGATTCCCGTTCGAATTCGGGGAACGGCTAGCGCCAGGATTCGGCCGTTCGTTGCGAGCTTGCTGCGCTCTCTGCGGTTGTGGATGCGCCTGCCCTTGTCCTTGTCTCTGTTGCTGCCTCTGCGGTCCTAGCGGCCTCGCGGCTGGGCGATTCGGCGCCGGATTTGCGGGTGGCCGCTGCGCAAAGGACGGCACAACCACTGCCGCGCTCATCGCCAGCACCATCCACCATCCCGCGAATTGGAGTCTCCGTCGCATTACTTTTTGCGTTTGCTAATTCTGAATCTGATTTTGATTTTGATTCGCATCGTTGTTGTCTTCAGCCTGCACCGGCTGTGGCAACTCGCTCAGCGGCCCAAAATCCGAAATCACGTCATAATTTTCCAGCACCGGCATATTCTGATTGATGTTCTCGATGTCGTCCGCACTCAAGGGACTGTCCGGCGGCCGCGAACCTAGCCATACCGTTGCCAGCAGCAGCATGGACGCCGCCAGCGCCACGCGCGGCGACGGCGTAAACCACGCCCACCAGCTTTGCTTCACCGGCTCCGCCGCCACGCGCGCTTGCACGCGCACGTCAAACGCTAGCGACGGCTCGATCATCGGCAGCTCATCCAGCAAACTGTTCACCGCGCGAAACTGGTTCACGCGCAGTTGGCACGCCGCGCACGCCGAGAGATGCTTCTCCATCTCCAGCCGTTCGCCTTCCTTCAGGCGCCCGTCCACAAATCCCAAAATTTTGCTTTCCATCCGGCTGCAACTCATGTCTTCCTTCCCTTCTGGCCTAACTTGTATTGCCATGCTTCAACCAGGGACCGTAGTGACCGGTCTTAAGACCGGTCAGCCTACCTTTCCGTGCTGCGCAACGAGGGGGGCTAGTTCCACTCGCAGCGCTTCGTACGCCCGGAACAGCAGCGATTTCAGCGCGCTCTCCGAGCAATTCAAAATCTTCGAAATCTCTCCATAATCCAGCTCTTGATACTTGTGCAGCAGCACCGCCGCGCGCTGTTTCTCCGGCAGCTTGTCAATCGCACGCCGGATCATCTTGCGCCGCGCATCCTCGACCAGGTGCTGCTCGATGTTCGGGTGCTTCTCCGCAACATCCAGCATCTTCTCTTCGCCGTCTTCGGCATCCACCGTCACCGGCGCATCCAGTGAGATTTCCATCCGCTGGTAACGGTTGTCCCGCACCGAATTTAATGCCAGGTTTGTCGCAATCCGGAAGAGCCAGGTGGTGAACTTCGCGCTTGGAACATACTCTTCCCGCGCGCGGTACACTCTCAGAAACACTTCCTGGGCGAGGTCTTCCGCTTGTTCCCGATTCCGAACCATCCGGTACAGGAAATTGACCAAGGGACTCCGATAACGATGCAGCAGAAGCGCGAACGACTGTTCATCGCCCGCCTTCACGTCCAGCATCAGTTGGACGTCCGACCTGGCCATAGCCGCCACACTGTATCAAACCCGACGTATCTCAGAAAGTTGCAATTGGAAGGAGACCCTGATCAGGAGGTAACCGATTCTGCCGTAAGCCTTTAGCCAGACGTTGACCGCGGTCTAGCCCTTGAACCTTCATGCAAGGCCCGCCTTCAGAGGCGGGCCCTCACTTACGCACTACCTATGCCGCTTAAACATGAAATAAGTGCTGCATCATCAACAAACTAACCACGCCCACGAACACCAGCAGCGCCAACCGCCAGTTCGGCTCCCGGTTCACTTCCGGCAGAAGGTCCGTCGCCGCCACGTACAACGTGACCCCGCCCGAAAGCGGCAGCGCATACTTCAGTTGTCCCTGAAGGGAGCTCGTCAACAACACTCCCGCTACGGTCGCCACTCCTAACAACCCCGCCGCGAGCAGCGCGTTGCGCTTCCCCTGCCCGCTGGCCAGCACCACCGAGGCCACCGTAAATCCTTCCGGCAGCTTGTGCAGAAAAACCGCCACGAAAATCACCGCCCCCAGCCAAGTGGAAACCAAAAACCCCGCCGCGATCGCCACCCCATCGAAAAACGTGTGGATCACCATCCCCAGCAGCACGGTCGTCCGCGCATGTTGATGGCTCACCTCCTCGGCGTGCGTTTCTTCCCCAAAATGAAAATGCGGCGCAACGGTGTGCTCAAACAGGTGGACGATAAAATATCCGATCAGAACATAAAGCAGCGCGCCTTCCCCGCTCAGCCGCACCGACTCAGGAATGATGTCAATGAACGCCACCGCCAGCATGTACCCGGCGCCCAACGCCAAAAAATATTGCAGAAATTTCCGCGGCCACTCCTTACGAACAACAAAATACCCTCCCACCAAATTCCCCGCAGCCGCGATAAGCCCCAACCCCGCAGCCAGCGCCGTCCGAAATGCCAAATCATGTCCCATCTTGGGTAGCACAGGCTTCAGCCTGTGCAAACTTTCAACTCATCTCAGAAGTAGCCACGAGTCACAAACTTCTCACCGCTCCCTCTTCTCTGCGTCCTCTGCGTTCTCCGTGCCCTCTGCGTTGATTCTTACTCTTTTTCTCTGCGTCTTTACTTCATTACTTCTTTTCTTCATCCAGAATGCCGAAACAAAATCACATCCCCTTCTTGCACCACATATTCTTTTCCTTCCAATCTAACTTGCGCCTTCTCCCGCGCCGCCCCCAAACTCCCCGCCGTCAGCAGATCATTCCACCGCACCACTTCCGCCCGTATAAACCCCTTCTCAATGTCGCTATGAATCGCCCCTGCCGCCTTCACCGCCGTCGCGCCCTTTCGAATCGTCCACGCACGCACCTCCGGCTCCCCGGCCGTGAAAAACTGGATCAGCCCCAGCAAATCATACGTCGCGCGAATCAAGCGGTTCAGCCCCGGCTCCTTCAACCCATACGAAGCCAGTAGCTCCGCCGCCTCTTTCTCATCCATCTCCGACAGTTCCGCCTCCAGCCGCCCGCAAATCGCCACCACCGCCGCATTCGGCCGCCCTTCCAGCGCGCTCAGTTTGTGCCGCTCCACTGCTGTGTCCAGCTTGTCCGCCTCGTCGTCCCCCAGGTTCAGAACGTAGAGCACCGGCCGCGCCGACAAGAACAAAAATCCTCCAATCGACTTCCTTTCCTCCGCCGTCAACTCCAGCTCCCGCAGCGCCTTCTCCGCCTCCACATGCGCTTTGCATTTCTCCAACGTATTCTTTTCGAGCAACAGCGCGGGCTCGCTCTTCTTCTTCAAATCCTTGTCCAGCCGCTCCAACCGCCGCGTGATTTGATCGTGATCCGAAAGCATCAGTTCCAAATCCAAATTCGTCGCATCCCGCAACGGATCAATGCTCCCCTCCGAATGCGGCACCGACGGATCATCAAACACCCGAATCACATGCGCAATTACGTCCACTTCGCGCAGTTGCGCAAGCGCATCCCGCATGCGCTCCTTCTGCATCCCGCCCAAATCCACATAGTTCACCGTCGCATAGGTAATCTTCTTCGGGTTATAGAGCTTCGCCAATTCCACCAGCCGCGGCTCCGGCACCTTCGCCACGCCCACATGCGTCGCCGACGCCCCGCTCTTCCCCTCGACCTGCGCCTTCGTCAAGATCCGAAACAGCGTCGTCTTCCCAACCTGCGGCAATCCAATGATCCCTGTCTGCACTCCATCCCCTTCAATCCGCTATTTTCCACCCGCACAAACCCACAATCCTAGCACACGCTTCAGATTCGCCGCTGACCGGCCGCACTCTCAGGTGTCCGCCCAAGTGTTTTCACGACACATCTGTGTTTCACTTCCCGGGCAAGTCGCAGGTCTATTTTCAGTTTCCGGAGCCGGTATGGCCGAAGATCTCATACCCTCCTCTCTGCCAATTCCTCCACCCCTTGCCGGATTCGAGCTTTTCCAAACGAAATGACCGGTTCTCCCGTCATAATGAAGGACGCGAGCAAAGGACACGATTCCTTGTTCACGCTGCCCATGGACATCACGGTTTTGGATCTATCTGCCTACCTCGGCCTGCTTGCCGTCGCTGCCATCACCCTGAACATGCTCATGGGGTTACTCATGGCCTTCCGTTACAGCCCCTACCGTTGCTGGCCGCATCACCGATTTAATTATTTCCGGATTCACAATTGGACCGGGTACCTTGCCCTGTCAGTTTCAATTCTTCATCCGCTGATCCTGCTCTTCAACAAAGATCCGCGCTTTCGCGTCCTGGACCTTCTCTACCCCGTGCGTTCACCCGCCCAGCCTCTCGACAACTCCATCGGCGCCATCGCAGTGTATCTGCTCGCATTTGTCGTCATCACTTCCTACTTGCGCATTCGCCTGGGCCGCCGTCTTTGGAAGTCTTTTCACTTCTCCATCTATTTCGCTGCCGCCGCACTTTTCTGGCACAGCTTGTTCACCGATCCCGGCCTAAAAAATGCCCCCGTCGCTTGGTTCGACGGCGGCAAACTCTTCGTCGAATCTTGCCTGCTTCTCATCGTCGCCATCAGCCTGTGGCGCTTGCGCCAAGCCCGCAAAAACGCCAGCCGCGCCCGTCCAATCGTTGAGCAGCCAGCCGCGTCTGACTAGTTATCAGGAATAGCGCTATCCGTTTGGATGTAGCTTGTTCATCCGCACTTCCCTCTCCTCTGCGACTGCTCTGCGCTCTCGGCGTCTCTGCGTTAGGTTTTTTCTCTCCGTTTGTCTTACTCTATCGGGGCCATGACCGCTGCCAATCCAACACCGCCCTTCGATCTCTCCGCCGCCATGAACCATCTTTCCGCCTGCGACACAAAACTCGCCGAACTCATCACCAGCACCCTGCCCTTCCAAATGGATTCCGACCCGCTGCAATCCCCCTACGAAGCCCTCCTCGAAGCCATCGCCTACCAATCCATCTCCGGCAAAGCCGCCGCCACCATCTTCGGCCGCGTCAAAGCCCTGAGCGGCCGCGACCGCCCTCCCTCGCCCGAAGAAATGCTCAAGCTGCGAAAGCCCGCGTTGCGCAAAGCAGGTCTTTCCGGCGCGAAGATTCAAGCCATGAAAGATTTGGCAAAAAAAACGATCGAAGGGGTCGTTCCTTCTCTGGAAGAAGCCAAAAAACTGTCCGACGAAGAACTCCTCGAGCGCCTCGTCTCCGTCCGCGGCATCGGCGCCTGGACAGTAGAAATGTTCTTGATCTTCCACCTCGGCCGCCCAGACGTCCTCCCCATCCACGACCTTGGCGTCAAAAAAGGCTGGTCCATCACCTACGGCAAGAAGCACATGCCCAAGCCCAAGGAACTCCTCGCCTTCGGCGAACGCTGGCGCCCCTACCGCACCGTCGCCAGCTGGTACATGTGGCGCGCCTGCCAGCGCGCCGGCAACGCCGCCATGCGCAAAATCCGCCCCGCCAAACTCCGCAAACGCGCGCCCGTCAAGCCCCTGCGCCGCAAGCACAAGCCCCTGTAGAGGCCGGGTTTAAGCCCGGCCCGCCCGCGCATGCCGTCCACGGCGAGCGCCTCCCAGTAGCACAGGCTTTAGCCTGTGCGCGCTATCGCCCTCTGCAAGGCACCAGAATCTCGCCTCGTCTGAAAGCACAATCTTTTCCCTTGACCGTTCTTATTCCATCGAGGAGGGGTAGGGTACGACTTTTCAGCTGAGGGTTACAGTTATTGAGCAGCGCCGAACTCTCTTACCATCAAATACAGAGCCGCAAATCCGGCTAGCAACACACCACTCTCCAGCGAAACCGAAATCCGGTGCAGCCGCCCGAACTCCGCCAGTAGCGGACTGTCGGCCGCCGTCGCCTGAATTGATCCCATCTGCACCCGCAGCGCCGCCATCTTCGGACTCACCGCATGCTGCGACACCACCGTCAGCCCGATCATCAGCACCACGCAGAGCGCCGCCGGCCCCGCCAGACTCGCAAGCGTTCGTGTCCGCAACAACCGCGCCAGCAAAATCGCAATCCCGCAAACCACCCCAATCATGTGCATCCACCACAACCCATACCCCACCATCGCCCCCGCCTGGTCCCGGCTCGCCAAAATCCGGAACGCCCCCGGCGCCACCACGAAGCTCAGGAACACGTCGCTCCCCAGCCACAGGCTCAAACCTAGAAACTCGACCATGCGCAGGATCGACGCCATCCGCTTTGCTAGACTCGGCTGCCTCTTTGAAATCCGAACCGGAACTACTACTCTACTGCTCCGCTGAGCTTCTGCAAAGCCGAGGCGTAGCTTACGGTATTGGTCACTAGATAGATCGGGGTAACGATGAGCGAAATCATTCCCCATGGGCCGAAAAGCAAATTCTTGGCCGTGAAATCCCAATAATTCTTCTTAACACAGGTCTTGCACAGATTTCCCCTGAGACTCTTCGTCTGTCGCGCGACAAGCATTCCGATGTTGCGGTGAAATGTGACCGGGGCGGTCTGCCTCATGCTGCCGCAGAATTGGCATTGACCTGGCGCGTTGAGATTGTTAACGGTAGTAACGGTTGCCATGTGTCCCTCCGTGAGACCTCGATTAAATCATTACCGGACGAACAAGAAATGTTCCCGCTGAGGCCTTAGATTCTTTTATACAAACCCTCCTTACATGGGGCAATGGTACTGTCCCCGTCTCGTCCAGTCGTGCAACCATCCTTTGGACACATGGGCGGGCGTATATTTAGACTGTTTCGCAATCAATGGCAAAATAAGGAAGAATGGTGGGCGACAAAGGACTTGAACCTTTGACCTCTCCCGTGTGAGGGGAGCGCTCTAACCAACTGAGCTAGTCGCCCAACTTGCTCGAATGAGCTGAATGTGCTCATCTATTTGTAACAGGAAGGACCCTGGTTTTCAACCGATGCCGACTGCCACAGCCCAAGTCGTCTCGCAGTTGCAGCGCTCCATCGCCCGCGCCATCTACGGCAAGGAAGACGCCATCCAGCTCGCGCTCATCACGCTGCTCGCGCGCGGCCACCTGCTCATCGAGGACGTGCCCGGCGTCGGCAAAACCACCCTCGCACAGGCTCTCGCAAAGTCCTTTCACTGCACCTTCCAGCGCATTCAGTTCACATCCGACCTGCTCCCGAGCGATGTTCTTGGGGTCAGCGTCTACAATCCCGAATCCCGCGAGTTTGAATTCCGCCCTGGTCCCGTTTTCGCCAACGTGGTGCTCGCCGACGAAATCAATCGCACCACGCCGCGCACGCAATCCGCTCTTCTGGAAGCCATGAATGAATCCCAAGTCACCGTGGACGGCAAAACGCTCCCGCTCCCGCAGCCTTTTCTCGTGATCGCCACGCAAAATCCCGTCGAGCATCACGGTACCTACCCATTGCCCGAATCGCAGCTCGATCGCTTCCTCATGCGCATCAAGATGGGTTATCCGTCACACGAAACCGAAAAGGAAATTCTCCGCAAGCGCGTCGGTGATGATCCTCTCGAGTCCCTCGATCCGGTAGCGGATGTGTCTGATGTGCTGGCCATGCAGGACGCCGTCGCCCACGTAAAAGTGGATTCCAGCCTGCACGACTACGCGCTCGAAATCGTCAACCGCACGCGCAAGAGCGATCAGCTCACGCTCGGCGTCAGCCCGCGGGGAACTCTTATGCTTCAGCGTGCGGCCCAGGCGCGCGCTTTCCTGGACGGCCGCGATTATTGCATTCCCGACGACTTCAAACAGCTCGCCGTCTCCGTTTTTTCCCATCGCGTCGTCGCGAGTTCGCGTCACGCCTCCTTGCAGAGAAAATCGGAAACTACCGAATCCGTTCTGCGAGAAATCGTCGAATCCGTTCCTGTTCCCTTGTAGTCGCCTCCGTGAGCGTGCCATCCACCATCTCGCAGCTTTGGGCTAAAGCGGACCGCCCCGCTGTCCGCGCATTCCTTCTTTCGATGGTCGCTCTCTCTGCTGCGCTTCTTCTGGCGCTTTACTCCGGGGCCGCCGCGGAACTGGGCCAGGTCGTTCTCGCCAGCATGTCGGCGATCGCCGCGTTGGCCGTCGCCGGCTGGGTTGGCATCACGCTCGTTCCCGTCCTCGCCCGCCGCACACCGCTGCGCTGGCTCGGTTTCAAGATGGAGTACCGCATCTCGCGCGAAGGCTGGATCTATCTCGGCGGCATTATCCTCGTCTCGCTCGCCGCACTGAACACCGGCAACAATTTGCTCTTTCTAGTTCTCGCGTGCCTCATCGCCATCATTTTGATGTCCGGAATCCTCTCCTCCATCACGCTCTCCGGCATCGCCATGCGCCTCGAATTGCCTGAGCACATCTTCACCGGCCAGCCGGTTCGCGCGATGGTCGAGCTTGAAAACGAAAAGTTGACGCTTCCATCCTTTTCGCTGCGCGTCGAAGCCGTCAAAGAAAAAGGAAAATCCGCGGCCGCGATTCTCGAAACGCCGGTCTATTTTCCCTATCTCCCGAAGCACGATCGCGTGCAGCAGATTGTTCCCATCACGTTTCCCCGCCGCGGCGTCTACCGCCAGGAAGCATTCCGCGTCGTAACGCGCTTCCCTTTTGGATTCCTGCAGAAAGCCCGGCAAATGAATTTGAAAACGGAAGCACTCGTCTATCCGTCCGTCGAGCCCACCGAAGAGTACACAAAGATTTTGCCCGGCCTCGAAGGAGCACTGGAAAGTCTGGCGAAGGGACGCGGGCAGGATCTTTATGCGCTCCGCGATTACGTCCCCAACGACAGCGCGCGCTACGTTCACTGGAAAGCTTCCGCGCGCTACGGCTCCTTGATGGTCCGGGAATTCGCACGCGAAGACGATTGCCGCGTCCTGCTCGTTCTCGATCCCCACCTTGCCGCGCCGCCCGCTTCGATTTCTGCAGCAGATGGTTCCCCCTCCGCTAGTTCCACAGTGAACGAGCGCTTCGAGCGCTGCGTCACCATCTGCGCCAGCCTGGCCTGGCATTTCTACGAGCGCAACTCCATGCTCCAGTACCGCAGCGTGAATATAGAGACACCGCTGGCCGCCGCCGATGAAATTGTTTTTCCAATTCTGCGACATCTCGCTCTCGTGCAGCCTCTTCCCGCCGATCCCAAACAGGCGCTGATGGCCAATCTCGCCGCCTCTCCCGATCTTTTCAAAATCATCGTCACCAGCCAGCCCCACGGCTCCATCCCCGCCGCCGTCTGGAGCTCCTCTTACGTAGTCTTTCTCGACGACCCCGTGCAGTAAGTAGGACAGGCATTCCTGCCTGTCCTCTTCGATTGCCAATTCTTCCGCAGCCGGACAGACAAGAATGTCTGTCCTACCTATCTGTGCGAAAATGTGCCAGCCCTATGCTGAACGGCCGCGACCTCATCACATTTCGCAAACAACTCCTTGCTTGGTTCCAGCAGTTTCAGCGCGACTTGCCTTGGCGCGGCACCAACGATCCCTGTCGCATCTGGCTCTCCGAAATCATGCTGCAGCAGACGCGCGTAGCCGCCGCTATTCCGTATTACGAAAAATTCCTAGAGCGATTCCCGGATGTCCGCGCGCTCGCCGCGGCGCCGCAGGAAGACGTGCTGCGCCTGTGGTCCGGCCTCGGTTACTACAGCCGCGCGCGCAATCTACAGAAGGCCGCGCAGCAAATCGTCGCGAAATACGGGGGACAATTTCCGACACGCATGGAGGACGTGCTCGATCTGCCCGGCGTCGGCACGTACACCGCGGCGGCAATTCTGAGCATCGCGTTCGGCGAAAAACACGCCGTTCTCGACGGCAACGTCGCCCGCGTCCTCGCGCGCCTCGGCGCGATTCGCGGCGACCTCCGCGAGCCGCGGCGCTGGCAGAAATTGCAACAAACCGCCGATGAGTTGCTGGATGTAAATTCTCCAGGCGATTGGAACCAATCCATGATGGAGCTTGGCGCAACTGTTTGCACTCCGAAATCTCCGCAGTGCCTCCTTTGTCCGATCGCGCCCTTTTGCAAAGCTCGCAAACTTGGCATCGCCGAAGATTTGCCCGAGAAGCGCAAAAAAAGAGCCACGGTGCAAGTCACCCTTGCTGCTGCAGTATTCGCGGATAAGAATGGCCGGACGCTTCTACTGCCACCGCCGAAAGAAAAAAACGAGGAGGGCATCGCGGATTTTATCCCCACGATTGTCTCCAGACTTTGGCATTTTCCGATCATCTCGACAAACGGCGATCCCGCCGCGAAACTGCGCACATTTCTGAAGAGATTTCTCCCTGGCGTACGAAATGCGCAATGGAAATTGGCTCCCGCCGCAAAAGTCCGTCATGCCGTGACCTATCGCGACGTCACCATCTTTCCTTTCCGCATCAATCTGAAAAAATTTCCGCGCATCCCCGGCGCAAAATTCGTTCCGCTTCACGACCTCTCCGTCCTCCCCGTCTCAAATCTGACCCGCAAAGTCGCGCAAGCCGCCGAGGCGGCGGCAATTCCGCCCAAAAGGAAAGGCTGAACGTTATCCTTTCGCCTAGCCTTCCCCGTTCCATGCCGCAGCAGTGTTAAGCTAGAAACTTCGCCATGGCCGCCTCCCTTGCAACTCCCCGCGCCCCTGCCTTGCCCGCCGAGCGGTTCTTCCGCACATCGCTCTCCCTGCTCATTCTCACTGCCATCCTGACTCTCGTCAGTACCGGAAAGCTCGACGCCTTCTCGTCCATCGTTGGGCCGCTGGCCGCTCTGTACAAAAGCTACCGCTGGTGGCACGGCCGTCCCCCCGAGCTTTCGCATCGCGCGGCAACCTGGTTCGTCCTGGTTTATCTGGTTTTCTTTCCGTTCGACGTACTATTTCTTTCGCGTGTCTTCGTGGGAAACTCGGCGAATCCGCCGCTCTTCGCCGCGCTACTCGGATCGGTTCATTTTCTGATTTATGTCACGCTCGTTCGTTTTTACAGTGCGTCAAGCGATCGCGATGCGCTCTTTCTCACCATGCTTTCCTTTTCCGGAATTCTGGCCGCCGCAGTACTCACCGTTGACACCACCTTTCTGATTTTCTTTTTCATCTTTCTTTTATTCGGGATCGCCGCATTTGTCGGCATGGAGTTGCGCCGCGGCTCCGTAGGGAGTGTTTCCTTGGCTCCCGGCGCGCAACCAGAACGCGAGAAGAAGCTTACGCGAGCGCTCTCTCTCGCCGCTCTCAGCGTGGCATTGGGAGCGATCGTTTTTGGCAGCGGACTGTTTTTCTTTTTCCCGCGCTTCAACGCCGGCTATCTCGGACGCACCAGCTTCAATCCCTCTCTCGTGACAGGTTTCACCGATAACGTCGAGCTCGGCCAAATCGGCGAAATTAAAAAGAATTCCGCGGTAGTCATGCGCGTTCAGACCGGCAAGCCTGTCGGGTACGACCGGCTTCGCTGGCGCGGCATCGCCCTTACCGCGTTTGATGGCAAGCGCTGGACTTCCACTGACCACGCGCCGCTGCCCATTGCGCCGAATCCTGATGGCTGGATTTACCCCGGTGATCCGCTCCAGAAAGCCGACACTTCCGGACCGGGGCTTCTCTACACCGTTTTCCTGGAGCCGCTGGCCACGGATGCGCTTTTCGTCCCCGGCAAACCCGTTTCGCTCAAGGGAAACTTCACTGGCGAGGGCGCGGGAGCCTACTCTGTGGCGCGCCGCAGTTATATCTTTCGCGATTCTACCGACAGCCTCTTCAATCCATTTCACAATTACACAGCGGTGCGCTACACCGGTTTTTCGAGGATGCCTGCGATAAATGCTGCGAAGCTACGTGCAGCCTCGACGGAATATTCTCCTGAAATCACTGCGACGTATTTACAACTTCCCGCGCAGCTTGATCCCCGGATTCCGGAGCTGGCCGCGCAAATCACCAAGAATTCGAAAACGCCTTTCGACAAAGCTCTTTCGATCGAGAGTTACTTGCGCAGCCGTTTTTCCTACACCCTGAATCTGATAGGAAAGCCCGGCGAAGATCCGCTCGCCCACTTTCTTTTTGTGACGCGCGCCGGCCACTGCGAATATTTTGCGACTGCGATGGCCGTGATGGTACGCACACTCGGCATTCCTGCGCGGGAAGTGAACGGCTTTCTCCCCGGTGAGTACAACGATCTTGGCGGAGACTACATCGTGCGAGCGAGTGACGCGCACAGCTGGGTGGAGGTCTACTTCCCCGGCAACGGCTGGCAAACATTTGATCCGACTCCTTCGGTGGCGGGAAGCTCGACCAGCATTCTCACGCGGCTCGGCCAGTACGCGGACTGGCTTGAGCTGTCGTGGAACGAGTGGGTGATCGGATACGACTTCGCTCACCAATTTCAATTGGCGCAGAATCTGCAGCGCGGCTCCAAGAACTGGAGCGAGGCGGCGCGCAACTGGCTCGATCAAAAGCAGCGAAACGGGAAGAGATGGATCCGGTCGTGGCAATTCCGGCATGGCACGCTGGGCTTTTTTCTGCCGGTCGCTCTGGTACTTTTCCTCGTCACGTTGCGCTTCAATCTGATTTCGCTGCTGATTCGCCGCGTGCGTCTGTTTCTGCAGTTCCGCACGCCGCAATCCGCTCGAATGAACCCTCAACTCGCTTCACGACTTTACGGAGAACTTCTGCGTACGCTGGCGAGGCGGGGCCTGCTGCGTTTCGAATCGCAAACGCCTTTCGAATTCGCGGCGGCCGTGAATTCGCCAAATCTCGCGCCGGCCGTGCGGGAATTCACGCAAATCTACTCTCACGCGCGCTTCGGCGGCGCGCCCTGCGATACCACCCGCTTGCGCCAACTCCTCGATCAAGTCCATTCGACGCTGCGCGGCCGCTAGTTTCCCTGCACTCAGACAGGTTCTTCCGCCCATGTTACAATTGAGAATTGCGCAAAGGCGCAAATTCACTGCATATGACCAAGGTCGGATTTATCAGCCTGGGATGCCCGAAGAACCTCGTGGACAGCGAGGTGATGATGGGTATTCTTGCGCGCGAAGGCTATGAACTCACGCCGCGCGCGGACGAAGCCGAAGTGCTGGTCGTGAACACATGCAGTTTCATCGAGGCCGCGCAAAAGGAATCGGTGGACGCCATTCTGGAAATGGCTGAGCACAAGAAATTTGGCGCCGCCAAGAAATTAATTGTCGCGGGCTGCCTGGTCGAACGCTTCCGGGCGCAAATTTTGGAACAGGTCCCCGAAGTGGACGCAGTGGTAGGCACCGGCGAAGTCGAACGCATCATGGAAGCGGTGGAAGGTGATCTGCGCGTGCTGCCCGCGCAGGCTCCTGCGTTTCTGTATCACGATCTGACCCCGCGCATCATCACCACGCCGAAGCATGCGGCGTACATCAAAATTGCCGAAGGCTGCGATCATCCGTGCACGTTCTGCATCATTCCCGAGCTTCGCGGAAAATTTCGAAGCCGCCGGTTCGAATCGGTGGTCCGGGAAGCAGAGAATCTGGCGAAGTCTGGTGCGCGGGAAATCACCCTGATCGGGCAGGACACGACTTCCTACGGCGAAGATCTGGGCCTGCGTGACGGGCTTGCGAAACTGCTCGAAAAACTCGCGCAGGTTGACGACCTGCTTTGGGTGCGCTTTCTTTACGCGTATCCGAATCGCGTCACGCAGAAGTTGCTCGATACCATCGCGGCACACCCGCGGCTCGCAAAATACATGGACATGCCGCTGCAGCACGCCAGCCGCAATGTACTGGCGCGCATGAAGCGCGGTTCGAACGGCGACGCGTTCTTGAAAATGCTGGAACGTATGCGCGATACGATTCCCGGCGTTTCGCTGCGCACATCGTTCATCGTTGGCTTTCCGGGCGAAACCGAAAGCGACTTTGAGGAACTTTGCGATTTTGTGAAGGCGGCGAAACTGGATTGGATGGGCGTGTTCGAGTATTCCGATGTGGACAACGCGGAAAGCTACGCGCTCGATGAGAAAGTGGATGCGGAAACGATTACCCATCGCCGCAACCGGCTAATGGCCATTCAAAAAAAACTTTCGCGTGAAAATCTGCGCACCAAGTATCGCGCACCGAAGAACGCCACTTTCGCGGCGCTCGTGGAAGGCCCATCGAAAGATAATCCGCTCGTGTGGGAAGCGCGCCTCGAAGGCATGGCTCCCGAAATTGATGGCAAGCTGTACCTCACGGACATTGAATTGCCTGGGGGAGAAGCCGCCGAAGCCGGCGACATCGCCCGCGTGGAAATCGCGAAGTCTGACGCCTACGACCTCATCGGACGCGTCGCCGCAATTCTGCCTCGACCCGCCGCACCGATCCGCACAATCGAAGTGCCCGTCTCGTCGATTCCCTCCGCCGAAAAGCTTCATCGCATTGCCACCGGGGCACCCCTTCGCGTCCTGAGCTGAGCTATACTCTCTTTTCGATCATCGATCGGTTTGTCTCCGTGAACTCTGTGTCCTCGGTGACCTCTGTGTAAGATCTCTGTGCGCAGAGGGCGCACAGTTCACAGAGAGGAAGAGAAGCACTCCATGAAACATAAATGTCCCATCTGCAAGGCTGAGACGGACTCTACGATTCACGCGGACTTCCCCTTTTGCAGCGAGCGCTGCCGCGAACGCGACCTGGGCAATTGGGCAACCGAGAAATACGTGGTTTCCGATCCCATCTTCGACGAAGAAGAAATTGCAGAAGGCAAGCGCAAGACCATTATTCTTGACCTCGACAACCCGAATGACACCGAACGCTGAAGCCAACGCCGCCGCACTCACGTCCCAGCGCAAGAAGCCGCGCCTCGCGTTTGCAATCGCAACTGCCGCTGGCGTCGGCTACCTGAAGCCCGCCCCGGGGACCTGGGGCTCGATTATCGGGCTGTTGATTCCGACGATTGCCGCGTGGCTCTGGCTGATGAGTCTTGGGCACTTCTCAGGAGACGCGCTCTACATCGCGGCCGTTACCGCCTCTGGACTCACCGGGAGTACGCCCTCTTCACTCTTCCCGATTTTTTCTTTCGTTGGGTTCATCTTGATTTCGGCTCTTGGCGTTTGGAGCGCCGCGCGTGCCGCAAGATACGCGGGCGCCAAGGATCCTCAATGCATCGTCATCGACGAAGTCTCCGGCCAGCAGCTCGCGCTGGTCCTGCCGCTTATCCCGGTCGCGATTCCCCATATGACCGCTCATCCAGAAATGTCCTTTTATGGCCTTTTCTTCGCGCTGAGCCTGCTCAACTGGAAATACCTGCTGCTCGGTTTTATACTTTTCCGGGGGTTCGACATCTGGAAGCCGTGGCCGATCCGGAGTCTGGAAAAACTTCCCGGCGGATGGGGGATCATGGCCGACGACTGGATGGCGGGCATCTACGCTGCAATCCTGTTGCGTGTCGCGCTACACTTTGGATTACTCACGTTTCACATTGGCCTGGTATGAAATTTGGTTTTGGGTCCTCGGCGGAAAAGAACGGCATTCCACACATTGAGAGAGTTGCGCCTACCGCGGCCATTCCCGGCGGCGAGATCGTCATTCATGGAAAAGGATTTGCGTCGCGCGCGCAGCCGTGCCCAGTGGTGCGCTTCGGGGAAGCGGAAGCCAGTCTGGCGCTCGCCAGCGAGACTCGCCTGATCGCGCGCGTTCCGGAAGGCGCGAGCGGCGGGGTGGTGTGCGTGGCGACCGCCGGGCACGAGAGCCAGCCGCATCCCGTGCATATTGGCTTGCAGATCGCGGACAATCTGCATCCGGTCGCGAATCCCGCGGTGGACAATGAAGGCAACATTTACGTTACGTTTTCGGGCCCGCGCGGGCAGCGCGTTGCCGTTTCGCTTTACAAAATCACCGCGAACTACAGCGTGAAGCCGTTTATCACTTCACTGGTAAACCCCAGCGGCCTGGCGCTCGATCGCGCGGGAAATCTTTTTGTGTCCTGCCGGAACGACGGCACCATTCATCGCATCACGCCCGAAGGCCGCGCCGAGCAGTGGATTGAGGGCATGGGCATTGCCACAGGGATCGCGTTCGATCACAACGGCTATCTTTACGTGGGCGACCGCAGCGGCACGATTTTCAAGATCAGCCCCAGCCGCGAAATTTTTGTCTTTGCCACCATGGAGCCTTCCGTCGCCGCGTATCATCTGGCGTTTCATCCGAGCGGCGATCTGTTTGTCACCGGCCCGACGACCTCCAGCTTCGACCGCGTGCATCGCATTACGCAGGGCGGCGAGGTCAGCGTTTTTTTCCGCGGCCTGGGCCGACCGCAAGGCACCGCCTTCGATCAAGCCGGAAATCTCTACGTCGCTGGCTCCTACGGCGGCCGCCGTGGCATCGTGCGCATCACACCGGAAGCACACGCTGAAGTTGTTCTTAGCGGCTCCGGCCTCGTGGGGATGGCACTGCAGCCTTCCGGCCGCGCCATATTGGCCACGACGGGCGCCCTCTTCACGCTCGATTGGGATGTTCGCGGCTTACCACTCACTGGATAATTGACGAGATGAAAGCGGAAATCATTGCCGTTGGTTCGGAGATGCTCACTCCGGACCGCATAGACACCAACTCGCTCTTTCTGACGGAAGAGCTGAACAAGCTCGGGATCGAAGTGGTTCGCAAATCGATCGTTGGGGATAATCGCGACTATTTGAGCGCCGCGTTTCATGAAGCACTGGAGCGCGTCGAACTGATCATCGCCTCTGGCGGACTCGGCCCCACGGAAGACGACTTAACCCGCGAAACCGTCGCGGATCTTCTTGGCCGTAAGCTGCTGCTTAGCAAAGCCATTCTTCAATACATCGAGGGCCGCTTTCGGCAACTCGGCCGAGAGATGCCCTCCGTCAACGTGCGCCAGGCGATGGTGCCGGAAGGCGCGGAAGTTCTCGAGAATCCGCGCGGCTCCGCGCCAGGATTGTGGCTCGAAGCGCGCGGCCGCAGGATCGCTCTGCTTCCCGGTCCGCCCCGCGAATTGAAACCGATGTTCCACGAACAAGTTTTGCCGCGGCTGGAGCGGCTCGGCTCCGGCATTCGAATGTTTCATCGCGAACTGCGCGTGGCAGGCATGGGCGAATCCGCGGTGGAACAGCGCATCAAGCCGATCTACACGCGCTACGCCGATGTGAACACAACGATTCTCGCGGCTCCGGGCGAAATTCAAATCCATCTGCGTCTTTGGACCGGGGACGCGTCGCACGCGCAAAAAACGCTGGAAGACATCACGCAGAGTTTTCAGCTGGCGCTCGCCGACCGGATATTTTCTCTGGACGGCTCCTCGATGGACGAAGTGGTCGCGCACATCCTGTCCATGAACAACGCCACGATCTCCGCCGCGGAAAGTTGCACCGGCGGCCTGCTGGCGCAGCGGCTAACGAGCATCGCGGGCAGCTCGTCGTATTTTTTGGGAGGCGTGGTCTGCTACAGCAACGAACTGAAGACCGCGTGGGCCGACGTGCCGCCCGAACTCATCCAAGCCAAAGGAGCGGTGAGCAGCGAAGTCGCGATTGCGCTGGCCGACGGCATCCGCCGGAGCACCGGCAGCACGCTCGGCGTAGGCATCACCGGGATTGCCGGCCCGGGCGGCGGGAGCGAAGAAAAGCCCGTTGGCACCGTGCACGTCGCGGTTTCGCATTCCGCAGGCGTTAAAGAGCGCGGCACCCGCTTTCCCGGCGACCGCGAAACGATTCGCTGGCACGCTTCGCAACTGGCGCTCGACATGGTGCGCATCCATTTTCTCTACAGTGGCGGCGAGCCCCCGGCGCGCACTTCCGCAAGGTCCTGAAGGGTGCGCCTCTTCATCGCGCTGGAGACTCCCGCGGCGGTACGAGAATCGCTCGCGGCATTGCTCGATTCCCTCCGCGCGCTTTCGGCGCAGCCGCGATGGGTGCGGCCGGAGAATCTTCACGTAACGCTCAAATTCATTGGCGAATGGCAGCCTGACAAGCTCGAAGCCCTCCGGAGCGCGCTGGACGCGGTGCGCTTGGATCAACCGGTCACGCTTGATTTTCGCGGCTTGGGTTTCTTCCCAAACGAAAAACGTGCGCGTGTTTTCTGGGCCGGCATCGAGGCTTCGCCAAATTTGATAACGCTGGCAAGCGAGATCGAACATGCCACGGAAAAACTCGGCGCCCCTCGCGAGCAGCGAGCGTTCTCGGCGCACCTGACGTTGGCGCGATTCGAACCTCCTGGATTGCCGGAGAAACTTCGCGGCGCCATCCAGGAGAACGTGGCGCGGGAATTCGGTTCGCTCCACACCAACCGATTTAACCTCATCGAAAGCAAGCTAAAACCATCCGGCGCGGAGTACACTACGTTGCAAACTTTTCTCTTTGCGGCGGTGGAGGCTTAGCGGCGCATGTTTGGAATCCCGATCACCCTCTTGTGCATTCCTATCGCCGCTTACATTCTTGGTTCCATTCCCTTTGGCTTGCTTCTGACGAGGCTAATTGGGGACGCAGACGTGCGCAAAGAAGGCAGCGGCAACATCGGGGCCGCAAATGTCGCGCGTGTGGCCGGAACGCTCCCGGGAATCCTCACGCTTATTCTCGACGCCGCCAAAGGCGCCGCGGCCGTTCTTCTTGCCGAACATCTTTCGAATGAAAGCGCCGGGTGGATGATGATTGCCGGCTTCGCCGCGCTCGCAGGCCACTGTTTTCCGATTTGGCTGAATTTCAAGGGCGGCAAGGGCGTGGCTACGGCCGCCGGACTTTTTCTCGTTCTCTGCCCGCTCGCGTTTCTCGGCTCCCTCCTGCTGTTTATCTTGGTGGTGGCCTTTTGGCGCTACGTTTCGCTCGGCTCCATCGCAGCCGCGGCCGCCATGCCGCTGCTGATTTATTTTCTCTGGGCGCCGCGACACGCGCCGCCGCCGGTGATCACCTTTGGCGCCCTGGCTGTGGCCCTGCTGATCGTCTACAAGCACGATGCAAATATTCAGCGCCTTGTGGAAGGCGCGGAGCCGAAATTCTCCTTCTCCAAAAAGAAGGGCAAAGAGTGACAAAGATCGCCATTCTTGGCGCGGGAAGCTGGGGCACGGCGCTAGCGGTTATTTTCGCGCGGGCGCGGAAGCCGCATGAAATTTCGCTGTGGGTGCACGGCGCGGCGCTGGCCGAATCGCTTCATCGTAGGCGTGAGAACAAAACCTATCTTCCCGGCGTCTCGCTCCCCGCCACGATCCACGTGACCCGCCATCTTCCGGAAGCGCTCAGCGGCGCCCACATCATCGTCGGCGCCATGCCTTCCATCCATGCGCGCAACATTTATTCCCAAGCTCTTCCGCACGTCCCGTGGGAAACCATCGTGGTCAGCGCCACCAAGGGTTTGGAACCTTCTACGCATCTGCGCATGAGCAAGGTCATCGTGCAGTGCATGGCGCAAGCGGCCTCGACGACTTTCTCGAAGCGCATCGCGGTGCTCTCCGGCCCTTCGTTTGCCATGGAAGCCGCGCGCGGCGATCCGACCGCCGTAGTTCTCGCGGCCGAAGACGCGGCCATCACGGCCGAGCTTCAGGAAGAGTTCGCCGCGGCATCCTTCCGGCTCTATACAAACGACGATGTGCTCGGTGTGGAATTGGCCGGAGCCATGAAAAACGTCATGGCCATCGCGGCGGGCGCGTGCCAGGGATTGGGTCTGGGTTCGAATCCGCTGGCGGCGCTGATTACCCGTGGCCTTGCCGAAATGACCCGCTTGGCCGTGGCGCTTGGCGCGCGCCCCGAAACACTTGGCGGCCTGGCTGGCTTGGGCGATCTGGTCTTGACGTGCACGGGTTCGCTAAGCCGCAACCGATTCGTGGGCATTGAGCTGGGCAAAGGCCGTAGTTTGCCGGATATCCTTGCGAACATGCGCATGGTCGCCGAGGGCGTGGAAACCACAGCGCCCCTGTTGGCCCTGGCAAGGGAGCACGAAATCGAAATGCCCATCACCGTGCAGGTGGACGCCATCCTCCACCAGGGCAAATCCTCCAAAGATGCCATCCGCGACATCATGGACCGCCCCCTTAAGCGCGAATAAGGCACGTTCCCCGCACGGCAAAGCGGAAACGTAGTACTAAAGTCCCAGTAGCACATGCGAGACGCCGCTCTCCAGGAGGCCGCCCAAGCTCCGCGTGTTCCCCTAAAATAGAGAGTCGGGATGCCTCCCCATGCCCAATCTCGCTGGGACCGCGTGCGCGCTGGAAATGTGCGCATTCTCTGGCTTGTTTTGGGAGCACTTTTGCTGGTCAGCGCGCTCCCCATCGGGCTCTACCACCGCCAGGTTTTGCAGCTCAGCCAGGACAAGCTGGTGGACACCGAGCGCGTTCAGCAGACCGACCTTACGCGCTCGCTAGCCCAGGAAATCCAGCAATTCGAAACCAACCTGACGCAGCAGCTCCTCAGCGAGCGGCAGATTCTCGATTTGACCGGCCTCAGTGAAAATGTCGAGGATCCAGTCTCCGAGCCAAAAGTAACCCGCCTGCTCGAAAACTTCGTGGACAGCAACCGCAACACGTTCATTTACCTGACCGCGGTGGGCAAGTCCGGCAAGGGCACCAGTGCGTCGCAGGGAAATTTTCGCGCGGAGCAGGATCCCTTTGTCGCCAAAGCGCTGCAGCGCGCGTTCGTCACCTGCTTGCAGTCGCAGCAGTTGCAGGTGCGCAGCGATCCTCTGGCGCTGGCTCCGGACAACCGGCCGGCCTTCGTGATTGCGGTTCCGTTGAAGGACGCGAACGAGAATTTCACGGGCATGCTTGCGGCCGTGGTTTCCCTGAATTCCATTCTCCATCGCTTGCAGGACGCCAGCGTCCGGGGACGCTCGGTTTTCCTGGTGGACCACAGTGGGCACATCGTGGCGCATCCATCCACCAAGGATTTCGTGCCCGGCGCCGATGCCAGCAGCAATCCACTCGTCGCGCAGATCAAGGCGCTGCCGCAGGAACTGCGTAGCACGGAGACGGTGCGTTTTTCCGAAGCGGGCAAGAAACACCCGGTCGAGATGATCGGCACCTATAGCACGTTCCCCGAAGTGAATTGGGCAGTCATCGCGCAGCGCAGTCTCTTGGAAGCGCAAACCGACACCGGAGTCACCGAGCTCAACCGCCAGGCGCTGGCATTCGTCACCGTGGTCATTCTGTCTGCGATCCTGGTCGGTTACTTTTTCGCGGTGGGCATCAGCGGACCGATTCGCGGCCTGGCCGCTTCCACGCGCGCCATCAGCCGCGGCGAATTCCATCAGCGCTCGCTGGTGCGCGGTGCTTCCGAGATCAGCGAGCTCGCGGAAAACTTCAACAAGATGGCCGGCGACATCGAGGAGTACATCGAGCGCCTGAAGGAAGCGGCGGAAGAAAACCGCGAGCTGTTTCTCGGTTCCATCCGCATGCTCGCCGCGGCCATCGACGAAAAGGATCCCTACACCCGCGGTCACTCCGGTCGCGTGGCGAAATATTCGGCGCTCATCGGTCAGGAGCTGGGCCTCAGCACGGAAGAGCTGGACAAGCTGCGCATCGCCGCACTGCTTCACGACGTCGGAAAAATCGGCGTCGAAGACCGCGTGTTGAAAAAGCCAGGCTCGTTGACGCCCGAGGAATTCGGATTGATGAAGCAGCACACCGTCAAAGGCGCGAACATCATGCGCCCCGTCTCGCAGTTGAAAGAGATGCTCCCAGGCATCGAGCTGCACCACGAACACATGGACGGGCGCGGCTATCCCTACGGTTTGCAAGGGCCGCAGATTCCTCTGATGGCGCGCATCATCGGCGTGGCCGATACGCTCGATGCCATGACCACTAACCGCCCGTATCAAACGGCGATGGAGTTGGACTACGCGATGGACCGCATTCGCGCCCTCACGGGTTCAAAATTCGACGCCGTCGTTGTGACCGCCCTCGAATCGGCCGTCACCGCCGGCAAGCTCCGCCTCAGCGCTGTCGAAGTCCATGTCTAAATTGGCGGACCACCCGTCGCAGTGAAACGCGTAGGTTTAGAAATGACGTCCGCAAGACCCCAATTCAAGTTATCAGCTTTGAAGAGAAAAAATGAGCTTCTATGCCGCATAGACTTGTGGGGATTTGTGAGCGTCATGCTTGTACTTCTTTTCTTGCTGATGCCATTGATTGTGGTGGACGGCAAGGCGGCTGCGGCAGACCTTGTCCATGTTCGTCACTCCATTCGAATGCCCGGCGCTCTCAAAGAGGACGCCCTGAAAGTTGTGGTGACCCGCGACGGAACTATCTATTTCCGCGAACACCGCACCGCCCTCGAGGATTTGCCAGATGAAATCCGGGAAGGACTTAGGAACGGGGCGGAGAGAAAGGTTTATATCGAAGTGGATGCCCGAGCCAAGTACGGTGGGGTACCCGCTGTTTTGGATAAGATTCGTCTTGCGGGAGTGGAAAAGATCGCATTCCTCACGGAATAGAACACGCCCAAGATTGAATTCCTCGCAATTGACCCACATCTTGCCACAAGCGCATCTGCTACAATTTTAGGCTGTGCGTGCATCAAAGCGCGCCACCTTATGATTTCTCTTTTTGGCAAGAATGAGCCGGAACCGACGCTCCTCGAGCGGCTGAAGAAGTCTGTCAGCAAGACCAAGGCGGCACTTTCAGAAACCGTCGACACGATTTTTCTTGGCGAGCGCAAGATCGATCCTTCGATCTTGAAGGATCTGGAGACGGCGCTGCTCTCCGCCGACCTCGGCGTAAAGCCCACGCGCGAAATTCTCGATGCCGTCCGCGAAAAGATGGACCGCAACGCGCTCGCCGACGCCGCGCAGCTCAAGCGGGAAATCAAATCGCACATCATTCGAATCCTGAATGCGCCCGTCCGGCCGGATGTAGCGGCCGTCAGCGGCATTGCCACCTCACAGAACGGCAGCGGCACGCGCGTGATTTTCATCGTCGGCGTCAACGGCGCGGGCAAAACCACCAGCATCGGGAAACTCGCCAACCGCCTTCGCCAGGACGGCCGCAGCGTGGTGCTTTGCGCCGCGGACACCTTTCGCGCCGCCGCCGTCGAGCAACTGGAAATCTGGGCGCAGCGCAACGGCATCGAAGTCATCAAGCAAAAATCCGGCGCCGATCCCGCCGCTGTTGTTTATGATGCGATGGCAGCCGCCAAGGCGCGCTCTTCCGACGTCGTGATCGTGGACACCGCCGGCCGCCTGCACACGAAATCCAATCTGATGGCCGAGCTGGAAAAAATGAAGCGCACCGCCGCGAAAGTGATTCCCGGCGCGCCGCACGATGTCTTGCTGGTCCTCGACGCCACCACCGGGCAAAACGGTCTTTCGCAAGCGCGCGAATTCACTTCCACCGTCGGCGTCACCGGCATCATCCTTACCAAACTCGACGGCACGGCAAAAGGCGGCATCGTCGTGGCCATCTCGCGCGAGCTGGGACTGCCCATCCGCTTCGTCGGCACCGGCGAGCAGATTAACGACATGGTCCCCTTCGACGCCGAAACGTACGCGAATTCACTTTTCGACTAAACCATGGACGCACACGACATTCGCTACATGCAACACGCGCTGGCGCTCGCACGCACAGGCGCCGGCCTCACCAGCCCCAATCCCATGGTGGGCTGCGTGATCGTGCGCGAAGGCCAAATCGTCGGCGAAGGGTTTCATCAATACGAGTGGCGCGACCATGCGGAAGTCGCCGCGCTGAAATCCGCGGCCGAAAAGGCGCGCGGCGCGACGCTCTACGTCAACTTGGAACCGTGCAACCACACCGGCCGCACCGGCCCTTGCACCGAAGCGATCATCGCCGCCGGCGTAAAACGTGTCGTCGCCGCGATGGACGATCCCAATCCCGTCAACTCCGGCCGCGGGTTCGAGCGCCTCCGCGCCTCCGGCATCGAGGTTTTCACCAGCATCTGCGAAGAACAAGCCCGCCAGCTCAACGAGCCCTTCGCCTGCTGGATCCGAACAAAAAAACCATTCGTCGCTCTAAAATCCGCAATGACGCTGGACGGCCAGCTCGCGCTTCCCGGCGAGCACAAGAAATTCGCCGGAAAATCCGCCAAGCACGAGCATTCGAACTGGATCACCTCTGAAGAATCCCGCGCCGAAGTTCATCGCATGCGCAACGCCTCGGACGCGCTGCTCACCGGCATCGGCACAATCCGCACCGACGACCCGCTGCTCACCGACCGCAGCGGGCTCTCCCGCCGCCGTCCGCTGCTACGCGTCGTGCTGGATTTTGGACTTTCCCTCTCGCGGAGCTCCCGCATCGTGAAGACCGTTGATAACGACGTGTTGGTGTTCACCAATCAGGCTTTGGGCGTGCAGCGCGCGCGCGTCCTTCAAAAACTGGGCGTCGAAGTATTGCATGCAAGATCGCTGGGTGGCCGCATCAATCTGCAGGCCGTTCTCGCCGAGCTCGGCCGCCGCGAAATCCTCAACGTCATGCTGGAGGCCGGCCCCACGCTGAACGGGGCCGCGCTCGCTGCAGGCATCGTTCACAAACTCGTCCTGTTCTACGCGCCAAAGATCTCCGGCGAGAATCGCGTTCCCTTTGCCATCGCGCCGAAGTTGCTTCTTCCCCCGCTCCAACGGCAAACTGTGAGGCAGTTCGGCCCGGATATCGGTATCGAAGGCTATCTGCAAGATGTTTACCGGAATCATTGAGCACACCGGCGCGCTCGAAGCGCTCGAACTCGCGCGCGACGGCGGCCGCGTCACCATCCACGCGCCTTCGCTCGCGCCGTCGCTCGCCGTTTCGAACAGCGTCGCCGTGAACGGCTGTTGCTTGACCATTGTTGGTCTGCACAACGCGCGGCTCTCCGCGGATTTGTCGGGCGAAACGGTCAACAAAACTTCCTTTGGCGCCGAAGGCTCCGGCTTAAAACAAGGCGCGCGCGTGAATCTCGAGCAGCCGCTCACTGCCGGCAAGGAATTCGGCGGCCACTTCGTTCTCGGCCACGTGGACACTGCCGGCCGCGTCACGCATCTGACTCCCGAGGGTGCAAGCTGGTGGTTCGGCGTGCAGGTCCCAGAAGAATTCGCACGCTACGTCGTGCCGAAAGGTTCCATCACTATTGACGGCATCAGTCTCACTGTTGCTCGCTGGCACAACAACATCGCCGAAGTCGCCGTCATTCCCTACACCTACGAACACACCAACATCCGCGACCGCAAGCCCGGCGACGCCGTAAATCTCGAAGGCGATGTCCTAGGAAAATACGTTGAACGCTACCTGGAAGCTCGGGAAGGCGCTGGCGCAGCCGCGTTACCAACTCCTATCACCTTCGCGCGCCTGCAAGAAGAAGGCTTCTGAAGCGACGCAAGAAACCGCGCAGTTCGATCAACGCCCGCTCGGTGCTTCTTGCGGAGACTCCAGCCGCTTCTCGCGCACTCCACGGTAATACAGCACCAGCCCGAGTCCCACCGCGATCACCGTGCCGCTGACCAATTTAATGCTAAATAAAATCTTGTTCTCCGATTCTCCGGGGGGCACGAAGGACAGCACGATCCCGCCAAGCGTAATGAGAAAGCCAAATCCTCCGGCGATCCACACACCGAACTTTCCGCCGGGGATCAGCACCGCGTGCGCATTCGCCGCGCGGTCCTTGCGTCCAGCAAGCTTGATCACCGCGCCATACATATACAGAAACGGAATGAAGTACAGGATGGTCGCGGCATCCACCAGGATTTGATACGCACCACTGGTGGTCTCATTGATGTTGCTCACGAGCAACACCACCAGCGAGATTCCAGCCTGCACCAAGATCGCCACGTATGGCGTGCGCCACTTCGGATGAAGCTTTCCAAACGCCGCGGGCAAGTATCGATCGACTCCCACGATAAATGGCACGCGCGAGAGCCCCGCCACCGTAGTTCCCACTCCGCCGGCATTCCCAAACGTAACGAGAAACGCAGCAATCATCCCCATCAATCCAATTTTCAGCATCTCCGAGCCGGCCGCCAGCGCTTGATACACGCCGGACTTTGGATCCACCGGTGCCGCCTCCATGATCGAGAGGACCGCAAACGTTCCCGCGATATACATCGCCGCAATCAAAATCCCTGAACCCCAGATGGCGCGCGCCAGCGTGCGTTGTGCGTCGCGAATTTCGTCGCTCATCGCCGAGACAAGTTCCAGCCCGGCAAAGGCAAACAGCATTTGCGGCCAGAAATTGACGGTCTCCCAGTTCCAGTGCGGCATCATATTCGCCCAGGTAAAATGCGTCGCGGAGCCGAAGCGCAGCCAAATGACGCCGCCTGTCCCGACCAGCAGCAGCAACGGCACGTAGGTCATCGCGCCGCCGGCGTTCTGTAGCCACTTGCCAACGTTCAGTCCCACGATGTTCATACCCACGGCGATGCACAATAATAAAAGGGAGCCCCCTAGCAAGAATGGCCGGCTTTGCGCGAGATGCCCCCAGGAACTGCCGCCGATGTATGCTCCCATTGCCGCGCTCGCCAGCAGCAGACCTGGAAAATAAAAGAATGAATAGATCCAGTAGGTCCAGCCGGCTACGAATCCATGAAAGTCTCCGAAGGCTTCCTTGGACCACACATAGAGGCCGCCTTCATGAGGAAATCGCGTGGAGAGTTCGGTAATCACGAACGCCGTGGGAACAAAAAAGAACAGCGCCGCTAGCACCCACAAACTAATCGAAGAAGTCCCGTTGTGCGCCGCCGCCGCAATCCAGCGCGGACCCAGAACTGACGCGATATTGAAGAGTAGGACGTCCCAAAACCCCATTTCCTTGCGTAATTGTTTGATTGGATCGGAAGAGCCGTTCGCCGATTGGCTCACAAGGTCACGTCCAGCGCGGGAATCAAGTCGTCCTGTATGCGAAAGTTTTTGAGAAAAGGATCGTTCGAATTTTCGAAATCGTCCCACGGTCCGAAGAAGGTCACGCGGCCTTCCTGCAGAAAAACCACCACGTCGGCGAGCTTTTTTGCCAGATGCGTGTCATGCGTCACCACGATGGATGTCTTTTGATACGCGCGCTTAAGCCGCAAGATCAATTCGCCCATGTGCCCCGCCATGATGGGATCCACCATCGTGGTTGGCTCGTCGTACAAAATCGCGTCGGGATTTTGGGCGAACGCCCGCCCGATAGCCACGGCGCGCTTCATTCCGGTGGAAAGTTCGCTGGGCAGTCTGTCGAGCACCTCCTCCACTTCCAGCATTTTTGCGATTTTCCCCACGTACTCGTCAATATCCTCGCCGGTCAAGCCCGTCTGACTTTCCAGCGGGAACGCTATGTTCTCGCCGACAGTGAGCGAGTCGAAGAGCGCGCCCGATTGAAAAACCATCGTCACCTTGCGCCGCACCTCTTCAAACTCCGCCTCGCTGAAGTTGGTCACGTCCTCCCCATCGATAATAATCTGCCCCGAATCCGGCTTCAGGAATCCCATGATGTGCTTCAGCGACACCGACTTGCCCACGCCGCTGCGCCCCATGATCACGCACGTCTCGCCGCGTTTCACAGTAAAGCTGACGTCCTTCAGCACGGGACGCTCGTCAAACGCCTTGCACACGTCGCGAAATTCGAAAAAGTTGACGGGCTTGCCGTTGCCCTGCGCCGCCTCGCTCACGCCTGCCCCGTTTCGAAAACTCGCCTGGCTTGTTCGTAGTCCGCTTGCGTATTCATGTTCCAGAAGAGCCGCCCATCGCTATCAAATCGTTTCCAGTCCCGCTCGTCAAGAACTTCCGCGCGCAGCAGTGATATTCCTTCCGTCACTTTACGCACGCCGCGTTCGAACGCCGCTTGCAACGTTTCCGCCGCCTCCGTTCGCCAGCACGCGCAGAGCGGCTCCGGCCCCGAGGCCGAGTGTGGCAGCACTACTTGCGCTTTGCTTGCCAACGCACGTCCGATTAGGTATGCAAGCCATTCGCGGGTTAGAAACGGCATGTCACAGCTCACGATCAGATTCCAATCGCGCCCCCGATCCGTCTCCGCCGTCGCTGACAGCGCCGTCAGAATGCCACCGAGCGGTCCTTCACCGGGCCAGCGATCTTCGACAACCCACAAATCTGAATCTGCATAGCGCGATTCGCGATCGGCGACCACGTTGACTGATCCAGTAACTTCATTGACTAGGTGGCATGTTCGCGTCAACATCATTTCGCCGCCAAGCCTGACTCTCGCTTTGTCCTGGCCGAATCGTTTGCTCTTTCCTCCAGCCATGACGTAACCCGCGATACTTGAGGTGGGAGAAGTATTGGAACTGGTTATCATGCCCATCATTCGCCGTCTTCCAGCGGTTCTCTTCCCGGGCGTCGAATCCCCAGCTCCCGCAACTTCTCCTGCAAACTCTGCCGGTGCAATCCAATCGTCGCCGCCGTCCGCGAAACATTCCACCGGTGCTCCACCAACTGCCTCGTCAAATATGCCACCTCAAACTTCCGCTTCGCTTCCCGAAAATCGCGCTCCCCGATCCCATTGTCCTGCTCTCCGTCGCCGCGCTTGTGCGAAATCGCCTCCCCATGCACAACTTCCGAAGGCAAATCGTCCACCCCAATCTCGTCCCCGCGAGAGAGCACAAGGCTGCGCTCCAGCGCGTTCTTCAATTCGCGCACATTGCCCGGCCAATCGTATTTCTCGAGCGTCGCAACCGCCTCGCGCTTCAATCGCGCTCCGCGCCCGAGCCGCGCCCCGTGTACTTGCAGAAAGGCCTCCGCCAGCAACGCAATATCCTGCTTGTGCGCCCGCAGTGGCGGCAATTCGACGGTCACCACCCGCAAACGGTAAAACAAATCTTCGCGAAATTTCCCCGCGCGAATCTCCGCCGCCAGATTCCGGTGCGTCGCGCTGATCACACGCACGTCCACCGGAATCGACTGCGTGCCGCCGAGCCGCTCAATCACGCGATTCTCCAGCACGCGCAGCACTTTCGCCTGCGTCACGGGGTTCATGTCGCCGATCTCGTCCAAAAAAATCGTCCCGCCGCTTGCCAATTCGAACTTCCCTTTTTTCTGCTGCGCAGCGCCGGTAAACGCGCCGCGCTCGTATCCGAACAGTTCCGATTCGATCAGCGTCTCCGGCAGCGCCGCGCAATTCACCGCCACGTACGCTTTCCCTGCGCGCGGCGATCGCGCATGAATCTCCTGTGCCAGCAAATCTTTCCCCGTGCCGCTCTCACCCAAAATCAATACCGTCGAATCCGCCAGCGCGACGCGGTCCGCCATTTCGAACGCATGCCGCATTTCCGCGGAGCGCCCAATCATCTGGCCAAATTGTCCTTCCGTGGTAAGCCTGCGCCGCAACGAATCATTTTCTTTTTCGAGCGTTGCAAGCTTCAGCAGATTCGCCACCCGCTGCCGCAATTCCTCCAGTTCGAATCCCTTCACCAGATAATCCGCCGCGCCGATCTGCAACGCTTCCACCGCCGTCTTCGCCGTGTCCAGCGCCGAAACCATCAGCACCGGAATTTCGCTTCCCTGCTCGCGCATCCACCGCAAAAACGAAATCCCATCCTGCCCCGGCAGCACCACATCCAATAAAACCAAATCCGGCTGCTCGCGCGGCAACACCTCACGCGCCACCTCCGCCGAATCCGCCTCCGCAATCCGGTATTTCGACTCCAGCGCCCGCCGCAATCCGTATCTCGCTGCCGGCTCGTCATCCACAATGAGAATCGTTTTCATCTTCTCTTCCTTACCTCCTTACTTCATTGCTGCCATACTTATTCCAACGGCAAAGTCACCCGAAATCGCGCCCCTCTCCCATCCCGCACCGGACTGTCCCACTCCACTTTCCCCCCAAACTCCGCCACGCGCCTCGCTACAATCGCCAACCCCAATCCCGTCCCCTGGGGCTTCGTCGTAAAGAACGGCCGCAGAATCTTTTCTTGCAGCGCGACCGGAATCCCTGGCCCATCGTCTTCCACTGTAAGCACGCAACTGTCATCGCTCGGCACCGCGCAAACCGTCACGCGCCCGCCGCGAGGTGCCGCCTCCAACGCATTCACCACCAGGTTCGAAATCATGTCATTCAGCGCCTCCGCACTCACCGCAACTCTCGCGGTGTTTCCCGTAGCCTGTACCTGCAGCCGCACGCCGCGCTGCTCGGCTTCGTGCGACAAGACGCTGGTGACCTCCTCCATCACCACGTGGGCATCACAATTACCAATCGCGCTCCCTCCGCGCACCGCAGGCCGACTAAACTGCAGCAACTGATTCAGTTTCGTCGAAAGCCTCCCGATTTCGTCGAGCACCATCTTTGTCTCCCCGCGAATGGATTCCGGCAGCTCCGGATTCTCCAGTTGCACCTGCAAGATGGTCTTCATGGACCCCAGCGGATTTTTCAAATTGTGCGAAATGCTCGCCGCCATCTGCCCCACCAGCGCCAGCCGCTCCCGCTCCGCCAATTCCCTCTCCAGCCGCAGTTTCTCCTCAATCAACCGGCACAGATCCAGCGCTCCTGGCAACTGCTCGCACAAAAACTCCAGCGCCCTCCGCGTTTCGCCGGAAATCGCCGCCCCGTGAGGCTCGATCTGCAGCGTGCCCAGTGTCAAATTCCCTTGGAGGATCGAAAAGCCCTCTTTAAACTCCTTGCGCGCAGGAAGCCGCTCGTCTTTCCCGGTGCTAGGATTCCAGAGCATCAGTCCCACGTCCGCGAATTCGAACTGTTCCTTCAATCGGCTCTCGATGAACTCCGCCAGCACCGGCACTTCGCCCCGCCGCGCCTCCTGCTGGAATTCCGCCGCCAGGCGATGCGCCACCTCCATCTCCTTCTGCGCCGTCTCCTGAAGCCGCCGCCCGAGAACCCTCTGCAGCGGCTCGATGAAAATCACCAGCACAAACAACAGGATCGAAGCCGTAGCTTCCGGCGGTAGCACCGGCTCCAGCCGGATGCTCAGCCGACGCACAAGGCTCAGATAAAGCAACGCCAGAAACGTCGCCGATATCGCGTACAGAAGGTTCTTCTGCCGTCCGATTTGCAAAAAGTTATGGCGGTATACCAGAAAGATCAGCACGGTGAAGGGCAAGATCGGGAGCAGCGCAAAAGCGGTGGCAAATTCCTCCGCCGTCCGTGCCTCCAGATGAAACGGAGTCAAATGTAAGCCCACGACCGCTGCAAAAGACGCCACAAAAAATGCCAGCAGCATCGAGTGAAAAGTCCGCTGCGGCTTATCTGGAGCTGCCGTGGCGAATCGTCTCTCCCACAGTGCGCACCACCCCAGCGCCACTGCCAGCACGCTAGCAAACCCCTCCCCGAGCGAACTGCCTGGCTCAAGAAAATTGAAGTGAGGGTCTTGCAGGAGTAAAGGAATCCGGTGATACGCCAGGTGCAGGCAGGCTGCATATAAGAGCAGATACACTGCTAGTCTCCACCGTTTGTCCTTCAGCAGCCCGCGCGTGACCGCGTATTCCATGTGCAAATGCACCAGCAGCGCGGGCAACATGCAAAGCCCCAGACAGATAATAGCGATGGCAAATTCATTCAACGCCAGCGGCGGCGAGAGGTAGTAAATCTGCGAGTTCAGCGCGAGCAGCGACCCACCGTACAAGAAGAACAACGCCAGACAGAGAAAAAAGAAAACGCGTTCAAAATTGCGCTGCCGGCGGTAGCCGAGAATGACTACCATCCAGAAAAGCTGCAGCAGCGTGCCCGCCGTATAACCGATCAGCCGGATGTAGAGGAGTGACCCCATGAGGCTCCAACGATTCGGATTCTATCCCTGAGCCCCATGCAGCACAATCGCCAAGTGCCATATTTTTCTTGCACCACCTAACCTACTATAAATAAATGGCTTAGAGGCATAGGAAATCCACAGGGGACCAGCCCCAATGTCCGGCAAATGCTTGACATGGCAGGACTTTCTGCTATATTAGCAGTCGGTAGCGAGGAGTGCTAATTCCCCTTTTTCTCGCCACCACGGATCAAAACCGCAAGATCACCTACGGAGGTTTTTCAAGATGGCAGTGAATCTGACTCCGCTCCACGACCGTGTCGTCGTGAAGCGCATTGAAGAGAAGGAAAGCATCAAGGGCGGCATCATCATTCCGGACTCCGCCAAAGAAAAGCAGCAGGAAGGCGAGGTAATCGCCGTCGGCCCCGGCAAGCGCGAGAAGGGCGAACTCTATCCCCTCGACGTCAAAGTCGGCGACCGCGTCCTGTTCGGCAAATACGGCGGCACGGAAATCAAGATCGACGACGAAGAGCTGCTTATCCTCCGCGAAGAAGAAATCCTCGCGAAGCTGGGCGGCGCCGCAAAAGCAGCAAAGAGGTAGACCTGTATCTCGGGCCTAGCCGGGCGAAAGCCCGTTGTAGTGACCGGTCTTCAGACCGGTGCAGTTCTCCAAAGGTTTTCATAATTAGAACGAAGAATATCAGGAGGAATGACCAGTATGGCGAAGCAGATTGTAACAGGTGAAGCGTCCCGCCAATCGATTCTGCGCGGCGTGAACGCTCTTGCCGATGCAGTGAAGATCACCCTCGGCCCCAAGGGCCGCAATGCGGTGATCGAAAAGAAGTTCGGCGCGCCCATCATCACCAAGGACGGCGTGACCGTGGCCAAGGAAATCGAACTCCGCGATCCCCTCGAGAACATGGGCGCGCAGATGGTCCGTGAAGTCGCTTCCAAGACTTCCGACGTTGCCGGCGACGGCACGACCACCGCGACCGTGCTCGCTCAGGCTATCTTCCGCGAGGGCGTCAAGACTGTCGCCGCAGGCGCCAGCCCCACTGCTCTCAAGCGCGGCATCGAGAAGGCCGTCGAAGTGGCCGTCGAAGAGATTAAGAGGCTCCACAAGGACGTCAAGGGCGAAATGATCGCTCAGGTTGGCACCATTTCCGCCAACAATGACAAACAAATCGGCGGCATCATCGCCGAAGCCATGAAGAAGGTCGGCAAGGATGGCGTCATCACCGTCGAGGAATCCAAGACGATGGAGACCACCCTCGAAGTCGTC
>Ga0307477_10000231_pt1 | contig 76497 bp, 69 predicted proteins | sample atmos_gasesECM2C_FD_203316 | JGI IMG/M metagenome (GOLD analysis project Ga0307477, IMG submission 203316) | Hardwood forest soil microbial communities from Morgan-Monroe State Forest, Indiana, United States - atmos_gasesECM2C_515 | ecosystem: Environmental > Terrestrial > Soil > Temperate...
CTCGACGACATCACGACGCGAACTCAGAACGCCGAGGACGCCGCGGCGGCCGACATCGCCTCGCTGCGCGGTGAGATGGAAGGCGCCCGTGAAGAGAGCGAGTACTCCGCGCACGAGGAGCTCGAGAACCGCAAGGCGGAGCTGGGGCGGCTTCGTGACGAGCTGGAGGCGCTCTCGCCGCGTCAGCTGCTCACGGACACGCAGTATCGCGAGTACATCGAGAAGTTCACCACGAAGGTGTTCAAGGCCGGGATCGGCGCGACGTCGGTGCGCGAGCTGCTGCAGCAGATCAACCTCGATGAGGAGGGGATGCGCCTCCGGGAGGAGTCCCGCTCCTCGAGCGGCCAGCGCCGCCAGAAGGCGATCAAGCGGCTTCGCGTGGTCGAGGCGTTTCGCAAGTCGGGCACGTCCCCGGCGTGGATGATCCTCGATGTTCTGCCCGTGATCCCGCCCGAGCTCCGGCCCATGGTGCAGCTGGACGGCGGCCGTTTCGCGACCAGTGACCTCAACGATCTGTACCGGCGCGTCATCAACCGCAACAACCGCCTGAAGAGGCTGCTCGAGCTCGGCGCGCCGGAGATCATCGTGCGCAACGAGAAGCGGATGCTCCAGGAGGCCGTGGACGCGCTGATCGACAACGGCCGCCGGGGCCGCGCCATCACCGGCACGGGCAACCGCAAGCTCAAGTCGCTCTCCGACATGCTCAAGGGCAAGCAGGGCCGGTTCCGGCAGAACCTGCTGGGCAAGCGCGTCGACTACAGCGGCCGCTCGGTCATCGTCGTGGGACCCGAGCTCCACGTACACGAGTGCGGTCTGCCCAAGCGCATGGCGCTGGAGCTGTTCAAGCCGTTCGTCATGCGCGAGCTCGTCTCGCAGGGGAGCACGCAGAACATCAAGAGCGCGAAGCGCATGGTGGAGCGCGTGCGGCCCGAGGTGTGGGACATCCTCGACCAGGTGATCAAGGAGCACCCGGTGCTCCTCAACCGAGCCCCCACCCTGCACCGTCTCGGCATCCAAGCGTTCATGCCGGTGCTCGTCGAGGGGCAGGCGATCCAAATCCATCCGCTGGTCTGCAAGGCCTTCAACGCCGACTTCGACGGCGACCAGATGGCGGTCCACGTCCCCCTGTTCAGCGGGGCCGTCGCGGAAGCGAAGAACCTGATGATGTCCTCGAACAACATCCTGAGCGCGAGCAACGGCTCACCGGTGGTCGCGCCCACGCAGGACATCGTCCTGGGCTCCTACTACCTGACCCAGGAGGCGCCCGACTTCGACGTCGAGGTCGACGTCAACACGCTGCCGGCGTACTCCTCGATGGAGGAGGCGCACCTGGCGTACGAGCACGGCGCGACCGGCCTGCACGAGAAGGTCCGCGTGCGCATGCCCAGCTACCGGGTGCAGCCGCATCGAGGCTTCGAGGCAGTGCCCGACGGCCAGGAGCTGGTGATCACCACGGTGGGACGCGTGATCCTCAACGAGGTGCTCCCCCTGGGCGAGCGCGGCGTCGACGAGAACCTGCCTGCACTGGTGTTCCGCAACGAGGTGCTCGACCTCCGCAAGCTGGGACACCTCGTGAAGGAGTGCTACGACCTGCACGGCGCGGAGCGCACGGCCCAGGTCGTCAATGACATCAAGCGACTCGGGTTCCATTACGCGACCAAGGCGGGCATCACCATCGCCGCGATGGACATCAAGACCCCGGAGCCGAAGGCCGCGATCGTGGCCAAGGCCGAGGAGGAGGTCGAGGAGGTGGACCTGCAGTTCCGCCGCGGTCTGATCACGGACGACGAGCGCTACCTGAAGACGGTCGAGATCTGGACCCGTGCGACCGACGACGTGACCCGCGTGACGATGGACTCGTTCGACCGCTTCCATCCCGTGCTCATGATGTCCATGTCGGGAGCTCGCGGCTCCACGCAGCAGATCCGGCAGCTGGCCGGGATGCGCGGCCTCATGGCCGACCCCACCGGACGGATCATCGACCTGCCCATCAAGGCCAACTTCTCGGAAGGCCTGACGGTGCTGGAGTACTTCATCTCCACGCACGGCGCGCGCAAGGGTCTCGCGGACACCGCGCTGCGCACGGCGGACTCGGGATACCTGACGAGGCGTCTGGTCGACGTCGCTCAGGACGTGATCATTCGGCTCGACGACTGCGAAACCACCGCGGGGATCTGGGTGGAGCTGGAGGACGCCGAGCTCGGTGAGCGCGTCCAGGACCGCTACCAGGGGCGCATCGCCGCTCAGGACATCACGGCCGGTGACGACGTCGTTGTGGAGGCCGGCGCGGAGATCAACGACGAGGCGGCGCGGCGCATCTTCCGCGACCGCGCGCAGATCGGCCGCGTGAAGGTGCGCAGCATCATGACCTGCAAGGCGCGCGAGGGCGTCTGCCGCATGTGCTACGGACGCAACCTCGCCACCGGCCGGCTGGTCGAGATCGGTGAGGCCGTCGGGGTCATCGCCGCGCAGTCGATCGGCGAGCCGGGGACGCAGCTGACCATGCGGACGTTCCACACCGGTGGTGTCGCCACGGGCGGCTCGGACATCACACAGGGACTGCCGCGCGTGGAGGAGCTGTTCGAGGCTCGCGTCCCCAAGGGGAAGTCACTCATCAGCGAGATCGACGGCGACGTGGAGATCGTCCGCGGCGAGAACCGCTCGCTGAAGGTGAAGATCACGGCGCGCGACGTCTTCGACAGCACCTACCCGATCCCCTCGAAGCACGCGGTCCTCGTCCAGGACGGTCACGAGGTCGCCGAGGGCGCCGACATCATTCGGGGCAGCGGCGACGACGGGCGTGAGATCACGGTTCGCGCCAAGTACGGCGGTGTCGCGCGCGTCTCGGGAAGCAACCTGCTCGTGCGCACGATCGATGAGGACTCGCGCGAGTACGTCATCCCCGCGTCGTCCCAGCTCGTGGTCCGTGACGCCGAGCACGTGAGCGCCGGCGACAAGATCACCGAGGGTTCGATCAGCCCGCAGGAGCTGCTGCTCGTCCGCGGGCGCGACGAGGTGCAGAACTACCTGGTGCGCGAGGTGCAGCGCGTGTATCGCAGCCAGGGTGTCGACATCAACGACAAGCACATCGAGGTGATCGTCCGGCAAATGATGCGCAAGGTCCGCATCGACAACGCCGGCGACACCGACCTCCTCCCGGGCGAGATCGTCTCCCAGTTCGAGTGGGAGGAGTCCAACGCCAAGGCGCTCAGCGAGGGCGGCGAACCCGCCATCGCCCAGACGGTGCTGCTGGGACTGATCAAGGCCGCGCTCAACACGGCCTCGTGGCTCTCGGCGGCATCGTTCCAGGAGACCACTCGGGTGCTCACCGAGGCCGCCATCTCCGGCAAGGTGGACAAGCTCCGCGGTCTCAAGGAGAACGTCATCATCGGCAAGCTCATCCCCGCCGGCACCGGTCTGGACTACTACCAGAAGCTGCGCGAGGAGGCGTTCAAGCTCTACGAGGAGGACGAGGAGCCGGCGCTGGACGGCTCCGCCTACGACCCCGACCTGGTCGACGACGAGGACGCCCGCGGCGAACTCGAGAGCAGCGAGGGAGTCAGCGAGGAAGTTCCCACGGCTTCGGCCTGAGGCCGCACCCGACCCCGGCCGCGGCGGCCGGGGTCGGGACGGCGGCGCGTCCGCCGCTTCACCCGAACGTCACACCGTCGCAACGACTTCCCGCGATACTCTGGCCGTCGTGCTCGCGGCGTTCTCCGTCTCCTCGAACCTGTTCGTGTGGGTCGCTCTGCTGCTTGCGCTGTGGATCGCCGGCTACTTCCTGTACCGGTTCGCGATGACCCGGCGGAAGGATTTCGGGATGCCGGTGCGCAGGCGGCTGCTGCGGCGTGGCATGCACATCGAGCGCGACGAGGTCGCGGAGGTGCCGTTCTGGTGGACCGACCTGCAGGTGCAGCGCGCGGTCACGACCCACTGGCGCCACTCGCTGCGCACCACGTTCCTGCAAAAGCCCGAAGCCTGACACCTCGAACGAGCGGTGGCCGGGCCGCTCGACCGTCACAACGCCACAACGATGGTCGAGTTGTCGATGCGCGATCACGGACCCGTGACGCCGTGTCTGGGCATGTAAATCGGACCGCACGATAAGGCGGTTCACCGCGCCCTCGGCTCGATGCCTGCGCGCGGAATCGACGGGGACCGGAGGAACGCATTCGATGGCACATGCCCTGGTGGTGGATGACGACCCGCTCATCCGCGCCTTCATCGAGAAGGGGCTGAAGTTCGGAGGGCATGACGTCACCGCCGCCGCGGACGGCCTCGAGGCCATCGAGCTCATCTCGAGAGGCGGCTACGACGTGGCGCTCGTCGACCACGTGATGCCCGGTGCGTCCGGCATCGAGGTCATCGCTCACGCGTCCGCGGTGGACCCGACCCTGTCCTGCATCATCATCACGGCGCATCGCGACCTCGACGTCGCCGTCGAGGGCATGAACGCCGGGGCGGTCGGATACATCTCGAAGCCCTTCAAGACCGAGCACCTGCTCACGATCGTCGCCAACGCGCTGCGCCACCGCATGCTGCACGTCGAGACCACGCGGCTGAAGCTCCTCACGCCGATGCTCGAGCACTTCGCCGTCGTGCTGGCGAACACGCTCGAATCCAAGGACGTCGCGACGTCCGAGCACGCGACGCGCCTCGTCGACCTGTCCGGAAGGCTGGCGGCGCGCCTCGGTCTGCGCCCGGAGGCCTGCGACGCCATCCGCCTCGGAGCAGGCCTGCACGACATCGGCAAGGTCGCGGTCCCCGAGCAGATACTCCGAAAGGCGGGCCCGCTCACCGACGCCGAGTTCGAGATCGTCCGCAAGCACCCCGAGGTCGGCGCCTCGATCCTCTCCGACATCGACACCTGGGAGGAGGTGCGGCTCATCGTCCGCCACCACCACGAGCGGTTCGACGGCAGCGGGTACCCCGACCGTCTCCGCGCCACCCAGATCCCCCTGGGAGCCCGCATCGTCGGCGTCGTGGACTCGTTCGACGTCATGCGCAGCGGACGTCCGTACGCGGCGGTGAAGCAGCCCGAGGAAATCCTCGACGAGCTGGCGCGCGAGCGCGGGCGGCAGTTCGACCCCGCCATCGTCGACGCCTTGCTCGAGGTGCTACCCGATTCGGAATTCGACCATCGGCACGAGGCGGTCGGCACGGTTGCCGTCGCAAGCCGGCCGTTCATCGCCGCGCCCCCCGCGATGGACGTGGAGCACCCGGTGCTCCAGGCCGCCCGTGCCCCCTTTTATCGCTGAGCGACCCACCCCGCCGCCCGGCCCCCCGAAGGGCCGGCCAGCAACGCGGCCAGGTCGTCGTCCACGAGCGCGGTGCAGAGCGTGCGCACCCCCTCGCCGTTGGGGCGGTCGAGCACGACGTCCGCGTGCTCCTTCACCACGTCGAGCGCGTTGGCCACTGCGGCCCCGACGCCGGCGGCGCTGATCAGCACCACGTCGTTCTCGGCGTCGCCCACCGCGACCGTCTGCTCGAGGTTCTCACCCATGTCGTCCAGCGCAGCGCGGAGCCCGGTCGCCTTGTCGACTCCGCGAGGCAGCACCATCACCGAGTTCTTGTTGTAGATCACCTCCCGGTCCGGATCGAGCCGCCGGACGGCGTCCCGCACCAGGCTCTCGCTCTCGATCAGGGTGGCGCAGAGCACCCTTCCCACCACCAGCGGCTCGACGCCCGCGTCGCGAAGATCGGCGACGAGGTCCGCGCTCACCGGTGGCCCGAGCAGGCGCTGCCCACCGGTCGCCGGGTCGTACAGCACGCCGCCGTTCTCGACGACCACGCGGTCGAAGGTGTCCAGCTCGGTGAACACGTCCCGGATCTCGTCCAGCACGCGACCGGTGACGAGCACCAACCTGCGACCGGAGGCGGCGACGTCGCGCAGCCCTGACACCGCCGCGCCCGAGGCGACGCCGTGGGTCGCCAGCGTGCGGTCGTAGTCGCAAGCCAGCACGCGGAAGCGCATCCACCTATTGTCGCCGGAGCGATCGGGCGAGGCGCTACGCGGTCAGCTCGAACCTCGCCAACACCTCCGTCCCGCGCCCGGGCATGGACGTGATGAGCAGGGTCCCCTTCGCCCGCTCCGCACGCTCTCGCATCGAGATGAGCCCGAAGTGCCGGGCCGCGTCGAGCGTTGCCTCCGTGGCCGGCAGGTCCATCCCCACGCCGTCGTCACGGACCGCCACCTCGACCGAGTCGGGCTCGAACTTGACCATCACCTCCACCGCCGTCGGGTGGGCGTGCTTTCGCGCGTTGGTCAGCGCCTCCTGGACGATGCGAAAGATGGTCACCTCCAGCGGGCCGGCGAGGCGCGCATCCTGTCCGAGCACGCGCAACGTGGCCGGGATCTGGTCGCGTTCACCGAACTCTCGGACGAACTTGCGAAGCGTGGGCACGAGACCGAGGTCGTCGAGGGTCATGGGGCGCAGGTCGAAGATCAGGCGGCGCGTGTCGTCGAGAACTGTGCGCACGGAGTTCTTGAAGTCCGCCAGCTCGCTCACCACCTGCTCCGGATCGCGAACGATGAGGCGCTCGAGGATCTCCGCCTGCAGCACGAGATTGGCCATCGCCTGCGCCGGCCCGTCGTGCATGTCACGCGCGATGCGCATGCGCTCTTCCTCGATGATCTGGAAGACCTGCCTGGACGCGTTGCGAAGCTGCTCGGCGCCCACCGCGGGACCGTCGCTCGAGGCCATCACGTCGTCGAGGCTTCGGTACACGGAGCGCAGGACCTCCAGCTCCGCGCGCAGGCCCTGCACGCGCGCGGTCGTCTCGCGCTGGTGCTCCTCCGAGGCCGCCAGGTCTGCGCGGGCGGCCGCCAGCGCGCGAAAGTTGGAGTCGACGCGTTCGGGGTCGACGCCCGGCAGCTCGGCGATGAGCTTCTCCCAACCGACGGACAGCCGCGACACACGCCCGTGGATCTGGTCGCGCTGCGCGATCGTCTCGTTGAGCTCCACCTCCTGCGAGTCGGCGACACTCTCGAGCTCCTCGATGCGCTTGCTCACCAGGAATCGCACGCCGGAGAGCGCCGAGGGGTTGAGGGTTCGTGTATCAGTGCCGGGCATGGTGCGTGGGTTTGCCCTGCCGGACGCGTTGCTCGTGCACGGCGGCATCATAACCAGAGGCCGGCCGCGAGACCCCAAGCGTCGCGCGCCGGTCACGAAGCTGTTCAATCGGCTCGACACGTCCAATGCCCCGTCGGAGCGCCGTCATCAGAAGATCACCGTTACCGATAACTGATCGCGCAAGTCCAAGGCGCTGTGACAGGCCGGTTGCGCCCCCGGAGGCCCGATTTGCCCGGGCGTATAAACGATGACAACGCCCCCCAAAACTATGGTAACTGCACGGCTTTTGCCCACACACGACGACGTGAGAGGACGTGTGCTCGTCGCCGAGGACGACGACTCTCTGCGCCGGCTCCTGGAGCTGCGGCTGACCGCCGACGGCTGGGACGTGCGCGTCGCCGAGGACGGCGTCGGCGTGCTGTGCATCGTCGAGGACTGGACGCCCGACGTCATCGTCTGCGACGTCATGATGCCGCACCTCAGCGGACTGTCCGTCTGCCGCGAGCTCCGTCTGCGCTCCGAATTCTCCGACGTGCCCATCCTGCTCCTCACAGCCCGCTGCTTCGATGAGGACATCCAGGAGGTCATGCACCTCGGCAACATCACGTACATGAGCAAGCCGTTCGACTTCCGACAGCTCGACCAGACCCTCGTCGTGATGCGGCGCGAGGGCGTCATCTCACCGGAGCTCGCGATGCAAGTGCATAGGGCCGCGAGCTAGAGAGCGGAGTCGGACCTGGCGGGAATGGCGTCTCTGTCTGCGCGCGCGGCTGGGCTGCGCAGCCTGTTGGACCGTGTGACCACACCCGGTGGACTGTTCGTCACCGCGGTGCTCGGGGTGGCGGCGCTCCCGGTCACCAACGTCATTCGAGACCCGGACTTCTGGTGGCACCTGCGCGCGGGACAGCTGATACTCCAGCGTCACTCGCTGGTCGGCACCGACCCCTTCACGTACACGGTGGCGACGCACCACTGGACGATGCACGAGTGGCTGACCGAGGTGGGCTTCGCGCTCATGCACCAGGTGGGCGGTCTGGGGTTGATCGTGCTCGCGCTCAGCGCGCTCACCTGGGCCGGCATCCTCTGCATCTTCCTTCGCGCCCGGCTCCGCCGTCCGCCGATGTTCGTGCTCGGCGTCGGGTTGCTGATCGGTGTCGTGGCCGGCTACCCGATCTGGGGACCGCGCGCGCAGATGATCACGTTCACGCTCAGCTGCCTCCTGCTGCTGATCATCGAGCGCCACCTGCACCGCGGCGGGCGGATCGCGTGGCTGCTCGTCCCAATGTTCGTGGTGTGGAGCAATCTGCACTCGGGGTTCATCATGGGCCTCGGCTTCATCGCGGTGGTGCTGGTCGCAGAGGTCGTGGGCGCGACGCTCGGGCTGCCCGACGCGGCGCCCAGGGAGCGTGTGCGCACCCTGGGACTGGTGCTCCTCGCGTGCACGGCGGCCTCGATGGTCAACCCCAACGGGCCCGGCATTCTCCTCTACGCGTTCCAGACCCAGGGATCGGCCGCGCAGCAGTCGCTCATCGCGGAATGGCACTCGCCCGACTTCCACGACTGGGAGGTCAAGGCGTTCGAGCTCATGCTGCTCACGCTGGTGGCGATGGTGGTCACCAACCGCCGCCTGCGGGCGAGGGACGCGGCGCTCCTGCTCGTGACCACGGCGCTGGCGCTGCAATCGGTGCGCCACATCGCGCTGTTCGTCGCCGCGGCGACGCCGATGTGGATCGACCAGGCGAACCTCCTCGTGCGCCGGGTGCGCGCCCGGCCACGCCGCGCCCGCCCGCTCCCGCCCCTCACCGTCCGGACGGTCGCCTACGCCGCGGTCGTCTCCGTCGTCGCCGCTCTCTACCTCGCCTCGCGCCTGGCCCCGTCCGTCGCCACCACCGAGGCCTCCTCGCGCTACGCGACGGACTTCCCCGTGTGCGCCGCGCAGTGGCTGGCGAGCTCCTCGAGACCGCTCCGAATCTTCAACCAGTACGGGGAGGGTGGTTACCTCGCGTACGCGCTGTCGTCGAGGGGCGACAGGGTGTACGTGTTCGGAGACGCGGCGCTGATGGGCGACGCGCTGCTCTATCAGTACGCGGACGTCGAGAGCGTTCAGCCCGACTGGGACGTGATCATTCAGCGGTCCGGCGCCGACATCGTGCTCTTCGACCGTGACACGCCACTGGCGAACGTGATGGCACGCAGCGCGGACTGGATGAAGGTCTACGAGGACCGGCTCAACGTGGCGTTCGTCCCCGCGGCGAAGCACGCCGAGTTGCACCTGCCTCCTGCATCAGCCGCGTTCACCAGGAGTCCGACGTGCGCCGCACACGCATCGACGGCCGTCGCCGCGGCCCCGGGCGGGCCCGGCGGGTGAGCGGCGTGGCACTGGCGCTGGCGGCCGGCCGTTCGCGTGCGCGGGACTCGACTCGCGCTGCGCGCGCATGGTGGATCGCCGGCGCGGCGGTCCTGATGATGGCGATCACCGTGCAGCCGTTCCGCGACCCCGACGTCTGGTGGCACCTGGCGCTCGGCCGGCTCATCGTCGAGCACGGCATCCCGCCGCACGAACCGTTCAGCTTTCTCACCGCGGCCAACCCGTGGATCCATCAGCAGTGGCTCTACGAGGTCGGCCTGTTCCGGACCTTCTCCGCCGGGAGCTTCGGCCCGGGGCTGGCGTCGCTGGGCATGGGCGCGGTGGCCGTGATGGCGATCGTCGTCGCAGCGCTCTCGGTGCCGCGCAGCGCCCGGGTCAGCGGCACGTGGCTCGCCTTCGCCATGGTGCTCAGCGGCCTGGTCATGGGCGAGGTCGTCGGTGTGCGCGGCCAGGTCGTCACGCTTCTGGGCACCTCGATCCTGCTGCTCGTCATCACCCGGTGGCGCGAGGGAAGCTCGCGCGCCGTCTGGGTGTTGCCTCCGACGTTTCTGCTCTGGGCGAATCTGCACGCGGGCTTCGTCGTCGGTTTGATCGTCCTCGCCGTGGCCCTCGCGGCGGCGTCACCGCTGGCTCCCAACGGGCGGCTGGCGCGCCGGCCGCTGCTGGCGGCGGCGATCGTGAGCCTGGGTGCGACGCTGGTCAACCCGGCGGGGCTCGCGATCTACCAGTACGTCGGCGAAACGTTCGCCAATCCGACGCTCACGTCGGCGATCACGGAATGGCTGTCTCCCGACTTTCACAACGTGTGGGTGCGGCTCTTCGAAGCGGAGGTCGTCCTGATGGTGATCCTCTGGGCGATCGGCGGCGGACCTGCACGCTTCGACCTGCTCCTGGCAGGCGTGGCGGTGGCGGCCACTCTCCAGGCGCAGCGCAACGTCTCGCTGTACGCGCTCATAGCGGCGCCGCAAATCGCGGCGTACGGTGTTCGCGCGTGGCGCGCCCACGCCCAGCCGAGGCTCGTCCGCGCCGGGGTGCGCGCGCCGCGAGCCCTTCATCCGCTGGCCGCCGCCACCGCTGTGCTCGCGATCGGGGCCGCGGTGGCAGCCGGCGCCGTCGTCCCGAACATCACGCCGAGCGCAACGCGCGCCTTCGAGGCTGCGCGGTATCCACGCGGGCCCGCCAACTACGTCGCCGCCCACCTCATGGGGCAGCGCCTCTACAGCATCGACACGTGGGGCGGCTATCTCGCGTACCGATTCCCGAGCGACCGCATGGTGTTCCTGTACGGAGAGACCGGCGTGTTCGGCGATCGCGACCTGCAGCTGTACGAGGACGTACACCTGCTCGCGTCCAACTGGACCGACGTGCTGCGGCGGTACTCGATATCGCACGCGGTGATACCGCTGCACTCCCAGGAGGCCTCGGCCTTTCACGCCATCGGCTGGACGGTGGCCTGCTTCGACGCGGCCAGCGACGCCGTGGTCATGTCGGCAGGATCTGCGACGAGCCCACCGCCCGTCTTGGACGCGCCGGCCGGCGCACCCCGCTGCTGAGCTAGCGGGGCAGCTGGGCTCGCTGCGCGCCCCGCAGCGCCTTCTCGCACACGACGGCCGCATCCTCGCGCCCGAGGTCGCGGTAGGCGGCCGCCGCCGTTGCGTACCCAGTCGCTGCGATCGACGGCTCGTGGTTGCGCATCGCCGAATCGGCCGCGGCCGCCATCGTGACCGCCGCCGCCAGGCGGTCGAGGGGATCGTCCGACGCGGTGTGCGCCTGCTCGGCCAGGCGCAGCGCCGAGAGCTCGTCACCGTGGGCGCGCGCGACATCGGCGAGCCCGCGCGACACCGCGCTGACCAGCCCGTCGATCCGGCGCTCGCGGGCGATCGGCAGCGCCTCGTCGAACCAGGATTGCGCGTCGTCGATCCAGCCCCCCTCGAGAGCGATGACGCCGAGGTCGCACAGCGCCTGGGCAACCGCCGTCTGGTCGCCGCGCGTGCGGACCAGCTCGAGCGTCTCCTCGCCGAGACGCCGGGCCTCCTCGAGGTCGCCACGATCGCGCGCGTCGCCCGCGAGCGCGGCGAACACGCGCTCGCGGGAGTCGGCATCCGGGAAGTCCCCGAAGCCGAGGGCCTGCTCGAGGTACAGGAGTGCTCCATCCGTGCGACCGCCCGCCGCCTCCGCCACCGCGAGATCGGTGAGCACCCGGGCGGCCGCGGCGTCGTGCGGGCCGCGCGGGGCGAGCGAGAGGGCCTCCGCCACGCGCCGCGCCGACTCGGAGACGCGCCCCGCCTCGAGGTCGAGGGTTGCGAGGTTGATGAGCGCGGCCGCGGCGGTCCGGTCGTCGGCGGTCTGCCTCGCCAGGCGCTCGGCCTCCTCCCAGAGGCGGCGCGCCTCGTCGACGTCCGCGTCCTCGATGGCGAGCCCGCCCAGATGACCCGCGATCACCCCTTGGAGACGCGAGTCGCCGCCGCGAAGCGCCATCTGGCCGGCGGTCTCCCAGTACGCGGGTGCGAGCGCCGGTCGCGCCTCCTCGCAGGCGGAGGCGATCTCCGCTATGGCGGCAGCGATCCAGGCCGGCCGTCCCCCTCGCCAGGCGTCGAACGCCGCCACCACGTCCGCAAAGGCGTTCTCGCGGCTGCCAGCGAGCTGGTGGACGAGCCCGCGGCCGAAGAGCGCCGCCCCCCTGCGCTCGGGGTCGAAGACGCCGTGCAGCTGCGCCAGCGCGTCGTCGTACCCGGCCAGCGCCTCGACCAGGTCACCGGCGCGCATCGCCCCCGACGCGCGCGACATCGCGGAGTCCGGGTCGACTGCGGGTGGGGTCTGTGACGTGCTCATGTTTTCCTGGAATTCCGCCTCAGTCGGGACCGTAACAGCATGTGGTGAGGCATCGTTACCGGTCCTTTGTCGAGGGTGCTGTCACCCCCGGCTAGGCTCGAAACGTGACAGTTGCCCCGCCATGTCCGCGGGCCGGGTTTCAGTGGTGAGTCAGCAGCTCACGCAACGGATTTCCCTGGGAGCGCCGGCGTCCGGGGGAGGCTCGCCACGCGCTGCCGCGGCGCGCGCCGCGGCGGAAGCGCACACCGTCGTGCGCGGCGACCGGCGCCTCGGCATCGAGCGGATCATCGAGCTCAGCCGTTGGATCGTTCTCGTCTTCGCGGCGATCACCAACAACCTGCCCGGCATCGTGATGCGCGAGTCGGTCGGGCCGGTGAACCTTCTCCTCGGCGGCTGGGCTTTCTTCAACCTGTGCGCCACCGCCATGCTGATCGCGCGGCGGCTTCCGGGGCGCCGCCTCCAGCTCGCCGCCATCGGGCTCGACATCGCGGTGGCGAGCGCGCTGGTCTACCTCAGCGGGGGCTTCTCGTCCAACCTGGGGATGGCGTTCTACATGGTCGTGATCGCCAGCAGCCTCCGCTTCGGCGTGGCGGGAACCCTCAGCTGCGCCCTCGCCGCGGGCGCGGTCTACTTCGCGGTCGGTCTGGCCGCCGCGGGATGGAACGTGAGCGGTGCGCTGCTCGACGTGGCGGCGAGCCGCCTCTTCCTCTTCTTCGTCGTCGCGCTCACCAGCGCGCTGCTGGCGCGCGAGCTGGTCGCCGCGCGTGCACGTGAGCTGAGTCACACATTCGAGCTCCAGCACGCCGCGTTCAACGAGCTGCGCGAGGTGGACCGCATCAAGAGCGACTTCATGATGCTGGCGTCGCACGAGCTGCGCACTCCGCTCACCAAGATCAAGGCCTGGCTGTCGCTGATGCAGGACGCCGGCGCCCAGCTGCCGGACGCGGCGCGTGACGAAGGGATCGCCGAGCTGCGCACCGAGGCCGAGCACCTCGCCCGGCTCACCGACAACCTGCTCTGCATCACGCAGCTCGAGTCCGGTGAGATCCGCCTCAAGGCGACCACCGTGGACGTGGACGCCATGCTGCACGAGGTGATCTCGCGCTTTGTCGAGAGCGCGGACCGCGACCGCTTCGCGATCCGCATCGACCCCGAGGCGAAGCGCCTCATGGCGGACCACGAACGCCTGTCCCTCCTGCTCGCCTGCCTCATCGACAACGCGCTGAAGTTCTCGCCGCAGAGCGAGCCGGTCAAGCTGCGCGCGCGCCGCGTCGTCAACAAGGTCCACCTCGAGGTGCACGACAACGGGCGCCGCATCCCGGACAGCGACAAGGAGCGCGTCTTCGCCTCCTTCTATCAGGTCGAGTCGCCGCTGCTCCGCCAGCGGGGCGGCTTCGGTGTGGGCCTCTACCTGGCGCGGCAGCTGGTCGAGCGGATGGGCGGGACCATCTCGATCGACAACTCCGGCAACCGCGGCAACACGTTCGTCGTCGCCCTCCCCGCGTTCGGCTGAGTCACGTGGGAAACGCGTTCGTAACCGTCGTTTCGATCTCCGTGACCCCATGCTACGGTCGGTGCGTGTTGGTCGCTTGGAGCTTGCGACGCGTATGAGCGCATTCACCGAGTCCGTCGCCGCTCCGGGATGGGGAGCAACCCGCCCGGCCGCCGACGCGACCGTGCTCGTCATCGACGACGACCCCTCGATGCGGGACATTCTCGAGGTGCTCGCGCAGCAGCACGGGTTCGCCCTTCAGTTCGCAGAGAACGGTGCGGAAGGCCTGCGGGTGGCCGAGCAGACCGACGTCGACCTGATCCTCCTGGACCTCAGCCTTCCGGGGCTGCCCGGGTTCGACGTCTGCCGGCGGATCCGCGCCGCCGGCGTCGAGGTGCCGATCATCATGGTGTCGGCGAGCAGCGACAAGGTCGACGTCGTGGTGGGTCTCGAGATCGGAGCCGACGACTACATCAGCAAGCCGTTCGAGATCCGCGAGCTGGCCGCGCGCATCAACGCCAAGCTGCGCCGCCAGCGCTCCTCGCAGGCACAGGTGCGCCCCGGGCGCCTCAAGTTCCCCGGCCTGATCGTCGACATCGGGCGGCACGAGGTGCTCCGCGACGGCGAGTCCGTGAGCCTCACGCCCACGGAGTTCGACCTGCTGGCCCTCCTCTCCGCCTCGCCGGGGCGCGTTATCTCCCGCTCCGAGATGATCCAGAAGGTCTGGGGGCAGGGCGCCGACCTCGATCTGCGCAGCGTCGACGCGCACGTCTACCGGCTGCGCCGCAAGATCGAGCCGGACGGACCCCGGCCGACCTACATCCACGCCGTGCCGGGCATCGGGTACCGCTTCGAGCGGCGCGGCCTCAACGAGCGTCTCTCGCGCGCGAGCGGCTCCATCGACACGTCGGAGACGCCGCTGCTGGCCTTCGCCGGCGACGAGAACTAACTACCTAGCGCCCCGTCTCAGAAATTTTCTTGCGAACCCCCTGAGGCAGGACACTAAGGGCCCTCGGGGGTCGGCTCGGTCGTGGGTAGCACCGTCAACCGCCGGCGTCGAAGATTGCGGCGGCGCTGAGGGCCGTCGCCGTTGCTGAGCACCAGCTTCCCGCTCTCGTTGAGGAGCGCCGGCCGGGCGTCCACGAGCTGGTCGTCGAGGAGTGACAGCGTGCGGCCACGCGGTAAGGCGAACTCGAGGCAGACGATCCGCCGCCCGTCCCACCTCCGGCGCTCGCTGGACCCGGTGTAGACGACCACGCTCCGGGTGACCCTTCGCTCGGGCGAGGCGCCGACCCCGTACGAGATCCGGTACATCTCCCCCGGCCGCAGCGACCATCGCGAGGAGGGGCTCCCCGCCGACGCTGCTGGCGTGTTCATGCTGTTTGAGCATTTTGATGCGTACGGCTCCGGCGTCGCCTCATCACGAGTCGCGCGGACGTAACGGCTTCGAGACGTCTCGCCGCCACCGTCCGGGCAGCGCGAAAGTCGGCGCAGCGGCCGGCGGCCCGGCGACCGCCGATCGCATGGTGCACCCTTCCTGTCCTGCGCCAATCGTTTTGACGTACAACACAGCAGTGACCGTTTCCATAGCCATCGTTTCCGGCAAGGGAGGCGTCGGCAAGACGACCACCGCGATCAACCTCGGCGCCGCGCTCGCGGAGACGGGGCAGCGGGTGCTCGCGGTGGACTGCGACCCTCAGTCCAACCTGACCAGCGGTCTCGGCGTCAACCCGTACGAGATGGCGCGCACCCTCAGCGACGCGATGATCGGGAACGCCACGGTCACCGACGTGATCATGCCGACCGAGTGGCAGAATCTGTCACTCCTCGCCGCCAGCCCGGAGTTGGTTGGGGTCGAGACCGAGCTGGAAACGTCGCTCGAGCGGGAGGTGGCGCTGCGCAACGCGATGAACGTCAACGGCACCGCAGAGGCTTTCGACTTCATCCTGTACGACACGCCGCCGTCGTTCGGCTTCCACACGATCAGCGCGCTGGCCGCCGCCGACTACGTGCTCATCCCCCTGCAGATGTCGGGCTTCGCCATCCGCGGGTTCAAAGAGGTCCTGCGGGCTGTGCACCTCGTGCGCTCGGGGCTCAACGAAAACTTGCAGATCCTCGGCATCGTCCCCACCTGGGTCAACCTGCGCACCAAGTTCAGCCGTCAGCTCCTGGACGGCCTCTGCGAGCTGGCCAGCATCCGCGTGTTCGACACCGTGATCGCCCCGACGGTGAAGCTGCAGGAGACCTCACTGGTGGGCATCCCCGTCACCTCGTACGCGCCGTCCTCCAAGGCGGCGGACGCGTACCGTCGCCTGGCCCAGGAAGTCCTGGCGAGTGTCTAAGCGGGCAGCGCCGCAGCAGCCCGACGTGACATCGACGTCCCCGCGCCTCGACGGAACCCTCGCACGCTGGCTGTCCCCGACGTCCGAATCGCGCGTCGAGCGCATCGCGTGCTCCCACGTGCACGACCGGCCCTGGTGGGCGCAGGACCCGATCAGCGAGCAGGATCGCGCAGCGCTGCGCGACAGCGTCGCGACCCGCGGGATCATCGAGCCACTGCTGCTGCGTCACCGCGCCGAGGGCGGGCTGGAGGTCGTGACCGGGTCGCGCCGTCTGCAGGTGGCGAGAGAGCTCGAGATGGCGCGCGTCCCGGCGATCGTTCGCGAACTGGCGGACCGCGAGGCGATCCTGGTCGCGGCTTGGTCGACGGTGGAACGCCGCCACCCCTCAACGGACGAGCTCGTCGCCGTGAACCAGATGCTCATCGAGGCCGGACTGACCCCCGATGAGGCGCGGGTGCTCGCCGGCAGCCGGCCCCCGGAGCCAGCCACCGAGACGGTGCTCGGATCCTCGGCGCTCACCGCGCCGTTCCTGCTGCGACCGCTGGTGCGGAGCTACCGCAGCGCGACGTCGTTCGCGCCCTTCCTTCGCGTCAGCGTGGGCGCCGTGCCCGACATGACGCCGGCGCAGCGCGCTGCGGCGCTCGCTGTGCTGGACAGCGCGAGACCGGCTTCGATCGCCACTTGAGCCGCAACCTCCGGTACTCCGAGGACGAGCTTCGAGAGCAGTGGGCTTTCATCGACTCCTTGGTGGACACGCAGGCGGCGTCGCTTCGGTCCGGCGTCCAGGACCCCGAGGAGGACACCGTCGACGTCGTGACGCAGAGCGCGGACCTGCAGCGCGAGATCGACACTCTCCGCGAACGGGTGCGGCGCCTGGAGCGCGAGCGCGACGAGCTCCTCCAGAGGGTGCGCGCCGCGGAACGAGCGGCCGCCGTGGTCGCGGCGCCGGTGCGCGCGCCTGCGCAACCCGTCGAAGCGCCCCGCCCACAGGCGCTGCCCCGGCCGGTGCAACCCGCGCCGCCAAGCGTCGAACGCCGGGTGCGCGAGTGGTGGAGGCGGATCAGCCGCTGAGGACGGGGGCCGGCTCGTAAGCGTCGGATTGCTCGGCGACCGGCTTCGACCTGCGCCCCTGCGCCATCGCGATGAAGCGCTGCAGCGCGGCGACGGGCGAGGGCCGCACCGCGACCTCACGGAGCAGCACCTTGGTCTGCTCGAGCAGCTCGGGCTCGGGAAGCTCACCTCGACCCGACGTTGCGCGCACCCATCCGGACGAGTACCAGAGGACGGTCTCGAACGCGAGGCCGCTCAGCGTCAGGCCGTTGAGCAGTGACTCGGTGATGCGCGACATCGGGCGCTTGGCGTTTGTGACAACGATGCCGCGAATCTTCTCGAGCGCGCCCAGCTGCTGCGCCAGGCCGACCGTGAGTGCGGCGGCCCGCAGCGAGAGGATGTCGAGCGCAGTCGGGATGACGATGCGGTCGGCGACCGACATCGGTCCCAGCAGCGAGGGTTCGTGCGGGTGGGTGTCGAGCAGTATCAGGTCGGCGCGGTCACGCACCGGCTCGAAGATCGACCGCAGCTGCTCGGCCGGCAGCGGCTCGTCGTTGAGGCTGCGGTGCCCCGCCACGGTCTTGATGCCCAGGGGGTGCTCGATGAGCGCGTCAGCGAGCGAGACGCGCCCGTGCAGGACGTCGGCGATGGTCACGCTTCGCTTGGCCTTCTCGAGCACGTTGCTGAGCCCGCCGGTGGGATCCAGGTCGATCGCGATGACCCGAAGCCCACCTGCGGCCGCCGCGGCGCCGAGCGCGTAGCTGGTGGTCGTCTTGCCGACACCACCTTTTAGCGACGCAATCGTGATTACTTCCGTCGTCACGGCCACAAGAATATGCGCAGATGGCCTCTGCCGCACCGCACGTCAAACTTCTGCGACAGCTCTCCGACGCGCGTGACGACTATCGCAGCGGGGCGCTCGACGTGGACTGGGACGGCGGCCGCGCAACGCTCTACATGGTCTTCGGCCAGCCCAGCCACGCCGAGTTCGAGGAGACTGGCAGAGGCAGAGTGGAAGGTATCCCGGCCCTTGCGGCGCTCCTGCGCGACCTGCCGCCGCTCTTCTCGGTGGAGCCCTGGCGCAAGGCGATGCCGCCCACCGAGACCCTCGACTGCACCGTCGACGACCTCGTCCAGCACTTCGCGGAGCTCGCCGCGGCCCACGCCCCGGCCCCCCAGAGCACCGAACTGGCACCATCACCGCTGTTCACGGCGCACGACGATTCACCGGATCTCGCGTACGACCTGACGACGTTCCCGATGCTTCCGGAGGGCGATCTCATGGCTCCGGATGCGCCGGCCGGCGACGCCGATGCGGAAGCTCTGGCCCGCCGGCTCGGATCCGGACTGCTCACGCTGACCGGTCCACGCCTGCGCGCCGCGGCGACGGTCGTACAGGGAGAGCTGCGCGACGGGGTGTGGGTGGACTCCGAGAGCCACGCTCGCGGCGAGAGCGCGGTGATGGCGATCATGGGCGCTCGGGACGGGACGCTCGCAGCGCACAATTTCGAGCCCGAGCTCACCGACGCGATCGCGATGCTGTGGCGCCTCCCCGTGGAGCAGGAGGCGATGAATCTGCAGTGGCTGAGCCCCGAGGCGCTCATGGAGTCCTTCACGCGTGCCGGCGACGACCGGGTCGTGTTCGTGGACGCGCAGACGCGCGGCGTCGGCCTGTTCGTGAACGGGCGCCTGGTGGGCGCGTACTCGTCGATGCACCGGCGTCCGCAGCACAACCCACTCTCGTTCCAGCAGCTGCTCCAGCAGCCCGAGGGCCGGATCACAGTGCTGCGCAAGACCAGTCTTCAGACCGGCACGGCGGAGCCGGCGGCGATCACGGACGTGCCGCGTCCTCCGCCCGCCGAGCCCGCAGTCCAGGAAACCGCAAGGGTCGAGGCCTCGGAGGCGCCGACCCCGCCGCCGCCCGCGACGGCCGATCGCAGCAGCGAGATCGCCGGAGACCTCGGGATCGACTTCGCCGAGGTCCGGCGAGAGCTGGCGCAGATCACGATCTCGTGGCTGGGAGAGCGCGACGGTCAGCAGGTGCTGGCGCTGATTCAACGCACGCCGTCGACCGTGGACGACTTCGTGGCCACGATCGACACGGTCCGGGCGCTGCAGCTTCCCGGCTGCGACGAGGCCGTCGTGCAGGCCCTGGCGCGTGACCTGCACGTGCGCGCGGCCGAGCGTCTCTGCGCAGCCTGAGCATGAACGTTGCCGGCGCGCTCCAGGACCACAGCGTCGTCGCGCTCGCGCTCCTCTCGGTCGTGCTCGGGTTTCTGTGCTCGTACCTGTTGCGTCGTCAGAAGGTGATGGGTAGAAGGCTCCGCATCGCTGAGGAGGCCGCCGAGGAGGCGGCCCGCGCGGCTGCGCTCGCAGCGCCGGGCGGGATCGACCCGGAGGTCGTCATCGAACTGCTTCGCGACGGCCGTCCGCCGACCCTCGACAACATCTATGCGCTGATGCAGAGCCGCGAGCTACCCGGCGAAGCGACGCTTCAGCGAGCCTGAAACCTCGGCGCACGACGGCTCGCGCGCTCGGGATGGATGGCCCGCGCCGACGCCTGGAGCGCCGCCACGACCGCGTCCGTGCGAAGCGCCTCGATCACTTCCTCGGTGTGCTGCAGCACCTTGACGCTGTTGCGAATCGACCACCCGGTCCGGCCGGGCACGCGCGGCGGGAGCGCGATCGCGCCCGGGGTGCGCACCGACCAGCTCCGCGGCGTGTACCGCGCGGGCTCACTCTTGGCGAGCCGCTCACGAAGTTGCTGCGCCGCGGCGTTGCTGTCGAAGAGGTGAAATGCACCGTCGGCCTCGGCAACCGGCTCCGCCTCCGCCGTCGGAGACGGCTCGGAGACGACCGCGGCCGCGACGCTGCCGTCCGTCGCCATCGCGAGCAGCGCTGACGCGAGCTCTTCGCCCGATTCGAACGAGTTGCCCTCGCCGAACCAGTCGTCCTCCTCCACCTCGGGCGGAGGCGCCGTGTCCAGCTGGAAGTCGAGCATCGCGGAGCCATCGTACGCGGGGGTCCCGGAACGGCCCGAAAAGATCGTGTATCGAAGCGGTTGCTCGATCGGGCAGCCGGCGGCACCTTGGGCACAATCGGCGACACAGGCGCACTCAGCATCCGCCAACTCAGGAGCACACTGACGTGACCCCTTCCGCAGGCCAAGCGCCGCTCGACTCCCGCTATCTGGAAGCGCTTGGGCCGCTGCGCCCGCTCGTCGACGACGACAGCCTCACGGAGATCATGGTCAACGGGCCCGAGATGGTCTACGTGGAGCGCAAGGGCAAGATCCTCCTCACCGACATCCGGTTCGACGACGAGTCCCACCTGCTTCGCGTCATCGACATGATCGTGTCCTCGGTGGGACGGCGCATCGACGCTCGCACGCCGCTCTGCGACGCGCGCCTGCTCGACGGATCGCGCGTCAACGCTGCGATCCCTCCCGTGGCGCTCGACGGCCCCATGCTGACGATTCGCAAGTTCGCCAAGGATCCCTACCAGGTGAGTGACCTGATCGGGTTCGGCACGCTCTCCGAGGAGGCCGCGTCGTTCATCCAGGCCTGCGTGCTCGCACGCGCCAACATCATCATCTCGGGCGGCACGGGCACCGGAAAGACCACGCTGCTCAACGTGTGCTCGGGCTTCATCCCGATCGACGAGCGCATCGTCACGATCGAGGACGCGGCCGAGCTGCAGCTGCACCAGGAGCACGTGTGCCGCCTGGAGTCCCGGGTCGCCGACATCAACGGCGAGGGCCGCATCGCCATCCGCGACCTGGTGATCAACTCGCTCCGCATGCGCCCCGACCGCATCGTGGTCGGCGAGTGCCGCGGCGGTGAGGCGCTGGACATGCTCCAGGCGATGAACACCGGCCACGACGGCTCGCTGACCACGATCCACGCCAACAGCGCGCGCGAGACGCTCTCACGTCTGGAGACGCTCGTGCTCATGGCCGGCATGGACCTGCCGCTGAAAGCCATACGTCAGCAGATCGCGGGCGCGATCAACCTCATCGTGCAGCTCAACCGCCTGAAGGACGGCTCGCGCAAGGTGGTGAGCATCGACGAGGTGATCGGCATGGAGGGCGACACCGTCACCATGCAGGAGATCTTCAAGTTCGAGTCCAAGGGCGCCGAGGCGCAGACCGGCAAGATCGTCGGCGAGTTCACGCCCACGGGGATCCGTCCGCAGATCATCGACCGCCTCTTCGACATGGGCATCCCGCTGCCCACACGTCTGGCGCAGCTCTTCCCGGACAGGCGCCAGCTCATCGGTGCGATCGGCGCCAGCAACGGCAGAGCGCGCTAACTCACCCTTCCGCAGCCGCTCTCTGCCTAGCCGGTCCGGGGCTGTCTAGCCTGTTGGCTCGAGCACCTGCGGGTGGAACATGCTCTCCGGCAGCGACTCGCCCGACGAGGCGAGATGGTGCAGGAACGTCGGCACGGCTCCCGTCGGTGTGAAAGAGCCGATGACGTCGCCGTCGTCGCCGATGCCGAGCTGCCTGAACGCGTAGATCTCCTGCAGCTTCACCTCGTCGCCGTCGCTGCCGAGCACCTCGGTGATGCTCACCACCTTGCGGGTACCGTCGCGGAGGCGGGACTGATGGGCGATCACGTTGATCGCCGACCCGATCTGCTCGCGGATCGCGCGCGACGGCAGCTCGGAGCCCGCCATGAGCACCATCGTCTCGAGGCGACCGATGGCCTCGCGAGGGTTGTTCGCGTGCAGTGTCGTGAGCGAGCCGTCGTGGCCGGTGTTCATCGCCTGGAGCATGTCCAGCGCCTCGCCGCCGCGGCACTCGCCGACCACGATGCGGTCGGGCCGCATGCGGAGCGAGTTGATCACCAGCTCGCGAATGCCGACGCGACCGCGTCCCTCGACGTTGGCCGGCCGCGTTTCCAGTGTGACCACGTGGTCCTGGTGCAGCTGCAGCTCGGCCGCGTCCTCGATGGTGACGATCCGCTCACCCTCCGGGATGAAGCTGCTGAGGATGTTGAGAGTGGTCGTCTTGCCGGAGCCGGTTCCGCCGCTCACCAGCACGTTGAGGCGCCCGCGCACGCATGCGCGCAGCAACTTCGCCATCTCCTCGGTGATCGAGCCGAACTTGATCAGGTCCTCGATCTGCAACGCCTCCTTGGCGAACTTTCGGATCGTCATGGTGGCTCCGCGCAGCGCCAGCGGCGGGATGATCACGTTCACGCGCGAGCCGTCCTTCAGGCGCGCGTCGACCATCGGCGACGACTCGTCGACGCGCCTGCCGATGCTGCTCACGATGCGGTCGATCACCTGCATCAGCTGATCGTTGCTCTCGAACGTCACCGGGCTGAGCGACAGCTTGCCGCGCTGCTCGACGTAGATCTGGCGGGGGCCGTTGATCATGATCTCGGTGATGTCCTCGTTGGCGAGGAGGTCCTCCAGCGGACCGAGGCCCAGCACGTCGTTGATCACCGTCTCGATGACGCGCATCCGGTCCTGACGGCTCAGCGTCAGCGCGAGCTCCGTGGCCACCTCGCCGACCAGCTCGGCGATGCGCTGGCGCACCGTCTCGGGCGACGCGGAGTCGTTGTCGGCCAGCTCGTCCACCAGGCGCTGGTGCACCTTGGTGCGCAGGCCCGAGTATGCGTGTCCGGCCCCGGGTTTCCCGAGCGTCCTGCCCAGGCCCGTGCGATTGAGCAGCGACGCGCTGCCTCCCACCCGGCCCGGGGCGTCGCCGCCAACCTGCGCACCGAGGGGACCCACCGGCCGGGCCGGCGGCGCGCTCACGGGCGCCGAGGATGGCAGGGCGGGCTGCGCCGGTGCAGGAGGCGCCGTCGACAGCGCCGCGCGCTCCATGGGTCGCGCGGTTCCGCCTGCTGGCGACGCGGCGGCGCGCGCGGGCGACTCACGCGGCTGCCAGCCCCTGTACTCGGGTACCCCGTCCGGCGATACGCCCGGTGCCGGCACCCCGTCCTCCGCCTTGCGCTGGACCCTGTCGAGTAGCGACATCTGTCCTCGAGAGATTGAGTTGCAATCGAAAGCGGCCAGCCGCGTTCGCAGTAAACGTGACGCTAACGGCGCCGGACCACGGCACGGCCCGCGAAGATGCAACGATCCTGTCGAAGCCGCGCAGCGCGTTCCGGAGCGCCGAGAACCCTGTGATAGACCCGGCGTGGAGCAGTTGCTATCAGAGGGAACGTGCATGGCGCAGCGGGAGCCGGGGGATGCGAGCGCGCGAATCGAGCGATGGGCTGAGCTCAGCCGCACCGCTTCGGTGGTGCGCGCCGCGGAACCGATTGACGACACTGCGACCGGGCGGCGCCGGCGGCGTAGCAACCCACGGACGGCCCTCGGCGTCGGCGTCGGCACCGCGGTGCTCGTGGCCGGCATTGCGCACCTCGCCACCACTGGCTCGGACGTCGCTGCCGATGGGGGCGCTGATTCAACGCTCTTCTCGCTCACCAACCAGGGCCGCGCCAGCAACGGCGTTCGCGCGCTGAACTTCAACGGGACGCTTGAGACCATCGGTGAGGGCGGGTACTACGGTGGCTGCGGTTTCCCAGTGCACGGCCGCTCCGTCGACATGATCCAGCGCAACTACTTCGCGCACCCCATCGCCGGATGCGGACAGCTCGTGTTCTCGATCATGCACGCGTACGGGGTCAACTACCGGTCCGCCGGAGAGAACATCGGGTGGGTCTCCGGCGCTGGAGGCGGTGGCTCTGCCGCCGGCTACATCAACGGGCAGTTCATGAACAGCCCCGAACACCGGGACAACATCCTGAACCCGAGCTACACCGACCTCGGTGTGGGGTCGGCGGAGGGCAACAGCTGGACCGGCGCCGGGGCGGCGATGTCGGACGTCTGGATGTTCAGCGAGGAGTTCGCCCAGCTCGGCTCCTCTCCCCCACCGCCGCCGCGTCCCAAACCCCCGAGCCCGGCGCCGCCGCGCAACTCCACCGCGCCACCCGCGCCCGCGCAGCCTCCGGTCGCGACGCAGCAGCCCGGCGCCACCGCCACGGCGACAGCCACCCCTGCGCCCACCCCGGTGCCGGTGCCCGAGGGTCTCCTCCCCGTGTCCGCCTTCCCGGCGCCGCCGCCGCAGGCGAACGGCCTGCTGCAGGACTCGATCGAATCCGTCCTCGAAGCGTTTCTCGTCTCGTGACGACGCCCCGGTGGCCGGGGTGTCGACGCGCCGTCCCACAAGCAATCGGAGACATCGTCACGTGAGTCAGATGCACGCCGAAACCACCGTCGCGACAGCGGCGCCGGCCCAGGTCGTCGTCGCGGGACACTCGCTGAACAAGGCCTTCCAGGTCAGCCGCCCAGCGCAGGTCGTGCTTCGCGACGCGTCGCTGCAGGTGCACCGCGGAGAGTTCGTCGCGCTCATGGGTCCCAGCGGCTGCGGGAAGAGCACGCTGCTGCACGTCCTGGGCGGCCTCGAGCCACCGGATTCGGGCAGCGTGCACATCGACGGCGTGGACATCTACGCGATGGGTGACGAGGCGCGCTCCGCGTTCCGCCGCGACCACATCGGCTTCGTCTTCCAGTTCTTCAACCTGCTCCCCACCCTCACCGCCGCAGAGAACATCGCCCTGCCGCTGCGGCTTCGCAACGACTCGCGGCTGCGCCATCGCGGCGAGCACGTGAGCCGGCAGGCGATCATGGATCGGGTCGGGACGCTGATGACGCAGCTCAACCTGCACGGACTGCAGGGCCACGGTCCCGAGGAGATCGCCGGCGGCGAGCAGCAGCGCGTGGCGGTCGCACGCGCGCTCGCGGCGGCTCCGTCACTGCTGCTGGCGGATGAGCCCACGGGCAATCTCGACTGGGTGAGCGGCCACGACGTGATGGCGCTCATCGCGCACCTCTGCCGCGACGAGGGGCAGACCACGTTGCTGGTGACGCACGACTCTCGGGTTGCCGCGTACGCGGACCGCGTGCTGGTGATGCGCGACGGCGCGATCATCGACGAGGTCCTCCTCGCGCACTCGCGCGCGGCGGGCGACGAACGTCCCGACCCCGGGCCGCTCGTGCAGCGGCTGGCAGAGCTGCACCTGTGAGCCTTCTCTGGGCACTCGTGCCACGGGCGATCTTCAGCCGCTCGCTGCGCACGCTCCTCACGATCGTCGCCGTCTCGCTGGGGATCGCGGTGGTCCTCGGCGTCCAGCTCGCGCGCGCCGGCCTCGAAAGGCAGGCGGAGCTGGCGGCGGGGGAACGCGCGGGCGCATCGTCGCTCGACGTGCGCGTGGACGCCGGTCAGGGGCTCACCGCACCACAGGTGCAGGCGCTGTCTCGGGTTCACGGCGTCGAAGCAGCCGTTCCCCTTTACGAGAAGCGCGTCATCGCTGCGCCCGCCGGGCGCGGGTTCACCGGTGTGACGGTGACGCTCGTGAGCCTGCGCGGTGGCGCGGCGGCGCTGCGCCCGGTGCACGTGATCGCGGGGCGTCTGCCCGCCGCCGGCAGCACCGGCGCAGTGGCAATTGATGCGGGGCTCGCAGCGGCCCTGGAGGGCGCGCCGGGCAAGCAGCTGCGCATCGGCGACAGGATCCAGCTCATCACCGCGTCCGGTCCGGACGTGTTCCGCATCAGCGGCTTCACGGCGGGAACGAGCGCCGGCCCCGCGTTCACGCGCTCGGCGGTGTTCGTCAGTGAGCGTGAGATGACGTCCGCGTTCGCGCTCGGCCTGCGCACGCCGCTGGTCGCGCTGCGCGTCGCGCCCGCGGTCGGCGTCGCCACGGTCGCGGCGGAGGTGCACCACCGCCTCGGAGAGGGCGTGGCCGTCGCCGACCCCAACGCCGGCGTGGCCGAGCCGCTGGCGAACCTTCAGCCGCTCCTCTCTCTGATCACGGTGTTGAGCGTGATCGTCGGCGCCGGCGTCACGGCGAACAGCGTGATCCTCTCGGTCAGCGAGCGGCGCAGGGAGATCGGACTGCTTCGCGCCGCCGGATGCTCGGCGCGACAGGTCTTCAGGCTCTTCGCCGCCGAGGGCGTGGCGGTCGCGACGCTCAGCGTGCCCTTCGGAATCGCAGCCGGGATCGGACTGGGGGCGCTGCTCGACGCGCGCCTCGCACCGGAGGACCTGGGGGCGCAACCCCTCGCGCTCTCCGCGGGAACGGTGCTCGCGGCAGTCGTCGCAGGGTGGGGAGCCGCGGTGATCGGCGGCGCGGTGCCGGCGGTGCTCGCCGGTCGCACGTCGATTCTCGAGGCGCTCCGATCGCGGCCGCACATCGACCGCCAGAGGGCGCGCCCGTCGGTGGCAGTCGCGGCGATCGCGTTCGTCGCGCTCGCCGCCATCTGCTTCGCCTCCTCGAGCGACGGCGTCGTCGCCCTCGGTGCCGTGCTGTTTCTGACAGGCATGGCGATATCGCTGCCACTCATCGCGCCGCTGGTCGCCCGGGGGCTCGCCTTCGTGCTGACCCCGCTGCTCCCTGGCGCGGGCGTCGCCGCCGCGAGGCTCCAGCGAAGCCGGAACCGGATGGCGCTGACGGTCTCCGGGCTGGCCACCAGCGTGGCGTGCGCCGTGGGGGTCAGCGCGCTGACGGCGGGGGCGCTCAGCGCGGGCGATTCGTGGGTTCAGCACCTCTTCGTGGGCGACGTTCTCGTGCACAGCCCGGTCACCCAGCTGGACAGCGTCGCGCGCGCGATCAGCAAGAACTCGGCGGTGCAGCGCGCCACTCCACTGCGCGTGTTCTCCGCGCCGGTGCAGGGCGCGGTGCTGGGCATCGCGACCATAGATCCCTTCGCGTACGAGAACTCTCAGGCGCTGCAGATCACCAGCGCGGACCGCGCCGCAGCCATTTCGGCGCTGGAGGACGGCCCGACGCTGCTCGCACCCGACCAGCTCGCACAGGAGAGCGGCTGGCACGTGGGCAGCCGCGTGCCCGTGTCGACGCAGCACGGCACGACGGCCTTCACCGTGGTGGGCGTAGTCGCCCATTCCTACCCGGCCGGCGACGGCAGTGAGAGCGTGATCATCGCGTCCGACGTGGCGCGCACCTACTTCGGCGACACCGCGGGCGGCTTCGACGACCTCGAGGTGACGACGACCGGCGGGGTGCAGGGCATCGACGCAACCGCCGCAAGCTACGGGATGCAGGCGATCCCGGTGAGCGACATCGTGGACGCGACCCACCAGTCGGTCGACCATTCCGTGGGGCTCCTGCTCGCGCTCGCGATCATCGCCGTGACGATCGCGATGCTGGCGGTGGTCAACACGCTGGCGGTGAGCGTGCGTGCCGGAGGGCGCGAGCTCGCGCTCATGCGCGCGGTCGGCGTCGGCCGGCGTCAGGCGCTCGTGCGCGTCCTCACCGAGGCCGGTCTCATGGCGGCGACCGCGACGCTGATCGGCGCCGCAGCCGGGTGCATCATCGCCTTCCCCATGCTGCGCGCGAGCTCGTCGCCCGCGTTCACGCCGGGGTTCGTCTTTCCGGTGCAGACTGCGCTGGCGCTCATCGGGGTCATCGTGGTCGGAGCCGTCGTGGCGACTATCGGCCCCGCGCGTCGCGCTGTCGGCGAGTCGGTCCCGAGCGCCCTCAAGCACGAGTGAGCGCGCTCGCCGCCTGCCACGTACCCTGCGCGGATGCGACCGGCGCGGACGCTGGCTTGGACCGTCCTGCTGCTGCTCGTCCCCGGCTGCGGCGGTAAGCCCGCTGCGCGCGTCCTGGGTGGCCCGCCGGCGCGCTACCTGGTGACGCTCGACGAGCTGGCCAGCCCGGATTTCACCGTCGCTGACCCGCCGCGTGCAGAGGACGCCGCGGCGCTTGCCCGTGGTGATGCTTCGGTGCAGCGCAGCCTTCGCGTCGACGGGCTGCGCAGCGCAGCGACGACGACCTTCTCCCGGCAGGCGGACCTGGCCACCTCCGACGGCCCGCTCGAGGTCATCGTCACAGTGGAGCTGTTCGGTGCCGCCGCCGGAGCGCAGGACGCGTACTCCCGCGACATCCTCGGGCGCGACGCGTCACCCGGCGAAGTGCCGGTCTCGACCGGGCCCCTCGGGGACTCCGGGCACGCGGACAGCCTGCGCGCAACCGCACCGGGGGGCATCGAGGCGGTCGAGATCACGGTGGAATGGCGCCTTGCGAACGCGGTCAACGTGGTCGTCGTCCGCGGGCGGTACGGCGGTGCGCGTCTCTCCGACGCGCTGCTGCTTACGCGCGGTGTCGACGCCAACGAGCGCCCGCCGTCGTGAGCTACGTGCGGCGCGGCTCCCAACGAAACCGCCTGACGGCGACGATCAGCCCCGCCGCGCCCCAGGCTCCGAGCACGAGGAGGTCGTTGCCCTGGAAGCCGCTCGACGATGTCGATGCGGGATCGAAGGCCGCGTAGGTCGCGGCGATGAAGTGGCGGACCGGGAAGTAGGACGCGACCCTTGCGAGCACCGAGCTCTGGTCGATCGGGAAGAACGTCCCGGAGATGAAGACGAGCGGAAGGATGACGAGGTTCGAGATCGCGGGCGCGGCGTCGCCGTTGGGGATGACGGCCGCGAGCGCGAGCCCCAGGGCGCAGAAGACCGTGGCGCTGACGGCCAGCGTCACGATCAGCGCCGGGATGTGGTGCGGGGCCTGCACGTGGTACACGACCATGCCGAACACGGTCGTGAACACGGTCAGCAGCACGGAAACGATCAGCGACGACCCGATGACTCCCGTCATGAACACCCAGCTCGGCAGCGGCGTTCCACGGATCCTCTTGAGCACGCCCGAGTCGCGCCGGATGGACATCTGCACGGCCAGGTTGGTGAACGACGCGCCGATGATCCCGTAGGTGATCAGCGCCGGGATGTAGTAGTCGTCGTAGGAGACGCGGTGATTGTTGACGTGCACCGTGACGCCGCTGTTCAGGGTCCCGAACACGATCAGGAACACGATGGGGAACGCGAAGGCGAACACCGCGGCGGCGGGGTTGCGCCAAAAGCTCAGCTGCTCGTAGCGAACCTGCTGCGCCGCGAGCGACGCGTCATTCATCGGCGGTGAGCTCCAGGTAGACGTCCTCGAGCGACGGTCTGGTCACCTCCAGAGCGTCGAGCTCGAGGCCGCGGCCCGTCGCCCAGACGGTGAGGTCGCGCAGGACAGTCGTCGGCGTCAGGGTCTCCAGCGTCACGACACCGTCGACCGCGCCAGCTGATACCGGCAGAAGGTCAGGGCTGACGCCGCGCGGGAGGCCGAAGCGTATGCGGGTGCGCGCCACCGTCGCGGCGCGCAGAGACTCCGGCGAACCTTCCGCCACGACCTTCCCCTTCGCCATCACGCAGATCCTGTCGGCCAGCTCCTGGGCCTCGTCCATGTAGTGGGTGGTGAGCACGATCGTCTTGCCGAGCCCGCGCATGTTGCGCACGATCTGCCAGGCGTTGCGACGGGCTCCCGGATCGAATCCTGTGGTCGGCTCGTCCAGGAAGATCAGCTCCGGGTCACCGACCAGGCCGAGGGCCAGGTCGATGCGCCGCTGCTGGCCGCCCGAGAGCGTCTTGACGCGCGCCTCCGCCTTCTCGGTGAGCCCCACCAGCTCGAGGATCTCGCCGACCGGCCGGGGCGAGGGGTAGTAACCCCTGTACATCTCCAGGAGCTCGCGCACGCTGAGCAGCGGCGGCACCGCCAGCTCCTGGAGCACGAGGCCGATCCGCTCCTTCAGGCGCCGCCCACCTTGCTGCGGGTCCTCGCCGAGGACGGTCGCCCGCCCCGAGTCGGCCCTGCGGTAGCCCTCGAGGATCTCGATGGTGGTCGTCTTGCCCGCGCCGTTGGGTCCGAGGAGCCCGAAGACCTCGCCGCTCTCCACCTCGAAGCTCACTCCGTCAACCGCGGCCAGCGCTCCGTACGATTTGCGCAACTCCGAAACGACGATCGCAGCCACCGCCGGACAGTCTAGGCACCGCCGGTGGTGACAGCTTTGTTGCCGCCCGGTGCCAGGGGCGCGAGACACGGTCCTGACAATGTGGTCGTGCCCAAGGTGTCTGACAGCGTCGACGTATTGCGCCAGGGCTGGGTCGACGCCGCCACGACCCTCGTTCCCGAGGTCGAATCGGTGCGCGTCATGCTCGAGAAGGGGCTGCGAAGCGCTGAGAAGAACGGAGCGCTCACCGAGCAGACGCTGCTCCAGGCGATCGACGACGCGCTCGATCACGGCGGCGACGAGATCCCACCGGAGGCACGACAAGCGCTGGTGCTCAGGCTCCGGCGAACCGTCTACGAGTACCTGCTCTCCCTGGACGCGGCCAAGCCCGAGGAGGCGGCCACATGGGCCGACGAGACGAGCCGCCACGACGAAGGAGCCGTGCTCATCGGGGCCGAGGAGGTTGCCGCGCTCAGGGTGGACACACTTGGCGCTCGCCCGACCGAGTCAGAGGCGGCGGTCGCCGCGGAGCCCACGGTCGACGCGCCGCCCGAGGCCGCGGTCGAAGCGGCGCCGGAGGAGGACCTTCGAGCCGCGGCGGATCCGGTGGCCGAGGTGGAGGCGCTGCCAGAGGCAGCAGCCACCGTCGACGGCGAACCGGTCGAGGGAGAGGCCGAAGCGCAGGTGCCGGAAACGCCTGCCGCGCACGCGGCGGACGAACCCGAGGACACTGAGCCACAGCCGGGCGACACCGGCAAGCGAAGGTTCGCCATCTTCGGGCGGTCGTCCAAAAGCCGGGCGCCGGAGGCGCGCGCCGAGGACCGGCCGGAGTCCGCGGCCGACCTCGCCGACCGCACGAACGTGGACGGGACGGCCGCCGCCGAGGCGTCGGCGCTTGCCCCGGAGGCCGCGCGCCCGACAGAGACGTTCACTCCGCTCCCCCACAGCGCCGGGCAGGCAGGCAAGAGCTACGTGGCACCTCGCGAGGGGTTCCACATCCGCGAGGAACCCGGCCCTCTCGTGATCAGCACGCCGAGCGACCTGGGCTCCGAGTTCGTCCCGCTGCGCAAGACGCCCTCGCCCGCCGGCGCGGGCGGCGCCGAGCCATCGGGGACCGGAGGTGGGAGCCAGGGGTGGAGCGTCCGCGAGGAACAGGCGGGCACGGCCGGCGGTCGCCGGACCGGCACACCGCCGGGCGACGATGAGGACCGGTTCGTGAGCGCGCCCGTCGTCGAGATGCGCCAGAAAATCGAGGAGCGGCTGAGCCGGCGCCGGTGCGACGAGGCCGCGTCGCTGGTGCAGAGGCTCGCGCAGGACACCGGGGGCCGCGAGGTTGCCCAGCTGTGCCTGGACGCGGGCGACCGCTGCCGCGCGCTGGGCAAGAACAACTCGGCGCTCAGCTGCTACCTCGCGGCGACCCGCGCCGACCCGGTGTTCGACGCTCCGCTTCTGCGTCTGGCCGACATTTGCATCGACGACCACGACATCGACCTGGCGGTCGCGTATCTCGAGAGGGTCGCGCGTTTCTACCGTCTCGGCGGAGAGAACCAGGAGGCGGTGCGGATGTTCCGCAAGATCGCGACCATCGCCCCGTATCGCGACGACATTCTCAAGATGCTCGTGCGAATCCAGGCCACCGGCCGGTTCGACGACTAGGCGGCTCACCCACGCGATGAAGCGGCACATGGGCGACGGTACGCGATCCCTTTGTTACCGATCGGCGATCTGGGGGCCCTCAGATTGGGGGCACACTCGGGTCGGTCCGGCGATCCGCACGTCGCCGGCGAGGGCGGCATTCAGCACTCCCGCCGACAACACGACAACCCGCACGAGGAGCACACGTGGCCATCCAGCCGAGTAAGCCAAACAATCGAGTCTTTCTGATCCTCGGAGTCGTTCTCGCGGCGCTGGCCTTCGGCGGAGTGCTGTTCGCGGTGCGGCAGGCCGGTGGTGGGGCCACCACCAGCATCGTCGTCGCCAAGACCGGCATCACCGCGGGCTCAACGATCACGTCCGACGAGCTGACCACCGCGGCGGTGCCGCAGTCCGCAGCACCGGCGGACGCCTTCACCGATCCGAGCACCGCCGTGGGCAAGACCATCGACGCCACGGTGTCGCCCAACACGCCGATCGTCCCCGCGCTCTTCCAGTCGGCGAGCATCCCGGGGCCCGCGACCAGCACCACCACGTCGAACGGGACGACGACCACCGCGCCGGTCTCCATCGAGGCGCAGCTCACCAAGGGGTTCGTCGCGATGGCGATTCCGGCCTCGGCCGTGCTGCCCCAGGGGTTCACGGGTGCGCAGCAGCAGAACGTCACCGCCGAACAGGTCTCCGCCGGCTACTACATCCAGGCGGGCGATCACATCGATCTCCTCGTCGTCGACACCGGGAGCACGCTCGGGACCCGGTATGCGTTCCAGGACGTCCCCGTTCTGCGCGTCGGCGTCTCCGGATCGGCGGCGACCGGCGCAGCCACCGTGTACATCGTCGAGGTGGCGCGCAGCCAGTCGGCGCTGCTCGCGGCGCTGGTCACCGGGCAGGGCCACGAGACGGTCCTCAAGTACGTCCTGCGTCCACAGTCCGAGTGGGGCAAGTTCACGCCCACCGGGTACACGCCGAACTACGAGTCCGACGCCGGGGCTGCGTTCCCGCAGGTGCCGGCCACCACGGTGACCACCAGCACGCTCGACAACCTGTTCGGGCACTAAGTCGATGAGCCCGTTCGCGCTCATCGCCGCGGCGCTCGCGGCCTGCTCGGTGCTCGCGATCGTCGCGTTTCTCACCAGCGGGCAGCGCAGCGCCACCGAGGAGATGGCACGCCGGCTGTCGCAGTACGGGGGCAACGCTCCGCCCGAGAAGACCGAGCGCGTTCTCAGCGGCAACGCGCTGAGAGACGCGCTGGAGGGCCTCACTCGTGCCCTCAACCCGCTCCTGACGCGCAGCTCGCACTCGGGAAAGCTCGCCGAGGATCTGCAGCGAGCCGACCTCAAGCTCAAGTCCTCGGAGTGGATTCTGGCCGTGGCGGCCGTGGGAGTCCTGGTCGGGCTCCTCGCAGCGCTTCGCTTCGGCAACCCGATCGCCTTCGTGCCCTGCCCGATCATCGTGTACGTGCTGAGCGGGCTCTTCCTGCGCCTGCGGCAGTCGCGGCGCGCACGCGCCTTCAACAACCAGCTCGGCGACACGCTCGTCCTGCTCAGCAACGCTCTCAAGGCCGGGCACTCGTTCGCGCAGGCTCTCAACACGGTGGCCAAGAACGCCTCGCCACCCATCGCGGACGAGTTCGCACGCGCCACGCGCGAGATCGCGCTCGGCATCAGCCTCGACGACGCCATGCATCACATGGTGGAGCGCAACAAGTCCGAGGACTTCGACCTCATGGTCACGGCCGTGCAGATCCAGCGAGTAGTCGGCGGAAACCTCGCCGAGATCCTCGACACCATCGCCTTCACCATCCGCGAGCGCGTGCGCATCCAGGGAGAGATCCGCACGCTCACGGCGCAGGCGCGTGCCTCGGGGATCATCATCACGCTGCTGCCGATCTTTCTCGCGCTCGCGCTGAGCGTCGTCTCGCCGAGCTACTTCGGCCCGATGCTGAGCGACAACCTCGGGCACATCTTGTTCGGCGTCGCCGCCCTGTCGATCGGCATCGGCGCGGCGATCATCCAGAAGATCGTGAAGATCGAGGTATGAGCGGATGATCGCAGTGGCCGTCGCCTTCCTCGCAGCCGCCAGCGTCATGTGCGTCGTGTACGGCATGGTCAACAGCACGGCGCAGCGACCCGGCGACGTGCTCGAGGCGCGCCTGGCTCAATTCACCGAGAGCGGCCGCATGCCGGCGACCCTCACCGAGGTGGAGCTGTCGCTGCCGCTCTTCGACCGCGTGGCGAGGCCGGCGCTGGACGCGTTCGGACGCTTCCTGCTCAGGCGCGGCCAGGCGGGGAGCCAGCAGGTGCTCCAGGAGAAGCTGAACCTGGCGGGGCGTCCCTGGGGACTGAGCGCCAGCGGCTTCATCGCGCTGCGCCTGCTCTCACTCGTGCTCTTCGTCGTGCTCGGCATCGCTCTGACGCTCCTGGTGGCACTGCCGATGCCGAACGCACTGCTCGGCCCGGTGGCCGGGGGCGTGCTCGGCTACCTGATGCCACAACTGCTGCTGTCGCGGCGCATCAAGAAACGCCAGAAGGAGATCCTGCTCGCGCTCCCCAACGCGCTCGACCTCCTCACCATCAGCGTCGAGGCCGGGTTGAGCTTCGACGCGGCGATCACGCGCGTCACCGACAAGTACAAGAACGCGCTGGCCCAGGAGTTCACCCAGGTCCTCAACGAGGTGCGCCTCGGGCGCCCGCGCTTGGAGGCGCTCGACGACCTCGGCAAGCGCTGCCACGTCGACGAGCTCACCAACTTCGTGCAGGCGATCATCCAGTCGGAGCAGCTGGGTGTCGGCATCGCCAACGTGCTGCGCATCCAATCAGAAGAGATCCGCCGCCGCCGGCGCCAGCGCGCGGAGGAGCTGGGGCAGAAGGCGCCGTTGAAGATGCTGTTCCCGATGGTGGGCTGCATCTTTCCCACGCTGTTCATCATCCTGCTCGGTCCCGCAGCGGTGATGATCTTCACGCGCCACTAGGCAGCCGTGCCCGATCCGCACACGCTCGCCGCGCCCAAGCCGTCAACCCATCCCTGGCGCCACTGGCTCCAGCCCCCGGACGGCGACATGCAGGCCTGGCTCACCGACCTCGACGTCCAGCTGCACGCGCAGGAGCAGGTCCTCGACGACGAGGAGACCCAGACCGCCGCCGTCTGGTCCCACGTCGCCAAGGCGCTGCACCGGTTTCGGCCCGATGAGGTAGGGGACGTGGTCAACGCGCAGCTGGAGGTTGCGCGGAGCCGCGCGGCGGTCGACGCGCTTCGAGCGCTGGTGCGCCTGGAGCGCGACCACCTCGCAAGCGCCGTCGAAGACCGCGAGGACACGTTCGCCGACAGCACGACGGTGCGACGCCTGCTCGAAGGTCTCGCGGGCGATCGCGTGGTCAGCGGACGCGCGCTCACAGCCGAGGTGCTGGAGACCCTGTGCTCCATAGCGCTCGACCTGGAGCTCACCGAGCGCCGCGTGGGCCACGACCCGGTGACCATGAGCGAAGCGCTCACAGACCTTCGCACGCACATCACAGCTGCCGCGAACATGGTTCGCGCGCTGCCCGACCAGGTGCAGGTCCGCCCGGAAACCGACGAGCAGACCGCGGACGCCGTGCGTCGCTGCCTCGACCGCTACGCCGCGTCGCTGGACGTGGAGTTCTCGTGGACGGGTGCCGACGTCGCCAATGCCGAATCGGCCGCGGCGCTGCTCTGGGTGCTCCAGGAGATCCTGCACCGCCTCCACCACACCGTCGCCGGCCGCGCCGCGGTCTCGGTGCGGGTGGGCGCGGCGGGAACGGCGCTGCTGGTCGAGGCGCCGACGACGGCGCTGCTCGCGCCGCGGGCCGACGAGGACTGGTTGCTGCGCTGCAGGCTCCGCCTCGAGCTCGCCGGTGGCGCGATCTCGACGGGTGGCGCCGCCGATGTGTCGTTCGCCGACGTCCAGCTTCCGTAACGGGCGGAAAACGTGACGAACGGTGTGAGCCGCGGGCGAAGACGCGTGCTACGTTGCGGTCGTGAGCGCGTTGGTCGCTGACCTCGACACGACGCCCCTGCGCCTCGTGGCGGACCTGGTGCTGGTGACGCTCATCCTCCTCAATGCGTACCTCGGATACCGCCACGGTCTGCTGCGTCGCCTGTTCGCGTTCGCGGGGTTGTTCGCAGGGTGCCTGGCGGCGACGTACGTGGGCAACGGGATCGCCTCGCTCGTCGACCCACACAGCCTGTACGCCAACGCCTGGTTCTTCGTCGGCGTCGTCGCGGTCATCGTCGTGCTCGCGGAGATCCTCGGCTACCTCTACGAGGACCGGCTTCGCCACGTGATGGTGGTGGTGTTCGATCGCATCGCCGGAACGTTTGCCGGCGCGGTCGTCGGCTTCTTCGAAGCGAGCGTTGCGTTTCTGGTTGCGCTGGCCGTGGCGGCCACACCGAGCGCGAACAACACGGTCCCCGCCGACCGCGGAAACGCCGGCGCCGCGATCCAGACGTCGATGCTCTCAGGGCTCGCGGTGCGGGCCGCCCCCGGCGTGCGCAGCGTCTTCGCGCCTGTCTTTCCGAACGACCTGGTGGGCCACCTCGCCGACGGTACGCAGGCGATCCCCTCGGGGAGATGAGCCCCGCGCGCGCTACAACTAGGCGCTGACCCGCTGACCGGCGTCGTCGGGGAAGAACGACTTGACGACGGAACCCAGCCCGACGAGGTTGAACGGCTTGGTGATGAGGTGATTGGCTCCCGCCTGGCGCGCCCGTTCGACGTCGTCGTCGCCTGACAGCGCGCTGAACAGGAGCACCGGGATGCCCGCAGTGTCGGGGTTGGTGCGGATGCGGCGGCACACCTCGATGCCGTCCATTCCCGGCATCATGACGTCCAGGATCACGAGGTCCGGCGAGTGCGACTCGACCTCGCGCAGCCCATCCTCTCCGTTCAGCGCGGTGACGACCTCGAAGTCCTCGATGGCCAGGTACATCTGGACGATGTGCAGCAGTCGCGGATCGTCGTCCACGACGAGGATTCGGCGCTGGTTCACAGCGGCCTCACCGCTGCTCACGGAACTGATACCCGGGGGTGAGCACCTGGTCGCGCGCCGCCCTGTCGGAGAGGTCGCGCTCGCGGGCGAGGCCTTTCTCGATCGCGTCGAGGATCTGCTCGTTGAACCGATCGCGCATGCGGCGGTCGTCGACCGGGGTCTGCATGCTCTGGTCGCCGCGCCGGCCGATCCAGGGTGGCACGATCCGGTCGACGACGTTGAGGGCCACCTTCACGGCGACCTCCGTGTCGGAGTCCTCGTCGACCATCAGGCTGACGCGCACGTTCGGTCCCGAGTGCCCGACAAGCTTCCACGTGCGTTCCCATGCCCGGCGCCGGTCGATGCCGTTGAAGACGAGGGTCACCGGGTCGGTCAGCAGCTCGGACCCGCCGCCGCCCGAGCCCAGCTCGCGGAGCAGGAGCCTGCGCACCTCGGCGTCGACCTCGTTGGAGACCCAGTTGACCAGCGAGGGAGCGCGATTGTCGATGTCGGGCAGCGGAGAGTTGCGCTCCAGCATCCCAGTCGGCACCGCGCGCACGACGCCCGCGTGGCGGCGGCAGTACACGTTGTCGTGGACGACCGTGCGGTGGAGCGGGCACCACGCGGTCCGGCAGCGACGGCCCCGCCTGTCCGTGTAGTTGCACTCGATGCCCGTCGTCGCCGTGCAGCCACGCTCGGTGCACGGCAGGTCGCCGAGCGCCGTGAGCGCTTGCGACACGGGCTCGGGCTCCGGCTCCGGCGGAGGCGCTGATCGTCTGAAGAGGGGCATTTCAACTACCTAGTGCGCCGTCGTCACCAGATGAACGGTACGAGACGGTAGGTACCGCGCGCGTACTCACGGTACTGCGCGAAGGTGCGGCTGAGGAGATTCTCCTCGAAGTTCGCGCGGGTGATCTGGACGGCGACGTAGGGCCCGAAGGCGACGACCGCCCAGAGCCCCGGCCGTGCCAGCACCGTGGCCAGCGCGGCCAGGATCTCGCACCCGTAGAGGGGATGACGGATCAGGCGGTAGGGACCCGAGGTCACGACGCTCCTCGCCTCGGGGATGATGCTGAGGTTGCGCCGCAGGTGCACCAGCCCGTAGACGGCCAGCGCGAACGCCAGGATCGCGAGCGGCGTCGCCACCCATTCGGCTTGCGATGGCAGGTGGAGCAGGTTCGGCGCCGGCAGGGCGCCCACCACGATCAGCATGAGGGTCCCGGTGAACGCGGCGCAGCGCGCGACGAGGCGACCGTCGTGGGCTCTCGCCCGGGGCCTGCCGAGGTAGATGGCGACCGGGATGCTGCAGAAGCAAAAATAGAGCGCCGTCGGCAACGGGCCCCGCGCAATCGAGGCGACAGTCGGAGGGTTGGGAAGACCGTGGACCTGCGCAACAAGGTTCAGCAGCACGCGATAGCCGAGCAGTGCGAACAGGACGGCCGGCAGGGCGCGGCCGAACACCAGAAACCGCAGCTCTTCGAAATGCAGCCGCGCCGGACCACGAGCGGCCACGTCGACCATGGCCGGAGTCTAGGTGAGGGGACTGCAATCGAACATCATCGTGGCGCGGTTGTCATTGCTCCACAACCCGATCCGCACTGTCCGTCGAATGTCCGATCAGTTGTTACCAGGTCTTAGCATCTTGGAGAAGGAGATGCAATGCCCAGGCTCCATAGTCGGATGAGCCCGGAGCCTTCAGGCCAAATCCTGCCCCGGGAACATCCGGAAAAAAAGGAGGTGTCGCACCGAATGGAGATGCTCAGCACACTCTACCTTCGCGCGTGTGAGTTCGTCGCTCGCAAGCGTGACAGGGACCAAGAAGGCCAGGGCATGGTCGAGTATGCACTCATCCTCGTCCTGATCGCGATCGTGGTCATCGTCATCATTCAGGTAGTCGGTAAGCAGGTCAACAACGTCTTCTCGAACATCAGCAACGGTCTCGGCCAGTAACCGGCACATAACCTCGAATCCAGGGGAGCCCATTCACGCGGATGGGCTCCTCTCTTTTTTGCCCGCGATCCGTGCAACGGCCGGATCGAATCCGATGCCTGTCACGATTTCTTTTCAACCCGGCGACGCGAATGTCTGAGGTGGCTGCGCATAGTGGCGGAAAGCCCCGTGCGACGGCCGCGTCCTGTTCCCCCGGGGAAGTTCACGTCCAGCGATGGAGGCAAGTGCCCAGGTGCTGCGCGGTCTCATCGGACCTTTCCATTTCCTTGCACACCGTATGCACCTGCACGAGGAGCGCGGTCAGGGGCTGGTGGAGTACGGCCTGATCGTCTCGCTGATCGCGATCGTGGTCATCGTCGTCGTCCAGGTGGTCGGCCATCAGGTGAACAACGTCTTCTCGAACGTGTCCAACGGGCTGAGCACGTAATCACGCCGGCATGATCCGCGTTCTCATCGCCGACACGAGCCAGCAGATCACGCACAACATCGTCCGGCGCCTCGAGATGGAGGACGACATCTCGGTCTGCGGGACCGCCGACGACGGCGAGCGCGCGGTCCAGGACGCGCTGCGGACAGTTCCGGATGTCGCCCTCCTCGACACCCAGCTGCCGAGCATGAGCGGGGTGGAGACCACCGAGATGCTCGCCCAGTACGTGCCCAGCGCCGGCGTGATCATGATGTCGCTGGATGCGGCCAACGACGCGTATCGCAGCGCGATGCTGGCGGGAGCGCGCGAGTTCCTGCCGAAGCCGTTCAACGGAACCGACCTGGTCGCGGCGATCCGGCGGGTGCACGACGCTCAGCAGCGAAAGCTCGCGGCCGCAGGCGCGCAGAGCAGCGCGGACACGTCCGCCGACGGAGCGACGACTTCGCCAGCCCGCGGCAGCGGCCGGGTGGTCACCGTGGTGTCGGGAAAGGGCGGCGTCGGCAAGTCCGTGGTGGCCACCAACCTCGCTGTGCTGCTCGCGCGTCAGCACAGCGGCCGCGTCGTGCTCGTCGATCTGTCGCTGCAGTTCGGCGACATCGCAGCGCTCCTCGACATCACCACCCAGCGAACGATCGCCGATCTCGCCGCCAACGACGCCGTGGCCGACCGCGAGGTGGTCCAGGAGGTGCTGGTCGACGGACCCGAGGGGCTCAAGGTCCTGCTCGCGCCGTCGCGTCCCGAGCTGGCGGACTACGTCACCACCACGCACCTGCGCGCGCTGATGCACGAGCTTCGGGAGAGCTTCGACTACGTGGTGGTCGACGTCCCCGCGTACCTCAACGAGATCACGCTGGACATCGTCGAGAACTCAGAGCGCATCGTCGTCGTCTCCGACTTCAGCGTCACCGGTGTCAAGAACACGCGCCTGGCGCTGACCGTCCTCGACGTCCTGCACGTCCCGGACGAGAAGATCGTTGTCGTCTGCAACCACCGCGACGATCCCAGCGTCGCCGAGCTGGAACCCTCGCAGGTGGAGAAGTTCCTCAAGAAGGACATCGCGGCGGTCGTCCCATTCGACGCCGCGGTGGTGAGCGGCTCCGTCAGCCGCGGAGTGCCGTTCGTGGCGTCGCACCCGCAGTGCGCGCCCGCGCGGGCGATGCTCGACGTGGCGCGAGCTGTCGGCGCCGACGTGGGCGAATCGACGACCGAAGCGGTCGGCGAGCCCGAGCGGCGGCGCAAGCGCGGCCGTCTGCTCGCTTTCTCGCGCAACTGAGCGCCAACCGGCTTCAGCCCCGAGGGCGCCCTCGACACTCCTCGTCGTCTCGCCTCCGAGCGCAGCCAGCTCCGGAGTCGCGTCGGGACCCGGTGGGTCCCGCGCTCCCTCTCGGCCCGCACAGTGCAAATTGGGCCGCTCAGGCGGTCCTCCGAGAGGCTCCGTCGCGCGGCTGCGTCGTCGGCAGAGACGCTTGGAGGGCGGCTGCGCTCAAAGGCCTAAACCACTCAACGCGGCTCGCGGCCGCAAGTTGAAGCCGATCGGCCTCAGCGCCCAAAGAGACCGCGCCGTCGCTTCTTGTCGCCGCCGGCCGCGACGAGCGCGCCCACCTGCTCGGGCGCGATGATGCCGACGAGCTCGGACACGGCGCGCGTCACGTCGGCCTCCGGCGCGGACGTCACGAACGGTGCTCCGCGCGTCACCGCGTCGCCGACGGCGCGCGGATCGAAGGGAAGCTGCACCGCCACCGGCTGCCCGAGGTTCTGCTCGATGGCCTCGCGGTTGAAGTCGGAGTGCGAATCGCTGCGGTTGACCACGAGGAGGATCGAGGCCGGATCGACGTTGAGCGACTCGAGCACCTTGAGGCTGAGCTTCGCGTCCTTGATCGCGGGGATGGTGAGCGCCGTGATCACGATGATCTTCGTCGCCGTCTCGATGACCTCGAGGTTGAACTCGGCCAGGTGCGCCGACGTGTCCACTACGACGTAGTCGAACTCACGCCGCAGCTCGCTCATCACGCGGCGGATGTGCTCCGCGGTGACCAGGTCGGCGAGCTCGGGGCTGATCGGCGCGAGCAGCACACGGATGCCGGACGGGCCGGTGGCCAGGATCTCGTACAGGATCTCGCGGTCGAGATTCTCACCGATGTCGACGATGTCGGTGATGCTCCGGCTGTGGTCGAGGTTGAGCATCACGCCGACGTCGCCGAACTGAAGGTCCAGGTCGACCAGCGCAACGCTCGAACCGGTGTCCGACGCCAGCGCGACGGCGAGGTTCGTTGCCAGCAGCGTCTTTCCCACACCGCCCTTGCCGGAGAAGACCAGCACGACGTCCGCGGGCGCCTTGTTCGCCTGCGGCATGGGAACCGATGGCGCGCTGCGCGCGAGAAACGTCCCCTTCTTCTTCTCGAGGTCGTAGACGCGCCGGATGGCCGCCACCAGCTCGTCGTGGCTGAAGGGCTTCACCAGGTACTCGCGAGCTCCGGCCTGCATCGCGCGGCGCAGGTAGTCGCGCTCGCCCTGCACCGACATGATGATGACGGGCGACGTCGGCAGCTCCTCCGCCAGCCGCTCCGTGAGCTGAATGCCGTCCATGGCCGGCATGTTCACGTCCGTCAGCACGATGTCGGGCTGCAGCCTGTGCGCCTCGTCGAGGGCCTGACGACCGTCGGCGGCGGTGCCGACCACCTCGATGTCCTCCTCGAAGCCCAGGAGCTTCTGAAGGTTCTCCCTCGTGCTCGCGATGTCGTCGACGATGAGGAGCCGGATCATCCGACGGACTCAGGCCACCGTCAGCCGCGCCGCCTGCACGGGATCGACGCGGATCCCCGGGCCCATGGTCGCGGCCAGCGTCACGGTCTTCACGTACGTTCCCTTCGCTGCTTGAGGCTTTGCACGCACGATCGCGTCCATCAACGCGGCGAAGTTCGCCCGCAGGCTGTCGTCGTCGAACGATGCCTTGCCAATCGCCGCGTGAACGATACCAAAGCGATCGACGCGGAATTCGACCCGGCCGCCCTGGACGTCGCGGATCGCCTTGGCGATGTCGAACGTGACGGTCCCGGCCTTGGGGTTGGGCATGAGACCGCGCGGGCCGAGCACTTTTCCGAGGCGTCCGACCATGCCCATGACATCGGGCGTCGCGAGCGCGACGTCGAAGTCGATCTCGCCACCCTGCACCTTCTTGACCAGGTCCTCGCCTCCCACGATGTCCGCGCCGGACTCCTGCGCTTCGCGCGCCTTCTCCCCCAGGGCGAAGACGGCGATGCGCCGCGTCTTCCCGGTCCCGTGAGGGAGCACGACGCTGCTTCGCACCATCTGGTCGGCGTGTCGCGGATCGACGCCGAGACGCACGTGCGCCTCGATCGATGCGTCGAACTTCGTGAAGGCGGTCTGGCGCACCAGCGCAACGGCCTCCTGGGGCCCGTAGGGCTTGTCCTCGACGCTGGCGCTGGCTTCTCGGTACTTCTTACCGTGACGTTGGGACATGCTCTTCTCCTCGTGGTGCCGGCGGACGCTGAGCGTCCTCCCACTGTGCGGGCGGCGACTTCAGTTGACGTTCACACCCATCGAGCGCGCCGTGCCTTCGATGATGCGCATCGCCTGGTCGACGTCGTACGCGTTGAGGTCGACCATCTTCATTTCGGCGATCTCGCGAATCTGCTGCCGGGTGACCGAACCGACCTTGTCGCGGTTCGGCACCGCCGACCCCTTCTCGATGCCGGCCGCCTTCTTGAGGAGGTCGCCGGCAGGCGGCGTCTTGGTGACGAACGTGAAGCTGCGATCCTCGTAGACCGTGATCTCGGCGGGGATGATGCTGCCCACCTGGTTCGCGGTTCGCTCGTTGTAGGCCTTGCAGAACTCCATGATGTTGAGCCCGTGCGGGCCGAGCGCGGTGCCGACGGGTGGCGCCGGCGTTGCCTTGCCCGCAGGGATCTGCAGCTTGATGATCGCCTTGACCTTCTTCTTGCTCATACGTCTCCCTAGCGCAGCCGTTCGACCTGGAGCAGGTCCAGCTCGACGGGTGTCTCGCGGCCGAACATGTTGACGAGCACCTTGAGCTTGCCCTTCTCCACGTTCATCTCGGTGACCTTGCCGTGGAAGTCCGTGAAGGGGCCGTCGATCACGCGCACGTTCTCGCCCACCTGGTATTCGACCGACACCTTGGTGGGCGCCTCCGCGTGCACCTGCTTCTGGATGCCGCGAATCTCGTGCTCCTGGAGGGGCACGGGCTTGTTGCCGGAGCCGACGAACGACGTGACGCCCGGGGTGTTGCGCACCACGTACCACGACTCGTCGGACATGACCATGTTGACCAGGATGTAACCCGGGAAGATGCGCTTCGAGACCTTGCGGCGCTGCCCGTCCTTTATCTCCATGACCTCTTCGGTGGGCACGAGCACGTCGAAGATCTTGTCGTGCATGTCCATCGACTCGACGCGCTTCAGGAGATTGGTCTTCACCTTCTCCTCATGCCCGGAGTAGGCATGGACGACGTACCAGCGAGCCTCTGTGGAGGCGACGACTTCACTCATCACTCTGCTTCCATTCCGTTTCGATCGATCGTGTCATGGCACCGGGTTGCTCACGGCGAGGGGACCGGGGTTGTCGGGGCGGTGGTCACGCTGGGCGTGGTGGCGGCTCGCGGCGCCGTCGAAGCCCTCGGCGCGGCGGTCGCGCTGGCGGCGTTGGCGGCGCCCGAGTAGAGCTGCTTGACGCCGAGGCCGAGCACGTAGTCGGCTCCGCCGATGAGCAGAGCAAACAGCACGACGGTGGCGATGACGATGCCGGTCATGCGGCTCAGCTCGTCGCGTGTTGGCCAGACGACCTTGCGCAGCTCGTCCCAGACCCCGCGAAGGTACTCGACCAGACCCGCGCGGCTGCGGCCTCCGCTGCCGCCGGTGGCCGGTGCCAAGGGTGCGCGCGGCCGCCGCGGCGGCGCCGTGACTGCCTTTGCCACGGGACTGTGCTCCCGACCTCCTTTTCTTCTCTTCTTTGGTCTCGATGTTTGCTGTCAGCGAGGCGGTGTGGCAGGGGCGGCACGACTCGAACGCGCGACCCTCGGTTTTGGAGACCGATGCTCTACCAGCTGAGCTACGCCCCTGCGATCACTTGGTTTCGCGATGCGACCGGTGCGTGCGGCAGCGTGCGCAGAACTTCCGCAACTCCAGGCGATCCGGATCATTGCGTTTGTTCTTCGTGGTCGTGTAGTTGCGCTCCTTGCACTCGGAGCACTGCAACGTGATGATGGACGAACCGCCCTTGGCCGCGGCCATGTTGCTGCCTCGAAATAAATAAGACCTAGCGGCGCTAGGTCAAGCGTAGTCTACCACAGGGCTGGGGGAGCCCAAACGGCGGCATCGCTTTGTCGCGTCATCGTCGCAGCATTGCTTGGGCACGCGACCAATCGGCCGCCGATGTGGCGGTCTACCCTGCGAGTGCGGGCTCGTACCGCACGGTCATGGAGGGCCACGCGTGACAGTGACGATCGGCGTAGAGACACCTGCTGTCGAAAACCCCTGGCACAACGCGCAGCGGCAGTTCGATCAGGCGGCCGAGCTCTTCGGGCTGGACCCGGCGCTCCGCTCCGTGCTCCGCGAGGTGAAGCGCCAGCTGATCGTCTCGTTCCCGGTGAAGATGGACGACGGATCGGTCCGGATGTTCGAGGGGTACCGCGTCCAGCACAACGTGGCGCGGGGTCCTGCGAAGGGCGGCATCCGTTATCACCAGGCGGTCACCCTCGACGAGGTCAAGGCGCTGGCCATGTGGATGACCTGGAAGTGCGCGATCGCCGGCCTGCCGTTCGGCGGAGCCAAGGGCGGCGTGGTGGTCGACCCCAAGAAGCTCAGCCTCGGCGAACTGGAGCGCCTCACCCGCCGCTACGCCAGCGAGATCAGCCTGGTGATCGGCCCCGAGTCGGACATCCCCGCGCCCGACGTCAACACCACCCCCAAGGTGATGGCCTGGATCATGGATACGGTTTCGATGGAGCAGGGATTCTCGATCCCGGCCGTAGTGACCGGGAAGCCACTCTCGGTGGGAGGCAGCCAGGGGCGCAGCTCGGCGACGGGGCGGGGGGTGATGTTCGTGGCGCTCGAGGCCTGCAGGCACCTGGGGCTCGACCCCGGGAAGGCCACCGTCGCGGTGCACGGGTTCGGCAACGCCGGCGGCGTCGCCGCCCGGCTTATGCGCGAGCGCGGCTTCACGATCTGTGCCGTCTCGGACAGCAGTGGAGCGATCTACGCGCGGGAGGGCCTCGACATCGACGCGCTGCTGCTCCACAAGCAGCGGACGGGCAGCGTCACGGGTTTCCCGGGCGCCGACGACGTGGACGGCAAGGACGTGCTCGAGGCCCCGGTCGACGTCCTCGTGCCGGCGGCGCTGGAGAACCAGATCACCGCCGAGAATGCGAGCCGGATCCGCGCGAAGCTCATCCTGGAGGCGGCCAACGGTCCGGTCACACCCGACGCAGACGACATCCTCGCGCAGCGCGGAGTCACGATCGTGCCCGACGTCGTCGCCAACGCGGGTGGCGTGACGGTCTCGTACTTCGAGTGGGTCCAGGACCTTCAGTCGTTCTTCTGGGAGGAGTCGGAGATCAACGCCCGCCTCGAGAAGGTGATCACCAAGGCGCTCAACGAGACCTGGGACATGGCCGACACGCGCGGCGTGACGCTGCGCAACGGCGCCTACTTCCTCGCGATCGCCCGGGTCGCCGAGGCCACGACCGACCGGGGGATCTACCCCTGAGACTGCCGAGGTGCGGTGGAGCCCCAGCCCCCACCACCTCACGGTGACGTAGCCCGCTCCGCTCGGGTCGTCATCGGCGTGCAGTCGCTGCGGGCCTTCGCCTACGGCTTCGGAGCGGTCATCCTCGGCTCCGCTCTCGCGGAGGAGGGGTTCTCTCCCGCCGGCGCGGGCGCGCTCTTCACCGCGATGCTCGCCGGGATGGCGGCGGCGTCCTATCTGGTGGGGCGCTTCGGGTCGCGTGTCGACCGGCGCACCCTCTACGTCTTGCTGCTGCTGACGATGGGCGCGAGCGGCGCGGTCTTCGCGCTCACGAGCTGGGTGCCGCTGGTGGCGCTCGCCGCGGCGACGGGCACCCTCTCGACCGACGCGAACGAATCGGGTCCGATCACCTCCCTAGAGCAGGCCGCGCTCTCCGATGCGCCACCGAGGGAGCGCCCCGCGCTCTTCGGTCGCTACAACGCGGCTGCCTACCTGGCCGGCTCTGCGGGCGCGCTGCTCGCCGCGGCTCCCCCCGCGCTGCGTCATGTCGTACCCGGCCTCCCACCGGATCAGCGCTGGATGCTCGCGATCCCGGTGGTCGCCGTCCTGTGCGCGGTGGTCGCGTCGCGCCTTCCGCGCAGCCCCGACCGGCGTGACCAGCTGTTTGTGCCACGCCTGGCCAGATCGCGCGGCACGGTGCGGCGGTTGGCGGCGCTCTTCGCGGTGGACTCGTTCGCCGGGGGGCTGGTGGTGTCGAGCTTCGTCGTCTTCTGGTTCGAGAAACGGTACGGCGCGACGCCGGAGGTCATGGGCGTCGTGCTCTTCGTCGCCGGGCTGCTGCAGGCGGGGTCGTCGCTCGTCGCGGGGCGGCTCGCGTCCCGGGCCGGCCTCTTGGAGACGATGGTCTTCACGCACATCCCCTCCAACGTGCTCCTCGCGGCCGTGCCGCTCATGCCCACCCTGGTGCTGGCCGTGGTCGTGCTGCTGGCCCGAACGGCGCTGTCCCAGATGGACGTTCCGGCACGGCAGGCGTTCATCGCCGCGGTCGTCGATCCCCACGAGCGGGTCCCCGCCGCCGCCTACACCAACACGGCGCGCTACCTGGGCAGGCCGGCGGGTCCGACGGTCGCGGGCCTGCTCACGCAGCGCGCCGCGTTCGCGGCTCCGTGGGTGGCCGCCGGCGCGATCAAGATCGCCTACGACCTGACGGTCTACGTGACGTTTCGCGCGCGCTACGGGCGCCGCGCCGCCGCGGCGCACGCATCAGAAGAGCGCGCTGGCGAGCTGTCCACGTAGCGTCTCCACCGCCGGGTCGTCGTCGCCCTGAGCCGCGAGCACGCCTAGCGCCACCCGGCGCAGGCGCGACTTCGTCTCGCCGTCCGCGGTGCGAATGGCGGCGATGAGGTCGGGCATCCCGTTGATCTCCTCGGCGGCGATTCGCCTGTTGATCGACGCCGGGAGAGAGCCGTCTCCCCCGCGAAGCAGCTCAATGCGCGCGCGGAGCCCGTCGCCGACCTGGTCCAGCGGCTCGACGGCCAGCAGCTGCTCGGCGTCGTCGAAGCGACCGGCGCCCAGCAACAGACGCCCGAGGGCTCTGCGCGCGGCGAGGTTTCCGGGGCTGCTCTCGAGCACGGAAAGAAGCCCGGCCTCGTCGTGCGGAAGCGCCTCCTCCACAACCGGCGCCAGCCGTGCGATGAAGCGCTCCACGTTCTGGCGCGGCTGCAGGCCGAGGAACTCGTCCACCACGCGTCCGTCGCGGAACGCCTTGACCGCCGGGATGCTGCGTATGCCGAACCGCGCCGCCGTCCCCTGATTGGCGTCGACGTCCAGCTTCGCGAGGGTCACGCCCGGCGTCTTGCGGACAACGTCCTCGATCGTGGGACCGAGGGCCCGACAGGGGCCGCACCACGCGGCCCAGAAGTCGACGACGACCGGCTGCGTCCTGGACCTGTCGACGACATCGCGCTCGAACGATTCGTCGGTGACGTCGATGACCTGCGTGTCGTTCACGCCATCAGTATGCCCAGGCCTGCGGTGGGCCACTCTCGGCCGCGGTCGCAGCGGCTTCGGCGCGTCAGCGTTCGACGCGCCAGGAGCGATCGGCCACATCCGGTCGACCACCTTGCTACTATCACGTCGATCGAGGGTTACGTAGGAAATACCGAGGGGAGGCCGTCATGGAAGGAAGTCCGAAGACGAGGTCCATCGCCATTGGGGCCGCCGGCGCTGCGTTCGCCGCGTCGCTCTGCGCGGGCGCTATGTTCGGGTCCGTCGCCCACGCTGCGGGCGCGGTCAGCCAGTACGTGCTCACCCCCTCGCCCATCGCCCCGAACGCCAGCCTCGCGCCGGGGGCGACGGTGGCTGTGACACTCACGGCCGAAGACAGCAGCAACGCTCCCGTGCCCAACGCCACCGTCTACCTCTCGTTCGTGCCCGCGTCCGGCGGTGGCTCGGCGACCGGCCCGGGGTCCACGCCGCTGCCGGCATCGCCCATGGCCTTCAGCGCAGACGCAGCCGGCCGCATCGCGATCGCCTACAAGTCGCCCGCCACGCTTCCGGCCACCGGCCGGGACACGCTCCACGCCCAGAACGCCGCCAGCAAGCCGACCGTCAGCAGGACGGACACGTACACCTTCAACGGCCCGACCGCGCGCTACAAGTTCAGCCCCACGCCGATCGGCGGAGCCGGGACGCTTGCCGCGTCCACCACCGTCTCGGTCAGCGTCAGCGCACTCACCAACAGCGGGAGCGCCATCGCCAACGCGACGATCTTCCTGTCGTTGACGAGAGCTACCGGAGGCGGGTCCGCATCGGTTGGAACGACAGCGTTGACGTCGACCCCTGCGTCCTTCACCGCCAGCGGAAGCGGAGTGGTGTCGGTGGCCTACACGACGCCTGCAACCCTCCCGACGACCGGCACCGACGTCCTGGTGGCGCAGAACGCGGCTTCCTCACCCAGCGTGCACGGCGCCGACGCGTACTCCTTCGGCTCGCCGACGGCGTACGCGCTCGTCCCGACGCCGATCGCGCCGACCGGAACTCTGGTAGGCGGCGCCAAGGTGACCGTCACGCTGACGGTCAGCGACGGCCACGGGAACACGGTGGCTGGCGCGAAGGTCGACCTCTTCTTTGCGCAGGCATCCGGAGGCGGCTCGGCCACCGCCGGCGGTCACGCCATCAGCGCCTCGGGGTCTGTGGCCGTGACCGACAGCCAGGGCCGCATCGTGATCGTCTACACGGCTCCTGCCACGCCGCCGAGCAGCGGCTCCGACACGGTCACCGCGAAGAACAGCACCAAGGCCCCTACGATCACGGCAAGCGACAGCTACACCTTCTGAGAGCCCCCGACTGAGCCGGCTGCCGCCGTATGCGCGGCAGCCGCTCACGTCAAACGCTCGCTCTCGCAGCGCCTCGGATGATCGCGGCTTCGCGCGCAGCGCTGCGTGCGGGTCAGCTCCCGGGCAGCCGCGCGCGCAGCGCCTTGCGGTCCAGCTTGCCGACGCTGGTCAGCGGGATCCGGTCGACGATCACCACCTCACGCGGGTACTTGTTCGCTGCCAGCCTCGTCTTGGCGAACTCGACGAGCTCGCCGGGTCCTGCTGTGGCGCCCGGCTGAAGCGTGATGAACGCGACGACCTCCTCGCCCAAGCGTGGGTCGGGCCGGCCGACGACGGCGGCGGCGCTCACGTCCGGATGAGCCAGCAGGACCTCCTCGACGTCGCGCGGAAAGACGTTGAACCCGCCGCGAAGGATCAGGTCCTTCTTGCGGTCCACGATGTAGAGGTATCCATCGTCGTCGAGGTGGCCGATGTCTCCGGTGTGGAACCAGCCGCCGTCGAGCGCCATCGCTGTCTCTTCGGACGCGTGCCAGTAACCCGCCATGACGCCCGGTCCGCGCACGCACACCTCGCCGTCCTCGCCGGTGAGGAGCACGGTGCCCGCGTCGTCGAGGATGCGCACGCCGTAGTGGGGCACGGCCGTCCCGACGCTCCCCGCGCGTCGCCGGCCCGGAGCGTTCGCCGTCGCCACCGCGCCGGTCTCGGTGCACCCGTAGCCCTCGAGGATCTCGCAGGTCGGGACCCTCCGCTCGAACTCCTGCATGACGCTCATCGCCAGCGGGGCCGAGCCGCTGCCGACGACCCGCAGAGTGCTCAGGTCGGCCTCCTCGAGCGGCTGCGCCAGCAGCATCTGGATCATGGACGGCACGAGCGCCGTGCGCTCCACGCGGTGCGTCGCGCACAGCTCCAGAAAGTCCGACGGGTTGAACCAGCGTTGGATGATGGCCACGCCGGGCTCCGAGGCGTGCATCGCGGTGACCGCGACGATGAGACCGTAGGCATGCGAGAGCGGCAGGGGCGTCAGCGTTCTCGTGAGCCCGGGCACCTCCACCGCGTCCCAGAGGCTGCGCCCCGCCGACCACAGGTTGGCGTGCGTGAGCGCGACCCCCTTGGCGCGACCGGTGGTGCCCCCGGTGTACATGAGCGCGGCGAGGTCCTGGTCGTCGCGCTCCACGAGCGCGTGCTCCTCGGACGACTCCAGGTCGCGGTACGCGCTGATCGCCGGAGGGCCGGTCGACGCGTCAACGTCCTCCCCCACCACGACCACGTGGCGAAGCGTCGTGACACCCTCTGATCCGCGCTGCACCGAGCCCAGCAGCTCCTCGGTGCACACGACAGCGACGGCGCCCGAGTCGGTGAGGATGTGGTTGAGCTCCGCGGGCGTGACCAGGAAGACGACCGGCGTGATCACCGCACCCGCGCGCCAGAGCGCGTTGTAGGTGATCAGCACCTCCGGGCAGTTGGCCATGAGGACGACGACTCGATCGCCTGGCGAGACACCGAGGTGGCTGAGGCCTCCCGCGACCCGCCGGGCGCGCACCTGCAACTCTGTCGAGGTGAAGGTGCGTCCCTCGAAGACGAGCGCCGGATGATCGCCCAGTCGGGCCAGCGTCTCTTCGGCGAGTCGGGCGAGATTGCGAGGCATCTGGTCAGTGCCGCAGCCGCGTCTGCCGGATGTCGTCGTGGTTCATCCCGAAGTAGTGCGCGACCTCGTGCAGAACCGTGTCCGTCACCTGCGCGACGAGCTCGTCGTATGTCCTGCACCATCGCTCGATGTGCGGCTGTATCAGGACGATCCGCTTCGGGTATTCGTACGCGCTGAACACGGACTCGGTGTCCCCCTGGTAGTAACCCAGAACGCGTTCGTCGACGTCGTCGCTGCTGCCGTCGTCGTCCGTTCCGTCGCGAATCGCAATGAGCAGGTTGTCAGCCTCCATGCGGACGCGCAGCGGTTCGGGGACGAGGTCGAGCGCCGCTCTCGCGACGAACTCGAACTCGTCCGTGGACACGTGGTAGGGCACGCTCCGAGCATGGCACGACCAGAAGTCGCGTGACGCGGGAGAGACCCCGCGCTCAGGCCGCTCCGACGGCGACCTTCGGCAACTCTGCCAGAGCTGCGTCGGGGCTGGCCTGGGGCAACCTCCGGTGCCGGCAGGATCCCCTCGCTGAGGGCGAACCGCACGGCTTCTGCGAAGCACTCGTTCTGCTTGTACGCGCGGGCCCTCGATGTGGCCGTGCTTCACCAGCAGGCAGAGTGACGGCGCGTCGCCGTGATACCGCAGACCGCCGGCGTGGATCGTGTCCGGGATGAAGTCGTGGCCGAGTGTGTGCATCGGAACCACCGGACCCATCCCTGCGCAACCGATGACGACGTCGGGTACGCGTCGGCCATCTCCATCTGCCGCTTGGCCTCCTGCCCGATGACCGTCTGCTGCAGAAGGACGTGGTTGACGACAGATCCCAGCGAGTAGTTGCTGTCGTCGCGCGTGGCGGCGTCCTCCACCGCCTCCCAGTGGCGACGCCCAGGCTTCCAGGCGACTCGGGGTCGCGCGCGAGGACGCTGCGGCCGAGCTCGGTGCGGTCCGTGGGCGATGGGAGCACGCCGGCGCCCCACGTCTCCATGAGCGCCCGCCGGTACGGCTTCTGCTCGAACGAAACCGCGACCATGTACACCATCACCTCGAGGACGAAGAGCCGGCCGGCGAGACGCCCTCGGACTTGTAGTAGATGCGTGGCGGCGTCTCGAGCGCGGCCTCCAGCCGCTTGGCGCGGTACAGCGGGGTGGGTCGCCACATCCTGTAGATGTCGCGGACCCGGTCCGGGATCTCGATCCACCGCTCCGTCGAGACCTCCTGTCCGATGGTCGCCATCGGAAAGACCGGGTCAGGTCGCGCGGGGTCAACGGCTCGAGCGTGCGCGGACTCAGGAATGGGCGGAGCGGCTCAGGCAGGTGACGCTCGTCAGGGCGCGGCGGCGCTGGGCGTGCGCGCGTCGCGCTCCGTCGCGGGCTCGACACGCCTCGCCGAACCGGGGGCCGGCCGCCGTCTCGTCGAGAGAAACGAGCCCAGCACGATCAGCACGAGGCCCGCAGCGGCACCGACCGTGAGCGGCTCGTGCAGGAGCAGCACGCCGAGCGACAGGGCAACGGCGGGGTTGACGTAGGTGATGAGCGTTGCGCGGATCGGACCGGCCTCGGCGATGAGCGCGAAGAACACGAGGAAGGCAACCGCGGTGCACAAGACGGCGAGCGTGGCCACCGCGGCGATGACCCGCGCCGACGGCAGGGCGGCGGGCAGCTGCAGGATGCCGGCCGGCGCGTACGCGAGCGCCGTCAGCGTGAGTGACGCTGCGACGACGCCCAGGGTTGGGACCCCCTGCAGCCTGCGGACGATGATCATCGGTCCGACCGCATAGCAGACTGTGACCACCACCATCTCTCCATAAGCGAGCGCGTCACCGCGCGAGAAGTCGAGCCCCACCAGCGCTGCGACCCCCGTGAGCCCGACCAGAAGCCCGCCGAACTCCCGCAGCCCCATGCGGTCCGAGGCGCCCGTCGCCTGCGCCAGGATCGCGCCGATCAGCGGCACCGTCGCCACCAGGAGGCCCGCGGCCGAGCTCGTCAGACGGAGCTCGGCCTCCGAGAGCAGCAGCCACGGGATTCCGATCTCGACCACCGTGTAGAGCACGACCGCGCGCCAGCGCGGGACGAGCGCTCGAAGATCGCCCCGGGCCGCCGCGAGCGGCAGCAGGAGGAGCGCGCCGCCCCCGGTGCGGAGGAACACCAGGCTGGGCGGTGTCAGCTCGCCGACTGCGACCTTGATCAGGAGGTACGGGATGCCCCAGATCACCGCCATCGCGGCGAACAGCACCCAGGCGCGCCGGCTCAACCGGGCATCCGGTCCGTGTCCGCTCGAGGATTCATGCGCTGGTCCACATGGTCGTTAACGCGGTCGATGCTCCCGGCGTGAGGTGGCCTCAGCCCGGTGCGCGACGCGGCTGCTCCCACGCGACGCCGATCGTCGCTCCGCCCCCGGGTGACTCTCGCACCTGCCAGCGGCCGTGCGTGGAGCGCACGACGGCATCGCCGATCGCGAGGCCGAGCCCGGCGCCCCCGTCTCGGGCATCGGCTCGATGGAAGCGGTCGAAGATCCGAGCACGCTGCTCGGGTGGGATTCCACGACCCTCGTCGCTGACATCGAGTTGCACGAGCCCGTGCCTGCTCGTCACGCGCACGCGCACCACGCCGCCGTCCGATTGCGCGTGGCGCAGCGCGTTGTCGAGAAGAACGCCGACGAGCTTGTCGATCCATTCCGGCGGTGCATCGACAAGTGCAGACGTGTCGCCGTCCTGGGCAACCTCGATCCGCATCCCGCGCTGTCCTGCAACACTCGCGAAGCGCTTCGCGGCGGAGCCGGCGAGGCTCCCGAGATCGACACGTTCGCTGGACGGCGGCCCGGGCATCGCGTCGTAGCGGGCCAGCCACAAGAGATCCTCGACGATGCGACGCAGACGCTGCGTCTCCGTATCGATGCGCTGAAGGGTCCCAGTGTCTCCGCCGGGGTCCCGCGGCTGGCTCAGCGCCAGCGAGGTCTCCGCCTGAATCACCGAAAGCGGCGTGCGGAGCTCGTGCGACGCATCGGCGGTGAACTCGAGTTGCATGCGGCGCGCGCGCTCGACCGGCCCGGCGACACTCCGCCCCACGAACCAGGCTCCCAGCAGGACGAACGCCAGCAGCAGCGGCGCGACCACCGCCTCGGCGACGATCAGCGCCTGCGCCGCCCGCGAAACACTGCTGAGGCTCTGTGCGACGACCAGCCTCCCCTCCGGTGTGCCCGCACCGGCTACCAGAAACTCGACTCCGCCGATCGTGCGCGAGGAAGGCGCGGAGACGGTCCTCGCGCCGGCGGGAAGTGCGGGTGCATCCGGCGACGACTCCACGACGGCGCCGGCTTTGTTCAGCTGCCAGGCCACCACCGGATCGTCAAGGTCGGGCTCGGCGAGGCCGAACACGCCCGATTCGGCGGAGAGCCGGCGAACACCCTGCGTCAGCCTGTCGGCGGCGGCGCTGCGAAGCGAGTGCGCCACCACGACATCGACGGCGACGCAGAGGCTGACCACGGCCACCCCGACAACGGCGGTGCTCACCAGAGCCACACGCATCGCGTGCCGGTGTGCCGAGAGCGTCCTCCCGCTCATCGGACGGCGAGTCGGTATCCGGCCGACCGGACGGCGAGGATGGCGACCCCACCTCGGCTGAGTTTTGCGCGAAGCCGAGCGACGTGCGAGTCGATGGTGTTGGAACCGAGCGGGTCGAGTGCGTCCGGCCATACGTGGTGCGCGATCCGCTGGCGTGTGACCACACCCGGCGAATCGCGAATCAGCAACTCCACGATCGCAAATTCGGTCGGCGTCAGTGCAACCTCTTCGCCGCTCAGCGTCAGCGCTCTCGTCGTGGGATCCAGCTCGAGGGCCCCCACGCGAAGCGCGGGACCCCTGGGGCCCGCCGACCGTCGCGTCAGGGCTCGAAGCCGAGCGAGGAGCTCGTCGAAGTCGAACGGCTTGACGAGGTAGTCGTCGCTGCCCGCGTCGAGACCCGTGATCCGATCGGACAGGGTGTCCCGTGCGGTGAGCATCAGGATGGGGGTGCTCGAGCCCCGGTGCCGCGCCTCGGTGATCGCCTCGGCTCCGTCCATGCCGGGCATGCGCCAGTCGATGATCGCGGCAGCGTAGTCATTCGACACGAGGAGCTCGAGCGCGTCGTCACCTTGGCCGGTCGAATCCACCACGTAGCCCGCATTCACGAGCCCCCGGCAGAGCACCTCGCGCAGCGCGCTGTCGTCTTCAGCGACGAGAAGCCGCACTGCGACCATGCGCGCCGAGGGCGGCACTCACTCGGTCGGTTCCTCCGCCCGGCGCCGAGCGGCGGGGTCGTCCATCGTCACGAGACGCAGCGCACCACGAGGGCATTCTGCTATCGCTCGCTCAGCCAGACGTTGCAGGTCGTCGGTCACGCTGCGAAGGTCGATGATCGGATAGCCCCAGTCATCGAGGCGCACACGTTCAGGGAACAGCTCCGCGCACATGCCGTGGGCCTTGCAGAGGATCGGATCGACGGCGAGCCGGCGTTTCATCGCCACCCCAGATCCATCGTGGGAATCGGCAGCGTCGGTGTCTGGCGGGCCCCCGCACAGCGGCCGTTGCGGATGTGCTGGCGCAGGTCCGCCGCGAAGACATCGAGCGCGCTGCCGAGCAGCAGTGACGCTCCGTCGGGATGCCGGCAGGCTCCCCGACCGCGAACCTCCGTGGACCAGCGCACGAGGCGCTCGAGGTCGGCAGTGCTCCCGCTTCCACTCACGAGCGCCCAGAGGCAATCGGACATGGCGGGAAGCCCGACGTGACACGGCCCGCATTGCCCAGCGCTCTGCGCAGCCAGGAATTCGAGGACCCGCGCGGACTCCGTGATGCCGCATGCGCTCCTCGGGAGGACGACGATCACGCCGGTACCCGAGGAGACGCCGGCGGCGCGCAGCGACTGCGCCTCGACACGGACGGGCCAGATGCGATCAGCGGGGACCCAACGGCCGAAGTACCCACCGGTGAGTACAGCCTGTGGCTCCGAGGACGTGCCTCCGGCGCGTTCCACGATGTTGCCGACCGTTTCGTCGAACGCTGCCTCGAGCACCTGCGGCGCACGCACGGCCCCGCTGACGCTGAAGAGAGCGGTACCCGGTGACGTTGCGGTGCCCTTGGATCGAAACCAGGCGGACCCGAAGCGCGCGATCAGCGCGACGTGCGCGAGCGTCTCGACGTTGTGCACGAGCGTGGGGCTCCCGCGCACGCCGTGTTGAAAGGGGCGCGGCGGCACCACGCGGGGCTTTGCCTGCCGCCCGGATACGCGCGCGACGACCGCGGTCTCTTCGCCGGAGACATATCGATACGGCCCGGTGACCATCTCGACCTGCAGGCGCTCGCCACCGTCCCGCCGCTCCGCGAGCGCGCGTTGGACGGCACGCTGGCCCTCGTCATACGTGCGGCTGATGTAGATGACGACCCTTGTGGCTCCGATCGCTTCCGCGGCATGTGCAAGCCCGTCGAGAATGAGGTGCGGACGCAGCGACAACACGGTGCGATCCTTCGCACTGGCAGGCTCACCCTCGGCGGCGTTGGCCACGAGCACTGTCTCTTCCGCCGCCGAGCGATGTTCTGTGACGGCTCGCCACTTCGTGGCCACCGGGAACGCGGCGCCGCCGCGTCCTCGCAAGCCGCTGCGCTCGATGTCGTCGGTGAGCGATGCGGGGTCGATCGTGGGGCGGCGGCCGAAGCGCTTCTCGTGCGCGTCGAGGTCCTCAGCCTGGCGGGGTTGCGGCATGACGCGGTTCACGCCTTCCGGGGCGGCGCCGTTACGCTCGATCATGGCGCGGCAACGCGCGTCGTGATGGTGCCCGTGACGGTGCCGGACCCCGCCTCGGAAACGGCGACCGCAAGCACCACGTTGCCGCAGCGCGCGCTCACCTGTTCGCCGATCGTCGCCGCGGTGTCGCAGAGCACGGTTGCGTCCTGCAGCACCGCAATCGTCGCCGAGCCGTCCGCGCGCGCGGTGATCCGCACGGTCAGCGATTGGTCTCGTACGTCGGAGAGCAACACCGTGACGCTGTTGTCGGTGCGCGCGACGGTACCGGTCAGCTGATCGTCGAGCCCGGCCGGGACGGATTGCGATCGCGACGCCTGACCGCCGGCGGATGACTGCCCGGAGGAGGCGCCACCGCCGGCGAGCAGCTTCCCCGGCGTCCCCGCCGCGCGCGCCCAGCCAGGCTGCAGCGGGCCACTCACGGTCCAGGCGACCAGCGCGACGCTTGCGACGATGCTGGTCGCCATGCCCACGACCCGGAGCGCCGCGAGCCTGGGCCAGCCCTGTGCGACCCGCCACGTGAACGACACGATCACCGACGCCACGCACGCAGCGGTGAGCACCAGCGCCCACGCGGACCGACTGTCGCTTCCCGTGCCGATCCCGTGTAGGACGGCGACCGGCCAGCTGACGTACGCGAGCATGTGCACGGCTCGCCAGACCCGGAACCCGAGTCGATGGCGAACGACACTCGTGACCACGATTGCCATGAACAACTCGCCGCTGACGACGCCGAGGGCCAGCCACACCGGACGGTAGGAGGCACCGGCGGGGACGACGGCGTCGCGAACGCTGAGACCGGCGAACGGGTCTGCAATCGAGACCACGATATGGACGAGCAGAAAGACGATGACGATGAGCGACACGCTCCGGTGCAGGGACTGCGAGACGAAGCGCGGCCAGCCCGCGGACGTCCATCGCACCGACGTGACGAGCCCGAGGATCACGCTGAGCGTGAGCAGGACGAGCGCGGTGTAGCCGCTGCCGCGTGACGCGTACCAGAGTACGGTCGGCCCGTTTTCTGTCGCGGTCAACTCAAGCACACGTCATCCATACCCCCTAGGGTTTGGACCACCAACCGCGCGGTGTGCTCGCGGCTACGAGCCGCCCGACACCGCCACCGAGCCTCCTCCCTGGTCCGCCTGCGGAGGCTGATCAGGAGGGTTCAGCGACGAGGGCTGGCCCACCGGCTCCTGGCTACCGGCATTCTCGCCACCACCCGCCGCAGAAGGCGGCGAAGCGCTGGCCCCAGAAGCTCGGCCCGGTATGGTGCTGGCGGCGATCAGCGAGATCAGCGCGGTCAGCGCCGCAGCCGACAGCCCCGTGTAGACCGTGATGCGGCGGACGCGCGCGAGGCCCGAGTCCCGGTCCTGTCGCGCGATCTCCATGGGGCTGAGGCGAGGCACAGCCGGATCCTAGGACCTCGACCATTGCAAAACGGTGATGATCCGGCGTTCGAGTTGATCATCAGCGGAGCGCCCTGCTAGGGTCGCTGGCGATGGGAATGGGAATGAGAAGCGCTGGCGCGCCTTCGCGCCGTCCGCTGCTCTCTCTGGCGGCGGTGCTCGTGGTGGCCACGAGCCTGCGCGCACACAGTCGCGCGTGATGCCTGCCGCGGCCCTGGGGCCGTGCGGTGACCCCGCGGCGCGGCCCTGGTGCAACACCTCGCTGGGACCGGATCCGGCACTTCCGTGAGAGCCGCCCCGAACTGATCCGGCGGCATGCGTTTCTCCTCACCGCCGTCGTGCTCGCGGGCCTGACCGCGGGTCTCTACCTGGCCGGCATCGGCTCGTATCCGCCGGGTCTGTACGACGACGAGGCCAGCGTCGGCTACAACGCTTGGACCATCGCGCACTACGGAACCGACCAGTTCGGCAACCACCTGCCCTTGTTCTTCGTCGACTTCGGCGATTACAAGGGCCCCGTGGCCACCTACCTCGCGGCCCCCTTCGCCCTGCTCCCACTCGGCGCCACCGTTGCGGTTCGTCTGCCCAGCGCGCTCGCGGGGATCGCGAGCGTCGTCATCGCCGCGCGCATGGCGCTCCGGCTGACCGGTTCGAAGCCCGCGGCCGTGGTGACCATGGCCGCGGCGGCGCTGACGCCATGGGTGTTCCTCCAGAGCCACACCGACATGGAGGGCAACATCCTGATGGTGCTGGGCCTTACGGCCGCATGCTGGTGCATCGTCGAGACCCGCTCGGCCGAGCGCGCCGCGGGCTGGTGGCTGGCAGCCGGCGTCGCGCTCGCCGTGAGCGTGTTCACCTACGCACCGGCTCGGCTCCTCGTCGTGCTCGTCGCGGGCGTCGCCCTCGTCACGCACCGGAAGCGCGTGCGGCTGCTGCTGCCCTTCGTCGCCCCGCTCCTCGCGGGCTACGCAATCCTCGGTGCGTGGTCGCTCTCGCATCCGGGTGCGCTGCTGGCGCGATTCGAGCAGGTGGGCGTCTTCTCGGGGGGGCGGTCGCCGCTTGCGGTGGTGGGACGGATCGCGGGCAACTACCTCAGCTACTTCGGGCCCGACTTCCTTGTGGTCAAGGGTGACGGAAACGCTCGGCAGACCACGGGCTTCGGCGGCGTCCTCCTCTCCCTCACGCTGCCCCTGATCGTGCTCGGAGCGCTTCGCCTCTGGGCGCGGCGCGGCGATCCGCTCGCGCGTTTCATCCTGATCGGCACGCTCGTCGCGCCCATCCCCGCCGCGCTCACCCTCAGCGCTCCCCACGCGCTCCGCGGAGCCGGATTGATCCCGTTCCTCGTGCTGCTCATGGCCGAGGGCACCGCGTGCCTCTGGAGCGCGCTGCGCTCGCGCCACATGTTCGCGGTCGGAGCGTCCATGTTGCTGGTGGCTTCGTCCACCCCCTACTTCGTCGACTACTTCACGTCGTACCCGGCGCGCGCGGCGACTGCGTTCGACGCCGGTGAGGGAGCGGCGCTCCGGGCGGCTTACAACGCTGCCACGGCGGCGCACGCCGAGCTGTTCCTGTCGGCGTCGCTGAACCAGCCGCTCATCCAGCTGCTGTACGCGATCCGCGCGGCGCCTCCGCAGCAGGACTTCGTGCGCGAGACGCGGATCACCGTCGTGGTGGACCGGCGGCAGCTCAGGGCGGTCACGCGCGGCGACGTGCTCGTGCTGGGAGTCAACGATCGTCCGCCGTCAGGAGCGACGCTGATGCTGCTCGTGCGAGGAGGCAACCTCGTCCACGCGCCCGCGTCCGGCTCGCCACAGGACCTGCTGCGCGTCTATCGAGCCTGACCCTCCTCCGGGCCGGGCTGGACGCTAGGTCCGGACGCGCAGACTCTGAAGCCCGTGCAGGTTGAACGTCGGCAGGTAGGGAGGCTGCACGTCCACGAGCTCGATATCCGGCAGCCGGCGGGCGACGGCTTCGAACGCGATCGCACCCTCTAGCCGCGCGAGCGCAGCCCCGAGGCAGAAGTGCGGGCCTGCACCGAAGCTGAGCGGTGAGGGATCCTCTCGCGCGACGTCGAGACGATCCGGTTCGTCGAAGCGCTCAGCGTCACGGTTGCCCGAGCCGACGATCGCCACCACCGTCTCGCTTTCACGGATGGTGCAGCCGTCGATCTCGACGTCGGTCGTCGCGACGCGCGGCGTCGCCATCTGCACCGGACTGTCGTAGCGGAGGAGCTCCTCGGTGGCGTTGGCCGCGAGACCCGGCTCGTTGACGAGGCGTCGCCACTGATCGGGGTTCCGCAGCAGCGCCAGCAGTCCGTTCCCGAGCAGGTTGGTGGTGGTCTCGAAGCCGGCCGCGAGGAGCAGCACCGCGTTGCTTATCAGCTCGTCGTGGCTGAGCCGTCCCTCCTCGTTCTCGGCCGTGATGAGCTTGGTCAGCAGGTCGTCACCCGGCGAGCGGCGGCGCTCCTCGACGAGGGCCGCGAAGTACGCCTCGAAGGCCTCCGACGCGCGATCCGCCGCGTCCTGCACGTCGAGCGACGGCAGCGGCTGCAGCGTGCCGCTCGCCGCCGTGGTCCACATGCGGAAATTGAGGCGGTCCGCCTCCGGGATGCCGGAGCATGTCGCAGATCACCGCCATGGGAAGCGGGAGCGCGAACTCCTGCACGAAGTCCACGACGCCGGCGCCCGAGATCGTGTCGATGAGGTCGCCGACGACCGCTTCGATCGAGCCTCGCTGCTTCTCGATGTAGCGCGGGCTGAACGACTGCCCGACGAGCCCGCGGATACGACCGTGGTCCGGCGGGTCGAGCCAGAGCATCCAGCGCTCCTGATCGGCGAGCCAGCGCCGGTCGAGGGAGCCGAAGAGCGCAGCGCGGCGCTCCCAGGAGTCGCCGTGCCGCCTGCGGAAGGCCGCACCGCGCACGACCTGGTTGCAGGCCGAGTAGGTGGACGCGAACCAGATGTCGAGGCTGGTGCGCGAGAGCGGCCGTGCCCGGAGCGCGGCGTAGACCGGATACGGGTCCGCCCGCGCGGTCGGGTCGCTGATCAGGAGGTTGACGGCGTCGTCCGCGGTCTCGGCGAGCGTGGACGACATCTGCTCAGGCCGCTCGGGCCGTGGAGGCCGCCGGCCACTCGAGCGCGGCCGACAGCACCTCCTGCACCGTTCCCGCCAGGTGGATCGTCATCTGCTCCCTCACGCTCTCCGGCACGTCGTCGAGGTCCTTTGCGTTGCGCTTCGGAAGTATGACCTCCTTCAAACCCATGCGATGGGCCGCCAGCACCTTCTGCTTCACGCCGCCGATCGGCAGCACCAGACCCTGCAGCGTCACCTCACCGGTCATGCCGACCGTGCTCTTCACCGGTCGCCCGGTGAGCAGGCTCACGATCGCCGTGGTCATGGTCACACCGGCCGACGGCCCGTCCTTGGGAATCGCACCCTCGGGGACGTGGACGTGGAAGCCGCGCGACGCGGCCTGGGGATCGACGCCCAGCTCGTCCGCGTGCGAGCGGACGTACGAAAGCGCGATCTGCGCCGACTCCTTCATGACGTCACCGAGCTGTCCGGTGAGCGTCAGCCCGGGCTCGTCGCCCACCGAGGTAGCTTCGACGAACAGCACGTCACCGCCGGTGCCGGTGACAGCGAGGCCGGTGGCCACGCCGGCCACGGCAGTGCGCTCCGCGACCTCGTTGTCGAACCGAGTCCGGCCGAGGAAGGTCGTCACCAGCTCGGGCGTTACGGCCACGGGTGGCTGCAACTCGCCGGTTGCGAAGCCGGTCGCAGCCTTGCGCGCCACCTTGCCGAGCTCTCGCTCGAGGCTGCGCACGCCCGCCTCGCGCGTGTAGCCGCTGATCACTTCGCTGATCGCCGCGTCGTCGAAGCTGAGCTCGTCAGCCTGGAGCCCCGCCTGCTGGACCTGCCGGCGCACCAGGTGATCACGAGCGATCGCCAGCTTCTCGCTGGTGGTGTAGCCGTCGAGCTTGATCAGCTCCATGCGGTCGAGCAGCGGTGCGGGGATCGTCTCCCAGACGTTGGCGGTCGGGATGAACAGCACCTCGGAGAGGTCCAGGTCCACCTCGAGGTAGTGGTCGCGGAAGGTGTTGTTCTGGGCGGGGTCGAGGACCTCGAGCAGCGCGGACGACGGATCGCCTCGCCAATCGCTGCCGACCTTGTCGATCTCGTCGAGCATGATCACGGGGTTCTTGGTGCCCGCCTCCTTGAGCGCGCGCACGATCCGCCCAGGTAGCGCGCCCACGTAGGTGCGCCGGTGGCCGCGGATCTCGGCCTCGTCGTGGATGCCACCGAGGGAGACGCGCGCGAACTTGCGCCCCAATGCATGGGCAACCGACTCGCCGAGCGAGGTCTTGCCGACTCCCGGCGGGCCGACCAGCGTGATGATCGCCCCGGAACCGCGTCCCCCCAGCACAGCGAGGCCGCGCTCCTGCCGCAGCTTGCGCACCGCGAGGAACTCGATGATGCGCTTCTTCACGTCGTCGAGGCCGGTGTGGTCCTGGTCGAGGATGCGACGCGCCTCGTTGAGGTCGTAGTTGTCCTCGGAGCGCACGTTCCACGGGATGTCGAGCATCCAGTCGAGGTACGTGCGAATCCAGCCATGCTCGGGGTTCTGCTCGCTGGTGCGCTCCAGCCGGCTGAGCTCCCGGTCCACCTCCTTGCGGACGTTCTCGGGCATGCCGGACTGGTCGATGCGCTCGCGATAGCCGGAGGTGACGTCGTCGCCGCCCTCGCCGAGCTGCTTCTTGATCGCCTCCATCTGCTGGCGCAGGAGGAAGTCGCGTTGCGCCTTCTCCATGCCCTCGTTGACCTCGTTGCGGATCTTCTCCTTCAAGGAGACGTCGGCGAGGACCTCCCTGGTCCACTCGATGAGTTGGCGCAGGCGTGCCTCGACGTCGATCGTCTCCAGCACCGTCACCTTCTGCTCCACCGTCAGGTCGGGCGAATATCCGGCGAGATCCGCGAGCTGTCCCGGTGAGCGGGCAGCGCGAAGGAACTGGACGAGCCCCGGCACGCCTCTCCCCTCGACGAGGTTCTCGAGCATGGCGCGGTACTCGCGGGCGAGCTCGTTCGCCGCGTCACTGACCTGGTCGGGGTCCGGCACGGGATCGGCTCGCACCCAGAGCGCTCCGCCGACGTCGGCCTGACCGCTGCCCAGGCGGGCGCGGTATTCACCACGGACGATCGTCACCTCGGCGCCGTTTGGAAGCCGGCCCGATTCCTGGACGCTCGCCACAGTCCCGACGGCGGCGAACCGGCCGTCGAGGCGCGGAACCAGGAGGACCAGATGGTTGCCCTTGCGAGCCGCCTCGATCGCGGCCTCCTGCTCTGCTCCCTCGACGCCGATCGGCACGGTCATATGCGGAAGCACCACCCCGTCGTCGAGGGGAAGGACGGGGAGGAGCTCGCTCTTCAGGTCAGTCACAGGGTTGTGGTACCCGCCGGCTGCCCCGGCTACGCATCCCGCCATTTGATCGAGCACCCCATCGAGGGGAGCTGGTCCGGGCTCACCGGCCGGGCCTCGAGGAGCGCGTCGAGCGCCGCCCGCACGTCGCGGCCGTCCGCGCCGCCCTTGCCCGGCCGGGACGGATCGAGCTGACCCCGGTAGGCCAGGCGCAGGTCGCGGTCGAAGAGGAAGGTGTCCGGGGTGCACACGGCCGAGTACGCCCGCGCCACCTCCTGGGTCTCGTCATAAAGGACGGGGAAGCGGAAGCCCTCTTGGCGAGACATCTCGGCCATGCCGGCCGGGGCGTCGGCCGGGTACGCCACCACGTCATTGCTGGCGATGGCCACGACCGCGACGCGCCCAGCGTAATCGCGGCCGAGGCGTGCCAGCTCCTCTTTGCAGTGCTGCATGTACGGACAATGGCGCGACGAGAACACGACGAGGAGCGGCATGCCGCTCGACAGCTCGTCGCGGGTGCGGACCTGACCGCTGACGACGTCGGGGAGCGCGAAGTCGGGCGCCGTCGTGCCCAGCGGGACCATCGTCGAATGCTCGGCCATCCGCTCCTTCTAGCACAGGCCGGCACGATGGGCGCCGCAAGAATTCGCGAGCCGGTCCGTTTGTGAGGTAGGGCTGGTGTTTCGGCCTGCCTTTCAGCGGAGGGAATCGTCGTGAAGGTCCGGACTGGAATGGTCGTGCCCGTCGTGTTCGCGATCGCGAGCCTGGGCGCCGGGAGCGGGCTGTCGACAGTGAAGGCGGCTGCGCCGGGGACTGGCGCCACAGGCCTTCCGACGGAATATGCGCAGACCGGCACAGTCGTCGCCAACGCGGTCAACGAGCTCGACTGCAACGGCTTCGCGCCGGGGCAGATCCCGGCCAAGGCGTCCATGAAGCCGCTGTGCGCCGACCCGATTCAGAAGATCAATGGCTATTACTACAAGGCCGTCGACAACGGCCATTACATCGGCCACGACGAGCCGAGCATCAAGTTCGAGTCGAGCGCTCCCGGCAGCGCCAATCACATGACCTACTACATGCAGGTGCCGGTCGACCCAGCGGCTGCGCCGACCAGCAACGGGTCGACGAGCATCTACGCGATGACGGGGCCCGCCCCGTGGTTCGGCATGTCGCTCTGTGACCCGAACTCGAACCCTGGTGGGCCGTGCACACCCGACAGCGATGGCAACGACCCGAACACCGCGGGCCAGGCGTTCATGGAGCTGCAGTTCTACCCGCCCGGCTTCCAGCCGTTCAACGACAGCGTCAGCTGCGACAAGACCCACTGGTGCGTCGCTATGACCATCGACAGTCTCAGCTGCCTCGGCTGCAGCGCCACCTCCACCGGGGTCTTCAACGCCAATTGCGTCGAACCCGTGAACTTCGCGTTCCTGCAGACGGATGGGGTGCCCGCGGGGCCACCGAGCCCGCAGCTCGCGGACCTCGAGACCTTCACGCCGACCCCGAAGACCCTGCTCCTGAACCAGGGTGACACGCTGCGCGTGGCGCTCCAGGACGACATCGCAACCGACGGCAGCGGCGGCTTGCTGACGACGGTCGACGACCTCACGACAGGGCAGACCGGCTACATGACGGCGAGCGCCAACAACGGCTTCATGACCACGGACTCACAGACCTGCAACGGGTCGCCGTTCAGCTTCCACCCGACCTACGACACCGCGCAGCAGTCGCACATGCTGCCCTGGTCGGTGCTCGAGGGAGGCGTCCTCGCCGAGCAGGAGATCGGTCACATGGAGACGTGCGACTCGCTGCAGAATCCAACACCCGTCGTCACGCACTACGGAAACAACGAATTCTTCATCGACAACACCACGTCGCAAACGTGCGTCGGAGGGATTCCGGAGAGCATCGGGGGGCAGTCCAACGTCGGTGAGGGTCCGTGCGGGAGCTTCTCGCTGTTCTCGAGCTGCGCCAACCCGGAGACAGAGGGAGGGCTCCCGTGTCCGGGACAGAACGTCGGCCAGGGCGTGGCCAACAGCTGCGAGGGCTCTGACGCCACATGCATTCCAGCCGGCACGCGCAGCGTCACGAACCTCGTCTTCAATCCGCCCAATCCACCGACCGTCACCAACGTCAACTATTCGCAGGCCGTCAACGAATGCCAGGCCAACCAGGCGCAGAACGGCGACCTCGACTTCGACGGCAACTCGTACCTGTCGGACTGGCCCGACGGAACGGCCAACCATCCAACCTCGATGCGCTATTTCGGACCGTTCGACGCCAACGGCAATCCGTACCCGCAGGTCCAGTTCGAGACAGACCTTGCAGGATCCGAGAACAACTGCGAGATCGGCAGCCCGAATCCTCAGGGTTGCACGGTGCCACCCATCGGTCCCGGCGGCCACGCCACGTTCTACCCGTACTGGACGCTGACCGGGCTCCAGGGGTTGAGCGGCTTCCAGGAGCCGCCGGGGTCGTGCACCTGGAACTTCGGCAACACCATCGCCGGCATCACCACCAACGACCTGGGCAAGAACCAGGAATACGGAAGCGGGACGGCCACGACGCGCGGTGACTTCATCAGCGGCATCCAGTCGAACCCGGAGTTCGCGGGCACCTGCGCGCAGAGCTTCAGTCCGTTCAACTTCAACCCGTGCGCCCCGGTCTTCACGGTCAGTGGGTCTGACGTCGACAACTACTCGGTCGAGGGCCAGAACCTCGGCCAGACCACCTTCCCCACCCAGCTCGACCTGCTCAGCGGAAACATCCAACCCACCGGCAACGTCCTCGAGGTGACGATGTCGATCGCGGGCCTCAATACGACGCTCCCACCAGGGTCGGGCGAGAACGACTATCGCGTGCTCTGGACCGACGCGGGGACCACGTATTTCGCGCTCGCCGCGGTCGAGCCGGGAGGCCAGGTCCTGTTCAGCGACGGTCAGGCACTCGTGGTCGGGCCGGAGACACGCTACCAGCCGTTGCACGTCGACACGGGCTCGTTCGCCAGCGGTCAGTCGCCCGGCGTGGTGGAGATCGACGTCCCGCTCGCCAACGTCAACGCGTCGAGCGGAGACGTGTTCACGCAGATCACGGGTGAGACGGACGTGCGCGCCGGAACCGCGCTGACGGGCCTGCTCCAAGTCGAAGACGCGGGGGGACCGCAGTACGACGAGCTGCTCGGACAGGCCTGTCCGGGCGTTGCGACGCCGGAGGCGCCGCTGACGCTGTCAATCCTGGGCAGCGGGTTGCTGGGCGCCGGGATCGTCGCCTGGGGCGTGCGGCGGCGCCGGCTGCGAGGGTAGCCAGCGCGCGTGGCGGGTGCCCGCCGAACCCTGCCGTGTCAGCTCGAGCCTCGGCTTCGGTCCGTCCAACCGGCCGGCCTGCGGCTTGCGGCTGCCCGCCCTGAACGGATCCGGCCACTCGACGCCATCGCCTGAGTAGCCCTGGTCCGCCGCGGCGTGCAGCGTCCAGCTCGGGTCGTAGAGGTGCGCGCGCGCGATCGCGCACAGGTCCGCACGGCCGGCGAGCACGATCGAATTCACGTCGTCGTACGAGGAGATCGCGCCCACCGCGATCGTCGCGATGCCCACCTCGTTGCGGATGCGGTCGGCGAACGGCGTCTGGTAGGACCGCCCGAAGGCCGGCCGCTCCTCCGGCGTGACCTGGCCGGTCGAGACGTCGATCGCGTCCGCTCCGTGGGCGGCGAAGGCTCGAGCGATCTCCACCGCGTCGTCTGCGTCCACCCCGCCCTCGACCCAGTCCGCGGCCGAGATGCGCACGCTCACCGGCTTGTGCGCCGGCCACGCGGCGCGCACCGCGTCGAACACCTCGAGGGGAAAGCGCAGCCGCTCTGCGAGCGCGCCTCCGTACTCGTCGTCGCGCCGGTTCGAGACCGATGAGATGAAGCTGGACAGCAGGTATCCGTGCGCGCAGTGCAGCTCGAGCAGGTCGAATCCCGCGCGGTCTCCGGCCCGTGCGGCGTGCGCGAACTGCTCGCGGATCTCGCCCATGCCGGCGCGGGTCAGCTCGCGCGGGACCTGATTGCGCGGCGAGTACGGGATTGGCGATGGACCGCTCACCTCCCAGTTGCCGGAGTCGAGCGGCTCGTCCATGCCCTCCCACATGAGCTTCGTCGAGCCCTTGCGCCCGGAGTGGCCGATCTGGAGGCCGATCTTCGCGCTCGAGGTCGCGTGGACGAAATCCACGATCCGCTTCCACGCGGCCTCGTGCCCGGGTGCGTACATCCCTGCGCACCCCGGGGAGATGCGCCCCTCTTCCGACACGCACACCATCTCCGACATGACCAGCGCAGCGCCGCCGAGCGCCTTGCTGCCCAGATGGACGAGGTGGAAGTCGGACGGCATCCCGTCCACCGCCGAGTACATGTCCATCGCGGACACGATCACGCGGTTCTTGAGCTCCAGGTCGCGCAGCATGAACGGCTGGAACATCGGAGGCCGCGCAACCGGCGGCGGCGGCGCGACGCCGCGGCGGACCTCACGGTCGGCGAACCAGTGGTCGACTTCGCAGACGAACTCGGGGTCTCGCATACGCAGGTTGTCGTAGGTGACGCGACGGCTCCTCGTGAGGATGTTGAACGCGAACTGCAGCGGCTCCTGGTGGACGTACTGGCCGAGGTTCTCGAACCACTCGAGGCTGGCCTGGGCTGCGCGCTGGGTGGAGAGCACCACCGGCCTGCGCTCGGCCTCATACGCGCTCAACGCGGTGCGCACGTCCGGCTGCTCGTGCAGGCACGCCGCCAGAGCGAGAGCGTCCTCCATGGCGAGCTTGGTGCCGGACCCGATCGAGAAGTGCGCCGTGTGCGCGGCGTCGCCGAGCAGCACCACGTTCTCGTGATGCCACCGCTGGTTTCTCACGGTCGTGAAGGTGATCCAGCGGGAGTTGTTCGCGTGCACGCAGTGGTCGCCGAGCACTCCGTGAAACATCGCTCGCACCCTGGCGATGCTCTCCTCGTCGCTCTCGCCAGGCGCGAAGTCGCGCGCGGCGAACTGGTCGAATCCGGCCCGGTGCCACACCGTGTCGTGCATCTCCACGATGAAGGTGCTCCCGGTGGCGTCGTACGGATAGGCGTGGACCTGCATGACGCCGTGCGGCGTCTCGACGATGTGGAACTTGAACGCGTCGAAGACCATGTCCGTGCCCAGCCACATGAACTTGCAACGGCGCTCCTCGAGCGTCGGGGCGAACGTCTCGGAGTAGCGATCCCGGGTCGGGGAGTTGATGCCGTCCGCTCCGACGATCAGGTCGTGCGACGCCGCCAGCTCGTCGACGGGCGGCGCCTCCGTGCGAAATACCAGCGTGACCCCGAGATCGCCGCAGCGATCGTGCAGCATTTGCAGCAACCGCTTGCGACCGAGGGCGGCGAATCCATGACCGCCCGACGTGATGACGGCGCCCCGGTAGTGGATGTCGATGTCGTCCCAGCGCGCGAACTCGCGCGTCATCGCCTCGAGAATCGCCGGATCGGCGTGCTCGATTCCCCCCAGGGTCTCGTCGGAGAACACGACGCCGAAACCGAACGTGTCGTCCGGGGCGTTGCGCTCCCACACCGTGATCTCGTGCGCAGGGTCGAGCTGCTTGGCGAGCGCCGCGAAGTAGAGACCACCGGGCCCGCCGCCGACGACTGCGATGCGCATGTGACTCCTGTGCTCTGAGGGCCGGATACAGTATCTGCCGTCGTGAGCTTCGGTGCCCGGCACACAGCCCCACTCCACTTCGCCGAGCTGAGCTCGCCGGAGGCGGGAGCACTTCTAGGCGGCGACGCTGTGCCCGTGCTGCTGCTGCCCGTCGGCGCGGTGGAGCCGCACGGCCCCCACGCTCCGCTCGGCACCGACACGATCATCTCGAGCGCCATCTGCGCCCGCGCGGCGTCCGAGCTGGCCGGGGACGCGCCCCTGCGCGTCCTGGTGCTCCCGGCGATCGCCTACGGTGTGACGCGCTACGGCGCGGCGTTTCCGGGCGCAGTCACTGTCGGCGAGGGCGCGCTGGAGACGATGGTCGGCGAGATCTGCGGCTCGTTGCGCGCACAGGGCTTCACCCACGTCGTCATCGTCAACAGCCACTTCGAGCCCGGGCACGTCGCGGCGCTGCGACGCGCCGCGTCCGAGACTGGAGCGGCGCTGCTGGACCTGACCCGGCGCGTCAACGCCCAGCAGCTCACGGACGAGTTTCGCAGCGGCGCCGCGCACGCGGGCCGCTACGAGACGTCGCTCGTGCTCGCCACGCAACCGGAGCTCGTCGACGTCGAGGCCATGCGCGCCCTGCCCGCCGTGGTCGTCGACATGCCCGCGGCCATCGCGGAGGGCAAGACCGACTTTCAGGCGATGGGGATGGACCGGGCCTACTGCGGCGCACCCGCGGAGTCGAGCGCCGCCGAGGGTGAGGCGACGCTGGGGACGCTCAGCGGCATGCTCGTGCACCTCGTGCGCGAGCTCGTGCGGAGCTGATCGCCGGCGATGGGCAGCGAGCCGCCTTCCCCGAACGCGAACCTCGCCGACCGCTTCCTCGACCGCAACATTCGCGAGGGACGCGGGGCGCGGACCGCGCTCGTCTCACGGGATGCGACGGTCTCGTTTGCCGAACTGGCCGCACTCACCAACCGGGTGGGCAACGCCCTTCGCGAGCTCGGAGTGCAGCGCGGCGACCGAGTCCTGCTCGCGCTCTCGGACTCCGTCGAGTTCGTCGCCGTCTGGTACGCGGCGCAGAAGATCGGCGCCGTCACCGCCGAGGTGTACACCTTCCTGCAACCGAAGGACTACGCGTACTACATCGACTACACGGGCGCGTCCATCGTCGCCGGGGACGGCGCCACGCTCCCGCGGGTGCGCGAGGCGCTGCGAGGCACCGGTGCCCAGCCGGTGCTGCTGGTGGTCGGAGAGAACGCCGGCGAGCTCGGCGCTCGAGAAGCCCACTTCGAGGCCCTCGTCACACGGCAACCCGCGCAGCTGGATGCCGTGCCCCTCGGCGATGACGACGCCGCAATCTGGAAGTTCACCACCGGCAGCACTGGGCGCCCGAAGGCCTGCGTTCATCCGGCGCGGAGCGCGCGGGAAAGCTACGCGGCGTATGCGCGCGGCGTTCTCGACCTGCGAGAAGACGACGTCGTGCTGCCCGTGCCCAAGCTCTTCTTCGGGTACGCCCGCGACCTGGCTGCGCTGTTCCCCTTCGGCGTCGGCGCTGCCGGCATCGTCTTCGGCGAGCGCTCCACGCCGGATCTGCTGTTCGGCCTGATCGAGACCTACCGACCGTCGATCCTGGTGAACGTCCCCACGATGATGCAGGCCATGCTCGACCACCCCGACGCGGCGAGCCGCGACCTCAGCAGCCTGCGTTGCTGCACCTCGGCGGGTGAAGCGCTCCCCGAACCGCTGCACGCGCGTTGGATGGACACCTTCGGCGTCGAGGTCCTGGACGGCATCGGGTCGTCGGAGGCGTACCACATCTACATCTCCAACCGGCCCGGCCGGGTCCGCGTGGGCAGCCTCGGTGAACTGGTGCCCGGCTACACGGCCACCGTCGTCGACGAGGTGGGTGAACCACTCTCCGACGGGAGCGTCGGCCGTCTCTGGGTGCGCGGGCCGACCGCCGCTCGCATGTACTGGGACGACCCGGAACGGTCGCGGGCCACGTTCGCGGACGACCTGGTCATGAGCGCCGACCTCATGGAGCGGGACTCCGACGGCTATTTCTGGTACCGGGGACGCGCGGACGACCTGCTTAAGGTGGGAGGCATCTGGGTCGCCCCGACCGAGATCGAGCGCTGCCTGGCCGCCCACCCCGACGTCGCCGAGTGCGCGGTGGTGGGCGTCGAGCGTGACGGTCTGACGCACGCCTGTGCCTTCGTGGTACTTCGTGAGAATGCGGACGTGCCGCCGGAGGAGCTGCAGCGACACACCCGCGACAGGCTCGCACCACACAAGGTGCCTCGCGAGCTGCACGTCGTGGCCACGCTGCCGAAGACCGCATCCGGAAAGATCGACCGCCGCAGGCTGCGCGAGACACTGGTCGCGACGAGAGGCGTGACGGCATGACCCGATACCGCGCCTCGGCCGCGTTCACGTCGGACTGGCGACACTTCGACTTCAGCGTCGACGGCGGCGTCGCCGTCGTGACGTTCAACCGCCCGGACCGGCTCGGCGCGCTCACCTTCGACGTCTACGCGGACCTGCGCGACCTGCTGAACGAGCTGCCCCACCGTGACGACGTGCGCGCGCTCGTCATCGCGGGCAGGGGACGTGGCTTCTGTTCCGGCGGCGACGTCGACGAGATCATCGGCGCCCTGCAGTCGATGGAGCCCGCGGAGCTGCTGGACTTCACGCGCATGACCGGGTCCGTGGTGAAGGGCATGCGCGAGCTGCCCATCCCCGTCGTCGCCGCGGTCAACGGCGTCGCGGCCGGTGCGGGGGCGGTGATCGCACTCGCCGCGGACCTCCGCCTGCTGGGTCGATCCGCTTCGTTCGCCTTCCTGTTCACGAAGGTGGGTCTCGCCGGCGCCGACATGGGCGCGGCGTATCTCCTGCCTCGCGTGGTGGGACTGGGCAGGGCCACGGAGCTGTTGATGCTCGGTGACACGGTCACGTCAGAGCGCGCGTTCGAGATCGGGCTCGCCACACAGGTCGTGGACGACGAGGCGCTGCCCGGAGCCGCGCACGAGCTGGCCCGCCGCATCGCGGACGGACCCGCGCTCGCCTACTCGACGACGAAGGTGCTGCTCACGCGCGAGCTCGACATGGACCTCGCCGGCGCCGTGGAGATGGAGGCCGTCACGCAGGCGCTGCTCATGCGCAGCCGCGACCACGCGGAGTTCCACCGCGCGCGCACCGAGGGACGCCCGCCACAGTGGTCGGGGCGATGACGTCCGCCGGGCACGAGATCGTGACCAGTGCGGAACTCGCGCCGCCCGCGGGGTACGCGCACGCGGTCGTTGCCGCCCCCGGCCGGGTGGTGTACCTGGGCGGGCAGACCGCGCAGGACGCGGGCGGGACCGTGCGTGGCCACACGCTCGTCGCGCAGTTCGAACGCGCGGCGGACAATCTGCTCGCCGCGCTGCGCGCTGCGGGCGGCGCACCCGACCACCTCGTCTCGCTCACGATCTACGTGACGGACATGGCCTCGTACCGCGAGTCGACGCGCGCTCTCGGAGCATCGTGGCGAGCGCGTTTCGGACGCCGCTATCCGGCGATGGCACTCATCGGAGTGAACGCCCTGCTCGACCCCGAGGCGCGCATCGAGCTCGTCGGCGTCGCGGTCGTCCCGTGAACGCGAGGGACGCGGCACCCGCATCTACGAGGGCACGTCGGAGATACGGCGCGAGGTCATCGCCCGGCAACTGTTCCGCACCGCCCGGGCATGATGGCGACGCTCGCCCCATCAGGATTTACGGAACCGGAGTGATGTGATGGTGGAAGTCGACGAGGCGCAGAGAACCATGAGCAGCGAGGAGATCGTGCGGCTGTCGAAGCAGCACACGCTCTTCTCATGGTCGGTGCAGGGGTCGGTGGATCCGATCGCTGTGGACCGCGCCAAGGGCGTATGGCTGTTCACGCCTGAAGGTGAGCGCATCCTCGACTTCAACAGCCAGCTGATGTCGGTGAACATCGGCCACGGCGACCAGCGCGTGGTCGACGCCATCACCGAACAGGCGTCGAAGCTGCAGTTCGTGCACCCGGTCTTCGTGACCGAGATCCGGGCGCGGCTCGGGCAGAGGCTTGCCGAGATCCTGCCCGGTGACATGGAGAAGGTGTTCTTCACGCTGGGCGGCGCCGAGGCCGTGGAGAACGCGATCAAGATCGCCCGGCAGTACACGGGTCGCTACAAGGTGCTGGCGCGGTACCGCGCATACCATGGGGCGACGCTCGGAGCGATGACGCTGTCGGGCGACCCGCGCCGCTGGGCCAGCGAACCGGGACTGGTAGGAGTGGTCCGCTACCCCGATACGCATCGCTGGGGCGAGAAGGAGCCGCGGCCGGTCGAGGAGAGCCTGCGCGGGCTGGAGCACGTGATCATGCACGAGGGGCCGCACACGATCGCCGCGGTGTTTCTGGAAACGATCGTGGGGACCAACGGGGTCCTGATCCCACCGGACGGCTACATCCAGGGCGTCCGCGAGATCTGCGACCGGCACGGCATTCTCATGGTTGCCGATGAGGTGATGGCGGGGTTCGGTCGGTCCGGCAGGTGGTTTGCCGTGCAGCACTGGGACACGGTCCCCGACCTCATGACCATGGCCAAGGGGCTCACGTCCTCGTACCTGCCGCTCGGCGCCGTGGCGATGCGCCGCCACGTGGCGGACAAATTCGATTCATTGATGTTCTACGGCGGTCTCACCTACTCCAGCCATCCGGTCTCCCTCGCGGCGTCGCTCGCGACGCTGAACGTCTACGAGTCCGACGGCCTGATCGACCGCGCCGCGGCGATGGGGCCGGCGATGCGCCGGCACCACGAGCGCCTGGCTGCAAATCATCCGAGTGTTGGCGCGCATCGAAACCTCGGGCTGTTCGGCATTCTCGACCTGGTGCGCTCTCGCGAACCGTACACGCCGATGACGCCGTTCAACGGCAGCAGCGACGAGATGGCGGAGATCGGGCGCTACTTCCGCGAGAACGGCCTCTACACACTGATCGCGAACAACTCGATCCACACCAATCCTCCGCTCTGCATCACGGAGGACGAACTCGCCCATGGGTTCGACGTCATCGATTCCGCGCTGGAGATCGCAGACCGAGCCGTGCGGGGCTGATCGACGCGCCGCCGAGCGCCCGCTCAGATGTGGACGAAGACGTCACCGCCCGCGATGCTCAGCGGCCTCGCGTTCGTGCCGGCCTGGCGCCAGAGGGCTCCGTTGGGCGCATGGACGCTCAGCGCAAAGGTGTCGGCGGTCGCGCTCTTGTCGGTGACCATCAGGCTGAATGCGTAGTTGGGGCCGCCCAGGCCGGAGACGCGCAGACCGGTCGTCGGGTTGATGACAACCACCGTGGCCCTCCCGCCGACACCGCACGAGGCGGTGCCAAAGTTCAGAGTGCTCGGAAGCCCCGTGCCCCGAACGATGTAGTCGTTGCCGTCCGCACCGCGGAACGCGTAGACGAACGCTCCCTGCGGCGCGCCGGTGCCGGTTCGTCGCGCGCTGAACCCGTAATTGCCCTGCGCGTGGGACGCCGACACGGACGCGGAGGGATCGGTCACCCATCCGCCTCCCGCGGTGATGTCACCGGTCGACGGCGCGTACACGGTGAGGATCACCGGGTCCGCATGTGGGCCGGCGAAGTACGCGTTGGACGCCGGGATCATGGCCACAACGGTCCAGGCGTCGACACCCAGCGTTGCGACCCGGCAGGACGCAACGCCCGCGGCGGTGACCGCCGCGATGCACGTGCGATCCGGCCTGGTCATCGTCGAGTTCGAACTCCTGTACAGGAGGAAGGCGACTCTGGCTTTGGTTCGATCCACTGTGCCGCCGGCCGCCGGCGCCATCGTCGCCTTCAGAACCACCGACGTCGTTGCCGCGGTCGGGCGCCCGGTGGAGTAGATGCGTCCGCTCGCAAACCCGAGCGTGGCCTGGTGATTGGTGACAGTCAGGACGCCGGGAGCAAGCCTCCCGGCGGAGAACATGTAATTCGCGGCAGACAGTGTTCCGAGCGTGCAGGTGATCGGGTACCTGCCGGCGGGTGAGCTGCTCTTGGCCGTCGTCGTGCACGCCGCGCTGCCGGAGACGACGCTGACGGTCTCTCCGTTGACGAAACCCGTGACGTGGTACGTGAGCGCGGGCAGTGGTCCGCCGTATGACATCGTCTTGTTGTCGGCGCCAACGGAAAGCGGGGCCGGGCTGACCCGGAAGCCACCGTCCGCGTATCCGATCAGGTAGTTGGCAGCGGACAGTCCCGAGCAGCCGGTGATCCTCCCCGCGTATGTGCCCACAGGCGTTCTCGCCGTGACATTGGCCGTGCAGCTCGGAACCCCGCTCACCACGCTCGCCCCCTCACCGTCGACGAACTCCTGGTAGCCGGTCACGAGGTACGAGGCGCTGCCGCCGTAGGTCTGCGATCCCGCGACCGTGGCCGTCAGCGCCGCGGGGTTCACGGTGAAGCCACCGTCCGCGTACCCGATCACGTAGTTGGCCGTCGTCAATCCCGAACAGCCGGTGATTCTGCCCGCGTAGCTGCCGGCCGGCGTTGTGACGCTGACATTCGTGTGGCAGGTCAGCGTGCCGCTCACGACTTCGGCTCCATCGCCGTTCTGGAATCCCTTCCACGCGAACACCGCGAAGCTCGGCGTCCCCCCGTACGGCTGCGAACCCGTCACCGTGGCCGTGAGCGGTGCGACACCAACACCGAGAGTGCCGGGGATGAAGTCGATCGATGGAAACGAGTAGTTGGCTGCGGACAGCGAACCGATCGCGCACGTGATGGGATACGTCGTGCCCTTGGGCGAGGTCACCGTCGCAGTCGTGGTGCACGCGGCGCCGCCGCTCACGACGCTCACGGTGTCCCCATTCACGAATCCGCTGACCTGGTAGGTGAGCGTCGGTACCGGACCACCGTACGGCATGGTCTGGTTGTCGGCGTTCACCGTGAGTGGCGCCTTGTTGACGGTGAAGCCGCCGTCGGCGTAGCCGATCAGGTAGTTGGCGGCCGACAGCCCGGAGCACCCGCTGATCGTCCCCGCGTAGCTGCCGGCGTCGGTTGCCGCCGTGACGCTCGTGCTGCAGCTCGGCGTGCCGCTCACCATGCTTCCGTCATCGCCGTTCACGAACCCCTGATACGACGCGGCCATGTAGGACGGCGCGGCGCCGTACAGCTGAGCTCCCGTGACCGTTGCGGTCAGCGGTGCCGCGTTGACGGTGAAGCCACCGTCCGCGTAGCTGATCAGGTAGTTGGCTGCGGTGAGCCCCGAACACCCCGTGACGGAGTAGTGACCCACGGCCGACTGCGCGGTGGCGTCGGTGCTGCAGCTGAGCGTTCCGCTCACCACGCTCGGCAGGTCGCCGTTCAACAGCACGCTGTACGAGGACACCGTGAACGACGGCGGCCCTCCGTAGGTCTGCGATCCCACCACCGTGGCCGTCAGCGGCGCCGCACCCACGCTCAGCGTTCCCGGCACGAAGTTGCCCGCCGGGAACGAGTAGTTGACCGCGCTCAACGTGCCCCGGCTGCAGGTGATGGGATAGCTGGTGCCGTTCGCAGACGTCGACGTCGCCATGGTCGAGCAGCTCGCGCA
>Ga0307477_10000233_pt1 | contig 75437 bp, 76 predicted proteins | sample atmos_gasesECM2C_FD_203316 | JGI IMG/M metagenome (GOLD analysis project Ga0307477, IMG submission 203316) | Hardwood forest soil microbial communities from Morgan-Monroe State Forest, Indiana, United States - atmos_gasesECM2C_515 | ecosystem: Environmental > Terrestrial > Soil > Temperate...
CTCCGCCCAGCAACGCATTCGTCTCCTGCATCTTGGTCCCGATGTACTTGAAGCCGACGGGCATCTCGTGGACCCGCACGCCGAATCGTGCACCGAGCGCATCGACCATCGACGTCTCGGTCAGGGAGCGGACGATGTCCCCGCGCTCGCCGCGCTTCTCGAGGAGGTACATCGTGAAGAGCGCCATCACCTGAAGCTGGTTGACGTACCGCCCGGTCTCGTCGATGACTCCGACGCGGTCCGCGTCACCGTCGTTCGCGATCCCCACGTCGAGGTCGCCGCGCGCCATCCGCTGCATCGCCTCGGGCATGTAGCGGTCGATCGGCTCCGGGTGCATCCCGCCGAAACCGGGGTTCCGCTCCGCGTGCAGCTCCTCGACGCTGGTCGTTCCTCCGTCGAGCACGCGACGCAGCAGCCCGGCGCCCGCGCCGTACATCGCCTCGTGCAGGATGCGCAACCCGTGGTCGCGAAGACGCTGCAGCCGGACCATCCTGCCCAGCTGTTCCAGGTAGTCGGGGATCGGGTCGACGAGCTCCACGGAGCCGCGTGCGATCGCATCCTCGATGGTCATCGCGCGGACGCCGTCGTTCTGCGCTCGAGCCGCCTCCCGTTCGATCTCGGTGACGACCTCCGGGGGCGCCGAACCACCGAAGTCCGGTTTGTACTTGATCCCGTTGAACTCCGCCGAGTTGTGGCTGGCAGTGACAACAACTGCCCCGGCCGCGTGGCGCTGGATGATCGTCCAGGACACGGCGGGCGTGGGAGTGACCCGGTCGAGCAGGATCACGCGCTTGCCGTTGGCGGCCAGCACGCGTGCCACCTCGCGAGCGAACAACTCCGCGCAGTACCGGCTGTCGTGCCCCACGACCACCGGACGCTCATCACCGTCGAGGTACCAGGCGACGCCCTGTGCGACGGCGCGAACGCTCGCGTAAGTGAAGTCGTCCGCCACGACCGCGCGCCACCCGTCCGTGCCGAATTTGATCGTGGCCGCAGTCACTGGCGGCCCATTCTAGTGCAGGTCTCGCTGCTCCCAAACGGCTGGAGAGAGCGTGCGCACGCTGGTATGGTGCGCGGGTGAACGGCAGGGGATGGGGGTTGCTGATCTGCGCGTCGGGGTGCCTCGGGTTCGTCAGCGCGTGTGGCGGTTCGAGCCAGGTGGGCGAGGATGGCTCGCGCGCACCGCTGACCACGTCCTCCGTCAACGATCACGTGACGCTCACCGGCGATGCGCCGGTCACGATCGACGATGGAACGATCACGTACCGGCAGGACCAGAACGGGGACGTCACGGTGGAGGTCACCGTCACGTCGACCGGGACGACCGCCGTGACCATGCAGATGCGGGCCTCTCTGCTCGACAAGTCCGGGACGATCGTCGGCGACGCGACGGGGGCGGGGCCGTTCACGCTGGCCGCGGGGGCCGGCTCGACGGTCGACCTGAGCGGTCCGCCGCCGCACGGCCAGATCGCCGCCGTCACGTTCGAGGGGACGACGCTCCCCCTGTCCACGCCCAGCTAGGCCGTAGCTCAGTCGCCGGCGCGCCGGCGTAGGGCGTCTGGCCGAAGGATGCGCAGCGTGCGTCCCTCGACCGCGATGTGGCCGGTGGCCTGGAAGCCGCGGAGCACGTGGTTCACGGTCTGGCGGCTGGCTCCCACCATGTTCGCGAGGTCGGACTGGTTGAACGGCATCTCGACGCCGGACCCGGTCGCGTCCCGGCCCTCGGCGAGCGTGAGGATGAGCTTTGCGATCCGCCCGGGGAGGTCGAGGAACACGAGGTCCCCAGCCTGGTCGGTGAGCCTGCGCGCGAGCGCGCCCAGGGTTCGGAGCATCCGGTCGACGACCGCCGGCCGGGCGAGCATCAGGTCGAGCACGGCCGAGCGATCGACGATAACGAGCGTGGACGCGTCCAGCGCTCGAGCCGACGCCGAACGGCCCTCGCCGTCGAGGAGGGACAGCTCTCCGAACGAGTCGCCCGGGCCCGCGGTGGCTAGCACCAGTTCGTCGCCGCGAGCGGAGGTGACGAACACCTTGACGAGGCCCGAGGCGACCGCGAAGAGCGATTCGCCGGGGTCGCCCTCCATGAAGATCGTCTCGCTGCGGCGGTACGCGCGCACCCGCGAGCGGCGGCTCAGCTCGTCGATTGCCTCGTCGTCGATCCCCGCGAACAGCCGGGTCGAGCGGATCAGGTCTCGTGGAGAGGACGCGGCCGTCGCCTCGCTCCTCTTCACGAACAGGCACGCTCCGCCGTCATCGCCGAGTTAAAGGACGGCGTCGCGCCCGGTGGCGCGCAGGCGCTCGACGGCATCCTTCACGCGTTGGGCCCGGTCCGCCGGGACCACCAGGAGCGCGTCGGGTGTGTCCACGACGACGAGCGAGTCCGCACCGACGACGGTGACCACCCTTCCACCCCGCGCGATCACCGTGCAGTCACGCGAATCGACGGGCAGAGCGTCGCCGTCCAGGACGTTGCCCGTCGGGTCGGCCTCGCCTGACGCGACCCGCGCCTCGTGGAAATCTGCCCACGAGCCGAGGTCCGACCACCCGAACGCTGCGCGGACCGCGGTGAGCGGCGCGCCTCGCTCGAGGATCAGCGGCTCGACCGCCTCGGCCTCCAGGCTTCGATACGCCACGCTGGCCGCCACCTCGTCGCCGGCCGAACGACGCTCCACCACCCTCCCGACGACGTCCGCCATCTCCGGGGCAACCCTGGCCACCTCGGCGAGGAACACCGGAGCCCTCCAGGCGAACAGCCCGAGGTTCCAGAGGTGGTTGCCGTCGCTCGCGAAGCGCTCGGCGACCTCCCGCTCGGGCTTCTCGCGAAACGCCGCGGCGCGGTAGGCCGGGAGATCGGCGGCGCGTTCCACCATATCTCCGCCCTCGAGGTCGTCCGGTCTCCGCCACGTCGAAGGGTCGCGCTGCTCCCCGAGCTCGATGTACCCGAGCCCCGTGGCCGGGTGATGCGGCGTCAGTCCCACCGTGGCGAGGCCACCGGTCACGTCCGCCCAGCCCGCTGCCGACACCAGGGCAGCCCGGTAGGCATCGCCGTCCGCCACGCGTGCGTCGGCGTGCACGGACGAGATCAGCGCGCCCGGATCCACGCGCGCGATCCACGCGACCGCAAGCGCCAGGGCCGGCCCGGTACCCCGCGCGGCGGGCTCCGCGATGACGAGGTCCCGGCCCTCGATCCCCGCCAGCTCCGCGCGGCAGGCGGTCTCCTGAGACTCCGCCGTCACCACGTGGACCGCGGCCCCGAGATCGCGAACTCGCTCGACGGTGTCGCGGAGCAAAGTCCTCCCGCCCGGGGCCAGCGGCAGCAGATGCTTGGGCGTGGAGCCGCGGCTCATAGGCCAGAGCCGGGTGCCGCTCCCGCCCGCCAGGACGAGCACGTGGTAACCCATCAGCCGGCGCTGACGGTAGCGTGTTTCAGCCGGTCGCCACCTTCGCCTCGAGCGGCTCGGTGCCGGCCTCTCCGGCGAGCTCCGTCGCGAGATCTGTCCGCTCCCAAGGAAGGTCCAGGTCGCTGCGGCCGAAGTGGCCGTACGCAGCCACCTGCCGGTAAATTGGCCGGCGCAGCTCGAGCGCGGCGATGATGCCCCACGGAGAGAGGTCGAAGTACTCGTCGACGAGCTCTTGGATGCGGCTCAGCGGCACGCGCTCGGTGCCGAACGTGTCGATGAGCACGGACACCGGTTTGGCCACGCCGATCGCGTACGCCACCTGGATCTCGCAACGCGTTGCGAGCCCGGCCGCGACGATGTTCTTCGCAGCCCACCGCGCGCCGTACGCACCCGAACGATCAACCTTTGTCGGGTCCTTGCCGCTGAAAGCTCCGCCGCCGTGGCGCGCGTACCCACCGTAGCTGTCCACGATGATCTTGCGACCGGTGAGTCCCGCGTCGCCCTGCGGGCCGCCGATCACGAAACGGCCCGTCGGGTTCACGTAGCGCTTCGTGCCGTCGTCCAGCCATTGAGCCGGAATCACCGGTTCCACAACGTGTTTCTGCACGTCCTCGAAGATCTGCTCGTTGCTGGCGTCCTCCGAGTGCTGCGCGCTCACGAGCACGGTATCGACGCGCTTCGGCTGTCCCTTGTCGTCGTATTCGACGGTCACCTGCGTCTTCCCGTCCGGTCGCGCCCAGCGCAGCGTGCCCTCGCGACGCGCCTCGGAGAGACGCCGCGACAGGCTGTGCGCAAGCTGTATCGGCGCGGGCATCAGCTCGGGCGTCTCGTCGCACGCGTATCCGAACATCATTCCCTGGTCGCCTGCTCCGCCCGTGGTGAGACCACGCGCGATGTCGGGAGACTGCTCGTCGATCGCGACGAGGACGCCGCAGGTCTCGTGATCGATCCCGTACTTCGCGCGCGTGTACCCGATCTCCTTGATGGTCCGGCGCACGACGCCGGCGACGTCGACGTACGCCTCCGTGGAGATCTCACCGAAGACGAGCACGGTCCCCGTGGTGAGAGCCGTCTCGCACGCCACGTGACCCAGCGGGTCCTTGGTGAGGACGCTGTCGAGGACGGCGTCGCTGATCTGGTCGGCGATCTTGTCCGGGTGCCCTTCCGTGACGGATTCCGAGGTGAAGAGCCTGTGATGTGCGCGGTGCATGTGACCTCCCCTGTTGCCCACCGGCAGCCACCGGAACGCCCTGTGCGCCCTGGCCTGCTCCTGTCCGGGTTGGGTAAATCGTAACAGCGCTGTGGTCAACAGTCTCGTCGCGAACGTAGCGAGCGCGCCCGCGACCGTGTACTGTTACGACTGTCGTTTCAACTTTACCCGGGCGCCCATCAACGCGCCGGACGGAGGGACAAGGCGCGTGGCCGTGGATCAGACCCTGCGATGCCGTGATTGCGGCGTCGATTTCATCTGGACGGAAGGGGAACAGGACTTTTACGCATCTCGGGGGCTCTCCAATCCCCCGTCGCGGTGCCCCAGTTGCCGGGCCGCGCGCCGTGCCAGCGGCCCCGGCGTAGGCGGCGGAAACAGTGGTGGTTACGGGCACCGCCCGGCCAACCGGCAGATGTACGAGGTCACCTGCGCGAACTGCGGAGGCGTGGCGCGCGTGCCGTTCCAGCCCCGCGGTGACAAACCCGTTTACTGCAGCGACTGCTTCCGCGCCGCTCCTCGATGAGCTCTGACCGGCAGCGAGAGGCGATCGCGGTCGGCACACGGGTCAGCTTTCCCTACGGCGGGAGCCGGCGCACGGGCACCGTCGCAGACGTGTCGGTGCTCCCCGACGGCTCGGGCGGGACGGCCATCTCGTACCTCATCGACGTCGGTAAGCGCAAGGTCTTCGTGCAGAGCGACGACATAACCCCGGCGACGGCGCCCACCACGGCGTTCGACCCCGTGGCCGAGGGCGTGGCATACGGGCGCAAGCGCCCTCGCAGTCCGCGCCGGCACTAGATCGCACACCGGCGTCGCGCACGCGTCGCTCAACGGTCACAGCCCGCGCGGCTCCCGACGACGGCCGATCGCCGACAATGGGAGCGATGGCGCGCGAGTTGACGGCGTCGACTTCGAGCGCCGCCAGGGGGTTCAAGCCGTGGCGACGCTTCAAACCCTGGCACGCGCTGCTCGCGGCCGGGCTCGCCTGCCTCGTCGCGGGTGGCTACCTGCTCATCGGGCCCGTCGTCTCGACGGCGCTGCGCGGCCAGGCCGACCAGAGCGCTCTGCACAATTGGACTGCGCGTTCCGCCAACGGCACGAGTGGTGGCGCGGGCAAGGGAGCGGCCAATGCGGCGAAGGCCACGTGCGGTTCGGCCTCGGCCGACGACTACGCGCTCGTGAAGTTCGGCACGCTCGGGCAGTACAGCTACGCGGGCGTCGCCGGCGACGGCACGTGGGACCTGCTCCACGACCGCACGATGGTCCACTACCAGGGGACGGCCGACCCGGGTCAGCTGGGCAACTCGATCATCGCGTTCCACCGCGAGCCCGACTACGAGCACATCGACCGGCTCGGGGCCGGCGACCTCGTGACCATCCAGGACAAGGCTTGTCACACCTTCACGTACCGGATCACGCAGCGTTGGGACCTCGCGCCGAGCCAGGTCACCCAGCTGGTGCCGACCTCCGGGTACGACCTGACGCTCATCACCTGCGACCCCTGGTGGCAGGACTACAACCGGTTCGTCTGGCGCGCGACCCTGGTCGGGCCGAGCGGCGGTTTCGTCTCCGGCAACGGCGCGCCGCAGGGCCCGGCGACGGGGCAGCCCACTTTCTAGATCCCGACGGATTGGAGGCGCGACTCCCGAGCAGGGCGCGAATCCGGCCTACCGGGCAGCCTCACATCGGCGGGATCGGGTGGTGGCGGCTCACGTCGTCGCGCCTGCGCGTCTCGTAGGCTGCGAAACGAAGCGCCAGCTCGGCCCGCAGGTCGTTCGCCGGCACGATCGCGTCGACCACCAGTTCTGACGCCAGGCGGAAGATGTCGATGTCGGCGCGGTACTCGTCCTGGAGGTCGCGCACGTAGGCCTCGCGCTCGGGCTCCGGGAGCTCCTGGATCTTGTTGTAGTAGACGGCGTTGACCGCCGCCTCGGGCCCCATGACGGCGATCTGCGCCGAGGGCAGCGCGATGGTGCTGTCGGGCGCGAAGGCCGGGCCGTTCATGGCGTAGAGGCCGGCGCCGTACGCCTTGCGCAACACGACGCAGATCTTCGGGACCGTGGCCTGCGACAGCGCGGCGATCATCTTCGCGCCGTGGCGGATGATGCCCTGCCGTTCCACCGCGGTTCCGATCATGAACCCCGGCACGTCGGCCAGAAAGAGCAGCGGCAGGTTGAACGCGTCGCAGCACGTGACGAATCGCGCGGCCTTGTCGGCCGAATCCACGAACAGGACGCCGCCTTTGAAGCGAGGCTGCGACGCAACCACCCCGATGGCGCGCCCCTCGATGCGCGCGAAGCCGCAGACGATCTCGCGCGCATAGAGCCGCTTGATCTCGAAGAACGAGTCGGCGTCGACGAGGCCGCGCACGATCGCCATCACGTCGTATCCGCGAGAGGCCTCGGCCGGTATCACGCCTTCGATATCCGTCGCACCGTCGGCGGGTTCGCGGGCGGCCGTGCGGTCCGGCGCTTCGGTCCAACAGCGCGGCATGAAGCTCATGTACCGCCGCGCGGCGGCGAGGGCCTCCTCATCATCGTGCACCAGGACGTCTCCGCATCCACTCACTGTGCAGTGCATGCGCGCGCCGCCCATCTCCTCGAGCGTCACCTTCTCGCCCACGACAACCTCCGCCATTCGCGGTGAGCCGAGGTACATGGAGGCGTTGCCCTCGACCATGATCACGACGTCGCAGAACGCCGGAATGTACGCGCCGCCCGCCGCGCTGGGGCCGAACAGCACGCACACCTGGGGCACCTGACCCGAGAGCCGCACCTGCATGTGGAAGATGCGACCGGCGTGCCTTCTCCCCGGGAACATGGCCACCTGGTCGGTGATGCGCGCGCCGGCCGAGTCCACCAGGTACACGAGCGGAATCTGCAGGCGTTCGGCGGTCTCCTGGATGCGCACGATCTTCTCGACCGTGCGCGCTCCCCACGACCCGGCTTTCACCGTCGGGTCGTTGGCCATCACCGCGCACGCACGCCCGTGGAGCGCACCGATGCCCGTGACCACGCCATCCGCCGCGAGCTCCGGATCCTCATTGTTCGCGAGCACACCGTCCTCGACGAAGTCGGTCCCCGGGTCGAAGAGGAGCTCGATCCGTGCCCGCGGCATGAGCTTTCCCTGCTCCGCAGCCTTGCGCCGGTGGCGCTCCGGGCCTCCGGACCTGGCCCGTTCGACGCGGGCCCGGACCTCGGCGCTCGAGTGCTCGCCCGCTTGCTCGGCGCCCTCCTCCGCCGCCTCAGCCAACGCGCGCCTCCTCGGCAGCGGCCGGCGAACCCGTCCAGACTCCCGCGCGGTACAGCCTGCCCGGCAGCTCCCGGCCGAGGTCGCGCGCGAGCCCCTCGGCCACAGCGCAGAGTGCCTGCAGGTCGGTGTCCACGCGCGCTCCCAGCGAGATCAGCGCCTGGAGCGCGTCCTCGCTGCAGACGTTGCCGGTCGACCGCGGCGCGAACGGACACCCGCCGACGCCACCGACCGAGCCGTCGAAGTGCGTGATGCCGCACTCGTACGCGGCAACGACGTTGACGACCCCCAGACCCCGCGTGTCGTGCACGTGCAGGGACAGCTGCTGCGGCGGCACCACCTCCATGACGATCGAGCACAGCTCGTCCACGGCAGCCGGGGTGGCCACGCCGATCGTGTCGGACAGTCCGATCTCGGCCGTGCCTCGGAGCACCAGCTCGCGGCACAAGCGAAGGACGCGCTCCGGCGCGACGTGACCTTCGAACGGGCACCCGAAGCACACCGACAGAGCGACGTCCACCTGGCACTGCGACGCCGACGCGAGCCGGACGATTCGCTCCAGGTCGTCCAGCGACTCGGCGATCGAGCGATTGACGTTTCGCCGGTTGAACGACTCGGTGGCCCCGATCGTCAGCAGCACGTTGCGCACGCCGTGCTCGAGCGCCAGCTCGAGGCCGCGAAGGTTGGGGATGAGCGCGCGAACCCGCACAAGGTCGTGCGCCTCGACGGACCGGAGGACATCGGATGCGTCGGCCAGCTGCGGCACCCACTTCGGCGAGACGAACGCGGTGGCCTCGACCCGCGGCGCGCCGGCGTCGAGCAGGCCGCGCACGAGACGCACCTTCGCCTCGGTGGCCACGGTGTCCGTGATGTTCTGCAGGCCGTCGCGGGGCGCCACGTCGGTCCAGGTGACGCGAGTCATCGGCGGGTGCCCTGGACGGACTGCGGGCAGAACATCGCGCACACCAACGAGTTGATCGGAACGATCGGGAGCACCGCGACAAGCAGCCAGAGCAGTGATCCGGAGCGCAGCGCGATCACCACCGCCTCGAGCCAAGCCACGAGCCCCGTGACGAATGCGGTGGCTCCGACAGCCGCGGCCGCGACGCCGACGCCGCCAGACCCGCTCGTGTCTGCACCGAGGATCAGCTGGTAGGCGACCGCGGACGCGAGGAAGAGCCCGGAGAAAAGCAGCGTGCTCTGCCGGGTGACGAATGGTTTGGAGGCCGCGGCCGGTGGCCGCCCGATGGCGATTGCGGGTGTCCCTGCGAGCAATGGATCGTCTCGGGCCACCGTATCAGAAGGCGTTCCCGGGGTCGCCGACGTCAGCGGCGCGCGAGCCCTACACTCGGCCGAGGATGCCGAGGTTCCGCCTCCCCGAGTACATCCGGCACACCTACGCGGTGGACGACTGGCGCGCCTTCCGCCTCTGCGGCCTCGACGAGGTGGGCCGAGGCGCGTACGCCGGCCCGCTGGTCGCGGCCGCAGTGTTGCTCCCTCCCCGCTTCCGTCATCCGCTGTTGCGCGACAGTAAGTTGCTCACGGCGAAGCAGCGCGAGACGGTCGGTCCGATCATCAAGCGGAAGGCGGTCGCCTGGGCCATCGCCGAGGTGAGCGTCGCGGAGATCAACGCTCGTGGACTGGGTTGGGCCAACGTCGAGGTCTTTCGCCGTCTGGTCGAGCTGGTGGACGCGGACGGGTACTGCTGCGACGGGCGGCTGCGGATCCCGGCGCAGCGTCCCGTGCACAGCCTCGTCGCGGGGGACCGACTCGTGCCCGCGGTCTCGGCGGCGTCGATCATCGCCAAGGTGCACCGTGATGCGCTGATGCGAGCGATGCACGAGGACGCGCCGTTCTACAACTGGGCGAGCAACAAGGGCTACGGCGCTGCGGAGCACCGTGCGGCGATCCGCGAGCACGGTCCGCACCGCGAGCACCGCCGCGTGTTCCTTGCGTCGCTGCTGCAGTTGGACCTGATGCTGCTCGAAGGCAGCCAGACCGAGCCCGAGGGGATGCCGGGAATCGCCGGCGTCGCGTCAGCTGCGACCGCAGGTGCAGCCGCCGGCGCAGCAACCTCCGCCTGACGCGGTCGCCTCGGCTGCGCCCGCACTCGCGCGGGACGCAACCATGCTGACCAACGGCATGCTCGCCCGGCTCTCGCAGCTCGGGCAGACGGCGGCGAGCTCGCGCTCCGCCATGGGCCGCAGCACTTCGAACACCCCGGTGCACGCGTTGCAGCGATATTCGTAGAGCGGCACGACTAAGAGGGTACTCCAGGCGGCGATCGCGCTCAGCGACATCGGCACACGTCTGCCGGCATTGACTCTCGAACATCTGTTCGCTATCCTTGCACCATGCCGAACGCCACATTCGAGTTGCAGCTGCCGCTCGACGACGGCTCGGCCGGGGAGCTTGCCGGCCGTCGCCTCGGCCACCTCCGCGCGGTCGCCGGCGTCGACGAGGAACTGATCGCGCGCCTGGTCCGAGCGTTTCCCTCGCTGCGCGCCATCTACTCGGCGCGCGAGGCTGAGCTTGGCCGCGTGGTCGGCAGTGTGGCCGCGGCACGGATTCGCTGGTTTCTCGACGCCCCGCTGGACACCGCGCTCGCCGGCCATGTCCGCCGCGCCGTCCGGCCGATGTCGCACGCCGCTTGAACCCGGGCGAGGGGGTCGTGTCGCAGTGAAGCGCATGTCCGTACGAGTGCGGGTCAGAGCCCGTACAATCGCTTGCTCATCGACTCGGGGGAGCGCAAGCGAAACGGAGGTTGGCAATGTTTGGTCGTCGTCGTTCCGGCGCTGTTCTCGACCGCGATATCTCTGAGGCCGGTGTCAAGGCTGTCGAGACCGTCGGAGAGCTTGCCGACCGCGCGCTGAACCTGGCGCGCGAGGCTGGTCAGTCGGACGTCACCAACGCGGCGCGCGCCCGGATCGCCGACGCGTCGGAGCGCCTCGCGGACGCAGTGCGGCCCAAGCAGCCGAAGACACACCGGATACGCCGCATCATCATCGTTGGCGCGATCGCGGGCGTCATCGTCGGGCTGATCCGCTCGCCATTGCGCAGCAAGATCAGCGAGCGCCTCTTCGGCCCCCCCGCGGAGGATGAGCCGGGGTCGATTACGCTCCCCTATGAGGACAAGGGCGAGTCCGCGGACAGCATCGAGTTGCGTGCCGAGGCGGCGCCGCCCGCACCCGCTGCTGCAGAGGCGAACGGAGGGAGCACGGCTCCCACCTCAGAGACGGCCGACACCTCGCGCGCCTGACGGCGATGGCCGAGGAGCGGGGTCCGCGTCCGCGCCCGCCCCACGGCGATCGTCCGCCGTTCAACCCTCCAAGGCCGCCCTTCCGACCCGGTCCGCCACGTTTGGACCAGACGCCGGTCACCCACACGCTTCGCCTTCGCGAGGGTGATCGGGAGATCGAGGTGAGCGGGTCGCCTCCCTTCGTGCGCCAGGTGCTCGACGACCTTCCCGGGCTGCTCGCCAAGCTTCGCGGCGAGACCGCGTTCCAACCGGCGGCGATCAGGATGCCGCAGCCGGCCGCCATCGCCCCGACGTCGAGTGTGCCTGACGGTCCGCAACCCCGTGTCATGGAGGAGCCTCACCGCAACGGATCTATCGACGAGCGCGTCGTGTCGATCCTGCGCGAATCGCGCAGGCCGCTGGCAGTTGCGGCGATCCGCAAGCGTCTCGGCAGCGACGTGACGCCGCAGCAGGTGCGCCGCGCGCTGGAGCGAGCCGGCGATCGAATCTCCGCGACCGATCAACGCCCGGCGACGTACCGAATCACCGGAAGCTAGCCACCATGGCCGGCGGGCGGCTCGCACTCGTTCACGCCGCCGCTACCATGCCGCTTTCGCGTCATGCGACAGGATCGGAATGAGCATCACGCTGGTCGTTCTCGCGGCGGTGGGAGGGGCAGCGCTGCTCCTCGCGCTGTCGGGTCTGCGAATCGTGAAGGAGTACCAGCGCGGCGTCGTCTTCCGCATCGGCCGCTTCAGTCACATGAAGGCGCCCGGGCCGCGCCTTCTCATCCCCATCGCCGACCACATGATCCGCGTCGACGTGCGCGCCATGAACATCGAGATTCCCGCGCAGGACGTGATCACCGAGGACAACGTCATGGTGACGGTGCGCGCCGTCGTGTACCTGCAGGTGGTCAATCCACCGCTGGCGGTCACGAAGGTGGTCGACTACAGAGACGCGTCGCAGCACCTCGTCGAGAGTTCGCTCAGAAGCACACTCGGACAGGTCACGCTCGCGGAGCTGCTCACGGGTAGAGACAAGGTCAACGCGCTCCTGGCCCGGGTCATCAACCAGGACCTCGAGGCCTGGGGCGTGCAGATCACGGCCATCGAGATCAAGGACGTCCTGCTGCCCGAGACGATGCTTCGCGCGCTCGGTCGCCAGGTCGAAGCAGAGCACGAGACCAAGGCGAAGTTGATCACCGCTCAGGGCGAGCTGGCCGCGGTTCGTGCGCTGTCGGATGCGGCCGGGGCCATCGCCGGGAGCCCCAGCATCCTGCAGCTGCGCTACCTCGAGACGCTCACCCAGATCGGCAACCAGAAGAGCACCGTGGTGGTCTTTCCCGTGCCCATCGACCTGATCCAGCCGCTGCTGGACATGCAGGCGCGGGTGCGCGGCGCCAGGTCCGGGAACGGCGGCGCGCCGGCCGAGCCCGAGGCGGAGGCGGTGCCCGAGCCGGAGCCGGTGCGACCCGCGCACCCCGAGCCGGTGCCAGCCGTGTCACCGGCACGCACCCACCGGCGCGAACCGGTGGGAGCCGTCGCCGGCGCGATCGCCGACCCCCCGCCTCCGCCGCCCCCGCCACCGTACTGATCTGAGCGGCCCTTCCCAGGCGACCACCTGTGGCAAGGGTGTCGTTCGTTCGCTCCATCGCCGTCACAGGCGCACCCAAGAATGGTCGCCATGACCAAGTCGCGGCCACGCTGGCTGCGGCGGCACTGGTGGACAGTCACCGCGGCCGTCACGGGCGCATTCATCGCCGTCGTCTTTTTATGGCTCCTGTTCAACCTCGGGGGCAAGAACGCCACCACGTGGCTGGACGACCTGGCGGAGACCTTCGCCGCGTTCGTATGTGCGGGCGCGGCGGGACTCGCGGCGGAACGCCATCGTGGCCGGTACCGCCTTGCCTGGGCCCTCATCGGGGCTTCGGCGTTCTCATGGGGCCTCGGCCAAACCGCGTGGGACTGGTACGAGCTCCTCCAGGGAATCCAGACGCCGTTCCCCTCCCTCGCCGACGCGGGGTACCTCGGCGCGGTTCCTCTCGCGGTCGGCGGGGTGCTGTCGTACCCGGTTGCGTTCGAGCGCGCGCGGTCGGTGGTGCACTCGCTGCTCGACGGAACCCTCATCGCCGCAGCGCTCCTCGTGGTCAGCTGGGAGACCGTGCTGGGGGCTGTCTACCGGCAGGGAGCGGGCTCCACGCTGGCGATGGTGCTGAGCCTCGCCTATCCGCTTGGCGACGTCGTGATCCTGACGATCATCCTGGCGCGGCTCGGCCGGATAACCCGCCGCGGTCGCTTCGCGCTCGGGCTCCTGGCCGGGGGGCTGGTCACTCTGTCGGTGGCGGACAGCAGCTTCCTGTACCTCACCGCCCAGAATCAGTACGCCACCGGCAACTGGCTCGACACGGGGTGGGTTGCCGGCTACCTCCTCATCGGTCTCGCCGCGCTGCGCGGCGTCTTCGATCCGGTTCGCGAAGCGCCGTCGAGCGCGCTCGCGTCGCGTGTCCAGCAGTTCCTTCCGTATCCACCGGTGGTCGCGGCGCTCGGCGTGATCATCGCGGAGCGGGTGATCACCGGCAACCTCAGCGCCTTCACGTTCTGGACGATGCTGGCGATCGTCGCGCTCGCACTGGTGCGGCAGTACCTCGCCCTGGGTACGAACGTCGCGCTCGTCGGCAGCCTCGCAGCGCGAGAGCGCGACATGGCGTACCAGGCGCACCACGACGCGCTCACCGGGTTGCCCAACCGAGCGTTCTTCCACAACGCGGTCACCGATGCGCTCGACCGCGTCGGCGACACTGCGAGGGTCTGTGCCGTCCTGTTCATCGACCTCGACGACTTCAAGCAGGTCAACGACCTCTACGGACACGCGGTCGGCGACGGCGTGCTTCGCCTGGTGGCGGAGCGGCTTCGGGCCAACCTGCGACCCGAGGACACCGCCGCCCGGCTCGGCGGGGACGAGTTCGCCGTCCTCGTGGAGAACACGCACGGCTGGCACCAGGTGGACGCGATCGCGGAACGCGTCCTGAAAGCCCTTCGCGAGCCGGCCGCGGTGGACGGACGCCTGCTGCCCGTGCGCGGCACGATCGGCATCGCCGAGGCTGACTCCGCGGCCGGAGGATGCGACGAGTTGCTGCGCCGTGCCGACGTGGCGATGTACGAAGCGAAGCGGCAGGGCAAGGACCGCTGCGCCACGTTCCGCGTCATCGCCGCGTAGCAGGACGCCGCGCCCCTCCGGACGGCGGTTGACTACCCTTGGCACGCGGGCGGGTAGCTCAGCCGGTTAGAGCAGGGGGCTCATAACCCCACGGTCCCAGGTTCGAATCCTGGCCCGCCCACCAAACCGGTCGCGCACACTAAGTGTGCTAGCATGCACATATGCGTGCTGTGATCGACAGTTCGAGCTGGATTTCACTGGCTCGCGCGGGCCTCCTCGACCTCCTGCGTGCCGTGCCCGTGGAGCCCGTGCTCCTCGACGTCGTGCACGCGGAGATCGTCGGTGAGGGACGCCGAGGCGGACACCCGGATGCCGCAGTGTTGGCAGCCGCGGTGCAGGCTATCCCCGTGACTCCCACGGACGGCCCAGGAGCTCCAGTCGACTCACGCGTTCTCAGCGGCGCCGAGGCCGTCGGAGTGCTGATTGCGAACGATCTCGCTCTGGGCCGTCGAGCTCGGTCCCTGGGCGTCGCATGGATTCGTACGGCCGACCTGATTGTTCTCGCGGTTGGATCCGGATCCATGTCACCCGCAGCGGGTGTCGCAGGCGTGAGTGCTCTCGAAGAGTCTGGTCGTATGACCCACGACCTGGCTGAAGCGTATCGCGAGCCACTGCGGTGACCAAGGCCGTTCGTGTCAACACGACGATCGACGACGATCTCCTCGAGCGGATCGACGCCTTTGCGGCCGAACGGCGCGAGGATCGCTCGACAGCAATTCGCCAACTCGTTGACATTGCTCTGCGCGAGCTGTCGAAGCGCGAGGCCATCGACGCATTCCGGCAGGGCCGTATGACGCTACGGGAGTTCGCGGATGCCCTCAACCTGAGCGTGTGGGCCGCACATGACTTCCTACTCGCTGAGGAGGTGGCGATTGCACAGGGCAGCCGGGGGGAGACGAGCGCGGCGATTCAGGGCCTCCTCCCCAACCTGGCGACGGCTCGACCGCCAGGACCCAGCCGCCAGGTGATGCAGCCGCGAAGCTCAGCTCAGGTGACGCCCCGGCACCGTCCCGAATGAGAGCCTGCGGCCGCCCGCGTAGCGGCGCACCGCCCGCGCAGCGCGCGCGTAGTGAACCGTTTGGTTCACATCGGCTTGTCGGCGCCTCTGGGGCGAGCGCGCTCGCCCGGTGAAAACGGCCTCGGGTGCGCGCATACTCTGCCGGCGAGCCCGTTTTGGGGCTGGATGAGGAGGCAGGCGGATGGCAGACGCGACGATGGAACGACCGACCAGTCAGGCGAGCATCGACCCACTTCGTGACCAGGTCCGCGGGCAGACCATCACCAGCGCTGACGGCGGCTACGATGAGGCGCGCGCCGTCCACAACGGCATGTTCGACAAGCGGCCGCTCGCCGTCGTGCGCGCCGAGCAGGTCGCCGACGTCATCGCGGCGGTCAACTTCGCGCGCGAGAACGGGCTGGACCTGTCGATCCGTGGCGGCGCGCACAGCGCGCCCGGCTTCGGCACCAACGACGGCGGCATCGTCCTCGACATGTCGCCCATGCGCACCGTGCGAGTCGATCCCAGGACGAGGACGGCGCGCGCGGACGCGGGCGCGACGTGGGGTGACTTCAACCACGCGACGCACGCTTTCGGCCTGGCCACGACAGGCGGGATCCTCTCGACGACGGGGATCGCCGGTCTCACGCTGGGCGGCGGTATCGGCTACCTCGCTCGCGGCTGCGGGCTGACCATCGACAACCTGGTGTCGGCCGACGTGGTGACGGCGGACGGCAGGTTCCTGACCGCCAGCGACCGCGAGAACGAGGACCTCTTCTGGGGGCTCCGAGGCGGCGGGGGCAACTTCGGTGTGGTGACGTCGTTCGAATATCGGCTGCACCCCGTCGACCAGGTGTACGCCGGGCCGATCTTCTACGAGCTCGACGCCGCGAGCTCCCTGCTGCGGATGTTCGACGACTTCATCCAGGATGCTCCGGAAGAGTTCGGCGGCTTTCCAGCGTTCCAGATCGCCCCGCCGCTGCCGTTCATCCCGGAGAACCGCCACGGCGACACGCTGGCGCTCGCCGTCGTGCACTGGTCCGGGCCGATGGACCAGGCGGAGAAGGCGCTCAAGCCCTTCCGCGACGTTGCCGAGCCCGTCGCCTGGGGCGCCGGCCCGCTTCCGTACCCGGCTCTCAACGCCGCCTTCGACCCCATCTTCCCCAAGGGCATCCGCGCGTACTGGAAAGCAGCGTTCGTCAAGGACCTGCCGGACGGCGCGATCGACGCGCACGTCGAGAACGGATCGAAGGTCCCCGAGGTGAGCGCCACCATGCACCTCTACCCCATCAACGGCGCCTGTCATCGCGTCGGGCCCAACGACACGGCGTTCGCGTATCGCGACGCCAACTACGGCATGGTGATCCTGGCCTCGTGGATGGACAAGTCCAAGGACGCGGAGCGCATCCAGTGGGTGCGCGACTACTACAACGCCATCGCTCCCTTCGCTGAGCCGGGCGGGTACATCAACTTCATGCAGGACGACGACCAGTACAAGATTCGAGACAACTATCGCCAGAACTACGACCGCCTCGTGGACGTGAAGCGCGCCTACGACCCCGGCAACCTCTTCCACGAGAACCAGAACATCGCGCCATAGCCGGCGTCACGCCGGCTGCGCGCGTCGGGACGGTCTGCTCAGCCGGCGCCCAGCCGGCTCAGCAGTCGCTCGGCGTAGTAGTCCTCCCACTGCCCGCCACCGGCGGCGGCCGTGAACTCCTTGTCGCACTGCACGAGGCAGTAGACGAGCTCGCTTCGCACCGGCGTGCCGCCGAGGAGAGCGGGCAGCGGGGAGAGCCGCAGCAGCCAGTCCGCGTACCACGACGCCCAGTCGGCGTCCGCGCCGTCGACGATCTTGAACACGATGTGGTGGGTCTCCGCTGCGTCGCGGAGCACCGCGGCGATCGTGGCGACCTTCCCGGCCGAGCTGCGACTGTCCATCTCTCAACCTGTCGACGTGGAGACCCCAGCGAACACGCGAGGGCGGGGGCGCCCGGATCGCCGGGCGCCCCCATTGTGACCGAGTCGTCGAACCGCGCTCAGCGTCTGCCCCCCCAGCCCGGAAGCGTCAGGTAGTCGTACGGGACGTCGCCCGCCGCCATGGTTCTTCGCTGTGTGAGAAGCCGCGTGCCCCGGTAGACACCGCGCGCGCCCCGGCCTACGGCGCGAAACGAGCCGCCGACGGCCGCGGCCACAAGGTGGCGTCGCGGCTCGCGGCTTGGAGACGCGGCGTCGGTCGGATACCAAACCGTGGTCGCCATCGCTGTCACTGTCTGTGTCGTCATGAGGAGCCTCCAGTCAATCCTGGAGCCCAGGCTACACAGCAGGTGCCGCAGTGTCTGTCAGCTGCACGACAGCGCTTCGGTCAACCTGACGACACGCGAGCGCGTCGGCACCGGCTGCTCGTACCGGTCGGACCCTGCCCATCTCCGTTCAGAACATGGAAAGCCGTTGGTTCGTCACCATTGAAGACGTGATCCCTGACACCTCGGGCGCGCCGCCCGCGCTCCCGCGTCCTGACAAATCACGCTACTTCCTGCTCATCGCGCTGGCCGCGCGCACGCGTGCCGACTGCCTGGGACGGCGCGTCGGCGCCGTCATCACCCGCGAGGCGCGGGTACTGAGCACGGGGTACAACGGCACGCCGTTCGGCATGCCCAACTGCTCGGAGGGCGGCTGTCATCGGTGCTCGCGGCGCGACGACGACCGCCTGCGAGGAGGTGCGTACGACGTGTGCATCTGCGTCCACGCCGAGCAGAACGCGCTGCTCACCGCCGCGCGCTTCGGTCAGCAGACGCTCGGGGCGTCGATCACCAGCACGACGCAGCCGTGCTTCGGCTGCCTGAAGGAGCTGTTGCAGGCCGGCATCACCGAGGTCCGCTACCTGCACCCGTGGGATCCGGCCGAGGCTTACGGAGATCCGGCTCTGGTGGCACAGTACGCGGCGCTGCGAGCGAGGTTCGAAACGTTCACGCAGATCGGCGACCCGGCCATGGACACGCCCGATCTCTTCCGGAGCTTCCTCGAGCAGCGCTGATCGGCGTCACCCGGCACGGTCGACGAGCTGCTCTCGCTCGACGGTGTGCGCCGTCGTCAGCGACGCCACACGGCTCAACGTGTCGATCTCTTCGACGAGCTTGTCATGCCGCCAGCGGGCGATGCGGGGAAAGCGCAGCGCGTAGCCCGATTTGTGACGGCTCGACACCTGGACGTTGTCGAACGCCACCTCGAGGACGATCAGCGGCTGCACGCGCCGGTACGGCCCGTGCTCGCTGATCGTGATGCCGAGCAGCAGCTGCGTCATCTCCGCGATCTCCCCGTCACTGAGACCCGTGTACGCCTTGCCGATGGTCGCCAGCTCGTCGGATCCGTCCACGCGCACCGCGAACGTCACGTCGCTCAGGACTCCATGTCGTTTCCCGTGCCCCCACTCTGCGCCGACGACCACGACGTCGAGCGTGTCGAGCGGGCGTTTGAGCTTGAGCCAGGTCATGCCTCTGCGGCCCGGCGTGTACGGAGAGCCCGGCGCCTTGAGCATCAGGCCCTCGTTCAGCCGCGCACGCGCGTCGTCGAAGCGGCGGTTGATCTCGGTCTCGCCGCTCACCGACTCCAGGTGGGCCAGCGCGATTCGCTGCGGCGTGTCGAGGGCCTCCAGCCGCGCGCGACGGTCGCGCAGCGGCAGATCGAGCAGCGTCTCGTCGTCCTCCTGGAGCAGATCCCACGCCACGTAGATGACGGGGACGGTGTCAAGGATCGCTCGGTCCGGCGCCGTGCGCCCCAACCTGGTCTGCAGGGCCTGGAAGGGCATGACCTTTCCACGGTGGAACGCGAGCACCTCGCCATCCAGCATCACGTCGTGCTGCAACGCTGCGGCGGCATCGACGATCTCCGGAAACTGCACGCTGATGGTCTTGAGGTCGCGGCTGTAGAGCTCCACCCGATCACGGCGGCGGTGCAGCTGGCACCTGATACCGTCATATTTGTCTTCAACCCACACCTGTTCGCCGAGGCGCCGCACCGCCTCTGCCGCGTCGGCCACGGGCGTGGCGAGCATGAACCGTAGCGGCACGAACCACCTTGGGCGCGCTTCGGACAACCGCCGCTCCGCGGCGAGCCTGGCGACCTCGCCGAGATCACCGAGCAGCATCGAGGCCCGCCTCACGGCCTCCGGCCCTGCATCGAAGGCCGCCGCGATCGACTCCTCGACGAGTCCTTCGCGAAGCCCGATTCGCATCTCTCCCGTGATCAGCTTGGTCACGATCCGGGACTCGGCCGGCGTGATCCTGCGCATCAGCGCGAAGAGCACATCCGTCCGCGCCCGGCCGCCTGGCGCGCTCGCCATCGCCTCGAACGCGGCGTGCACGTCGCCCAGGGGGAGCGGCGCAGATTCGGGCGTCGCCGACCGCAGCGCCGCGCCCACCCAATCACCCGCGTCTGCGTGATCGCGCCAGATGGTTGCAAGCGACCCGTCGTCGAGGCCGGTGAGCCGCACCACGACGGTGCGAAGCGCGGCGCCACCGATGCCCAGCGTGCGCGAGTCGCCCGCCGGAAAGACAAGCCCGGCGAAGTAGCGCGTCGCCTGTGCGAGCTCTTCGCCGGCGAGTCGGGCGAGGAACGCGGACAGTTCGCGGACCTTTTCAAGCTTCGATGAAGTGCTTGCGATGGCGTCCGCCGTCTCTGCCAGTTCTGCGAGTGTCGTCACAGTTGCATGATCACAGAGATGTGTTGCCGTCGCGGCGCACGGATGGCGTATAAAGAAGAGCGCCGGAGCCCCGGCGAGCCAGAGTGCGGCGCCAACCCGCAAAACGGAGGACCCGTCATGACTGATGTTCGCGGCTGGAACCCCGTCCAGCAGGACGACGACGACGACGAGGAAGAGGGCGAAGAAGAAGAAGAGGAGTAGTCCCACGTCGCAACGGCGAGAGGTTGACGTCGCCGCGCGCGGCGGCGCGCGCTTCAGCGAGGTCAACCTCATCGCCGATCCTCTCTACGGTTACATCGAGATCACGAAGGATCGGCCGGGAGAGGCGAGCGAGCGCCAGTTGCTCGACACGCTGTGGTTGCAGCGGCTGCGACGGATACACCAGCTGCAGTCGGCCTGGTGGGTGTTTCCCAGCGCCGAGCACTCGCGCTTCGTGCACCTGCTCGGCGCCATGCACCTGGCGTCGCTGTTTTCACGGCGCGTCGACCAGTCGCTGCGCGCGTCGTTCGCAGACGCGCCGTCAGCGGCGCTGGTCGAGGAGACGCTCCGCCTCGCCGGACTGCTGCACGACGTCGGGCACGGACCCTTCGGCCACTTCTTCGACCAGGAGGTTCTCTCGCAGTGGAACCTCGACCACGAGGCGGTCGGGCGTCACCTCGTGACGCACCAGCTGGCGGACATCATCGGCTCGCTGCGGGCGAGCCCCACCGCCCCCTTCGAACCCGGCGAGCAGATCGACCCGATGTGGGTGGCCTGGGTCATGGCCGACGCGGACATCGAGGGCTACCTCCCGCCCCCGTGGCTTCGCGCGCTCAAGCCCATCCTCTGTGGACCTGCCACCGTCGACAACCTCGACTACGTTCCGCGCGACGCGTACATGTGCGGGATCAGCCTCGGACCCGTCGACGTGCAGCGCATCATCCACTACACCTTCATCAGTGGCGACAGCATCGTGCTGCACGCCCATGCCATGGGCGCGCTCGAGATGTTCCTCGCGTCGCGTCTCTACATGTACCTGCAGGTGTACCACCACCGCACCGGGCGGCGATTCGACCTCTCGATGCGCGAGGTGTTCGCCGACACGGTGCGCGAGATGCTCTCGGGCAACCCACTCGATCATCTCGACGAGTACGTGCGGCTCAACGACTGGTCGGTGCTCGATGCCGTGCAGCGCTGGGAGCAGGAGCCCCGGGGCAGCCATCGACGGCGGCTGGGTGACGCATGGGCCCGGATCACCGCCCGCGAGCTTCCCTGGCACCTCGCGTACGAGACGGTCGTGCAGCATGACCGAGACCTCAGCGACCTGCAGGAGCGCGTCGAGGCGGCGTTCGCCGCCTCAGCGCCGGACGCGCGCGTCGAGGTGGACGTGGCGACCGCCCGCGTCGCGCCGCTCAACCCCATGACCGAGAACGGGATGGTCAACATCTACGACCCGATCACCGAGACGGTGGAGCATGCGCGCACCGCTGCCATGGTCGAGCGACTGCCCCAGTACAACCGCGTGGTGCGCGTGTTCACCGACCGCGTCGACGCGCTGCGCGCAGCGCACGATGCGGCAGCGAACGCCATCGAGGCGGACTAGCGCTCGACGAGCGCGACCCGGGACATCACCCAGTCCACCGCATCGGGGACGCTGGCGGCGCGATGCATTTCGGCGCCGGCCTCGTCGCCGTGCGGGGCGCGCAGCTCCCAGGCATCGAGCAGCGCCACCGGTCGCCCCAGGCGCACGGCAAACGCGATTTCCGTGAGCGTCCCCCAGCCGCCGCCGATGGCGATCATCGCCGCGGCGCAGCGCGCGATCAACGCGTTGCGCATCTCCCCCATGCCCGTGGGCAGCGCGATCGTCACCGCGTCGTCGGCAGCGCCGACGTCGGCCCCCGGGAGCAATCCCACGCAGATGCCCCCCGCAGCCGCGACACCGGCGGCGCTGGCCGCCATGACGCCGGTCAGCCCACCGTTCAGCACCGTCGCGCCACGCTGGGCGAGCAGCGCGCCGCACTCGTACGCTCGCCGATACTCCGCATCGGAGGCTTGGGACGCCCCGCAGACGGCGATGAGCGGCGGCCGGCTCACTCGGTTCGCGGGCTAACGAGAGTCACTGAACGAAGGCCGGCGGTCACCCGGTTGCGGACCGTATCGGAGGCGAGCCGGCTCGTCCGTGTGAGCGCAGGGCGAGCCGAGATCCGAGCGGCGGGACCCACCGGGTCCCGACCGCGTGTCCCGCGGCCGGGTGACTGACGGCGTTCGTCCATCGACGCCGCTCAGCGCGTGGGCGGAATGCGCGGCGCCGCCGGCATCGCCGGCCCTGCGGTGGCGGCGAAATTCTCCTTGCTCACTTCGGCGGCGATGTGCGACGCGATGTCGCGAAACACCGAGGCGACGGGGCTGTCCGGTGCTCCGGCCATCAGTGGCATACCGTCGCCCTCGGTGACCCGAATGCGTGGGTCGAGCGGGATCGCGCCGAGGAACGGAAGCTCGTAGCGCTCTGCCAGCGCCCGGCCTCCGCCGCTTCCGAACACGTCGGTGCGCTCGTTGCAGTGCGGGCAGACGAAACCGCTCATGTTCTCGACGACGCCGAGCACCGGCACCTTCAACTGGCGGAACATCTCGATGCCGCGCGACACGTCGGCCACCGACACGTCCTGCGGGGTTGTGCAGATCACCGCTCCGGTCATGGGCATGCTCTGCGCCAGGCTCAGCTGCACGTCTCCGGTGCCGGGCGGGAGGTCGATCACCAGGTAGTCGAGCTCGCCCCACTCCACCTCGTAGAGGAACTCTCGCAGCGCCTTGGCGAGCATCGGCCCGCGCCAGATCACGGGCTGTCCCGGCTTGAGGATCGTGCCGAACGACATCACGCGAAGCCCGTGCTTCTCGAGCGCGCGGATGCGGTTCCCATTGGCCGAGTGCGGGTGCTCGGTGAGCCCCAGCATGATCGGCACGTTCGGGCCGTAGACGTCGGCGTCGAGGAGGCCGACGCGCGCGCCGGCGAGCTGCAGCGCGATGGCGACGTTGACGGCGATGGTCGTCTTGCCCACACCGCCCTTGCCTGCGCTGATCGCCACCGCGTTGCGCACACCCGGGATCTCCTGCCGGCCGGGCAGCCCACGGGTGGAGCTGACGTCGGAGTCCCACGTGACGCGCACGGTGCGAATGCCCTCGACCGTGCCGACCACCGCGTTCTCGATATCCTGCTGGATCCGATCCTTGAGCGGGCACGCGGGCGTGGTGAGCACCACTCGCAGCGAGAGCGCATCACCCTCGACCGCGACGTCACGCAGCATGCCGAGATCCATCATCGGACGGTGCAGTTCGGGGTCGATGACGGTTCGCAGCGCGCGATCGATCTCTTCGAGGACCTTGGGATCACCCATTGCAATTCGAGTATACCGGCGCGTTCTCGACCGCCCCGACCACATAAGATTCGCCGCAATGCTCGAGCGCCGCGTCGTGCGTGACCTGGAAGGACAGGTCGACCTCCCCCACGTGTACACGCGACCCGCGGATCTCGCCGCGTACGCGTACGACGCGTGGGGCGCCTCCGGCGAGCGCCATCTGCCGGACGCCGTCGTGTTCCCTGCAACCACGGAGGAGGTCGCCGGCGTCGTCGCGGTCTGTGCCCACCATGGCGCGGCCGTCGTGCCGCGCGGCGCCGGCACGGGCTACGCGGCAGGCGCGGCGCCGATCGGCGGCGGCGTGGTGCTGTCGCTGGCGCTCATGAACCGGGTGCGCAGCATCGAGCCCGACGCGCTGCGCCTTCGGGCCGAAGCCGGCACCGTCACCCGCGCCGTTCACGAACGTGCGGCGAGAGCCGGGCTGTACTTCCCGCCCGACCCCGGCTCGTCCAGCACCTGCACGATCGGCGGCAACGTGGCCTGCAACGCGGCGGGTCCGCACACGCTCCGCTACGGCACGACGGCGGACTACGTGACCGGGGTGACGGCGGTGCTCGCGGATGGCCGGGTCGTCCGCCTGGGCGAGGAGGGCGGCGGGTCGTCCCCGGACCTCCTCGCGCTGCTGTGCGGGTCGGAAGGGACGCTCGGCGTGATCACGGAGGTGACGCTCCGTCTGGTCGCCGCGCCCGCCGCGAGGGCGACGCTCGCAGCGACGTTCGCGGGCATGGAGCCCGCCGCCGGCGCGGTGGCGGACCTCACCGCCCAGGGCCTGGTCCCCGCCGCGATCGAGTTTCTCGACGAGGGAGCGCTCGACGCCGTCCGGCGCGCCGGCGGAACGACCGTCGCGGCAGCGGGCGCTCTCGTCATCGTCGAGGTCGAGGGCCCACGGGCCGAGGTCGACGCGGAGTCCGACGCCGTCCGCCGCGCGTTCGCTCAAGCGGGCGCGCAGAGCGTCGAGGCGGCCGCCGACGAAGGCGAGGCGCGGCGGCTCTGGGCCACCCGCAAGGCGGTGAGCGCGGCGGTGGCGAAGGTGATGATCGGTAAGGTCAACGAGGACGTGGTCGTCCCGCGCGACCGCATCGCCGAGCTGGTGGCACGCACCAGGGAGCTGGCCGCGCGCCATCGCCTCCCGGTCGTCAACTTCGGCCACCTCGGCGACGGCAACGTGCACGTCACGTTCCTTCTCGACCCCCGTGTTCCGGGTGAGCGCGAGCGGGCCGACGCCGCGGCGGGAGAGCTGTTCGACACCGTCCTCGGAATGGACGGGTCGCTCAGCGGCGAGCACGGCGTCGGCGCCGCGAAGCTGGCCTTCGTCGAACGTCAGATCGGGCCGGGAGGCGTCGAGCTCGAACGGCGCCTCAAGAGCGCACTCGATCCGCGCGGCATCCTCAATCCGGGCAAGAAGGTCCCCTACGGTCAGGGCACCTCGGAAGCCGCGAGCAACGAGGCAGCGTAGTCCGTCTCGTTGATCTGGGCGGCGAGGTCACGGCCGTTGGCGACATCGATCTCCATCGCCGCCTCGTAGACGAAGCTGTACACGTTCTCTATCGTCCAGTCGCCGAAGCCGAGGTCTGAAAGCACGACCGGCAGGCGGGGGTCGCGCTCTCCCGCGGTCAGGGTCTCGCGTGCAGCGTCGTAGAGCGCGACGAGGTTGCGCAGCTCCGCGTCGTACTCGTCGATGACCGCGGGGTCTGCCTCGCCGGCTCGGAGCCGCTCGAGTATCTGGCGGAGCGAGCGTATCTCGAGCTGATACTCGTCCACGGCCTGCTCAGAACGCGGTCACCCCGACGGCGCGTCCCACGGCGAACGCCACTCCTGCCGCGACCGTCGCGAACAGCAGCTGACGGAGCGCGGAGCGCACCCGCGACCGGCCGGTGAAGACCGCGACCGTCCACCCCACGGACAGCACCGACACGAACCCGAGCGCCATCGAGAGTGCGACGGCCAGAGCGCCGCCGGTGAAGAACCACGGGATCAGAGGGATCAGAGCGCCGACGGCGAACGTGACGAACGACGAGCCCGCAGCCTGCCACGGCGACCCGGTCTGTCCGGGCCGGAGTCCGAGCTCCTCGCGCGCGTGAACCTCGAGGGCCACCTCCGGGTCGGCCATCACCGCCTCCGCGAGCCGGAGCGCGTCGGCGTGGTCAACTCCTCGCCTTTCGAACACGGCGGCGAGCTCGCGCGTCTCCGCCTCCGGGTGCCGCTCGATCTCCCGGCGTTCCAACTCCAGCTCGCGCTGGAGCAGCTCGGACTGCGCCGACATGGACACGTACTCACCGGCCGCCATCGAGAAGGCGCCCGCCACCAGGCCGGCCAGCCCGGCGAGCCGTACGACCATCGAATTGGTGGTGGCGCCGACGAAGCCGAGGATGAGCGAGATGTTGGTGAGCAGACCGTCGCTGATGCCGAACACCGCGGCCCGTGCGGCGCCCCCCTGAACGTCGCGGTGGTGTGAACGAGACGGGTGCGCGTGCGCCGCTCCGGCCGGCGGCCGCTGCAGGGCTGTGTCGGCCATTTCCTCAGTCTGCGCCGGTCAGCCCGGACGTGCGGCCGCGGCCATCAGGCGAGCGAACAGCAACACCGACACCGCCGTGAGCGTCACGAACAGACCGGTCAGCCCGAAGCCGACGATCGTTGCCGCGCCCCCCGCCACCAGCGGGCCGCTGCTGAAGAAGGCTGTCGCCAGGTAGAGCACCTGCACGAGCGTGACGACGACGCCCAGGCGTCCGAGCAGCGCCAGCGGACCGCCCGTGCCGAGCATGAGCGCGGTGAGAAAGCCGACCGTCACCAGCACGCCGAAGCCCGCGAACACGAACCCGTAGTTGATGCTGTCGTTGAGGTACGCGCCCACTTCGCCCTGCGCGGGTGTGTGCGACGCGAGCAGGAAGAAGAGAGCGGACGTCACGACCAGCGAGGAACCGGCGAGGATCGCGCCGCCGAACATCGCCGAGCCCCACCAGCGCGGCGCGCTGGAGATCGTCTCGAACCACGCGCGCACCCCGGCTATGAACACGACGAGGCCACCCGCGCTGAGCGCGAAGAGAAACGACGCGGCGCGGTCGGCCGCTCCGCTGGTGGCGAGGTGGTCGAGCACCGACGACGCGGACGCCCCGGCCGTGGGCGGCAGCGGGTCGAGCAGGAACGCGACGAAGAACGCGAGCGTCGCGGCGAGCCCGATCGTTCCGACGACGCGGAGCTGCGTGACGTTCATGGGTCGCTAGTAGAGCAGGTGGTGCATCACGATCGCCGGCGCGGCGAGGATCGCGATGATGTTCATGACCTTGATCATGGGGTTGATCGCCGGCCCGGCCGTGTCCTTCTCGGGATCGCCGACTGTGTCACCGGTCACGGCGGCCGCGTGAGCCTCCGAGCCCTTGCCCCCGTAGTGGCCTTCCTCGATGTACTTCTTCGCGTTGTCCCACGCGCCGCCGCCGGTGGTCATCTGCAGTGCGACGAAGAGGCCGACGACGATCGTGCCGAGCAGCATCGCCCCCAGCGCCTGCGGTCCGAGCACGAAGCCCACCGCGAGCGGCGCGACGACGGGGAGCAGCCCGGGGATGATCATCTCGCGCTGAGCGGCGGCCGTGACGAGGGCGACGGACCGCCCGTACAGCGGCTTGGCGGTGCCCTCCATGATGCCCGGGATCTCGTGGAACTGCCTGCGCACCTCCGTGACCACCTCGCTCGCAGCGCGCCCGACCGCCAGCATGGCGAGCGAGCCGAAGAGAAAGGGCATGATGCCGCCCAGGAACAGGCCCACGATGACCGGCGGGTTGGTGAGGTCGAACGAGCCCTTGAACCCGTGTCGGGACAGGATGTCCGTGTAGCTGGCGAAGAGCACGAGCGCCGCGAGCCCGGCGGACCCGATCGCGTATCCCTTGGTCACGGCCTTGGTCGTGTTGCCCACGGCGTCGAGCGGGTCTGTGATGTTGCGCACCGACTCGGGCAGGTCCGCCATCTCGGCGATGCCGCCGGCGTTGTCGGTGATCGGACCGTACGAGTCGATCGCCACGATGATGCCGGTCATGCTCAGCATGGCCATGGCGGCGATGCCGATGCCGTACAGGCCGGCGAGCGCGGCGGAGGACAGGATGCCGATGCCGATGATGAGCACCGGGATCGCGGTCCCCTCCATGCCGATCGCGATGCCGGCGATGATGTTCGTGGCGTGCCCGGTGGTGGAGGCGCGAGCGATCGTGCGCACCGGCCAGAACTGCGCTCCCGTGAAGAACTCCGTCACGGCCACGATCAGCACCGTGATGGCCACGCCGATCACCGCGCACCAGAACAGGTTGACGGCGGGGTGGTCGAACCCGGCGAAGTGGTGACCGCCGTCGAGCACGAGCGTCACCGCCAGGAATCCCGCGAGAGCAACGCCCGCCGAGATCACGAGCCCGCGGTACAGCGCGCCCATGATCCAGCCGCCGCGCCCAACGCGCACGAACCAGCTGCCGACGATCGAGGCGATGATGCCGATGCCCCCGAGGATCAGCGGGTACAGGATGAGGGTGAGGTTGCCGTGGTACAGCAGGTAGCCGAGGAGCATCGTCGCCACCGCCGTCACCGCGTACGTTTCGAACAGGTCGGCCGCCATGCCGGCGCAGTCACCGACGTTGTCGCCGACGTTGTCGGCGATGACGGCCGGGTTGCGTGGGTCGTCCTCGGGTATGCCGGCCTCCACCTTGCCCACGAGGTCGGCGCCCACGTCGGCGGCCTTGGTGTAGATGCCGCCGCCGAGCCGGGCGAACACGGAGATGAGCGACGCGCCGAACGCGAAGCCGACCAGCGCGTCGAAGTCCTTGAAGACGCCGTACGCGATGCTCACGCCGATGAGGCCGAACCCGACGACGAAGAGACCGGTGATCGCGCCACCGCGAAAGGCGAGCGAGAGCGCCGGGTTGAGACCGGCCCGGGCAGCCTCGGCCGTGCGCACGTTGGCTCGCACCGAGATGTTCATGCCGACGTATCCGGCGGCCGCGCTGAGCACCGCGCCCATCAGGAACAGCACGCCCGTCTTCCAGCCCAGCGTGATGCTGAGGAAGACGTAGATCACCGCGCCGATGCCGGCGATGATCGTGTACTGGCGGTTGAGATATGCGGACGCGCCCTCCTGTATGGCGCGCGCGATCTCACCCATCCGCTCGTTGCCCTGGGGCTGGCGCAGCACCCAGGTGATGAGGTATCCCGCGTACAACAGAGCCAGCAGTCCCGCGGCGCCCACGGGCAGGAGAACAGCGAGATTCAGTTGAGACATGGGATCTGTCTGGGTTCAGCTGAGCCGGCGCTCGAGGCGGGCTCGCCGCCGCAGTTCTGTCGGAGTATAGCGGCCGCTATGAGCACTGCGCCCCCGTGAACGAGCTCGGTCCGACCGTCCTGGTCGCCGTCGGCGATGAGATCCTCAGCGGCCACACGCTGGACACCAACTCACACCTGCTCGCGAGTCGCGCCTTCGAGGCCGGCTGGCCGGTGCGGCGCATCGAGGTGGTCGGCGACGACGACGAGGAGATCGCGGCGGCGATCCGGCGAGCGCTCGCCGACGACGGCGTGAGCCGGATCGTGGTGAGCGGAGGCATTGGACCGACGCCCGACGATCACACCTTCGCGGCGGTCGCGATGGCGCTGGGGAGACCGCTCGAGGTCAACCCCGAGGCCCTCGCGATCATCTCGGCGATCGTCGGGCGCATGCACGAAGCCGGGTGGGTCGACACCGCCGAGGTGAGCCCGGCGAACCTGCGCTCAGCCACCCTTCCGGCAGGGGCCACGCTGGTACCCAACCGGAGGGGCATGGCGCCCGCGGTGGCGCTGGACGTCGGTGACGACCGGCTGCTCTTCGTGCTCCCGGGGATCCCACGCGAGTTCTCGACGATCGTCGAGAACGAGCTCATCCCCCGCTACTTCGCCGGACGAGCCCGGCCGCACGTCGCGGAGGTCGTGTACACCTCCGTTCCAGAGGCGGAAATGCACGACCCGATGCTCACCCTGGCGTCCGAATTCCCCGACCTCCAGGTCGGCTCGTATCCGAACACCGAGCAGCGGCGGCTGGTGATCCGGCTGCAGGGCCGCGACGCCGCACGCCTCGACGCGGCGACGCGACGACTCCGGGAGCTGCGTTCAGACGGTCCGCGCTGAGCGCGGGGTGTCAGCCGACCTTCTGAAGGTTGCGCGCCCGCGGACCCTTGGGGCTGTCGACGATGTCGAAGGTGACCTGCTCACCCTCCTGGAGCGCGTCGAAGTCCACGGTGGTCAGCTCGGTGCGGTGAAAAAACACCTCGTTGCCGTCATCGGCGCGTACAAAGCCGAAGCCGCGATCGGGAATGATTTTCTTGATTCTGCCAGCAGTCACGGCAGTCCTCCGGGGGAACGTGCTGACTACGGACAAACGCACCCACTCGCGGTTACCGCCTTGCTGGGGCGTCCCGTGTCAGCACCGGGGACCTGTTTACCGAAGTGGGGCAGGCGGGCCGTCGCGTCGGCCGCATGCTCAATTGAGCATAGCAGGGTCGTCGCGCTGCTCGCGCTCCCAGGCGACGTATAAGTCCTGAACACTTTCAGGAAGATTCGAATAAAACGACTCGACGTCGATGCGCGGCGGCCAGGGCACCGCCGGCTGCACCTCGCGTTCGTGACGCACCTCACGCGACCACGACTCGCCGAACCGCGTGTGCGCTCCGGCGGCGTCGACGAGGCCACGGCGCGACAGGCGCGGAGCCTGGTCGAATGGCGGTGACTGCGCAGCGCGCGCGTCGCAGTGCGACCACTGCACCGCGAACAGCCCGCCGCACCCGGCCGTCGACAGCGCGCTCACCGCGTCGCCTGCGTAGCGCCCGACGGACGCCGCGTCCGCACACTCTGGGAGCGTCTCGACTGCATCGCCGTTCCGCTCGCACGTACCGGGGTGCAGGTGCAGCGCGTCGACGCCGCTCAGCCGCTGCGCCAGCTGCGTGACGAAGAGCGTGGGCGCCACGCTCGGCTCCGGCGCCCGGATCGGCAGGAGCAGCGGATCGAGCGCGATCCCCAGGTGGTCGACGAGGTCGGCGACAACGTCGAGGCGAACGCCCCTCGCAGTCACGATGTCCTCCGCAGCGAGCGTCAGGCCGGAGCGCTCACCGCGGTCGCGCAGCGTAGCGGTCATGAGCGTCGCCCACTCTCGGAGGTGCGCGAAGCGCCGCGGGCGCGCGGTCGCTGCGGGATCGCTGCCGATGTCCCACCAGGCGATGGCGGAGTGGCCGCCGAAGGCGGAGAGCAGCGTCTCCAGCCACAGCAGTTGCGCTTCGATCATCAGGGGATCGACGTACACGTCGCGCGGCCCGCCGGGTTGCACGACGCCGTCGGTCACCACGCGCACGCCGCGGCGCGGATTGCCGACGTCGATCGCGAACGCGGGCAGCATCACGCAGTCGCCGAGGGACTGCACGAAGAGGGTCGGGACCACCTGGAGCGACTCGCGCTCCGCCACGGCCATGAAGCGTTCCAGCCGGCGCATGCACGTTGTGTCGACCGCGGCGGCGGAGGGCATGAACGCGTCCCAACCCAGAAGCGTTCGCACGATGCGCACTCCCATCGCAGACGCGGCGCGCAGGTCCGCTGTCACGCGATCCGGGTCGAACTCGTGCCACATGTACGGCCCCACGTCGGCGGGCCAGTACGTGGCGCCGCTCTCGATGCGCCGGCGCGTCGCGGACTCGGAGCTCGTCGCCGTCGTCAGTACACGAAGAGGTCGATGCCGCCGGCCACGGTGATCACCTGACCGGTGATGTAGCGCGCTTCCGGCGAGCACAGGAACACGATGGTGTGCGCGATGTCCTCGGGCTCCCCCGGACTGCGTCCGGCCGTGCGCAGCACCATGCGGTCGTTCATCTTCGCGTCGCCCATCTTCCACGCTTCGGTGGCGATGATGCCCGGCGCGATGACGTTCGCCGTGATGCCGAAGCGCGCGCCCTCCAGCGCCATCGACTTGCCGAGCCCGATCACGGAGGCTTTTGTCGCGCTGTACGAGGCCTGCCCGAAGCCACCCAGCGTGCCCGCGACCGACGCCATGTAGATGACGCGTCCCCATTGCTTCGCGCGCATGTACGGCCAGGCGGCCTTGGTGCAGTTGAACGGGCCCGAGAGGTTGACCCTCAGGTCGCGGTCCCACAGGTCGTCGTTCTGGTGCTCGATCTGCGCGACGTGGTCGAGCGTCGCCGCGTTGTTCACCAGAATGTCGACGGCGCCGAACTCCCGGTTGATGTCGGCGAACACGTCGTGCACCTGCTCGCGGTTGGTCACGTCCATCTTGATCGCCGCCGAGCGCCGGCCCATGTCACGAATCTCCCGGCTCGTCTTCTCCGCGTAGACCACGTGCTGCGAAGTGAAGACCTGGGCGAGCGCGGACTGCGCAGACTCGGCGGTCGCCTCGAGCTCCGGGTCGGACTCGATGAGGATGTCCGTCACGACGACATCGGCCCCGGCGCGGGCGAGCGCGAGGCAGTCGGCCCGGCCGAGGCCGCGAGAGCCCCCGGTGACGACGGCGACCTTGCCGGTCAGATCGAACATGGGCGAGTCCTCTCTACTACAGGGTGACCGGGCGCCAAGCGTAGCGGCCGCATCGGTCGTGCTGTCACGTCCGCCGGACGGCGCGAGGAGGATGCACCGCGTTTCGACGACGGGAGGAAAGCCGTGGCCACTGAGACGCCGGGGCGCATGGGTTCCGGAAACCCGGTCCATTGGTTCGAGATTCCGGCGAGCGACCTGGCGCGAGCCAGGAGCTTCTACGAGAAGGTGCTCGGCGTGGAGCTGACCCCGATCGAGCAGGGCGCGATCAGGATGGCGTGGTTCCCCAGACGGCCTGACGCGCACGGCAGTGCCGGTGGGCTGATCGAAGGAGACGACCGCGCCCCTTCGCGGGTGGGAACCCTCGTGTACCTGACGGTCGACGACATCGACGCCACTCTCGCGCGGGTCGGCGAGCTCGGGGGCACGGTGGTGCTGCCGAGGACGGCGTTCGACCAGGGAGCGGTCGCGAAGTTCGTGGACTCCGAGGGCAACCTCGTCGCGCTGTTCTCAGCCGGCGGCTGAGCAGCGCACGTTTCAGCTCGCGTTCGCCAGCGCCGGCGGCTCGTCCTTGACCACCTTCGGCCGTGCGATGGCGGTGCGCTCGCCGAGGACGTACCGCGAGATCACCAGCCTCTGGATCTCGGCCGTGCCCTCCCAGATCTGGTAGATCTTCGCGTCGCGCATGAAGCGCTCCACCGGGTACTCCTTGACGTATCCGTAGCCGCCGAGCACCTGCACCGCGTCGGTGGTCACGCGCATGGCCATGTCGCCAGAGTAGAGCTTCGCCATTGAGCCCTCGCCGCGCGCGTACGGGATGCCGTTCATCGCCATCCATCCGGCGCGCCAGGTGAGCAGACGCGCCGCGTCGATCTCGGTGGCCATGTCGGCGAGCTTGAACGCGATCGCCTCGTGCTTCGCGATCGGCTTGCCGAACTGGATGCGCTCTTTGGAGTAGTCGCGAGCGAATTCGAACGCCGCGCGGGCGATGCCGACCGCTCCGGCGGCGACGAGGGGACGCGTCGCCTCGAGCATGAGCATCGCGCCCACCGCGCCCGGACCGGTGGCGTTGCCCTCTCTGTCGAAGCCCAGCCGCGCGTCCTCGGGCACGAAGCAGTCCTCGAAGATCACCTGCGCGGTGTGCGAGGCGCGCACGCCGAGCTTGCGCTCCTTGCGCCCCTGGCGCATGCCGGGGTTGCCCTTTTCGATCACGAAGCCGGCGATGCCCGCCGGCCCGAGCGACTTGTCCGTGGTGACGAACGCGACCTGGATGTCGGCGATTCCGCCGTTGGTACAGAACTGCTTGGTGCCGTTGAGCACGTAGCCGCCGTCCACCTTGGTCGCCGTCGTGTCGAGGGCGAGCGAGTCGGAACCTGAATTGGGCTCGGTCAGCCCCATGGCCGCGATGCGGAGCGTCCTGGGATCGGTGAGCATGCCGACGTACTTGCGCTTCTGCTCCTCGGTGCCCATGGCGAGGATCCCGGCTCCGGCGAGCCCTGTGGCGTTGATCGCGACCGCGATGCCGGCGTCGCCCCAGGACAGCTCCTCCTGCAGGATCAGCGAGGTCAGCAGGTCGATCCCGTTGCCGCCGTACTCCTCCGGGAACCCGGCGGCTGCGTCGAGCCCTAGCTGGTGCGCCTTGCGCATCACCTCCCACGGCGTTTCCTCGAGCTCGTCGTAGTGGTCGGCGACGGGCCGCATCTCCTTCTCGGCGAACTCGTGCGCCAGCTCTCTGATCTCCTCCTGCTCGCGTGTGAGAGAGAACTCAAGGGTCATCGCAGGTACCTCACCGTGTGAGCCGGACGACAGCCCGGCCGTTGGTCAACACGCGCTCGCCGCGGGAGGAGACGGCTTCCACGTCCATTGTGGCGAGCCCCTGATCCTCGTCGACGGCGACGACTTTTCCGTTGCAGGTGATCGACTCCCCGGCGCGCAGCGGCTTGCTGAACCGCACTTCCAGACTCGCCAGCGCCTCGCTGCTGCCCGCCCAACGCGAGATGGCGTCGGCGAGAATCCCCATCTCCAGGAGGCCGTGAGCGATGGTGCCCGGAAGGCCCACCGACGTGGCGAACTCCGCATCGAGGTGGATCGGGTTGAAGTCCCCGGACGCCTCGGCGTACGCGCCGATCTGCTCCTGCGTGACCGTCCGGGTCAGTGAGGCGATCTCGTCTCCGACCGAGACTGACGCGAGGGTTGGTGATGTCATGGGTCAGCCTCCTCTGACGATCATCAACGACCGCCCACGGCACACCACTGCGCTGTCGGCCTGGCGGGTGGCGAGGATGTCGAGCCCTACGAACGTCATGCCTCGCTTCTCCTCGACGGAGACGATCTCCGCCTCCGCGTCGACGATGTCCCCGGGGTGCACCGGCTCGGGCCATTCGAAGCGCTGCTCTCCGTGGATCAGTCCGGCGAGGTTGATCCCCACCTCCGGGTCGGTGAAGAGCTGGGCGAGCGTCGGCGCGAGGCAGTAGACGGCGGCGAAGGTGGGCGGCACTGCCCCGGCGGCCCCACCGCCATCCGCGCCGGAGATGGCGTCGGCCATCTGACGAGCCCTGCCGGGATCGACGACCTGACCCGGGGCCGAGTACCTGCGCCCGACGTGGCTGGGGTCAGGCACGCGGCCGCCTCAGGGCGAACGCGTCGAAAACGTCTGAAGTTGACATTCGTATCAACATTTGACAGATCGACATAGTAAGAATCGACGGGCGCGGTGTCAAAGACTCGGCGGGCGGACGGCTGCCAGGCCGCTCTCGTCGAGGCGCAGCTCCCCGACGACGTCTCCAGAAAGGTTGTGGATCAGCGGCCTCTCGAAGTCCCCGAGGACGCCCTCCCAGCCACCGCGCGGGCCCACGCCGAGCCGTCGCAGCACCGCCAGCGCCGCCGGCGCCACGGCGATGTCGGCGCCTGCCTCGACCTTGACAGCCACGCCAGGGCCGTCGGGCCGGACGCAGCCCGCCCACACGGCGGCCCCGCCGATCTTCGACGTGACCCGGTCGCCGCACGCGTCGAGCAGCGCGGTGTCGAACCGGCCGGTGCCCGCGACCAGGTGGGGATGCGAGGCCATGGCGCTCTGGGCACGGGAGAACGCCGGATCTCGTTGAGCCTCGGCGAACGCGCGCGCCACCGACTGGAGCGGCACGCCGTAGGTGGGAATCCCGCAGCCGTCGACTCCGTTCGGAGCCGAGTCGAGGTCCACGTGCAGGAACTCGGACATGGCGGCGCGAACGGCGGACTGCAGGGGGTGGTCGAACAGCACATACCCCTCGAGCGGCCAGGCGTTCACCCTGCACGCGGCGAGCATCGCCGCGTGCTTTCCGGAGCAGTTGTTGTGGATGGGCAGGGCCCGAAGGCCCTCAGCGATGAGCGCGTCGGCGGACGCCTGGTCGGTGGGGCGCTGCGGCCCGCACGCGAGCGACCCCTCGCTGACGCCGCCCCGCTGCAGAAGGCTCCGCACCGCCGCCACGTGAGCGGCCTCGCCGTTGTGGGACGAGCAGGCGATCGCGATGTCCTCCGCGGTGGCGCCGACCGCCTCCGCCGCGGTCCGCAGAAAGACGAGCGCCTGAAGCGGCTTGACGCAGCTTCGCAACGTGGTGGTGGTGCCGTCGCTCGCCTGCTCGCTGTCGCCGTCGCATGCCACGGCCACGTGCACCGAGAGGCTCGCCTCGACGACACTGCCCCGCCACACGGTGGCGCGCAGGACCGTCTCCACGCGCGGAGTGTGCGCTCACCGCCACGGGGTGAGCGCGCTGAATCAGAGCAGCTGCACGCTCGCGGCGGGGCGGTGGAAACGGACCCGGCAGCGCTGACACTTGAAGACGAGGCGGAGCCCCAGCCTGCCGATCACGCCGGCGTCGCGGCTCTGGCAGTTGGGGCAGACGGCGTGCTCCTGCCCGAACTCAATGGGAACCTCTTTGAGAGGAAGCACCACCGGCTTGTACTTACGCATCCTGCTCTCCCCGTCGCGTAACGTGACAGCGGGACTATAACATAAGGCGCGGACGTGGGCAAGGCCTTTGGCCTATCGCGCTTTGACTTTGCTACACGCCCTCTGCTAGCCTGCCGCCGGCTCGAGATGGGCCGCCGGGGAGGGGGCTTGTGCGACTGACTCCGAAAGTGCACAAGGAGTGAGCACGACATAGCCAGCCACCTGCAGAGGGGCGTCCGGCATGTGTGGGTTCTCGCCATCGCGGCAGGCCTGTGCGTGCTCGTGCCCCGCGCCGCCGTGTCCGCGTCGCCGCACGGGAACGCCCGGACGCTCGACGCCATCGCGGTCAGCGCTGTCATCGAGCAGCCTCCCGTCGCGCCGGTCCTCGTGGCGCGGCCCGCGCAGACCGCGGTCGTCATGGCGGGCCAGACGGTCGAGACGCTGGCGGCCAAGTACCACAGCGACGCCTCTGCAATCCGCTGGGCGAATCATCTGACCCAGGGGCAGCGCCTCTCGGCCGGCGAGACGGTGCTCGTGCCTCCCGGCGCGGGAGCCCTGGTCGCGGTGCTCCCCAACGAGACGCCCAGCGCGTTCGCCGCCAGGGTACGGATCGACCCTGGGTTGCTGCTCGACTACAACGCGCTGAGTTCGAACAGCCCGCTCACGCCGGGCACCTACCTGCAGGTCCCGCTTCAGGCCGCGCCGGTCGGGGCCCTGATCGCCGACCGGTTCGTGGTCGCGGAGCCGGGCATCCCCGGGATCGCGAGCAGCCACGGTGGCGACACCTTCCCGTACGGACAGTGCACCTGGTACGTGGCGAGCCGCCGCAACGTCAGCTGGGGAGGCAACGCGATCGCCTGGTGGTGGGCGGCGGTGGGGATCCGTCCCGAGGGTCACGTCCCGGTGCGGGGCGCGATCGTCGTCTTCCGCATCGGCTGGGACGGCCACGTGGCGGTGGTCGAGCACGTGAACCTCGACGGGAGCTTCGTCATCGCCGAGATGAACTACTGGGCCAACGGCGGCGGTTGGGGCCGCGTCGACCACCGCACGATCGCCGCGCGCGACGCTTCCATCGTCGGCTTCATCTACTGAAGCCCGCGTTCTAGCCGGAGAAGCGGTAGCCGATCCCCGGCACGGAGTGGATGTACGTCGGCTTCTCTGCGTCCGGCTCGATCTTGCGACGCAGGCGATAGACGTGCGCGTCCACCGTGCGCGTCTCGATCTCCACCTCGTAACCCCACACCCGGCGAAGCAGCTCGCCCCTGCTCATCACCTGACCCGGGCGCGACGCGAGCAGCGCGAGCAGGTTGAACTCGGTGAGCGTGAGCAGGACCTCTTCGCTGTCGCGGAACACCTGGCGGCGTCCGAGGTCGATCGTGAGCCCGGGGAACTCGAAGCGGTCGCGAGGCTGCTCCTGCGCGGAGATCTCGCTGCGCCGGAGATGCGCGCCGATGCGCGCCATGAGCTCGCGCACCTCGAAGGGCTTGGTGACGTAGTCGTCCGCGCCCAGCTCCAGCCCCACCACGACGTCGATGGTGTCGCTCTTCGCGGTGAGCATGATGATCGGCACGCGCGAACCCTCGGCGCGGAGGCGCCGGCAGACGTCGAGCCCGCTCATCCCGGGCAGGTTCACGTCGAGGATGATCAGGTCGGGGTTCGCCGACCGGGCCATGGCCAGGCCGTCGACGCCGTTGCCCGCCTCGAGCAGCGTGTGGTTCTGCGCGCTGGTGGCGAGGTGCACGACCTCGCGACTCGGTGCGTCGTCTTCGACGATCAGGATGGTCTTGCCGGCGTTGTTGGTCATGAGGCCACTTTCTCGATGAATCCGGAGATGCGTTGCACGAAGCTTGCCACCTCTATGGGCTTGCTGATGTAACCGGAGCACCCGGCGGCGAGCGCCTCCTGCTCGCTCCCCTTCATTGCGTTGGCGGTGAGGGCGACAATGGGTGTCGACGCCGTCTTCGGGTCCGACCGGAGCATGCGAGTGACGGTGAGCCCATCCATGCCGGGAAGCTCGATGTCCATCAGCACGAGATCGTAGACTCTCGAGGTCGCCTTGCGGAGACCCTCGTCGCCGTCGAGCGCGACGTCGACGTCGAAGCCGTTGCCGGCGAGCACCATCTTGGCGAGCTCGCGGTTGCTGGCGTTGTCCTCCACGAGCAGGATGCGGTTGTGCCCGTTGCCGTTCTTGGCCTCCAGGCCCTCGAGCGGAATGCGAAATGTGAACACAGTTCCCTCGCCGGGCTCGCTCTCCAGCGTGATGCCGCCTCCGTGCAGCTCCACCAATCGCCGGGTCAGGGACAGGCCGAGACCAGTTCCCTCCACCTGGCGCGTGGTTGCATTGCCCAGCTGGTAGAACTCGTCGAAGATGCTCGCCTGGTTCTCGTGCGGGATCCCCACGCCCGTGTCGCCGACGTCGACGACCAGGTCGGCGTCGTCCGCCCGCGCGCTCACCCACACCCGGCCCCCGTTGGACGTGAACTTGATGGCGTTGCTCAGCAGGTTGTAGAGCACCTGCTTGAACTTGCTCTTGTCCGCACGCACGGCGAGCTCCTCGGGTTGGATGCGGATCGCCAGGTCGATATCGCGCCGCTCGCTCAGGGAACGGATGACGTTGTGCACCTCTCGCACCGCGCTGCCCACCTCGAACCGGTCGTATGCGAGCTCCATCCGCCCCGCCTCGATCTTGCTCAGGTCGAGCACGTCGTTGACCAGGTCGAGCAGGTGCTTGCCGGACGCGTGGATGTTCTCGAGGCACTCCTGCCGCTGCTCGTGCGTGAGCTCGACGAGGTTGTCCTTGAGGATCTCGCTGAACCCGAGGATGGCGTTGAGCGGGGTGCGCAGCTCGTGGCTCATGTTGGCGAGGAACTCGCTCTTGAGCCGCGAGATCTCGGCGATCTGCGCGTTGGCGATCTCCACCTCACGCTTCTGCGCCGCGATCTCCTTCAACTGATGCTGCGTGTGCGCGTACAGCCGGGCGTTGTCGATGCTGATCGCCGCCTGGTTGGCGATGATCTGCATCAACGCCTGCTCGATGCTCGTGAACGGCTGCACCTCACGGCGCGCGAGCGTCAGGGCGCCGACGAGCCGCTGCGGTGAGACGAGCGGCATGACCAGACAGGAGCGAGGCGCGTAGGCCATGTCAAGCGTCTTGAAGCGCCTGTCCTTGGTCGCGTCCTCGACGGACACGACCTTGCGACGCTGCGCCGCCCATCCCACGATGCCCTCTCCCAGCTTGAAGTGCGCCACCTGTCCGAGGCTTTCCGTGAATGGAAACGTCGAAATGGCGGAGAGCGCCGTGTCGTCGTCGTCGACGAGGAAGACCGTCGCCGCATCGCAGTTCGCAAGATCGACTGCTGCCTTGAGCATGAAGTCGATCGTCTCTTTCAGCTCGAGGCTGGACGTAAAGAGATTGCCGACCTGCCCGAGAAGGTCGACTATGACCTTGTCGTCCATCGCCGCCCGAGTATACGGGCGGTTTTGGCTTTTGAGACAGTTGTGACGACTACATTCCAGCGCAGTCAGGGACCGGGCCGCACCGCGTTCAGCCCCGGCGCGCGCGCACTTCCTCGGTGAGCTGCGGAACGATCTTCAGCGCGTCCCCGACCACGCCGAGGTCGGCAAGCTTGAAGATGGGGGCGTTCTCGTCCTTGTTGATGGCCACGATCGTCTTGGCGCCCTTCATGCCCACCGTGTGCTGCATGGCGCCGCTGATGCCCACCGCGATGTACACGGCGGGCTTGACCGTCTTGCCCGTCTGACCGACCTGCATCGAGTAGGGGACCCAACCCGCGTCCACGACGGCGCGGCTGGCGCCCACCGCGGCGTGCAGAGCCTCGGCCAACTGCTCGAGGAGCTCGAAGTTCTTCGGGTCGCCCAGGCCCCGGCCGCCGCTGATCACCACCGCGGATTCCTCGAGCTTCGGCCCCGCCGCCACGTCCGCCGACCGCCCCACCACCCTGACCTGCTTGTGCCTGTCCGCCACCGGGATGTCGACGCGACTCACCGTGGCCGGACCCCCGCCGGACGGCTCGGCCGCGAACGACTTGGGCCGGATGATCGCGATGGCCGGCGGGCTTGCGTCGAACCTCGTGGAGACGTTCTGGGTGGCGCCGAAGATGGCCGAGCGCACTGTGATGCTCCCGTCCCCGACGACGTCCAGGCCGTTGGCGATGACGGGGACGCCCAGCCGCGCCGACAGCCGGCCGGCGACGTCGCGGCCGTCGTAGGTCATGCCGAAGAGGAGCAGGTCGGGCTTGTGCTGCTCCACCAGGGTTGCGAGCACCGCTGCCGCGGGGGCCCCGAGGAGGACCTCTCCGTAGGCCGGGTCGGTGGCTGCGTGGAGCGTGGTGGCACCGTGCGCGCCGAGCTCCGGCGCAGCCTGCTCGGCGTCGGGGGCGAACGCGACCGCCTCCACGGTGCCGCCCAGCGACCGGGCCCCGGTGAGGAGCTCCAGCGACACTGGGACCGGCCTGCCTTCGGCGATCTCCGCGAACACCCAGACCTTGCCGATGGCCATCTCAGATCACCTTCTGCTGGGCGAGGAAGTCCGCGATGCGCTTGAACGCCTCGCCGTCGTCCTTGATCACCTCGCCGGCAGCGCGCTCGGGCGCGGGCTCGACGGCGGTGATGGTCTGGCCCGCGCTGGCTCCGCCCACCCCGTCCAGCCCCAGGTCACTCGGCGTGAGCCGGTCGAGCGGCTTGGACTTGGCGCCCATGATGCCCTTCAGGGACGGGTACCGAGGCTCGTTGACGCCGGCGGTCACGCTCACCACCGCGGGGAGCGGGCTCTCGACGGTGTCCGAACCGGCCTCGGTCTGCCGCTTGACGGTGAGCGTGCTCCCGTCGCTCTCGATGCTCTTGGCGAACGTGACCGCCGGGACGTCGAGGAGCTCCGCGATCGCCTGGGGCACCACGCCCGTGTAGCCGTCGGTCGACTCCGTGGCCGTGATGACGAGGTCGAAGCCCTCCTTCTTGATCGCCGCGGCGAGGACGCGAGCTGTCGTGAGCGCGTCGGACCCACGCAGCGACGGGTCGCTGATCAGGATGCCCTTCGCCGCTCCCATCGCCAGGGCCTTCCGCACGGCGTCGAGGCCGCGTTCCGGACCCATGCTCACCACCACCACCTCGCCGCCGTGGGCCTCGGCGAGCTGGAGGCCGGCCTCGACGCCGAACTCGTCACCGGGGTCCATCACCACCTCCACCCCCTCGCGCTGGAGGAAGTGGGTCTCCGGATCCAGGCGACCAGGTGAGTTCGGGTCGGGTATCTGCTTGACGCAGACGACCACTTTCATGCCCACAGCTCCCGCAAACGCCGACGCGATTTCCGGCGCGTCACTCTAGCAGCACGCTCCGCGTACCCTGGTTCTCAGCCCGGGCTAAGGGCATCGGGTCGCAACCCGGGGACAATCGGACCACCGTGAGCTTCACCGTCGAATCGAGAGGGATCTGGACATGAGAACGACGCTGACAACGGCCGGGCGGGCCGCGGGGTTCGTGATGCACGCCGCCGGCCGGCACCTGGTGGCGACGGCGGTCGGCGCCGCGCTCGTGGTCGGAGCTGCCGGCGGGACCGCCGGCTATCTCGCCTCCAGGCCCGCTGCAAGCGCCGCCTCGAGCACCGCGGCAGCGGCAGCCACGGCTGCGCAGGCGGCCGACGCCACCGCCTTCACGGGCTCGCACCATCGCCGCGCCCTGGCACTTCGGTTCCTGATCGGCGTGGTCGCCAGGGACACCCATCAGACCCGCGCCCAGGTCATCGCCCAGCTGCGGGCGGGCAGGTCGCTCGACGACATCGCGGGCTCGCAGGCGAGCTCGATCCGGCAGACGCTGCTGCAGAGGCTGCGCGCCCGGCTCGACGAGGCGGTGATGGACGGCCGGATCACCAAGGCGCAGGCCGACGCGCGGTTCGACCGCCTCCAGCAGCGCCTCGAGACGATCATGTCCACGCCGGGCACGTCGCTGCGGGTTGGGCATGGACGCCGGGGCCCGGCCGCGCAGGGGAGCTCCGCGTAAGCGGCAGCCCGGCGTCCGCCCGGGCGGACGGCGCCCGCACCGTAGACTCGCCCGATGCCCAAGCGATACGAGCGCGCTGAGCAGGTCATCGACCCCGCGAAGCGCTATACCGCGACACTCGACACTGCGAAGGGGGAGATCGAAGTCGCCCTCGACTCCGGAAAGGCACCCAAGAGCGTCAACAACTTCGTGTTCCTCGCCCGTGAGGGGTTCTACGACGGGCTCACGTTCCACCGGGTGGTCGACGACTTCGTCATCCAGGGCGGTGACCCGGAGGGCACCGGCCGGGGCGGTCCCGGGTACAAGTGGGCAGACGAGCCGGTGCACGGCGAGTACATCGCCGGGTCGCTGGCCATGGCCAACGCCGGGCCGAACACCAACGGCTCCCAGTTCTTCATCAGCACGGTCGACAACCGCAGCAAGCTCACCAAGGCCTACAACCTCTTCGGCCAGGTGACCCGGGGCATGGACGTGGTCGGGTCGATCCGCCAGGGCGACGTCATCCGCAAGGTGACGGTCGCCGAGCAGGGCGGCGATGGCTGAGCTGCGCCTGCTCACAGTCCACGCCCACGGCGATGACGAGACGATCACGATGGGCGGGACGCTCGCGACGCTCGCCGACCGCGGCGTCAAGACGAGCGTGCTGTGCTGCACCGACGGCAAGCTCGCCACGATCGTCGACCCGGACATGCCGGAGGAGACGACGCGGCCGCGGCTGGCCGAGATCCGCGAAGCGGAGCTGCGCGAGGCCTGCCGGATTCTCGGCGTCTCCGACGTGAACTTCCTGCGCTTCGGGGACTCGGGAATGGCGGGCGAGAAGACCAACTTCCTCCCCGGCGCGTTCTGGACCACGCCGCTCGACGAGGCGGCCGGCAGGATCGTCGCGCACATCCGCCGCTTCAGGCCGCACGTTGTAGTCACGTACGACGGAAACGGCGGCTACGGCCACCCGGACCACATCCAGACCCACCGCGCCACGCTGCTCGCGGTCGAAGCAGCCTACATGCCGACGCTGTATCCCGACACCGGCGCGCCGTGGCGCGTGCAGAAGCTCTACTACACGGTGTTCTCGGTCTCGTACTTCCAGCGCATGATCGACGTCTCGAAGCAGCTCGGTGTGGAGCCGCCGTTCGGCGTCGAATCGGCGGAGGCGCTTCCCTTCCTGACGCCCGACGAGTACGTCACCACGACGATCGACTGCGCCGCCGGTCTCGACCGCAAGCGCGCCGCGCTCCGCGCGCACCGGAGTCAGATCGCGCCGGACTGGCCGCTGCTCAACGTCCCCGACGAGATAGCCCGCCGGTTCACCGACGAGCTCTACGCGCTGGTTATCCCGCGTGGCGAGATGCAGCTGCCGGAGCGTGACCTCTTCGCCGGCGTTCGGGTGGAGGATCCCGCCGCCGCGCTGGCCTGAGGCCTCAGCTGCGCTCGACCACCATCGCGATTCCCTGGCCGCCGCCGATGCAGAGCGCGGCCACGCCGAGCTGCACGTCGCGCTTGGCCATCTCGTGCAGGAGGGTGACGAGAATCCGAGTCCCGCTCGCGCCGATCGGGTGACCGAGGGCGATGGCGCCGCCGTTGACGTTCACCCTGTCCTCCGGTAGCGCGAGCTCACGAGCGACCGCCACCGACTGCGCAGCGAACGCCTCGTTGAGCTCGAACAGATCCACGTCGCGCAGCGAGACGCCTGCCCTGTCCAGCGCCGACCTCACCGCCGGCACGGGGCCCATGCCCATGATGCGCGGCGGTACACCCGCGCTCGCGTAGGCGCGGATGCGCGCGAGGGGCGCCTTTCCCTCCGCCTTCGCGCGCGCCTCGCTCATGACCACGACGGCCGCGGCGCCGTCGTTGATACCGCTCGCGTTGCCGGCCGTCACCGAACCGGACTTGTCGAAGGCGGGCCGCAGCGCCGCGAGCGTCTCCGCCGTGGTGCCGGCGCGAGGGTGCTCGTCGGTGTCGACGAGCACCTGCTCTTTGCGCTTCTGCACGGGGACTCCGACGATCTCGTCCCGGAACCGCCCCTCGTTGATCGCGCGCTCCGCCTTCTGCTGCGACGACGCGGCGAACGCGTCCTGATCCTCGCGCGAGACCTCGTATTCGCGGGAGATGTTCTCCGCCGTGTTGCCCATGTGGCAGTCCTCGAACGCGCACCACAGGCCGTCGCGGATCATCTCGTCGATCAGCTGCCCGTTGCCGAGCCGGTACCCGTAGCGCGCGTTCTCGACGAGGTACGGGGCGCGTGACATGTTCTCCATCCCGCCCGCGACGATGCACTCTGCGTCGCCCACGCGGATCGCCTGCGCCGCCAGCGCGACGGTCTTGAGGCCGCTGCCGCACACCTTGTTGATCGTCGTGGACGGCACCGACTCGGCGAGCCCGCCTCCCACGGCCGACTGTCGCGCTGGGTTCTGACCCAGACCGGCCTGCAGGACGTTGCCCATCAGCACCTCGTCCGCGGAGTCCACTCCCGCCCGGCGCAGCGCCTCCTCGACGGCGATGGCGCCGAGCTTCGGCGCCGGCACCTCCGCAAACACACCACCAAACGTTCCCACCGCCGTCCGCACCGCGCTCACGATCACTGCATCGCTCATGCGTGCCACTCTACGCCGCTCCTCGCGAGGCCCGGCGCTGTGCGGAGGCCACCGGGCCCGGGCTAGTCTGCGGCGATCCCCGCGGGGAGCTCAGAGCCGAACGACTCCGCGAATCGCCGTCGAAATTCGGCGCGCGTGAACGTGTGGGACTGGGGGCCCTCCTGCTCCACCGCGTACGCGGCGGCGAGCGCTCCGACGCGCCCGGCGACCGCGGGCGGAGCATCGCGAAGCGTCGCGCTCAAGAGCCCGGCGATGTAGGCGTCGCCGGCGCCGGTGGGATCGACGACGTCCTCCACCGGCGCGACGGGTACCTCCACCGTGCCGTCGTCGTAGTGCAGGGCGCTGCCCTCTGCACCGTGCGTGATCACGAGCATGCACGACCGCCTGATGTCGGTGAGCCGCCGACCGGTGCGTTCGACGATGAGGTTCAGCTCGTAGTCGTTGCCGACGACGAGCCACGCGGAGTCGAGCCCCGCGCACAGCGTTTCGTCGGAGAGCGCCGGAATCTGCTGGGCCGGCGCGAACACGAGCCGCGTCCCCATCGATGCAGCCTGCTCGATGTGCCGCGCCATCGCGTCGGCGGCGTCCGCGGCGACCACGGCGCACTCGACGTCGAGACCCGAGATGTCCACGCCTGCGGCGCGGGTCATCGCGGCCGCGTAGAACGCCGTGATCTGGTTGTCGTCGAGGTCTGTCGTGATGAACGCGGTCGCCGTGGGCAGGTCGTCGCAGCGCAGGGCGGTGGAGGTGTCCACTCCGCTCGCTTCGAGGTCCCTGCCGTACTGCGCGAAGTCCTCGGCGCCCACCGCCGCGCAGAGCGAGGGACGCTCGCCGAGCAGCGCGAGCGTGTACGAGATGTTCGCTGCTGTGCCACCGCGCCGGCGCTGCAGATGATCGACCTGGAAGGAGAGATTGAGCACGTGGCTGAGATCGGGAAGGATGTGGTCTCGAAACCTCCCCGGGTACACCATGATGGTGTCGAACGCCACAGACCCCGTGACTGCGATCCGTTTCATGCGCTGCAGGATAATGGCTCGGCGGATGAGTTCCAGGCTCGTGTTCTGCTGCGCCGCGGCCGCGGCCTTCACGCTGGCGGGCTGTGGGGATTCGGCGTCCGGCGAGTCCGCGACCCCGAGTCCCAGCAGCGAAAACCTCCTCGTGTCTCCCCAGAACACGTCGCTGACCGTCGGCGTCGACAGGGTGAGCATCGCGCTCCTGGACGCGCACCAGAACCCCGTGAGCGCGAACAGCGTCACGCTCGAGGTTCGCAACGCCACCGGTCAGTCCGTGGAGACGCGACCGCTCGTCAACGTGGGGCCCGAGTACGGGGGCATCCCCGTGTATCTCGGCCTGGCCCGCTTCCCGGACGTCGGCCAGTTCGAATATCTCGTCCACGGCAGCGTCGGTGCTCACGCCGTCAGCGGGCACGCGTTCGTCACGGTGAGCCTGCGCGGCCCCGAGGTCGCGGTGGGCGATCACCCGCCCGCGGTCAGCCAGCCGATCCTCGCCGACCCCGGCGTCACGATCGGACTGGTCGACAGCGGGGTCCCGCCGGATTCGTGGCACAGCGCGACCGTCGCACAGGGCCTCGCGCAGCACAGGCCCATGGTGCTGTACTTCGGCGATCCCGCCTTCTGTCCCAGCAAGACGTGCGGCCCGACCCGCGACATCCTGCTCCAGCTGTGCAAGCAGTTCTGCGCTCAACTGCTCTTCGAGCACATCGAGACGTACTACCCGGCGGGACCGCCCGGACCGTCCGCGCACGTCAACGCCGCGTTCGACGCCTTCGGTTTGCAGACGGACCCCTTCATCTACTTCGTCAACGCGAGCGGCGTCGTCAGCGACCGCTACGAAGGCCCGGTCACGCTCGACGAGCTCACGCAGTCCGCGCAGGGGACGCTCGCCGGGTCCGTTCCCGCCGTGCCGCTCGCCGCGTAGGCGCTGGGTGCTGCACTAGAGTTTCTAGCATGTCGCTCGTCGTCTGTGAGGACGTCGGGCTGGCCTTCGGCGCAACCGGCATTTTCGCGGGCATCGATCTGCGCATCGAAGCGCGCGACCGTCTTGCGGTGGTGGGCGCCAACGGTGCTGGCAAGACGTCGCTGCTCGAGATCATCGCGGGGCTTCGTGAACCGACCACCGGTTCGGTGGAGCGGGCGCGCGGTCTTCGCATCGGGTATCTGCCGCAGGACGCTCCCGAGCCCGTCGCCGGTTCCGTGCTCGACGAGGTCATGGCCTCGCGAGGCGACCTGGTGGCGATGCACGACGAGATGGTGCGGCTGGAGGGCGACATGGCCCGCGGGGGCGGCCACGTCGACGAGGCGCTGCAGCGGTACGGCGACGTGCAGCACGCGTACCAGGACGCAGGTGGGTACGACCTCGAGGCGCGAGCGAGAGAAGCGCTCGGCGGTCTCGACCTGGGCGGCGAGATCCAGGACCGGCATCCGTCAGCGCTGAGCGGCGGTCAGAAACGGCGCTTGGAGCTCGCGAAGCTGCTGGTGCAGGACGCCGATCTCCTGCTGATCGACGAGCCCACCAACCACCTCGACCTCGCGTCCATCGAGTGGGTGGAGGGCTTCATGCAGAGCGTCGGCACGGCGTTCGTGCTGGTGTCGCACGACCGTCGCTTCCTCGACAACGTGTGCACGCGCGTGCTCGAGCTGGCTGCCGGCACCGCGGAGCTCTACCCGGGTTCGTACACGCAATACGTCCGCATGCGCGCGGAGCGGCGCAAGACGCGGAATCGGGAATTCGAAGCGCAGCAGGCCTACATCGCCCACCAGGAGGACTTCATCCGTCGCTACCGAGCGGGGCAGCGCGCGCGCGAGGCGCGCGGGCGCCAGACCAAGCTGGACCGGCTCGAACGGGTCGCCGCGCCTGCGCGCGACCGGCGCCCGCGGCTCCGTTTCAACACCGCTCCCTCGTCGAACGTCGTCGTGAAGGCGAGCGGGCTGGTGGCGGGTCGTGGTGCACCGCTGGTGGCGCTTCGCCCCACGACGATCATCCCGGGTGAGCGCGTGGCCATCGTCGGCCCCAACGGCAGCGGAAAGTCGACGCTGCTGCACACGCTCGCGGGCGACCTCAGCCCCGTCAAGGGCACGGTCTCGCTCGGCGCGAAGACGTCGATGCGTCTCTACCGTCAGGACCTCACCGGCGACGACGGGGACGCCCCTCAGTCAACCGACGATCGCAGCGTGCTCGAAGACCTGATGGCGGCGCACGCCACCAGCGCGGAGCGCGCGCGCACGCTGCTCGGCGCGCTGCTGTTCAGCGGCGACGACACTCGCAAGACGCTGCGTGAGCTGAGCGGCGGCGAGCGCGCGCGGCTGATGCTTGGCAAGCTCGCGCTCCACGAGACCAACCTGCTGCTGCTCGACGAGCCGACGAACCATCTCGACATACCGGCACAGGAGGTGCTCGAGGCGGCGCTCCAGCGCTATCCGGGGGCCGTCGTGCTCGTGACTCACGACCGTGCGCTCATCGACGCCGTGGCGACCCGCACGTGGGCCATCGAGGACGCGCCCTCGCAGGACGCTTCCGGCGATGCCGGGGCTCCGCACGTCGTGCGCGAGGTGCTCGGCGGGTACTCCGACCTGCTGCGCGCACGCGAGCGGGACCGACGCGAGCTGCAGCGAGAGCCAGCGGTCGAGAACCCGAGGCCGGCACAGAGCCGCGCGCCACGACCGCCTGAGGGCGGCACAGGCGCGGGTTCGCGGAAGCTCGAGCAGCAGATCCTGGAGGTCGAGGCGCAGCTCGCCGGCGTGAAGGCGCAATTGCTGGACCCTGCGACGTTCGCAGAGCCCGCTCGCGGAGCCGAGGTGGGGCGCGAACACGACCGCCTCACCGGTGCGCTCGCCGAGCTGTACGAGCAGTGGGCAGAGACGGCGCCGGCCGAGCCCGAGTGATCACGACAGAGCCAGCCTCTGCTCGATCCCCGGTGACACGACGCGCCACCTGGGCGCTCGCCGGCGCCACGCTGGCCGTCTCGTTCTCGGCGATCTTCATTCGCATCGCCAACGACGACGCGGCCACGATCGTTTGGGTGCGCATGGGGATGGCCGCGCTGCTTCTGTCGCCCTGGGCGGCGGCCGAGATCAGACGCGGTGCGCTCCGGCTGCCGCCGGCGCGTGCGGCGGTCGTCTTCACCAGCGGACTTCTGCTCGCCGGACACTTCCTGCTCTGGACCGCGTCGCTGCGCTACACGTCGATCGCCGCCAGCGTGCTCCTCGTGAGCATGCACCCCGTGCTCGTCGCGCCGCTCGGAAGGCGTCTGCTCGGCGATCGCATGCCCGCCCGCGCGGCGCTGGGCATGTCCCTCGCGATAGTCGGGACGCTCCTCACGTGCGCGGGCGACCTGCGCCTGAACACGAGCGCGCTGCTGGGAGACGCCCTGGCCCTCGGTGGCGCCGCGTGTCTCGCCGGGTATCTGCTCATCGGCAGACGGCTGCGCGCCGAGGTCGGCGTGGCCGCGTACTCGGCGAGCGTCTACGCGACGGTTGCGGCGGTCGCGCTCGTCGTCGCGGCGGCGGGCCGCACCGTGCACATTCCCTCACCGCGCGTGGCGGCGATCTGCGTCGCGCTGGCTGTGGTGTGCACGCTCGGCGGTCACACCGTCTACAACTGGGCGCTGCGCCACGTTCGAGCCTCCACCGTGTCGGTCTCGTTCCTCGGTGAGCCGCCGCTCACTGCGCTGCTGGGCGTGATCATCCTGTCCAGCATCCCCGGGCCCGCCACGATCGCCGGCGGCGTGCTCATCCTGCTCGGTGTCGCGCTGACGATCATTGAGCCGTCGTCGCGGCCTGCGGAGGTGGCGCTCGCGCTCGAGTGAGCGCGCGGCTACACGGGCGCGCCGGTGAGGAAGAAGAGCAGCTGTCCCGGGATCACGCCCATTGCGACGCTGACGATGAGCGCGTAGAGCATCGCGGTCGCCGGTTGATTGGCCCGGATGCGCGCGAAGTAGAGCGTCAGCAGCGTGACCGCAGTGGTGAACACGATGCCCGCGCCCACCACGAGCAGCCAGAACGGCAGCGCGAACTGCGACCGGATCAGGTCGTCTCGGGCTGTCGACGACGTGGTGAGCAGCACGACAGTGAGCGCCACCGCCTGCACCACGACGGCGCCGAGCACCGTGTAGATCGCCTGGCGCAGAGGCCGAAACGACAGGCTCGGCGCCACCAGGTACCAGTGGCCGAGCAGCATCCCGGCGAGCGCGCTGCCGGCGAGCAGAGTGGCGGGGATGAAGGCGATCGCGACCGGCAACGCGCCACCGAAGGCAGGCCCGAACGCCGCGAGCGACTTGCCGAGCGCGACCGCCGCGATGCCGCACGTCGCTGCACCGACGACTCGGCGCGCGCCGTCGGTGCCCACCGCGGAGAAGAGCGCGTAGACGACCATCGCGCCAAGCGAGATCAGGCACCAGTGCACGAAGGAGCTGACGGCTCCATCCGATATCTCGCCGTTGAGCAGGTGCCTCCCGGGGGGGAGCGTGGCCGCGAGTAGCACCACCACACCCATCAACACGGCGCAGATGAGCGCGGTCGTGCCGGCGAACCCACGGCCAACCCTGCCGGCGATGTCGAGCCCGTAGCTGATGGCCAGCGTGCCCACCGCAAGCTCGAGCAGCAGCGCAACGCCGGAGATGGGAGCCAGCTGGGGCAGGACCGACGTGCTGTACACACCTCGATGGTACGTGCGCGAGCTCGGCGTCCAATCACTACCCTGTGCCGGTGGTCGTGGCTCAGGAGCAGGTCCCTTCCGTCCAGACTTCGGCTGAGCGTTGGAGGTGGCGCGGGCCGGCGGAAGGTGTGGCCGTCGCGCTGTCGCCTGTCGCGGCATTTTTCGTCCTTCGCCTGGCGCTCATGTCACCGCCCGATCTCAACGACCCGGCGATGCACACGACGTTTCTGCTCGATCCGCACGACATCTTCCTTCGCTACACGGAGCTCTTCACCCCGACGTCGCGGCTGCGCGAGGGCGCGCGCGTGGGCTTTCTCGTGCCCGGCCGGATCTCTGAATTGCTCTTCGGACCCTTCCCCGGGTTCGTGGTGTACCGCTATCTGCTCGCGCTGATCGCCGTCGTCCCCACGTACGCCCTGCTTCGGCGCCTCTACGGCATCGCGGCCGGCGTGGTCGGCGCGATCATCGTGCTGAGCTGCCCCGTGATCATCACGGCGTGGGGTACCGATTTCCCGGACTCTGCCGGTGTCTCGTACATCATCGGCGGCATCGCCTGTCTGGCCATGCCTGCGACGCGCCGGCGCACAGCGTGGCTTGTCGCCAGCGCGTTGCTCTTCACCATGGCCGTATGGACGTTCGCGTCGTCGGCTCCCCTGATCATCGTCACGCTGGTTGTGTACGTCCTCATCCGTCGCGCCCGCGAACCTTCCGGGCTGCGCCGCGACGCGGTGGTGGTTGCCGCCACCGGCGCGGCGGTCACCGTTCTGCTCGCGCTCGGGTCCCGCTGGCTGCTGGGGCCGTTCGACTACGTGAGCACCACGATCCGGTCGCTGATCTATTTGAGCCACCCCTCGCAGGAAGCGATCTGGCACTCGGTCAACTGGCGCTGGGCGCCCTATGTCGCGTACCTCCTGGTGCCGCCCGGAATCGTGATCACGTGGCTGATCGCGTTCGGCCGGCGTCTCCGCGCGATCCCAACGCCACAGCTCTTTGTGGGCCTGGCCTGCGCAAGCCAGCTCGCGTTGAGCGTCCTTCTGCAGTTCGTGGGCAAGGTGCAGATGCTCGAGATGCACTACTTCTCGTCGATGTTGTGGGCCAGCGTCGTCCTGACGTTCGCGATCTCCCTCAGCGAGCTTTCTCGTCCTCTGCTCGCGCGGCGCGTCGCGCGCTGGGCGCTGCCCTTGGTCCTGCTGGTGGTGCCGCTGCTCTACGAGATCCACCCTCAGGTGCCGGCTTTCGGATGGCTGCCGTTCGGCTTCCTGCTGCTGGGGGCTGTCGGCGTTTTCGCCGGGGTCGCGAAATATGTCGGCCGCGTGTGGCGGGCATCGGCCGCGCAATTCGCCGGTGTGGCTGCCTGCACACTGGTCGCCGGGTGCGTGCTGATCCTCACCGTTGCGCCGATTCCAAACCATCCCTACATACCCGCCACCACCGGCGATCCACCACCTGCGTATGCCTCAGCGCTGGGCGGCGACACCGCGCACTACGTCGACCTGTACCGCGCCACCAGTGAGCTCCCAGCGTTCGCGGGCAACGCCGCGTATTCAGGAGAGCAGCTCGTGATGTGGTGGCCCTGGGCGCAGGTGAACCAACTGCTGGAGCCGATCGGCATCTTCCACGCGTTCTTCGACTCGGTACCCGGGTCGTTCGGAGCACTCGACATCTCGGGTAGGCAGTGGATCGAGCGGCGCCGCCCGGCTCAGATGCTCCTGCTCAGCGACACGGGCGCTCAGTTCGAGGAGTCACTGGCCTCGCTCGCCGGGTACGGTCCGCACCTCGTGCGCAGCGGAGTGCTGCGCTCCGGCGACGTGTCACTGCACGCGTGGTTGATCGACCTTGGCCGCTACATTCGCGCGTCGGCCCAGTGACACCGCCCTGGCCTGGCAATCAGGCGTCTCGCTCGACACTCCAGGTAGCCCACACCTCATCGCTCATCGTGGCTGGCAGGGACGGCCTGCGACCAGTTTCGTCGTATGAGACGCCAGGACCGGAGAGGAAGCGGCTGCCGAGGGGTTTCGAGAGATGCACGACAACCGTCGCGATGCTGAATACGAGCGACGCCAGAACGATTGCGCCCGGCAGCGGGGGCGACGCTCGCCCCGAAATTTGAATCGCCACTTCCGCGGAGCTTTCGGTGGCATGTGTCCGCTCGTAGGCAGCCGACCCTGGAAGGCTCACGCCGAGAGTTAGGCGTCGACCATCCTCGCCAACCTCGGCAAGCCACCACGTAGCAGTGACCATATGCTCACTCAGGCTGGGCAGCCTGCGCTGACCTCGGCTGGCTGCTATCGAACGCAGCCCGACCAGGGCTCACGTCGGCCATCGTAGCGGGGCTGGCTAGGTACATTTCTGGATGCTGGCCTGCTCGAGCTTCTCGTCACCCGCTTCGTGCGCTGCACGCCGCTCCTTCTCGACGAAGTTCGCCCCCTCCCGGTTGCCACCGTGCGTGGAGGACTATCCCGCTCTGCGCGGAGTATGGCCGTTGTGAATCCTCGCGACGAGATAGATCAGCGGGCCGATGGGCCATGTGAAGAAGGCGACCCATCCCCACAAACGACTGGCATGGCCCTGAGCACGAGTATCGCGCGCGACTGCAATCGCCGTTGCCACCATCCCAGCGACAGTCGCCCCAAAGACCACTATGGTCTCTCGGCTCGACCACAGCCCGAAACCGAAGGACCAAGGAAGGAAGTACGCCCACGAAGCTGCACCCAGGACGATAAGGAATATGGCGTCGATCCGCAGTTCCCGGGCTTCGCCGGCTTCCGTACCTTCCGTGTCCGACACAGCAGTCTTGGTAGCTCCAATCGAACGTGGGACACACCCAGAACTCCCCGGTAGCATCGCGCGCTCGTCGATCCCTTCGTGGCTCGCAATCGAGGTGGCCCCTTGCGTACCTACCGACGTACTGGAGTGGCCCTCCTGTCCGTCGCTTGACTAGGACGAATCGCTTCTCACCGTCACGTCACGAATCGAGACGCCCCACCGACGCAAGATCGGCTCGAGCAGGTCGCGGACGGCGCCGGCAATCTCCGCCGAGGCATGGGACTCATCACCCAGCATTGCAGCTCTGACCGCGGTTCGGAGCTGCTCAACGATGGCAGTGGGCACATCTGCCACGGCGAAGGCAGCGGCGCGAGAGTCATCCACGTTGCAGACCGCTCGTATCCAATACACCGGCTCCGCTCTCGGCGCAGCCGACACGGGCCATTCACCGGTGTCGATGTGCGTTGCCACGACGGCGAGGCGACCATTCCGCACGAAGTGCCAGCCTGGGGGTAGAACCTTCGCAGCCGACGGCTCCGCCGCACGCAGATCGCGAGTGACACCGACGCTGCCCACTGGAACCCGACGGAGAGGCCATCGCAACAACGTTCTCCTTGCGATCTGGCGGGACGTGAGCAGGCGTATCGGAGGGTGCTGCATATCAGGTCCCTGAGGCTGGCGGTTGTCACCCATCACAGCTGCTCCCGCGCCGAGGCCATCGCGAGTGCTCGTCTCGTATATCGCGCCCCGGATCTCCCCGGATTCGATAGAAGCAGATGAGCAAGCACGCCACCAATGAAGATCGCGCCGTACAAAGCCAGGGATGACAACCACGTCAGGCCAGGGCCTGCGCGATAGAAGGTGTCGCGGTCGACATCGATGTGGGACTGAGCTTCGATGAGCAGCCAGCCGATCAGCGCGAGAATCGGCGGCCACCACCTTCCGGCGCGCAACCGCCACACGGAGGCTGCGGCGAAGAGCAGCGGCGTGTAGTTCCAGAAGGAATTCTTCGGCGCCACAACCACGCCGAGCCACAGGCAGAGGGCGAGACGCGCATGTGCAGGAGCGTCGCGAGTTCGGACCAACACCACGATGACTGCCGCTGCCAGAAACGCGGACACCGCCGCCACCACAGGAGTGACCGGCAGCTGGGGCAGCGGGGGGTTGGTCCAGTTGGACGGCAGAGCCAGCCTGCTCACCCATCCGTTCACCGATTGGTTCGTCCAAAAGGTATCGGGTCCGAGGAGACTGCCGGGGTGTTCCAGCAGACTTCCATGGGCGCCCACCTGAGCCAGGAGCACGAGCGCCGCGAGAGTGCCGACTCCGGAGAGAATTGCTATTGCGGAGGCTCGTGATGGCCTCGTCAACTGGGCGAGGAAACCGGTTGCGGGAAAGAGCTTGACGGCGCTCGCCGCGGCGATCATCGGGCCGGGCAGCACCGACCGCCACGCGAACGCAAGCGGCACGAGAATGAGGATGCCGGCCTGGCCGAAGTGCAGCGATCCAATCACCGGAGGGAAGAAGGCTGCGGCGATGCCGCCCCCGATCGCCGTGGGAAACCGAAGCGGGTTCAGCCCGCCCAGCGTCACGCTCACCGCAACGCCCAAGGCCAGCAGACTGACGCCCGAGAATACGAGCGCTGCGACGTGCGGATCGAGCAGCCCGAGCGGACGCAGCGCCTGTGCAAGGACGAGCGGGTACGAGTAGCCGCCGCCGACCTGGCTGTGGAGTCCAGCAGCGTTGACGACGCTCGTGAGCGCCGCGGTGTCGTACGGATCGTGACCGCGGTTGAGGAGAACGGCGGCGCCCCAGTAGTCGTAGAAATCGTTGAAGATGCCAGGAACGTTGGTGGCGAGCGAGATCAGGAGGTGGACGGCGGAGATCGCGACCGCGAGCCCGCCGGCGGCCAGCGCCAGAGGAGATCGCACCGGAATTCGCAGGGGCCCGGATGCCATCGTGTGATCGACCTATTTCACAGCGACGTCGAGCCCGGTCACAGCAGGATCATGTCGCGCCTCGGGACCGCCCCGATTGCAAGCAGCTCACCTTGCTGAGAGGTGTGTGGATCTCCACCAGCTTCATCGAACGATCGTAGAGGGACTCGATAGGCTGCTCGCATGTACCCGGCACCGCCTCCACCGCATCCCGGATCGGGTGAGAACAGTGTCACAGTCCGGGCCAGTGATTTCGAGGAGGGGCGGCTGCCGGCGATCTGCGTTGTAACGGGATCGCCGGCGACATCCAACCTGCCCCGTCGATTCACGACGACCCCGCGCTGGGTTGGCTGCCTGTTGTTCATCAGCTTTCTTGCGCTGATCGTCGCCGCAGCCGCGACACGACGCAGCGCATTCGGCTTCCTCCCCGTCTGCAGTGCGGTGGCCGTTCGGGTGCTGCGGTGGCGCGCGGTCGCAGTTCGACTCTTCTTGGTCGGCATCGTCCTCGCGCTGGCCGTCATCGCAGTGTCGTTCATACCGGCCGCGGCTCCGATCGCCAACGTTTTGCTTTCAGTACTGGCGGGCCTCGCGTTTCTGGCGCTCATCGGCTCGGCAGTGGCCAGCGGTATCGAACGAGCCACGCTCGGGATCCAAGGCCGCGTCGCGGAGGACGGCTTCGGCACCCGGTGGGTTCAGCTGCGCGGCGTCCACCCGGCGTTCTCCCGAGCGCTGGAAGCGCTTGGGCGCTGAGCAGAGGACTCGCGGGCGTGACCTCGTGTGTTCGGGTTCGGCCCTACTCGAGGGTGTCGGCCTCGACGCGCTCGAGGAAGTCACGCGCCATCGCGCGCAACTCGCGCGCGGAGCCGGTGTCTGCGGTGACGCGCGTCGCAAGTGCTCGAGACTGTTCGAGCAGACCAGCGACGACGTCCGGATCGTGGTCGGCCCATCCCCCGGACGCGAGGAAGCGTAGGACACCACTTGCCTTGCTCTTACCGTCTGTCATCGGCAACGGCCGGCTGCATCCCGGATCACACTGCTATCGATTGCATGGCGCGAAAGCGATATGCCATGAAGAGGCCACTCGGCCACGAACTGAAGCGGTCCGGGCGGAGGGAGCGGCCACACCCAGAAGGTCGATTGCGCCAGGCCTTCTTCAGCCTCGCCGCCATGGCTCAGCAGCCACGGTCCAGGGGTGCCAGGTGGTGTCGGCATGCTCATGGGCGGACCGACATTCGTCGCCTTGGCGCCATTCGAGAACTGCACCCCGAAGCGAAGATGCTCGTCGGAGAGTTTCCCGTACGGATCGCCCAATCGACCGCGGAGGCCGGCCAGGCCGTACATGGGGTCCCACACTTCGTTCGACCCGCGGTGGTGGGCCACGACATCGAACTCGAATCCGTTCGGGTAGGCCGTCACATGCTGCACTCTGATTGCGCCCGACGCCGACGACGCCAGAACGAAGCCGATTGGCACAGCCTCGCCTGCGACGTTCGTCGGTTTGTCCCACGGATACGGAGGCGGGGTGGTCGGGGCCTTCCCGAACCATGGCTCATCGGCCGGCGACCGCTGTAGTGGCTCGAAGAACGGCATGAACGCATGCTAGTGGTAAAGCCTACAGAGGCTGATGACAAATAGAGCCTCGAGCTGCGCTTGGGTTGTTGAAACCAGTCAGAGGCGCAGACTCTCGTGGCGCGCCTGATGCCGCCCGAGAGCGTATTGGCTCGGGGCGGGACCGGTCGTGTAACCGGTCCCGCCAATCAAGCCGCTGAGCTATTCCTCGTGCGTTGGAGGCTAACTAAATACGAGGTTGGCGATTTTGTTACCGCCCTCTTCCGTGATCCACAAACCGCCAGGTCCGCCGGTGATTCCGACAGGTCCGGCCGAATGCGGCTTTCCAAGCGGGAACTGATGCAGCAGCGTTCCCGAGGTGTCCATCTGGCCAATCAGGCCGCTCTCCCTCTCGGTGAAGTAGAGGTTTCCATCAGGTCCGCTCGTGATCCCGCTCGGCTCACTGGTCGCCGTCAGGATCCCGTACTGACTGATCGAGCCGCCCGTTGTTATTGCTCCGATCTTGTTCGCGTTGGTTTCCGTAAACCAGAGGCGGCCGTCCGGGCCCACGGTGATCGCCGTGGGGCCGCCGGCCAGCAGCCCGAACTCGGTGATCGTGTTAGGGCTCGCCGGGTTGATGTTCGCGATCCGCTTTCCGTCGACTTCGGCGAACCACAGGTTTCCGTCAGGCCCAGTGACGATCCCGTCGGCGCCACGCCCTTTGGTGAGGGGGAACAGCGTGATCACTCCTGACGGGGTGATCCGGCCGACGCGGCCGCCCTCGTCTGTGAACCACAGGTTGCCGTCGGGGCCGCTGGTGATCGACTCGAGTTGCACGTTGTTCCCGAGGACCTTGTAGTCGGCGAGAACCGTGCCGCTCGTGTTCATCGTGCCAATCCGGTTGATGCCCGACTCGGTGAACCAGAGGTTTCCATCCGGGCCCGCGGTGATCGCCTCAGGCGTTGTCACCTTACGGGGCAGGAGGCTGTGCACAGAGAACGTGCCGCTCGTCGTGAGCGTGTCAATGTTGTTCTTGCCTTCCGCCGTGAACCAGAGATTCTTGTCCGGTCCACAGACGATCCCCTCCGGCAGACTGTCGGGCGTCGGTACCAGGAATTCGTTGACCGTTCCGGTCGTGCTCGTCCCAGGAGACGGAGAGCACGGTGCCGTGAGGGTTTGCGCCGTCACGTTTCCCTCGAGCGAGAAGTACGTCGACGACGTCGAAGCCAACGCAGGGCTGAAGTTCACTGTGCCCGTGCTGACGTCCGCAGAGATGTTGCTGAACGACGTACCCGGACCCTCATAACCCGTCGGGGCCGGAGAGGGACACGGAGGGGTCGCGAGGTACAAACCGCTGCAGATTCCGTCGCCGTCGAACCCGAACGGCGCGGTGGTCCCAGAGAGGGTCACGCTGGTGACCGGTTTTGTCGACTGATTGAGCACGCCGATCAGCGTATCCTCGACACTGTCGTACGGACCCTGCGTGTTGTCCGTAAAGGCTGTGATGCCACCACCGGGATTGATAACGATCAGGGTTTCGCAGCTGGTATCAGCGCCGACCGCGGGGCACTCGGTGAAAGGCGGAGTTGGCGCCGACGCGTGTGCCTCGATATGCATCAGCGCAGCCCCCGAGAGTAAAGCGCCTCCCAACAGCACCAGGACCCCCGCAACCCGCGGTGCCCTCGACCGGATTGATCTTCTCTTGCTTCTCATATGCCTCGTCCTCTTCCCTGTCAACAGGGTCATCGTCGATCCCGCCGCACGACTGCGGCGTTTTGGCCAGAACGAACTGAGAAGAAGCCTGTTGATGCACGCGGTTCAGCTCAGTCGTCCTGCACGTGTCGGGACAGTGATGCCCAGAGTGGTCACGACATAGGCGACGCACCGACGAATAGAACTCCCACCCTCATCGTGACCGGGAATGATGCCAGCACAAGCATCACCACGCCGTGACGTCAGCGTGAGGTCCCCGTGATGCTCTTCTCTTTACAAGGCTCGCTGTGCTACGTCGGCGACGAGCTCGCTTAGCCGGGAGGTCGGACAGACGCCGAGTTGAGCGCGGAGCAGCTTCGCGTAGCGCTCGTATTCTCTCGAGGCTTCAACCACATTCCCCTCCGCGAGATGCACGCTGATGAGGGCTGCGCGTGCGCTCTCGCGAAGCGGCTCTGCACGGATAGCAGCTTCGGCTGCGGCGGACGCTTCGCCGAACCTGCCACCCGCAAGCAGCTGCCCGGCCAGCGCTTCAAGAGCATGCAGTCGGAGCTGGTGCCACTCCTCCGCGTCGGCCGCCACCCAATCTTCATACCAACCGGGAAGAAGATCCGACGCGAGCGCGGAGATGGCCAGGCTCGTGGTTGATGCCTCTACTCGATAAGCGCATTCAAGTATTCGGTGCGCGAGGCTGCGCGCTTCACGGATGTCGACGCCGACCCCGTCGCGGATGGAAAGATTCATGGAGCTCACGGCAAGTGCTCCGCGACTCAGACAGTCCAGTCGCGACAGCTGAGATCGGAGGCACGCCTGAGCGCGCGCGTCGGAGACCTCAGGCCAAAGGACACCTGCCACCAACATCCGGCGGACCCCCGGCGGATGCAGGGCAACGAACGCAAAGAGACGTTCAGACCCTTTTGAGGTCAAAACGAGCCCCCCGTCGTCGAGGAGCCGGAATCCGCCAAGGAGACCTATGTTCAAGGCTCCATACCGCCTTCCTCCCGCCGTCTCATCTCGCGACCGGATGTACCCCGCCGTCAGGCCCACAGAGTGACCGGTCGAAGATTATCCCTCAGCGTCCAGGTCTATGTTGGAGAAGCGGCTTCTCCGTCGCACCGGGCGCCCTACTCGCTGACGGGGAGACCGGCTTCCTTCCAGGCGTCGATGCCGCCCGCGACGTTGATGGCCCGAGACCGTCCGTGCTCGCGCAGGTACTCGACCGCCCTCCCGCTGCGTCCGCCCAGCCGGCAGTGCACGTACACCTCGCGGTCCTCGGGAATCTCCGCGAGCCGATGCGGCATCTCGCCCAGCGGGATGAGCACCGCACCCGGGATGCGTATCTGCTCGTGCTCCCACGGCTCGCGCACGTCGACGAGAAGCGCACCGCCGTCAGACGTTGCGGCGTATGCGTCTTGGGGCGTCGCCTCGGTCGCAGTGGCCATCATCCGAGTATACGGAGGGCCGGTCGGGCGCCGCCTCCCCTGCTACCCTCACCACCGGTGTCGACTGCGTTAGCCCCCGCGAGCAGCGAGAATCCCTGGCACCACGCGCAGCGCCAGTTCGACAACGCGGCGGAGATCCTCGAGCTCTCCCCAGGACTTCGGGCGGTGCTTCGCGAGGTCCGGCGGGAGCTGATCGTGCGGTTCCCGGTCAAGCTCGACAACGGCAGCCTGCGCGTCTTCGAGGGCTATCGGGTGCAGCACAACGTCACCCGCGGTCCGGCGAAGGGCGGGCTGCGTTTCCACCCGGCGACCGACCTCGACGAGGTCAAGGCGCTGGCCATGTGGATGACGTGGAAGTGCGCGCTGACCAACCTACCGTTCGGTGGCGCCAAGGGAGGCGTCGCCGTCGACCCCAGAGAGCTGAGCCACCGCGAGCTGGAGCGGCTCACGCGCCGCTTCGCGAGCGAGATATCCGTCCTGGTGGGACCCGACTCCGACATTCCCGCGCCAGACGTCAACACGACACCCGAGATCATGGCCTGGATCATGGACACGATCTCCATGGAGGCGGGCTACTCGATACCCGCCACCGTCACGGGGAAGCCGATCGACATCGGCGGCAGCGAGGGCCGCCCCAGCGCCACCGGTAGGGGCGTCATGATGATCGCGCTCGAGGCGTGCCGTCACCTCGGTATGAACCCGCGCGACTCGACCGTCGCCGTGCAGGGCTTCGGCAACGTCGGGTCGATCAGCGCGCTCCTGCTGCACGAGGCCGGCTTCGAGATTTGCGCAGTTTCGGACATCAACGGCGGTATCTATGCTGCCCACGGCATCGACGTCCACAAGCTGATCGACCACGTCAAGCAGACCGGCAGCGTCGCCGGATTCGCCGGCACCGAGCCGGTGACCAACAGCGAACTCCTCGAGCTGCCGGTGGACGTGATCGTCCCCGCCGCGCTGGAGAACGTGATCACGGCGCGCAACGCCGGGCGCATCCAGGCCCGCCTGATCGTCGAGGGCGCGAACGGGCCGACGACACCGGACGCCGACCTGATCCTCGAGAAGCGCGGGATCACCGTGGTGCCGGACATCCTGGCCAACGCAGGCGGCGTGACCGTGTCGTACTTCGAGTGGGTCCAGGACCTCCAGTCGCTCTTCTGGGAGGAGGGCGAGATCAACCGGCGCCTCGAGAAGATCCTGCAGCGAGCGTTCACGCAGATGTGCGAGCAGTCCGCGGCGCACGGCGTCTCGATGCGCCTGGGCGCCTACCTGGTGGCTGTGAAGCGCGTCGCGGACGCGACGGCGGCTCGTGGCATCTACCCGTAGCGCGCGCTCGCGACGGTCGCGTGGAGGGAAGCATTCCCCGGCACACGTCGCTCGGCCCCCGGAGCCGTTGAGCGACCCAGCCGACGACTACTCCATGGGCGAACTGGTCGGCTTCGGTGTGGTGGGGCTCGTTCGCATGGCCCGGTACCTCCCCACCGGCTTGGAGGTCCATCTCGAGACCATCCCGGACCACCTGGCTTCGGACCCCGGCTTCGCCGCCCGACTCGGCGAGCTGGGCGCGAAGGCTGCCGCCGTTCGCGACGCGCACGTCGTGGCCGCGTACGAGGTGCTGAGCACCGGCTCCAAGCCGCGCTACGTGGTCACCGAGCCGTTCGAAGAGGAGAGCCTGAGCAGCCAGGCGCCGGACGGCCGGGGGCTGCCCGAATCCGAGGCTTGCGAGATCGCGGACGGGGTGCTCGCCGCGGTCGAGGCCATCCACGCCGCGGGGCTGGTTCACGGCGGGGTGAGCCGAGCCACGATCCTGCGCGGGTCCGACCGCCGTGTGCGGCTCTGCGGGCTGCCGCTCACTGCGGTGGTCGCGACGCACCCGGACGACAGGCACGCAGACCTCGTCGCCGCCGGCGGCGTGCTCGCTCGCCTCCTCCAGGAACCGCTTCCCGGGTCGACGAAGCGCCGCCACCCCTCTCGCCGGCTCGCGCGTCTCGTCCGCCAGGGCCAACGGCGGCCCCCTGCGGGCTTCGCGACCGCCGCGCAGATGCTCGCGGCGCTGCGGCGCACTGCGCCAGGTCCGGCGGAGCGAGCCGGATCGCGAGGGCCGCGCCGGTGGCTCGTGCGGGGTGGCGTCGCCGCGGCGACCGTCGCCGCAGGAATCGCCGTCGGGCTCGCGCTCAACACGTGGGTGCTGCCCGAAGCGTCGGCCAGCGCCCTGCAGGTGCGCTCCGTGAGCCTCGACGTCAGCGCAGTGGGCAGTTGCTCCGGGACGTACAGGCTCGTCGCCACCGGGTCGCTGGCCGGCACGGGACCGCTCGTCTACCGATGGGACGCGAGTGGCGATCGCAGCACCGGGGACCGGTCTCTGCAGATCGCCAGCGGGGTGCGGTCGTTCTCGGTGACCCAGCTCTGGCAGCCGTCCGCGTCGCAGGATCAGCCCTCGATCTCCTTCCAGGTGGTGCGGCCGGCGCCGATGACGATCACGCGGTCCGTGGATACGCGCTGTCCGTGAGCTTGCGCGGGGCCGGCCGGAGCAACCCTCTCCCCACCGGCGCCGTGAGCGTCGGCGTCGGGCTGCTGGTGGGGGGTCTTGCCCAGTACGGCTTCCTGTCGGTCGTCACGCACGCGCTCGGCGCGACGCGGGCGGCGCCGCTGGCGACGTTCTGGGCGCTGCTGTTCATCGCCGGCCCGGGGTTCTTCCTGCCCCTCGAGCAGGAGGTGAGCCGAGCGCTGGCGGCCCGTCGCGCCCAGGGCCTGGGCGGCCGGCCGGTCGTGCTGCGCGCAGGGGTCGCCGGCCTCGCGGTCGCGGGCTGCCTCATGCTCGCCGCCGCGCTCGCCTCGGGCCCGATCGACAGCCGCCTGTTCAAGGGCGACACATGGCTGGGGTGGGCGCTGGTCGCCGGCCTCGCCGCCTACTACTTCGAGCACCTCAGCCGCGGGACGCTCGCAGGCAACGGCCGTTTCAGCCGCTACGGCGTCCTGCTCAGCAGCGAGGGCATCCTGCGTGTGGTCCTCTGCGCCGGGCTGGCCATCCTGGGGGCGAAGACGGCGGGTCCGTTCGGCGCTGCCCTCGTCGTCGGTTCCTTCGCCGCCGTGGGGATCGCGCTCGCCGGCCAGCGCGGCCTCCTCGAGCCGGGCCCGCACGCCGCGTGGCGGGAGATCTCCAGCGCCATCGGCTTCCTGCTGGTCGCATCGGTGATGACCCAGTTCCTGCTCAGCGTCGGGACCGTCGCCGTGCAGCTGCTCGCGTCGCCGGCGCAGCAGGGCGCGGCGTCGCGGTTCCTCAGCAGCCGGATCGTCGCGTACGTGCCGCTGTTCCTGTTTCAGGCCGTGCAGGCGACCCTGCTCCCCAAGCTCGCCGCGTTCGCCGGGGCCGGGAACTTCGCCGACTACCGGCGGACCATGCGTCAGATCCTGCTGCTCGTGGCCGCGATCGACGTCGTGTCCGTTGTGGGCATCACCGCGCTCGGCCCGTGGGGCACCCGGCTGCTCTTCGGACGCGGCTTCGAGCTCAGCTCGTTCGACTTCCTGCTGCTCTCGACGAGCAGCGCCGTGTTCGTCGCCGCTCAGGCGTTGAGCCAGGCGCTGATATCACTGCGAGGCTACGCGCAGATCGCAGCGGCCTGGCTCTCGGGCGCGATCGTGTTCGTGGTCGTCACGGCGCTGGGCAGTCAGCTGTTCCGGCGCGTGGAGACCGGGCTCCTCGCCGCATCCGTGGTCTGCGTCGGGATGATGGTGGCCCTGATCGTGCCGCTGCTGCGCCGCCGGATGCTGGCCCCACGCGCCGACCCTGCTCCGGTGGCGATCAGCCAGGCTCTGCCCGAGGTGTGAGCTCCTCGCCGCCTCGGCAGGCGGCGCACGCCATGCGGCCGGGGACCAGCGCCTCCGCCCCGCACGCGCAGACCCAGCCCGTGTGCCGTGCCGGCACCCCCACCATGAGCCCGAACGGCGGCGCGTCGCGGCTGAGGACGGCGCCCGCGCCCACCATCGCCCAGGCCCCGATGCGCACGCCGGCCACCACCGTGGCGTTCGCTCCGATCGACGCCCCCCGCTCGACGAGGATCGGCGACACCTCCCAGCCGTCTTCGGCGAGCGAGTCGCCCGACGCGGCGATCGCGCGGGGCCGGCGATCGTTGGTGAGGATCGCACCCGGACCGATGAAAACGCCCTCCTCGAGGCGCACACCGCGATAGAGGAGCGCGCCGTTCTGCAGCTTGCAGCGGTCTCCGACCACCACGTCACGGTCCACGGTGACGTCACGACCGATGACGCAGTCCGAGCCGATCCGCGCGCCGGCGCGCAGGTGCGCACCGGCCCAGACGCGTGTGCCGGCGCTGATCTCGACGCCGTCCTCAACGAGTGCAAGCTCGTGGACAAAGGGTTGCTCAGATTTCACATCGGCCCTCTAGGCTCGGAACGGTCACGTGTCATAACACGCAGGGCCCAGCTTGAGCAGCACCATCGGGCGAGCCCGTCCGCGTCTCGCGCTCGTCGGCGTGGGGTCGATGGGCAGCAACCACGCGCGAGTCATCGCCGAGCAGCACGTCGCGGACCTTGCCGTGATCGTGGACACGGACACGGCGCGCGCCTCGCGGCTGGCCGGCCTCTACGGCTGCGAGCACTCGCCGGACCTCTCCGACGCGGCCGGCTGCGACGCCGCCGTGCTTGCCACACCCACCCGCCTGCACGCCGAGCAGGCGCGAACGCTCCTGGAGATGAACCTCCCGCTCCTGGTGGAGAAGCCGCTGACACCATCGGTCGTCGACACCCGGCTGCTCGTCGACCTCGCCACCGAGGCCGGGCTGCCCCTCATGTGCGGGTTCGTCGAGCGCTTCAACCCCGTGGTGCGGACAGTCCTCGGGCTCCTCGAGGAGCGGCCGGTGCACATCGTCGGGCTCCGCCACTCCCCGCACACGCCGCGCACGACGCTGAGCGTCACGCTCGACCTGCTGATCCACGAGATCGACTGTGCGCTCCTCTACGCGGGTGGCGAGTCGCCCATCAAGGTGCGCTCCGCCATCGGCACGCTACCCCAGGGCGTCGTGTCCGACGCCGCCGGATGCCTGTTGACGTTCGAATCCGGAACCATCGCGACGCTCTCCGCGTCACGCACCGCGCAGCACAAGGTGCGCTGGCAGACGGTCGACACGCCGTCGGTGTCGTACGAGATCGACCTCCTACGCCAGAACGTCACCGTCTACCGCCACCGCAGCCACGAGCTGGGCGGGTCGCTGAGCTACCGCGCCGAGACGCTGGTGGAGATTCCGTTCGTGCGCCACACCGGTGAGCCGCTCGCGCTGCAACTCGAGCACTTCGTGTCGCTGCTCGACGGCAGGCACGACGTCGAGGCGGAACGCGGGCGGATCCTCGCGCCGCACGAGGTCGCGGCGATCGTCGAGGCGGCGTGAGCACGACGGTGTCGTCGTTCAGCTACGTGCTCCCCGTGCACAACCAGGAGAGCGTGCTGTTGCACAGCGTTCTGCGTCTGCACGCCCGCCTCAGGGAGTTCCCGGACTCCGAGATCCTGCTCGTGGAGAACGGTTCGTCGGACGAGTCCGCGGCGCTGTGCGCCGAGCTGTCGTCGATGCTCGCCGCGGACGGGGTTGCGGTGCGCACCGCGACGTCGCCCAAGGGGATGGGCCACGCCCTCCGCCGCGGCATGGCGATGGCGCGCGGTGACGTCGTGGTGCTGACCGCGGCCGACCTGCCCTTCGACTTCACCGACCTCGACGCCTACCTGGCGACGTGGCCGCGCCCCCGGATCGCGATCGGCTCCAAGGGCCACCCGCAGTCGCAGGTGGACGTGGCGAGCGAGCGCCGCGTGATGTCGGAGGTGTTCCGCTGGATGCGCCGCGCGACGCTGGGCCTGCGCGTGCGCGATTCGCAGGGAACGATCTTCCTCGACGCGTCGCTGTGCCGGCGCATCCTTCCGCGACTCGCCTGCGGGGACTTCCTGATCTCGACCGAGGTGGTCTGCTGGGCGATCGCCGAGGGTGCGGAACCGGTCGAGATGCCCGTCGTCTACCCGCGCAGTCAGAGCTCGACGGTGTCGCCCGTGCGCGATTCCGCGCGGATGCTCGCGGAGATGGTCGCGCTGCGGCGCCGGCTGCACGACGCGACCGGCACCGCTACGGCGCTGCAGCAGCTGTGAGCGTTCAGGTCGCGCGCGCATCGACCATTCCCATCTCCGCACCGCAGCTGGGCGGCGACGTCGAGGACATGGTGCTGTCCGTGTTGCGCGGCGGCACGCTCGCGCAGGGGCCGATGGTGGAGCGCTTCGAGGCGCTCTGTGCGGAGATGGCCGGCACCGCGCACGCGGTGGCGCTGTGCAACGGGACCGTCGCGCTGGATGCGGCGCTCGAGCTCAGTAACGTGCGAACCGGCGACGAGGTGATCACCAGCCCGTTCACATTCGCAGCCACGTTGCACGCGATCCTCCGGCGCGGCGCAATCGCCCGGTTCGCCGACATCGGCGATGACTTCACCATCGACCCTGTGGGGGTGGCGTCGCTGCTCGGCCCTCGCACCGCAGCGGTCGTACCGGTGCACCTGTTCGGGCTCATGGCCGACATGCGGGTCATCTCGGCGGTGACGCGGAGCCGGCGCGTCGCGCTCATCGAGGACGCCGCGCAGGCGCACGGCGCAGCGCAGTACGGGCGCTCCGCGGGCAGCTTCGGGCTCGGCTGCTTCTCGTTCTACGCCACCAAGAACGTCGCTGCGGGCGAGGGCGGGTGCATGACCACGGACGATCCGGAGTTGGCCGAGCGGCTTCGAACGCTGCGCAACCAGGGCATGCGCGAGCGCTACAACTACGTGGACGTCGGCTTCAACTGGCGCATGTCGGACGTGTCAGCCGCGATCGCGATCCCCCAGATGCACCGGCTTCAGGAGAGCAACCGGCGCCGCCAGGCGAACGCCACGCGACTGACCGAGCTGCTGTCGGCCGAGCCGGGGATACGCACACCGAGTGTCCCGGCGGGGCGGTCGCACGTGTGGCACCAGTACACGGTGCTGCTGCCGCAGGAGTGCGACAGGCAGGCGGTCGTGGAAGCGATGGCGCTGGACGGCGTGCAGGCCGGCGTCTACTACCCGCGGCTCGTGTGGGACCACGCGCCCTTTCTAGAGCACCCCGGAGTGCTGCGTGACGACACGCCCCGCGCCCGGGACGCGGCGTCGCGTTGCCTGTCGATCCCCGTGCATCCAGGGTTGCGCGACGCTGACGTCGAACGCGTTGCGTCGTCGCTGCTGGACGCGGTGCGCATGTTCGCGGGCTGACCTTCCTTACTAGAGGCCCATAACCGGAGACGCCGCAGCGCGTTGCATTTGCAGCCGGCCACGAAGCGCCCGCGCGAGGCGCCCGGCCAGCGGGAGACGACGGTGAAACGGATCATCGCAGTGGCTGCCGGTTGCATTTCGCTCATGGGGCTTCTGACGCTGACGCCGTCGCCGGCCGCCGCACAGACGCAGCCGACGCTGGTCACGCTCACGTTCAGGCTCACGCTGAACGGCGTGCCGAGCAATCGCGACAGCTTTGCGGTGCATTGGGGGGAAACCGGACTCGCACTGTGCAAGGCCCCCTGCGCAGGGAACGGTCACAGCTACGCGCAGACGATGACCTTTCCAAAAGGGGTGACGGAGACGTTTGTTTTCGACAGGGCTCCGGGATCAGTCACTCCGGGTCACCCCGGGCAGGAATTCGGACGCCAGACGCTCACTGCGAACGCCGACCGAACGGTCACTGCTGTCTTCACGTACGGGACGGCTTCGGTGCCGACACCGGCGACAGGCTCTGCTCCGGCAGTGCTCTACGGCGCTCTCTTCGCGGGCGTGGGAGCTGCGCTGATCGTGGAATTCATACGGCGACGGCGCTGAGCAGCTGCTCGCCCTGATCCTCGGGCGCGACGAAGGCGAGGCGCACCTCGTCCACTCTCTTGACGATCCGCTGCGCGATGTCGAGCACCTCATCTGCGGTTACCTTGCGGATCGCCTCCGCGCGGTCGTCGGGCGTCTCCAGGGGAAGACCTGCGCGCCAGCGCGTCCCGAAGAAGCGCGCGCCGGCGATCGCCGTCTCCGTCGAGCGCAGCAGCCGGCCGATCATCGCCGACTTGGCTGCGGACAGCTCCGCTTTGGGCACCGGCTTCGCCGCCATCTTGCGCAGCTCGCGGAACGAGAGGCTGGTGGCCCGCTTGGCGTCGCGCGGTCGCGTCGCGGTGGAGATGGCGAAGAGCCCGGCGTCGTCGAAGCCCTCGTGATGCGCGTAGATGCTGTAGCAGAGACCCTGGCGCTCGCGCACCGTCTGGAACAGGCGGGACGACATGCCGCCGCCGAGAACGTGCGTCATCACCGAGAGCGCTGTCCGCTGCGGATCCTGCGCGGGAATCCCCGGGAGCGCGAACACCATGCGCGTCTGCGGTTCCTCGCCCGCCGTCACCGGGCGTACGCTCGCTGTGTAGCGATCGCCCTGACCCCACCGGGCGGGCACCCGCGGCTTCGGCTTCGCGTGAGGGATCTCGTCGAGCAGCTCGCCGGCCTTCTCCTCGTCGAGGACGGCGCCCCCCGCGATCACGAGACACATCGAGCTGGGCGCGTAGAACGACTGGTGGTAGTCGATGAGCTGCGGCCGCGACGCCTTCTGGATCACCGCCGGAAAACCCGCCGCAGACCACGACATCGGCTGCTCGCCGCCGAACGCGACCGAACCCAGCCGGTCCCAGATCCAGCCATCGGGATCCGCCAGCCGCATCGACAGCTCCTGCAGGACGACGTTGCGCTCGCGGTCGATCTCCTCCTGCTCGAAGAGCGGACGGCTGAGCATGTCGGTGATGATGTCGGCCAGCTCGTGCAGCGCCGTGGCCGGACCCTCGGTGTAGTACGCAACCTCCTCGGTGTCCGTGTACGCGTTCGTCGACGCGCCCAGGCGGTCGATCTCCCGCGAGATGATCTTCGTGCTGGGCCGGCGCTGGGTGCCCTTGAAGAACATGTGCTCCAGGTAGTGCGCCAGACCGGACGTCTCGGTGGTCTCGTCCCGCGAGCCGGCGCGAACGATGAGGAACACACCCACGTTGCGGCTGGCCGACGGCGCGTTGAGCAGTTGGACCCCGTTGCGCAGGGTCTTCAGCCGCGGCGGGCTGGGCGCCACCGTCGACGTCATCGCGTCCCGGACTCCCAAGAGCTCAGGTAGCGCTCCTGCTCGGGCGTGAGCGTGTCGATCACGATGCCCATGGCCTGCAGCTTCAGGCGCGCGACCTCGCGGTCGATCTCGACGGGGACGTCGTGGACGGTCTTCTCCATCCCCTCGTGGTGCTTCGCGACGTACTCGGCGCACAGCGCCTGGTTGGCGAAGCTCATGTCCATCACGGTCGCAGGGTGCCCTTCAGCCGCGGCGAGGTTGAGCAACCGTCCCTCGGCCAGGACGTGGATGGTGCGACCGTCGCTGAGGCGGTGCGAATCGACGAAGCGGCGCGGCGTGGTGACGTCCGTGGAGATCTCGTCGAGGGCGGGGAGGTTGATCTCGTCGTTGAAGTGGCCGGAGTTGGCGATGATCGCGCCGTCCTTCAGCTTCTCCATGTGGACGAGGTCGATGACGTTGATGTCCCCGGTCACGGTGATGACGACGTCGGCCTCCGGCGCCGCGTCGACGAGCCGCATGACGCGGTACCCGTCCATCACGGCTTCGAGTGCGCGGGTGGGATCCACCTCGGTCACGACGACGTGCGCGCCCATGCCCGAGGCCCGGCTCGCCAAGCCTCGCCCGCACCAGCCGTACCCGCAGATGACGATGGTGCGCCCCGCGAGCAGGATGTTGGTCGCGCGCACCAGCCCGTCGATGGTGGACTGCCCGGTGCCGTAGCGGTTGTCGAAGAGGTGCTTGGTAAGCGCCTCGTTGACGGCGATGATCGGGAACTTCAGCGCCCCGTCTTTGGCCATGGCCTTGAGGCGGATGACCCCGGTGGTGGTCTCCTCGGTGCCGGCCAGCACCTTGTCCAGCAGCTCGGTTCGGCCCTTGTGCAGCTCCGCGACGAGGTCGGCGCCGTCGTCCATCGTGAGCTGTGGCTCGAGGTCTAGCACGGACTGGATGTGGCCGTAGTAGCGCGCGGAGTCCTCGCCCTTCACCGCGAACGTCGGCACGCCGTAGACCTTGGTCAGCGCGGCGGCGACCGGGTCCTGCGTGGAGAGCGGGTTGGATCCGCACAGGCGGATGTCGGCGCCGCCCGCCTTGAGCGTGATCATGAGGTTCGCCGTCTCGCTGGTCACGTGGAGGCAGGCGCCGATGCGCGTGCCCTGGAGCGGCTTCTCGCGCTCGAACCGCTCACGGATGATTTGCAGCACCGGCATCTGGCCGCCGGCCCAGCCGACGAGGCGCTGCCCCTCGGAGGCCAGGCTGATGTCGGCGACGTCGCTGTCCACCGCAGAGATGCTTGCCAATGTCCTCTCCTCGATCAGAACCTGATCACTGACGTGTGTGGGTGTCCCTCCAGAGCGCGGGCTCCGCCCAGCGCGGTGAGCTCGATGAGGAAGGCGACACCCGCGATCCTCCCTCCGAGGCGTTCGATCAGCGAGACGGCCGCCGCCGCGGTGCCTCCCGTCGCGAGTAGATCATCCACGATCAAGGCCGTCTGGCCGCGTTGAACCGCGTCCGAGTGGACCTCGAGCACGGATTCCCCGTATTCGAGGGCGTAGGCGGCCGAGATCGTGGTGGAGGGCAGGCGGCCCTGCTTTCGGATGGGCACGAAGCCGGCACCGAGCGCGTAGGCCACGGCCCCGCCGAGCACGAAACCCCGGGACTCGACCCCGGCGACGACCTCGATGGCCGCGCTGCGGTACTCGGAAGCAACCGCGTCGATGACCTCCGTGAAGGCGTCGCGGTCGCGCAGCAGCGTGGTGATGTCCTTGAAGACGATCCCGGTGCGCGGGAAGTCGGGGACGTCGCGGATCAGCGTGCGGAGGCGCTCGGCGTCGACGACGGTCACGAGAACCCTCCGACGCCTGCGGCGGGCGCCTCGCCGCGCGACCCCGCAGCCTGGAGGCGCGCGAGGTAGCCGCGCAGGCCCTCCCGCCAGTCGGGCAACGGTGGCTGCCCCAGCTCGCGCCAGCGACGGTTGTCGAGCACCGAGTAGGCGGGTCGTCGCGCCGGCGTCGGGTAGTCGGCCGTCGTGATCGGCTCGACCTCGACGCCCTCGAAGCCGGCCTCGTCGACGATCGCCTGCGCGAAGTCGCGCCACGTGGTCGACCCGGATGCGGTGAGGTGCACGACGCCCTGCACGTCGAGGTCGAGCAGGCGCAGGACCGCGGGGGCCAGGTGGCCCGTCCAGGTGGGCGTGCCGGTCTGATCAGCCACCACGCGCAGCGGCCGCTGCTCGCCGGCCAGGCGCAGCATGGTCAGCACGAAGTTCGGGCCCTTGCGACCGAACACCCAGGCCGTGCGCACGATCACGTGCCGGTACGGCAGCGCTTTGCGGACCGCGTCCTCTCCGGCAGCCTTGCTGGCGCCGTACACACTGAGAGGGAACACCTGAGCCCCCTCGTCGATCGGCAGGTCACGTGAATCGCCGAACACGTAGTCGGTGCTGACGTGCACGAGCAGGGTCCCGCCGTCCGCGCACGCTCGCGCGACGTTCGCCGCTCCGTCGGCGTTCACCGCGAACGCCTCCTCACGGTGGGTCTCCGCAAGATCCACCTGGGTCCAGGCCGCGCAGTTGATGACGGCGTCGGGCCGCAGCCTGCGCATCAACGCCGCGACTGCGCCGGCGTCGCGAACGTCGCACTGATCGCGGGTGACGCCGGTCAGATCGTGCCCGCTGCTCGAGGCGAGCGCGACGATGTCGCCACCGAGCTGTCCGGCCGCGCCGGTCACGAGGATGCGCACGTTGGGCCTCAGGCGCGCTGCAACGGGGTTGCAGCGGGCCGGTAGTTGCGCTTGTAGAACTCCCAGAACGCGTCGCCCTTGAGCGGACGCCACCAGCTCTCGTTCTCGACGTACCAGCGCACGGTGCGCTGCATGCCCTGCTCGAACGACACCCGCGGCTTCCAACCCAACGTGCGGATCTTCTCGGTGCTGAGCGCGTAGCGCCGGTCATGTCCGAGCCGGTCGGCGACGAACTGCTTGAGCGACGCCGGCTTGCCGAGCGCGTCCAGCACCGTGTCGGCAACCGTGATGCCGTCCACCTCGGACCCGGCGCCGATGTTGTAGTCCTCACCGAGAGCGCCCTTGCGCAGCACGACGTCGATGCCGCGGCAGTGGTCCTCCACGTGCAGGTAGTCGCGGACGGCGCCGCCGTCGCCGTAGATCGGCAGCCGCAGGTCGTCCATCGCGTTGGTGATGAAGAGGGGGATGATCTTCTCGGGGTACTGGTACTGGCCGTACGTGTTGGAGCCGCGCGTCACCACCGCCGGGAAGCCGTAGGAGGCCCGGTAGGCGTGCACGAGCAATTCGCCGCCCGCCTTGCTGGCGCTGTAGGGGCTGCGCGGTCGTACGGGGTCGTGCTCGGTGCTGGCGCCGGCGGCGACGTCCCCGTACACCTCGTCGGTGCTCACCTGCAGGAAGCGCTCGTGGCCGGCGGCGCGGGCGGCCTCCATGAGCGCGAAGGTGCCGTAGACGTCGGTGAGGATGAACTGCCCGGGCTCCTCGAGGGAGCGGTCCACGTGCGACTCCGCGGCGAAGTTGAGGATGACGTCCACCTCCTCGGCGAGGTCGCGCACAAGCTCGCGGTCGCTGATGTCGCCGCGCACGAAGCTGAACCGCGGGTTGTCGCGGACCGGATCGAGGTTGCGCTCGTTGCCGGCGTAGGTGAGCTTGTCGAGGACGATGACCGAGTCGTCGCCGCCGTCGCCGAGCGTCATGCGCACGAATTCGCTGCCGATGAAACCGGCGCCGCCGGTGACGAGAAGCCGCACGTCAGATGTTCTCGATGCGCCAGTCGAACCCGATGCGGGGGTCGTTCCAGGCGATGCGCCCCTCGTCGGGATCGTGCGGGTCGTACGGCTCGGTCACGTAGTAGTGGAGGATCACGTCGCGCAGGTCGAGGCACTGGTAGCCGTGCGCGACACGCGGCGGTATGGCCACGACGCGCGGTGCGTGCTCTCCCATCATCACCACCTGCACGGTACCGGCGGTCGGCGATTCCTCGCGCAGGTCGACGAGCACTGTGCGCGCGTTGCCCGTGACGATGTCCCAGTAGTCCCACTGCCGCTCGTGCCAATGGAAGGCCTTGATGAGCTCCGGCGGGTTGCCGCCGCGCGCGTAGGCGAGGCTCCGCGACGTCTGGGCGAAGGGCTGGTCCGGGCTGAACGGCCGTCCCTGGTCGTCGAGGTCGCCGCGCTTGATCTGCTCGACGAAGTAGCCGCGCTGGTCGGTGAGCTTCTTGAGCGTCTTCACCATCACGCCGTCGATCGGCCCGGTTCGCTCGGCGGAAGGCACCGACGCGATGCGGTCCAGCACGCGCTCCATCTCAGGTCGAAGTGGTTTCCAGGCCATCGCTGCGGCGGTGAGTCTGGCTTACCGGGCTGCCCACCGGCAGGCGGGCCGCTCGCGAAGCGGGCTAGCGGGCGTCGCCGACCAGGGACTCGGCGATCAGCGCGGCGGCGGCGTTGGTGCCGTTCGCTGACTTGGCGGAGGCTCCGTTCTTCGCTGCGGCGCGGTGCGGCGGCCGTCCGATACTGATGTAGGTGAATCCCGCGGCGGCCAGCTTGTCTGCGTCCAGGCAGTTGCGGCCGTCGATGACGACGTGGCGCCGCACCAGCTGCGCCACGCGGTCCCAGTCGAGGTTGCGGTACTCGGGCCACTCCGTGACGATCACCACGGCATCGGCGCCGCGGACGCACTCGTAGGGGTCGGCCACCATCGGCGTGAGCGGGAGGACCCGGGCTGCGGCGGTGCGCGCAACGGGGTCGGTGGCCAGCACCTTGGCTCCGAAGTCCTCGAGGTGCCGGATGACATCGATCGAGGGCGCCTGGCGCATGTCATCCGTGCCCGGTTTGAAGGCCAGCCCCAGCACCGCGATGCGCTTGCCGGCGACGGTGCCGCGCAGTGCCTTCTGCACCTTGGCGACGAATCGCGTTCGCTGCTGCGCGTTCACCTCCACAGCCGCGCGGAGCAGGCCGAAGCTGTGGCCGTGATAGCTGGCGGCCTGATCGAGCGCTCGGACGTCTTTCGGGAAGCACGATCCCCCGAATCCAAGGCCGGCGCCGAGAAAGGCCCGGCCGATGCGCGGGTCCGACCCGATGCCCTGGGCGACCGACTCGATGTCGGCGCCCGTCAGTTCGCAGAGGTGGGCCATCTCGTTGATGAAGCTGATCTTCAGCGCCAGGAACGAGTTGACCCCGTACTTGACCAGCTCGGCGCTGGTGGAGTCCGTGATGAGCAGTGGTGCATTCAGGTACTCGAAGAGCCGGGCGACGCGCTCGCAAGCCTCGCGATCATCGCCACCCACCACCACCACGGGCGGATGGTTGAAGTCCTTGATCGCGGTTCCTTCGCTGAGGAACTCGGGGCACATCGCCAGAGGGAAGGTGTGCCCGTTGCGCCGGCAGAGGGTCCGAAGATGCGAGGTCGTCCCCGGCGGCACGGTGCTCTTGACCACCATGACGGTGCCGTAGTCCGCGGTCGCGACCGCCTCGGCGAGGGCGGAGCGCACCTGGCTGAGATCGGCGCGGTAGTCGGCCAGCGGTGGCGTGCCGACGGCGAGCATCACGATCTGGGCTCCCTTCACGGCCGTCCGCATGTCATCGCAGAGGATCAGCGAACCGCTCTCGAGCGCCCGCACCAGCAATTCGTCGAGCATCGGCTCATGGATCGGAGAGCGGCCCTCGCGGAGCATGCCGAGGCGGTCCGGATCGATGTCCAGGAGGCGCACCTCGATGCCGCTCTCTGCGAGGCAGACCGCGGTGACCAAACCGACGTAGCCGGCGCCGACGACGCACAGCGGCGACGGACGACCAGAAGCTCTATTGCTCATCAACCCACTCTCCCTTGGCGGCTCGCGTCAACGATACCCTGAGTGGCCTCCAGAGCGTCCCGAGCGTTGCAAACCTGGCACAGGACACGCCATTCAGCCCGCGGTCGGACAAGTCGCGAGCTAGCCGTGCTCCATCTGACTCAGGGCTTCTCGCCGATGTACAGCGTCTGCTTTCCCAGCAGCCACCAGGCGGGACGGAACGCAAGGTAACCCCTGACCAGCAAGCGAGACTGCGGGAGTCGGCTTCTGGTTGTGTAAGGGAGAAATCGCTTCACAACCTTGTAGTGCCGAAAGCCGGCGAGCTCCGCCGCTTCCATCAGGCTCCGCTCGTTGAGGGCGGCCTTGTGATCGATGAAGTCCCAGTACGCTTCCTTCGTCAACCGTATATTCGGCTGCAGGATGATGACGCGGCCGCCGCGCCGCAACAATTTCAAGGTCACGCGCAACTGTTCGACGACAGTTTGCCCCCCGTCGAGGTGCTCGAGGAAATTGCTGATCAGTATGACGTCGAAGTAGTCGCTGGGAAGAACGCTATTGAGTTCGAGACTGTTGCTCTCGACAAAACGCACGTCCGGAGGGATCGTGCTTGACACATCGCGGATGTCCGTGGCCACCTTCTCCGCGGCCTTGATACTCGAGACGAAATAGCCGGAGTCGGAGCCGATGTCGAGAACGCGCGCACCCGCCGGGACAAAGCGTTGAAGATATCTTCCAATTTCGAGCCAGATCCCCTGCTTGCGTGCCTCGTCGCGATCCGAAAAGCGCAGCCTGTAGACAGCGGTGAGATATTCACCCGTATCGCTGGCCGCGGGGCTGCGTTCCGCTGGTTCGCCGGAGCTGCGCGAACCGCGCGTGAACACGTGCACGGGGCCGAGTATATTTGCGAACTCGATCGGATCGGCACACGCGCTCGAATGAAGGACCAACGCCGCCTGCGCT